>Ga0129317_1001784_pt1 | contig 14306 bp, 13 predicted proteins | sample Cm1ome_FD_94430 | JGI IMG/M metagenome (GOLD analysis project Ga0129317, IMG submission 94430) | Eastern black-and-white colobus group fecal microbial communities from Wisconsin, USA - Cm1105 metagenome | ecosystem: Host-associated > Mammals > Digestive system > Large intestine > Fecal | place...
ACCACCGGCCATGCCAATATGACGAAGCTGGAAAAGGTCATCTATCTGGCGGACTATATCGAGCCTTCCCGGGACTTCCCCGGTGTGGATGAACTGCGAAATGTGTGTTATGAGGATTTGGACAAGGGCCTTTTGAAGGGCCTGGAGATGACCATTGAGGAAATGACAGCGATGGGGAACCCTGTGCACCACGCCACCATGGAGGCGCGGGACGCATTGAAAGGATAGAGAGACGTGGCTAGAGAGACAGGAAAGCGCGTGGCGGCTGCAGCGCCGAAACAGAAAAAACCGAAAAAGCCCGGCCGGATGACCCGGCAGCAGAAGGTCCTGCTGGTCATTGCCATCTGCCTGGCCGTTGTGCTGGCGGTGGTGGCGGCCTGCCAGAGCCTGTTCGTCCGCCCGGATGTGGAGAATAAAAAGAACAACGACAAGAAGGGCGAAAACGCGCAGGAGGAGGCCATCGACTACGGCGACGGCGTCCGTCCCAGGGCCGATGGTGAGCGCAAGAGCGCGGATTATTACACCGTCCTGATTTTGGGCCGGGATACCGGCGGCGGCGGGAATACAGACACCATGCTGCTGGCAAGCTATGATGTGACAAACCAGAAAGCCACGGTCATGTCCATTCCCCGGGACACCATGGTGAATGTCAGCTGGGATGTGAAGAAGATCAACTCCGTCTACAATATGCATGGCGGCGGTGACAAGGGCATCCAGGCCCTGTACAAGGAAATCGCCCAGCTGGTGGGCTTTGAACCGGATTACCAGGTGGTGGTGGAATGGGATGCCGTGGGCAAGCTGGTGGACGCCATCGGCGGCGTGTACTTTGATGTGCCCTATAATATGGACTACCACGACCCCTACCAGGACCTGGTGATCGAGCAGGCCAAGGGCTACCGCCTGCTGAACGGCGATGACGCCATGCAGGTGATTCGCTGGCGGAAGAACGACCCCGGCAGCCCCTACGGCAACTCCTCCGGCATCGGCGACAGCGGCCGCATGGAGGTCCAGCAGAATTTCCTGAAGGCGGTGATCCAGCAGCTGATGAAGCCCGCCAATGTGATGAACATCGGCAAGATCGCCAAGGTGTTCCAGGAGTGCGTGGAGACCGACCTGAGCTTCCAGGAGATTTTGTGGTTCGGCAAGGCAGCGGTCTCCGGAGGCTTGAGTGTAGAAAATGTGGAATTCCTCACCATGCCCTGGAAGGGCGTTTCCGCCTGGAGCCGGAGCTACAACCAGAACCTGTCCTACGTGGTCCCCATTGCCAGCGACCTGCTGGACATCGTCAACAACAAGCTGAGCCCCTTTGTGGAGGTATTTACCCTCAGCGACCTGGACATCATGTCCGTCAATGCCGACGGCAGTCTCCGCTCCACCACCGGCCATGTGGAGGACAGCAAGGCGGCGGTGCCGCCGGTGAAGCCCACCCAGAGCGACCCCGTTGAGGAGCCTGCGGTGGACGAGAACGGCAACCCCATTGATCCGGAGACGCCCATCGTAGTGGACCCCGGCACTGGAGAGCCCGCCGATCCCGGAACAGAGGACCCTGGGACCACCGATCCCGGCACTACGGACCCCGGAACAACAGACCCGGGTACCGCAACAGACCCCGTAAGCCCGCCGGAGAGCGGCGGAGAGACGCCCCAGACCACCCCGGAGACCCCGGCAGAGCCGGAGAATCCCGATTTTATCATCATGGAGCCGCAGCCCGCGGCCTGAGGAAAGGAAACTGATATGACACCGAAAAAATTAGCCATCATTGCCGCCAAGGCCCTGGACGAGAAGAAGGGCAAGGAGATCGCCGCCATCGAGGTGACGGAGCAGACCACCCTGGCGGATTACTTTGTCATCGCCACCGGTACCTCCAACACCCAGATCAACGCCCTGTGCGGCGCTGTGGAGAAGGCCATGGATGAACAGGCCGGGGAGAAGCCCCTGCGCCGGGAGGGCTACCGGGACGGCACCTGGGTCCTGCTGGACTACGGCTGCGTGGTGGTCCACGTGTTCTCCGCCGAGGCCCGGGAGTTCTACTCCCTGGAGCGGCTCTGGCACGACGGCAAGCCCCTGGACTTGAGCAATGTGCTGACGGCGGACTGAGCTTGCAAAAACGCCCCTCCCGAGGAGGGGCGTTTGAAACGAGGTGACAGATATGCAATGCGATGAGCGTTTTATGGCGGAGGCCATCCGGCTCTCCCAGTTGGCAGTGGCCCACGGAAATGAGCCCTTCGGAGCGGTGCTGGTCAAAAACGGCGAGATCGTCTGCCGGAACGAAAACCAGATCTATACCAGACACGACCCTACCTTCCATGCGGAAGCGGGGCTGATCCGCCGGTTCTGCGAAGAGACGGGGATCACGGATCTCTCCGAATATACGCTGTATTCCAGCTGTGAGCCCTGCTTCATGTGCTGCGGCGCCATGGTGTGGACAAAGCTGGGCCGCCTGGTCTACGGTGCCAGCGATGTGGACCTGTGTGAGCTGCTGGGCGTTCAGGGGTCCGAATGCTGCAAGCTGGTCTTCGAGCATTCCGGAAACGCCATCCAGGTCACGGGCGGCGTCCTGCGGGAGGAGAGCCTGCGGGTGCTGCGGGCCTATTTTGCGGAGCACGGAAAGGGCTGACCCGGCGGAATTGGCGAAAAAGCCGGATACCCCTTGACAAATCGTTCATTTCCCCATAAAATAAGCCCGTTAGCGACTTTGAAGGGAAGAAAGCCCAAGCGTCCCGCCCAAAGAGAGCCGGCGGCTGGTGTGAGCCGGTGGGGGAGCCTGCGGTATACTGGTCCCGGAGTCTTTCGCCTGAACGCACAGTAAGGCGGAACGGCTGGCCCCGTTACAGGCCCCCAAGGGCCGCATACTGCGGCTGAAGCAGGGTGGTACCGCGTTTTCAACGCCCCTGAGCCATGTGGCTCAGGGGCTGTTTTTGTAATCACATCCGAAAGGGAGAAAAATATGAAGTACGATTTTACCGCCATTGAGAAAAAGTGGCAGCAGAAGTGGCTGGAGGAAAAGCCCTTCACCGCCGTCACCGGGGATACCACCCGGGAGAAGTTCTTCGGCCTGATCGAGTTCCCCTATCCCTCCGGCCAGGGCCTCCACGTGGGCCATGCCCGGCCCTTCACCGCCATGGACATCATCTGCCGCAAGAAGCGGATGCAGGGCTACAACGTCCTGTTCCCCATCGGCTATGATGCCTTCGGCCTGCCCACGGAGAACTTCGCCATCAAAAACCACATCCACCCCGCCAAGGTGACCCACGACAACATTGAGAACTTCCGTAAGCAGCTCCACATGCTGGGCTACTCCTTCGACTGGGACCGTGAGGTCAACACCACCGACCCCGATTACTACAAGTGGACCCAGTGGATCTTCCTGCAGATGTTCAAGAAGGGCCTGGCCTACAAGGCCTCCATGCCTGTCAACTGGTGCACCAGCTGCAAGATCGTTCTGGCTAACGAGGAAGTGGTGGAGGGCGTCTGCGAGCGCTGCGGCGGCGAGGTCATCCGCAAGGAGAAGAGCCAGTGGATGCTGGCCATCACCAAGTACGCCGACCGCCTGATCGACGACCTGGAGGATGTGGACTTCATCAACCGGGTCAAGATCCAGCAGAAGAACTGGATCGGCCGCAGCGAAGGTACTGAAGTTGATTTTACCGCCACTAACGGCGACAAGCTGACGGTCTACACCACCCGCTGCGACACCCTGTTCGGCGTGACCTACATGGTCATTTCTCCAGAGCATCCCTTCCTGGAGCAGTGGAAGGACCAGATCAAGAACTGGGACGAGGTCGCCGCTTACCGGGATGAGGCCGCCCACAAGTCCGACTTTGAGCGCGGCGAGCTGAACAAGGAAAAGACCGGTGTCCGTCTGGAGGGCATCGAGGGCATTAACCCCGCCAGCGGCAAGCATGTGCCCCTGTTCGTCTCCGACTATGTCCTGATGGGCTACGGCACCGGCATCGTCATGGGCGTGCCCGGCCACGACCAGCGCGACTGGGAGTTCGCCACCAAGTTCGGCCTGCCCATCATCGAGGTGGTCAAGGGCGGCGACATCACCAAGGAGGCCTTCACCCTGAAGGACGATACCGGCATCATGGTGAACTCCGGTTTCCTGGACGGCCTGACCGTCAAGGAGGCCATCCCCACCATGAAGAAGTGGGTCACCGAGCAGGGCATCGGCCATCCCAAGACCAACTTCAAGCTGCGCGACTGGGTGTTCTCCCGCCAGCGCTACTGGGGCGAGCCCATCCCCCTGGTGAACTGCCCCAAGTGCGGCTGGGTGCCCCTGCCGGAGGACCAGCTGCCCCTGCTGCTGCCCGAGGTGGACAGCTACGAGGTCACCGACACCGGCGAATCCCCCCTCAGCAAGATGACCGACTGGGTCAACACCACCTGCCCCCAGTGCGGCGGTCCTGCCCAGCGTGAGACCGACACCATGCCCCAGTGGGCCGGTTCCTCCTGGTACTTCCTGCGCTATATGGACCCCCACAACGACAAGGCTCTGGCCTCCAAGGAGGCCCTGGAATACTGGTCTCCCGTGGACTGGTACAACGGCGGCATGGAGCACACCACCCTGCACCTGCTGTATTCTCGTTTCTGGCATAAGTTCCTCTACGACATCGGCGTGGTGCCCACCAAGGAGCCCTACGCCAAGCGCACCAGCCACGGCATGATCCTGGGCGAGGGCGGCGAGAAGATGTCCAAGTCCCGGGGCAACGTGGTAAACCCCAACGACATTGTGGCCCAGTACGGCGCCGACACCATGCGCCTGTATATCATGTTCGTGGGCGACTTCGAGCAGGCTGCCATCTGGTCCACCGAGGCTGTCAAGGGCTCCAAGCGGTTCCTGGACCGTGTGTGGAACCTGGCTGAGAGCGCGTCTGACAGCTACGACGTGACCCCCGCCAACGAGCCCATTATCCACAAGACCATCAAGAAGGTCACCGATGATATCGACAACCTGAAGATGAATACCGCCATCGCCGCCATGATGACCATGGTCAACGAGCTGAGCGCCAACGGCGTCACCAAGGGCGACATGAAGTACCTGATCCTGCTGCTGAATCCCTTTGCGCCCCATATCACTGAGGAGCTGTGGGAGATGCTGGGCTTTGCCGCCCAGACTGGCAAGATGTGCTGCCAGGCGGAGTGGCCCGCATACGACGAGAGCAAGACCGTCGCCAGCACCGTGAGCATGGCCGTTCAGGTCAACGGCAAGCTGAAGGGCACCATCACCATGCCCGCCGACAGCGAGGAGAAGGCCGTTGTGGACGCCGCCATGGCTGTGGAGAAGGTCCAGAAGGCCACCGAAGGTATGAAAATTGTGAAGACCATTCTGGTCAAGAATCGCCTGGTCAACCTGATCGTGAAGCCCCAGTGATCTTCGCGGAGCGAATGTCTTTTGTGGAAAAACAAAGGATTTCGCAAAAATTCCCTTGACAACGGTGGAGAACTTACGTATAATATCGTTGTTAACGCCATAGAATTCAATTATGGCCCTTAAAGTATCCTGGATTGAGCCGGATACCTCGGAGGGAGGGAAATATAGATGTCTGAAATTCATGTGAAGGACGGCGAGTCCATCGACAGCGCACTGAAGCGTTTCAAGCGCTCCTGCGCCAAGGCGGGCGTCATCGCCGAGGTCCGTAAGAGAGAGCATTATGAGAGCCCCAGCGTCAAGCGTCGCAAGAAGTCTGAGGCCGCTCGCAAGAACAAGAAGCGTTTCTATTGATGCTTAAAAAAGATGCTGTACCCAATGGGTACAGCATCTTTTTTAAGCAAGGAGCCAGCCGCCATGGAAATCACTCCGCAAGGCGTGACCACCGGGCACGCCGCATACTACGGGATATTCACCGAAACAGTTCTCCCGCGATATCCCGCACCTCCGGCCACATGAAAAAGGCGGCGGAGAACCCCAGGGAGGAGCCGACCTTCACCTTTTGGGCCAGGGTCCCGGCGTCGTCAAAGAGGACGAAGTGGGTCTCGCCGTTCCGGCAGTAGGTGAAATACCGGGCGCAAAGGTCTGGGGAGAAAAAGACAGCGGGGGCCTCCCGCTCCATGAGCCGGTCCAGGGCCTCCTGGCTCAGGGGTTCCCCCTGACCGGAGCGGGCGGGCAGGCGGAAGTCCATCCGCAGCCGCTGCACGTCCAGTCCCAGCCGCGCGGCACCGCCCCGCTGGGCGGCAGACTCCCGGAGCCGCTCCGTAAAATTTCCCCCGGACATGGCGGTGCAGATCAGCACCACGGCGTTCTGGGCGGCCTCTCCGCAGCTTTCCGGCAGATAAAGGGCCCTCCGGTTGGCGGAGAGCACCTGCCCAAGCCGCCGGGCAAAGGCCAGCCGGTCCGGCTTTGGACGCTCCTCAAAATCCAGCACCACGCCGGAGTATCCACGCCGCCCGCACTCCCGCAGCACCGCGCCGCAGAGGGCCTCCGGGTCCCCAATGGGAGGCGCTTCCCGGTCACTGACGGACAGCAGTCCGCCTCGGGTCTGCAGCAGAAGATTCTGCCGCAGCAGGGTGGACCCCGGCCCGATGCGGTACGCCACATGGGCCAGTGTCCGTTTGTATTTGGACGCGGCCTGGGCCTCGTCCGGTGTGACAGCCAGAAACAGGCGCAAAGTGACCTCCCCCTTGTGCAAACCAGCGTTGGATGGTATACTGCTCTTATGGAATTTATGCAGACAAGGAGCCGTCTATGTCATTTTCACTGATCCCGGACCGGGTGATGGACCGATACGGGGATTTGACCCCGGCATATTTGCAGGAGAAGGGCATCACCCTGCTCCTGAGTGATCTGGATTTCACCCTGGCCGCCAAAAGCACCCGCCGCCCGGACCAGCCCCTCCGGGACTGGATCGCGGAATTGAAGGGGGCCGGCATCGACTTTATGATCGTTTCCAACAACCGCTCCGGCAAGCGGGTGACGGAGTTCTGCGCGGACCTTGGCGTGGGCTATCAGGGCCACGCGGGGAAGCCCTCCACCCGGGGACTGGAGGCTGCCATGGCCAGAGCGGGCCGGGACCGGGCCCATACCGCCATGCTGGGGGACAAGCTGCTGACAGACATGCTGGCCGCCAACCGGGCCGGTGTCCTGGCGTTGATGGTGGAGCCGGTGGGTGGAGCCATTACCCTCTGGCAGAAGGTGCTTCACGCCCTGCAGGCGCCGTTTAAAGCCATATGCCGCCGCCGAATGGGGAAAGAGGCGTAAAAAAACCAAGAAGTCCCTGAAAAATACTTGCAATAACGGGCAACATACGGTAAAATATCATCGGTATTTCGCTAGATATAGAAAACTTGAGAAAATGTCCTTCCGCAGGTCGTTTTCTCGTAAGATTTGTGAGGAGGAAAAAACTATGCCTACCATTACCGCCGGCGATTTTCGCAAGGGTATGATCTTTGAGATGGATGGAAAGCCCATGGTCGTTGTGGACTTCCAGCACGTGAAGCCCGGCAAGGGCGCCGCTTTCGTGCGTACCAAGTACAAGAACGTCATCAGCGGCACCATCCGTGAGGAGTCCTTCAACCCCACCGCCAAGTTCGAGCAGGGCGCTGTGGAGCGCAGAAGCGCCGAGTACAGCTACAACGACGGCGACCTGTACTACTTCATGGACCCCGAGACCTTCGACATGACCCCGCTGAACGCTGACGTTCTGGGCGATGCCTTCCAGTTCATCAAGGAGAACACCATGTGCACTCTGGTGAGCTACAAGGGCAGCGTGTTCACCGTGGAGGCCCCCAACTTCGTGGAGCTGACCGTCACCGAGACTGAGCCCGGCGTGAAGGGCGATACCGCCACCAACGTCACCAAGAGCGCCACTCTGGAGACCGGCGCCGTCATCAAGGTGCCCCTGTTCATCAACGAGGGCGAGAAGATCCAGATCGACACCCGTACCGGTGAGTATCTGGGCCGCGTGAAGGAATAAGCGAAATAAAGGGGGGACTGCCGTCCCCCCTTTAGATTCCCCCTCACCAGTGACATCGGTCACTGGTGTCGCCGCCCTAGGCGGCTGGATCAAGGTATTTTCGCCACGTACACGCCGCGGCGAAAATCATTGAAAAACTTTCTCCGCCTTACGGCGGAGAAACCGGGAACCTGCGGTTCCCTGGCCCCTCCCTCATCTTCCTTCTGGAGGCGGATAAGGGGATTGCGTATGCTGCGTACACCACTACTTTTTATCACGAAAGGAGTTACCACTATGGAGATCATCGAGAAAGTTGCTTATCTGAAGGGCCTGGCTGAGGGCATGGAGCTGGATACCGGCAAGAAGGAGGGCAAGCTGCTCGCTGCCATCATCGACCTGCTGGAGGACATCGCTCTGGAGATCGAGGATATTGAGGACGAGCAGGCCGAGCTGTCTGACGGCCTGGATGCCGTCAGCGACGACCTGGAGGACGTGGAAGACCTGGTCTTTGAGGACTGGGAGGATGACGATGACGACGAGTATGAGGAAGACGAGCTGGACGAGGACGAGGACTGCTACGCTACCACCTGCCCCACCTGCGAGGAGACCATCTACTTCGACGAGTCCATCCTGGACGAGGGCGAGGTCATCTGTCCCAACTGCGGCGAGAAGCTGGAGTTTGACATGAGCAGCCTGGAGGAGGAGTCCGACGAGGGCTCTGACGAGGAGTAATTTTCCCGGAATATCAAAATACAGGAAGCCGCAGCGGAATTCCGCGGCGGCTTCTTTCTCTGTATGGGCTGTTTCAGCGGCAGTTTTTGACAGCTTTTTTCCCAAGACTGCACAGGCCCGCACCGATGGCGGTGGCGAAGGTGGCGTTTTCCGGGATGATGTAGTGGATGCCGTACAGCTTCTCAAAATTCTCGAAGTTGGGCTTCACCTGGTCCAGGGTGGTCATGGACCCGGTGAGCACCACTGTGTTGGTATCGCAGCACTGGCAGGCCAGCACCGTCATAGTGCCGATGGCTTGGAGCACCAGGTTCACCGCTCCGGCGGCCAGATCGGCAGGGGAGGCGTCCTCAGCCAGATTGCCGAAGTTGGCGGCGGTGAGAGTGGGGTCCAGCGTGGGGGCGGGATTGCGGGTGATGTCGGCAATGGTCAGGTCCACCTGGCCCAGGTCGCCGCTGGCCGCCAGCTTTTTGATCTGGCCGAACCGCTCCATGCCCACCAGCTTGCGGCACAGGCCGCCCAGGGTGCCGCCGCCGATGCCGCTGCCGCACAGGTGCCGCACGGAACCGTTCCTCTCCGCCCACATAAAGGCGGTGCCAGTGCCCATGGTCACCACCACAGCGGACTCCTGACCGGACAGGGCCAGCGCTCCGGCGCCGCTGGCGGAGAATTCGTCCACCCGGCAGGTGGGCAGGCCGTAGACGTCTCCGTCCACGTAGCTGGAGCCCACGCCGGTGAGCACCACCCGGCGCACGTCGCCCAGCGTCAGGCCATTGCTGGTGAGATAATTGCCCAGAGCGCCGTACAGGCTGGTGACCTGATCCTCCGCCCGGACCCGCAGCATGGAGATCACACTGCCGTCGGTCCGCAGACCCACCACCTTGGTGGTGGAGCCGCCAATATCAATTCCCAAGATCACATCCATGGTGAAAATCCTTTCCAACAGCGGTCAACCGCTCAATGTCTCCATCATAGGGGAGAGAAGCCGCCTTGTCAACCTGAAATTGACAAAAATTTGACAAAACTTGCATGATCTGCATAAAACATTTGCTTTTCTCGGGATATCCGCGTATAATCATAGAGACATAATTATCCCCGCATGGGGAATCAGAGGTGCATGATGAACACAGAACAGAAGCTGAACATGACCATGCTCTGCGATTTCTATGAGCTGACCATGGGCAACGGCTATTTCCAGGCGGGTTACCAGGACCGCGTTACCTATTTTGACGTCTTTTTCCGGGACGTGCCCGACAAGGGCGGTTTTGCCATCTGCGCAGGCCTGGATCAGCTGATCGACTATATCAAAAACCTTCATTTCAGCGAAGAGGATATCGCCTATCTCCGGAGCAAGAAACTGTTCTCCGAGGAGTTTCTGGAGTATCTGCGGAACTTTAAATTCACTGGCGACATCTGGGCCATCCCGGAGGGAACGCCCATTTTCCCCCGGGAGCCGGTGGTTACTGTCAGGGCCAAGGCCATTGAGGCCCAGCTGATCGAGACCTTCCTGCTGCTGACTGTCAACCACCAGAGCCTGATCGCCACCAAGGCCAACCGCATTGTCCGGGCGGCCCAGGGAAGGACGGTGCTGGAATTCGGTTCCCGCCGGGCCCAGGGCACCGATGGCGCCATCTCCGGCGCCCGGGCGGCCTATATCGGCGGCTGCAAGGGCACGGCCTGCACCATCTCCGACCAGCTCTTCGGCGTCCCGGCCGGCGGCACCATGGCCCATTCCTGGGTGCAGATGTTTGACAGCCAGTACGAGGCTTTCAAGACCTACTGCGAAATTTATCCCACCAACGCCACGCTGCTGGTGGATACGTACAATGTGCTGAAATCCGGTGTACCCGACGCCATCCGGGCCTTTAACGAGGTGCTGAAGCCCCGGGGGATTACCAAGTGCGGCATTCGCCTGGACTCCGGCGATATCGCATACCTCAGCCGGGAGGCCCGAAAGATGCTTGACGAGGCCGGCTGGACGGAGTGCCAGATCTCCGCGTCCAACTCTTTGGACGAATATATCATCCGGGACCTGCTGCACCAGGGGGCCAAGCTGGACATGTTCGGCGTGGGCGAGCGGATGATCACCGCCAGCAGCCAGCCGGTGTTCGGCGGCGTGTACAAGCTGGCCGCCGTGGAGGATGAGGAGGGAAATATCACTCCCAAGATCAAGGTCAGCGAGAATGTGGACAAGATCACCAATCCCCACTTCAAGAAGGTCTACCGCATCTTTGACAAGGCCACCGGAAAGGCCGAGGCGGACTATATCACCGTCTGGGACGAGACGGTGGATGAGAGCCAGCCCCTGGAGCTGTTCGACCCCCGTGCCACCTGGAAGCGGAAGACCTACACCAACTTTGAGGCCAAGCCCCTGCAGGTGCAGGTGTTCAAGGGCGGCGAGCTGGTGTACCGGCAGCCCACCCTGCAGGAAATTCAAACCTACTGCGCCCAGCAGGTAGATACCCTGTGGGATGAGGTGAAGCGGTTCGAGAATCCACACAACTACTATGTGGACCTGAGCCAGAAGCTCTGGGACATCAAGCAGGACCTCCTGCGCAAAAGCAGATGACCGATACAGCCCTGCCGAAAGGCAGGGCTGTGTTTGTGTGTGCGATTGTTTACAGAATCACCGTTGCAGACGCGGTGATTTTTGCGTATAATAATACTTTAATAGAAATAGAAAATCATGGAGAAAGGGTGGCTGTTTGTGCGTAATAAGATGACCTCGGAACGAATCGAGCGGAAGATCTCCGCGGCGACCAGCATTTCCATGTGTGTGCTGACGGTTCTTGCCCAAATCGCCACCACACTGCTGCTGACCTATTTCCTCCAGGAAAAGGCCAGCTACGTGTACGGCCTCCTGGAGCTGGCGGGCGCTTTGACGGCTATTCGGGTCTATCAGCGCCCGGGAAGTCCCAGCTATAAGCTGGCCTGGATGTGTCTGCTGATGGTGCTGCCGGTGGCGGGCATGATCCTGTTCTGCCTGTGGGGCGGAACCCACCAGGCCAAGCAGCTGAGCCTGCGGAAGGTCCCGCCCATCCCTCTGCGGGAGAGCCAGAAGATGGCCAGTGAGACCAACCTGTCCCGCCTGCGCCGCCAATCTGCCTCCTGGGGACGGCTGGCGTCCTATCTGCAGAAGAAGGGGTTTCCTGTGTACCGGAATACCTCGGCCCGGTACTTCGGCGATGGCGGAGCCTTTTTCGACGATCTGATTGCCCACTTGGCAAAGGCGGAGCACTCTGTTTTCATGGAGTATTACATCCTGGCGGAGGGGCAGGCCTGGGACCGCATCTTCCGCGTGCTGAAGGAGCGGGCTGCGGCCGGCGTGGAGGTCTACCTGATTTTTGATGACTTCGGCAACCTGACCCGCCTGACAGATGACACTTTGCAGGAAATTCAGAACGCGGGCATTGAGGTGGGGGTGTTCAATCCGGTCCACCGGTATGTGAACCGCATTTACTTTAACTACCGGGACCACCGGAAGATTACCGTCATCGACGGCCGGGTGGCCTATACCGGCGGCATCAACATTGCCGACGAATACGCCAACCTCATCGTCCGCTTTGGCCACTGGAAGGACAGCGGTGTCCGGATCGAGGGGGAGGGCGCCTGGGGTTTTGCCACCCAGTTCATGCAGATGTGGAAGATGCTGGGGCGGACCTTTGCCAACGAGGACGACTACTACTGCTCCCGCCAGGAGGAGCAGGAGAGCCCGGGCTTCTGCCAGCCCTTTGCCGACGGTCCCCTGAACAATCCGGACAATCCTATTGAGGAGACGTACCTCCAGTTGATCGCCTCCGCCAAGCACATGCTGTATCTCACCTCACCGTATTACGCGGTGGAGGAGTCCATGCAGCAGGCGCTGTGCATTGCGGCCGACGCCGGTGTGGATGTGCGGCTGCTGGTGCCGGCGGTCCCGGACAAAAAGTACGCCTATATGGTGGCGGAGACCTACTGGGGCCAGCTGTTGGAACATGGCGTGAAGATCTACAAGTACACCCCCGGCTTCCTTCATGCAAAGAGCGTCCTGGTGGACCGGGAGGTGGCGCTGGTGGGCAGTACCAACATGGATTACCGGACCTTCCAGCTTCATTATGAGTGCGGCGTGCTGATGTACCATATGCCGGCGGTGGAGGAACTGCTGGAGGATATGGATGATATCATGGCCCAGAGCACGCTCTACACCATGGAGGAATGGCAGAAGCGTCCCTGGCTGCGGCGCATGGTGGCCTCTCTGCTGCGGCTGGGAGCCATATGGCTGTGAGACTAGGAGGGGAGCGGGCCCCCTCCCCCCCACCACCTCGTCAGAACAAGCTGCGCTCTGTGCGCTTCCGCCTTTGGCGAAAGCGTACACCACTCCGCTTATTCTTCCTCTCCCCACCGAATCCGCTCCGCTGGGCTTCGGCGGGGACCCCTTGCGCCGCGTCACTGGTGAGCGTGCCCCTGGGGCACGCAGGTTGCGGTATTTTTGCCACGCCGCAGCGTTAAGAAAACATGCCAGCGGCATGTTTTTAGCGTAGGCCACAGCGGCTATGCCGCGAGGAGACGCACTGTGTGTTGCGGCAAAAATGATTTGATTTTCTTCTTTCGCTTTCGGCGAAAGAACTGGGGAAACCGCAGGTTTCCCCTAGACCCTTTCCGGGGCAGGCGGCTATCAGCCGCCTGCCCCTGTTCCCTCAAGTTCTCACATTCCGGAGGTCTTTATGTCCCGTGAACTGTCTCCCCAGGAGATTGCCGAGCGCAGTCTCATTAAAACCTACCGCAAGTCCCTGTGGAACCCATTCATCGCCGCTGTCAAGCGGTATGAGCTGGTGTCTCCCGGGGACCATATCGCCGTGTGCATCTCCGGCGGGAAGGATTCCATGGTGCTGGCAAAGCTCATGCAGGAGCTTCAAAAGCACACGGAGCAGCCCTTTGACCTGACCTTCCTGGTGATGGACCCCGGCTACAATCCCGCCAACCGGGCGCTGATCGAGTCCAATGCGAAGCTGCTGGGCATCCCTGTCACCATCTTTGAAAGCGATATTTTTGATGTCACTGTTCAGGTAGACAAGAATCCCTGCTACCTCTGCGCCCGGATGCGCCGGGGTTGTCTGTATGCCAAGGCGAAGGAGCTGGGCTGCAACAAGATCGCCCTGGGCCACCATTTTTCGGATGTCATCGAGACTACCCTCCTGGGCCTTTTCTACGGCGCTCAGGTCCAGACTATGCCGCCCAAGCTCCACAGTAAGAATTTCCCCGGTATGGAGCTGATTCGCCCCTTGTACTGCGTCCATGAGGACGCCATCATCGCATGGCGGAACTACAACAATTTGAAATTCCTGCAGTGTGCCTGCCGCTTCACAGAGGCCCGGGACGCCTCTGGCGACGGCATCGGGGAGAGCAAGCGACAGGAGATGAAGCTCCTGCTGCGGGAGCTGAAAAAGACCAATCCCAATATCGAAAAGAGTATTTTTCGGGCCATCCACGGCGTCCAGCTTGATACCTTCCCCGGCTTCAAGTATCGGGGGCAGGCCCATTCCTTCCTGGAATTTTACGATGGCACCGCCGGTTTTGATCCTGACGCATAAAAAGCAGTCCTGAGACAGCTTTCGTCTCAGGACTGTTTTATCATGGAAAATCAATGAAAAAAGACCTTGGAAGCAATTGCTTCCAAGGTCTTTGGCAGCGGGTGAAGGATTCGAA
>Ga0129317_1001787_pt1 | contig 14253 bp, 9 predicted proteins | sample Cm1ome_FD_94430 | JGI IMG/M metagenome (GOLD analysis project Ga0129317, IMG submission 94430) | Eastern black-and-white colobus group fecal microbial communities from Wisconsin, USA - Cm1105 metagenome | ecosystem: Host-associated > Mammals > Digestive system > Large intestine > Fecal | place...
ACCAGAAAAGCGGAAAGGTATACCTTATCCTCGGACTGGCAGGTGTATTTGTTTTCCCTTGCTTTATGGGCATAATTCCTATGACATTTGCATTTCTGGGGTTCGCGCAGTAATTTAACATGGCAAAGCAAAAGCCATAGTACTTCCTCTGTATCTGCCGGAAGTACTATGGCTCGTTTTATGTCAGACTATATCATGTTATGGGGTAAGTGCTGTGTTTGCCTTAATATGACTCATAGGACTGCGGCGTATCAAATGTGAGCTCGTCGGTTATCTCCAGGGTCTCAATGTCAGCCGATACGAATTTATTGTCAGAGAGGGTGTAAACGTAGCCGCCTATATAGAGGGCTCTGTTGTAGTCAGAGAAACCTTTGGTGTCAACATCGCTGAATGTTTCGGAGATCTCGCCCTTGTGTACGAAGCTGCCGTCCTCGAAGCTGAAGAACTCATACTTGGTGGTATTTTCCCTGTCATACCAGTCATCGCTGTACTTCATGATATTTATGGGCACACCTATGAGGTTCTTTTCGGGAGCTATCAGGAGAGCCTTTCTGTCCCAAACGGCTGTTGATGAGAATTCTGTGCCTGTGTAGTATTCGTCGTAGTAGATGTTGTCCCATGTATAGACGTCAGCCGCCTTCAGGTCGTTGGGGTCGGAGTTGTCGAACATGGTCATTCTTACGCCTGTTATCCTGCCTGTATCATTGGCGTCCTGACCGAAGCCAAAGAGGAGTCCCTCGCCCCAGCTCTGCATATAGGTGCTGAAGCCGTTTATCTTGAACTCGTCCAGCACAACAGGAGCCGTGGGGTCACTGAGGTCAACTGCATAGAGGGGGTCTGTCTGGCGGAATGTGACTACATAAGCCATATTGCCGCTGAAGCTTGCGGACTTTATCTCCTCGTCCTTGCCCAGACCGTCAACGCTTCCCACTATATTGAGGTCCATATCCATTACATAGACTCTGCTGTCCTGATTTACTCTTTCATAGCTGTAATAGCCCTCGTCGCTGCTTGTGAAGTAGTCTATTATTCCCTCAAAGAAGCCGTCGTCCGTATCAAATCTGTGGAAGGTCTCCTTGAACTCGGTGTAGGTGGCAGCCACGCGGAAGTAGCCGTCATATTCACTCATGGAGAACTGGTCCTTGACTGTGCCGTTGATAACGCCGCTTGCCATGGGGACAATGTCTCCGCCGCTTACAGAGATACGGGTGATGTCGGTGACGTTGCTTGTATCCCAGCGGTCTGACGCAGTGTAGAGGTTGTCGGCTGAGCAGTATATGCTGCCCGAATAGCCTGCCAGTGTCTTTGTGTCGTGTACTGAGGGAGCTCCGCTCTCGTTGAGGTCTATGCTGCCTACAACAGAGTATGACAGCCAGTCGCTTGTGCCGAAGCCGCCCTCGGGAAGGAGTATATCCTCGGGAGGAAGAATGTCACAATCATCGCCCATGCCGCAGCAGGGGATATAATTGACGGGCTCGTTGTTCTCCTCAAGCTCATTGAAGCTGCAGGTTGAGTAATTGGTGATAAGGAGCATATAGCCGTCGGGAGATATCCTGACGTCATTGTAATAGCCGTCCTGAGAGTATACGTCTATGAGCTGAGGCTCGTCACCTGTGGTGTAGAATGCCGCGAAGGTGGTTCCGCAGCGCTGAGCCGTTCTTGTTGCGAAATTGGAATTGAGATATGCAGAGTCGTTGTTGGTTCCGATGACAACTATCATATCGTTGTAGACATACATATCCGTAATGCTTATGGTATATGGCTGTGCATCGGGAGCTATGTCATTCTTGATATCAACGGAATAGTTTCCTGTGAACTCGCCGTTCTTTACATCGGCAACTCTCAGTGTGGGGTGGGTTATATATTCCTCGTCATTTGGAGAGCATATATAATAAATATGCTTGCCGTCTGTCTTTACGATGTCAGCCTCAAGGACGTTCTGCTCCTGATGGTAGGTGTCGGAGTGCTCGGGAGTCTCCTCATCTGGCTCTGTGGCCGGTTCTGTATCAGGCTCGGTGGAAGGCTCGGTATCAGGCTCAGTCGCAGGTTCAGTGTCGGGTTCCGCATTTGGTTCAGTTGCAGGCTCGGTACCGAGCTCAACATCGGGAGCTATCTCAAAGTCGGGAGCGGAAGCGTCAGGGGAATCCAATCCGCTTTCAACGGCGCCTGTTACGGTGTCTGCGGTGAAAAACTTTTTGTCACTGAAGGCGAAGTCAGCATCTTCTTCCACCTCAGCTTCATAGACCACATCATTCTTGTAGCGGTTTCTCTTTTCCTGAAGCTTGCGTTCCTTTTCGGCTCTGTCGGCAGCGTCCTTGAACATGGTGTATACCTGCTCATAGTCCTTGGCGCCGCTCATATAGCTTTCCAGCTTTTTCAGCTCCTGCTCGGGAGCCGCAGTAGTGCCGTCGGGTGTGGTAACAGCGCTTCCCTCCTTGATGAGAGTGTCAGCGCTCTTTCTATTTATCTTTCCGTTGTTCATGGTGTATGCGGCAGTTCCGCCTATAACGGCGCAGGCAGCCGCTGCTGCGGTTATCCTTCCTGCTACGGAGATACCGCTTCTCTTTTTCTTTGGAGCCTGTTCGTCCAGCATTTTCTTTATGTTTTCGGGTCTGAGCCTGTCGGGAACGGGCTCTGACTTCAGCTGTTCTCTGAGCTTATCGTCATTGTTCATAAACATTCTCCTTTCATATTTCCGGAGTAAGCTCAAGCCTGAGCCTCTCCTTGATCCTTGCCAGCTTTGATCTTACGGTGCCTGCCTTGATACCGCAGACCGTGGAGATCTCCTCACTGGTGTAGCCGCCGAGAACTGACATTGACAGCATAAGTTTTGATTCATCGTCCAGTTTCCCAACGGCGTCTCTCAGCTCGACGGACTCAAAGTCAAAGCCGTCGGCAAGGGGAGAGTCGCTGCTAAGCTCTTCGGCAGGGACGTAATATGTGAGCTGTTTCCTTTTTATCTTTGCAGCGAGTATTGTCATTATCCAGCTTCGGAACTTATTGGGGTCCCTGAGCTTTTTTATTGAGCAGAACGCGTCCAGTACGGTGTCGCTGACGGTGTCCGCAGCATCATCAGGAGATCGCAGACTGTAAAGAGCGATATGGTAAAGGTCCTCATATACGGTCGAGTAAAGTCTTGCGAAAGCCTCCGTGTCACCTTCTCGGGCGAGTCTGACGTCTGCTGAGTAGTCGTTCATGCGAATCCCTCCTTTGAATTCGAATTCATAACATAAGTGTCGATGAGAGCATAGATTGCTGCAAATAGCACAAAAAATCAGCAAATTCCACAAAGAAAAGCGCCGCTGATTGTACGCTATAACGGTATAAAAATATTAAACTGTCAAAAATGCGGTTTTGGTGGAAAAAACGCAGAAAAGTTCATTGACAATTTTGAATAATTCATGTATAATAAAGTTGATTTCTATTGTTTATAGGTTGACTTGTGGATATTCTGCATTTACGGGCGCAGCAGAATACGGGAGTCCGCAGTCAGCCGCTGTAAATTTTATAGGGGTGGAAAACTTGATCAAGAAAAAGAGAATGATCTTCGGCGTAGTTGCTGCGGAGGCAAACAGCATCGAACAGCGCCAGATCATAAAGGGAATTGCAAGATTTGATCAGTGCGTCGGGATCGATACTATTATTTTTTCCAATAACTACAACCCCAATGTCAAGGAAAAGGAGCTGTTCTGCGAAAACAGGATATACGACCTTATCCTCTCGGATGAACTTGACGGGCTTATAGTTATTTCGGAATCATTTGTCAATGAGGAGCTGAGGAAGATGATCGCCGATCATCTTTCACGAAAGAATATCCCTATCGTTGTAGTTGGGACTTATCTCCCCGAAATGGACCTTCCGCACTGTACATTTATCAATACCAGCGACGAGAACGATATCGAGGACATTACGGATCACCTTGTGGAGAAGCATGGTTTTACCGAGATCGACATAATAACGGGCTATGACTTCATAGAGGCGTCAAATCTCCGTGTCAGCGGCTATCGAAAGTCACTGGAAAAGCACGGCATTGAGTACGACGAGAAGCGCGTACACTTCGGAAACTTCTGGATGAACTCGGGCGAGGAGCTTGCCGAGCGCTACCACAAGGGGGAGCTGAAGCTGCCTCAGGCTGTGGTCTGCGCCAACGACTATATGGCTTACGGTCTGATCGACAAATTTGACGAGCTGGGCATAAAGGTGCCCGATGACGTTACCGTTGTGGGCTATGAGTTCGTGGGTGACCGCTTCATGCACCAGCCTCTCCTTACTACTTATAAGAGAAACCGCGAGTCCATAGGCGAGGACGCGGCAAACATGGTATACAGCCGCCTGAAAAAGCGCGAGTTTCTGTTCTCGCCGCCAAGGGGCGAGATGATATGCGGCACAAGCTGCTCCTGCGGCATGGACCGCGACCTCTATACACAGGAGCTGAAAAGCGCCAGAGTCAAGAAAGAGTACGACAACTGGAACCTGTTCAACCCTCTGGACCAGAAGCTTACTGAGTGCAGGACCCTCAACGAATTCGTGGATATATGCGGCACCTTCCACTGGCAGGTAAGAGGCATACAGAGCTTTTATCTCTGCCTTTACAAGAACTGGTACGACAGCGACGCGGAGCTTACGGATATCCTTTCCTGTCAGAGCATGGTGAGCTGGGAGGACAGAACTCCCTTTGATATGCAGAAGTATAACTTCTCCGCACTGCTGGCAAAGAATTTTGAACCTGCGGTGTACTATTTCAATCCGCTGTTCTTCAACGACAGGCTTTTCGGTCATCTTGTACTGAAGTACCACGACCCTGACACCTATGACGACATCTACCGCAACTGGCTGAAGTCGGTGTCCAACGGTCTTGAGCTCCTGCGAATGAAGAACGATATACAGTACCTTACCCAGTGCCAGAACCTTTCCGACCTCCGCGATACCCTCACGGGAATGTACAACGACACGGGCATGAGAAAGGCATATCACTCCATTGATATCGACGATCAGGAGAACAGCCTTGTGATGATGAGGATAGGTATTTCCAACGCAGGCTTCTATGAGCTCAGCGGCAAGATACCTGCTATCATGGACGCCGCGGAAGCTGTTACACAGTTCTGCGGAAGCAGCGACATCTGCGGCAGGATAAACGACAATACCTTTGCCTGCATAATTCAGGGCGATACCGACCTGTCTCTCCTCGAGAGCAGACTTGAATCAATAATGCTCCAGCACACCGTCTATACGGAGCAGTACGGCATAGACTCATTTGTCTGCGCGGCTGTGAAGTGCAATGAGAAGTCATACACCAAGCTCACGGGAATGTGCTCGGATATTCTTGCGGAGCGCCAGCGCGAGAAGATGGAGATGCGTATGCGTCCCCACTACGATGATATGCTCAGCATACGAAGCTATATATACAGCAATCCGCAGGACAGCTTTGAGTCGGAGAAGCTCCAGAAGCTCTATCCCTACAGTGCAGGTCATCTCCGCGAGGTATACAAGAAGTGCTTCGGGGTCAGCATACATAAGGACTGCATAAACGCGAGAATGGCAAAGGCGACCTACTGCCTGACCGTAACGCCGCTGAGCATGGCGGAGATAGCGGAGCAGTGCGGCTATGTGGACAGCAAGTACTTCCTGCGCCAGTTCCTTGCGACTGTGGGCGTAACACCCAACCAGTACCGCAATATGGCGAAGTGAGCCGTTAGCTTGTAGGGACGGTGTTTCGCCGTCCGTGATGATAATGTAATTGTAAGGGGCGTCCTCAGTGGCGCCTCTTTTTATGCATAGCCACTTCCGTAACAGAGACAATGTATATCTCTTCCTTCCCTTGCCTCTTGAATGCAGTCAATGTGCTTTATTGCGTTAAATCATTGAATGAAGGGAGAAGGAAAGGAAGAGAGAAAGGGAGAAGGGGGAAAGTCAGTCCCCCATGCAGGGACGGGCAGCTTTCTGTAATAATCAGCAAGGGCGCCAAAAAGGCGCCCCACTAAGCACTATGCACTAATAGCTGATCACTACTCACTAATTACTGATTAGCGCGTCCGAGGAATGCTGCACCGATGATGCCTGCGTCGTTGCCCAGCTTGGCAATAACTATCTCGGTGTTCTTCTCAGAGTTGCGTGTGTAGACTTCCTTGGCAACAAGCTCCTTCATAGGCAGGAGAAGGGGATCACCCTCGTTGCATACGCCGCCGCCGATACAGAGGATATCGGGCTGGAAGATGTTGATGGTATTGGTGATACCTGCTGCAAGGTATTTGATGTACTTGTCAACAACAGCCTTTGCATACTTGTCGCCTGCTCTCATGCAGTCAAATGAGGTTCGTGCAGTCACCTTGCCCTTTTCCTTCTCGGACTGAGCCATGATACAGTCGGGGTGCTCTGCGATAGCTTCCTTTGTCATGCGGATAAGACCCGTAGCTGAGGAATAAGCCTCGAAGCAGCCCTTTCTGCCGCAGGAGCACTGTGCGCCGTCAACTTCGATAACAGTGTGACCGATCTCAGCGCCTGCAAAGTTTGAGCCTGAGTAGATCCTGCCGTCGATGATGATACCGCCGCCAACGCCTGTGCCGAGAGTGATACATACAGCGTTCTTTGCGCCCTTTGCAGCACCTGCCACGAACTCGCCGTAAGCAGCTGCATTGGCGTCATTCTCGATGAAAACGGGCTTGTCGATGGTCTCCTGTATGTACTTCACCATTGGAGTGTTCTTAAAGCCGAGGTTGTTGGAGTACTCGATGATGCCTGTCTCGCTGTTTGCTATACCGGGAGTACCAACGCCGATCCACTCTATCTGATCCATGGAGAGCTTTGCGTTCTTTACAGCCTCTATTGCCATTCTTGCCATATCGTCGGCGATTTCCTTTTCGGGTCTGGGGCAGTTTGTCTTTGTGCTTGCCTTAGCAATGATGTTGTATTCCTCGTCAACAACACCTGCAACGATGTTGGTTCCTCCGAGGTCGATTCCTACGTAATATTTCATTTTATATCCTCCTTATTGGATAGTCGTGACGATGACATCACAATTTCCTTTTATAGCAAATGCGCCTGTTCCTGCGGGAACGAAAACGCTTGAGCCCATAGTAAGTTCCAGCCTGTGGTTATCGGCGACAAGCTCACCGCCGCTTCCGCCTATCATGAGCACATGGGCGAAAGAGTTCTTATCCGCGTAAAGCTCCAGTTCCTTTATGAGCCTGTGGCGGTTTACGTTGAAGTACTTACAGTCCGCCAGAAGCTGAGTCACAACGCCGTCCAGCTCCAGACCGTAAACGGGTCTTTCAGGGTCAAGGGGCTTGGTATTGGTGACCTCCAGTGCCTTTTCAATGTGGAGGGGACGGGGCTTTCCGTCCGCGCCAAGCCTGCCGTAGTCGTAAACGCGGTAGGTTACGTTGGAGCTCTGCTGTATCTCTGCAATGAGAATGCCCTTGCCGATGGCATGGAGAGTACCGGGCTCGATGAAGAAAACGTCCCCCTGCTTGACCGGAACGCGGCGGAGCTTCTCCATGAGGGTGTTGTTCTCGATAGCCTTGCGGAAGTCCTCCTTGCTGAGCTCCTCATTGAAGCCGTAGATGAGCTCCGAGTCGGGAGCGGCGTCAATGACGTACCACATCTCGGTCTTGCCGTTGTCGTTTTCGTATTTGTGGGCGTATTCATCGTTGGGGTGGACCTGCACGGACAGGTCGCTCTTGGCGTCGATGAGCTTTACCAGCACGGGGAAGCTGTCCCCGCTCTTAAAGCCCGAGCCCACAGCCTCGGGGTGTTCATTCACGAAGTCGCTGAGCTTCATTCCGTCGAACTCGCCGCCCATGATGTAACACTCACCGTCGGGGTGACAGCTCAGCTCCCAGCTCTCTGCGAGGCGGTCGCCGCCCTCCTTGCCGAAAAGCTCTCTGAGTCTTGTTCCGCCCCATATATAGTCCTTAACGGGTGCTTTTAAATAAAATGGTCTCACTTTTTATCCTTTCCTTGCATTTCTGCGTTGTCACTGCGCTCTGCCTTCCTTGACACCTTTGCGAACTGTCTGTCGAAGTCCTCCGCAGAGCCGTTATACACGTTGAGGTCGATATGCTCCTCGTCGCCGTCATAGCCTGTCAGAGTGCCCTTGTCGCTGTACTGCCAGAAGGTCCAGTCAAGCAGGTCGGGCTCACAGCTTACGCTCCTTATCCACAGTGGATAGTCGGAGAAATCCTTCCTGATATACCTGAAATAGACGGGGAGGGTGCTGTATATTATGGGCTTTACGCCGTAGTAAGCCTCCAGCCGTTCAAGGAGGGGCTTCAGTATAGCCTCGGTCTCCTCGAGAGAGGGCTTGTGCGAGCGCTTGTCGGCGTAGTATTCAATGTCAATAACAGGAGGCATATCTATCTCGTCCCTGCCCACGGCGGCAATGAAGTTATCCGCCTGAGTCTCGCCTGCGCTGTCGAAGCTGAAGAAGTGGTAAGCCGACACTCTTATGCCCGTACCCGCGGCTCTGTCAAGATTGCGGCGGACTGACTCGTCTGTGTGACCGCTTCCCTCGGTAGCCTTTATAAAGGCAAAGGAAACGTTCTGGCTCTCAAGCTCCTTCCAGTCGATATCTCCCTGATAGTTTGAGACATCCACGCCGAAGACCGGGTACTTAGCCTTATTGACCTTTGCGGTGGAGAAAAAGAAGGCTCCTGCTGCCGCAGCTGCCATGAAAGCCACTCCTGTAACTGCGCAGATCATCCTGCGTTTTATTCTGTTCATTTACGGAAACAACTCCTAAGGCTCCGTTCTGTCAGTTAAGGAGCCGATAACGATTTCTTCAAAAAGTCATACAAATATATAATAAACTAAAATGGCGAAATAGTCAACAGTTTTTTTGAAAAAACAGCTTTGACAGGTCAATTCCTGCATTATCGTGAAAACCACCGCCTCCCTCAGAGATTGACAATGCGGCAAAGATATGCTATCATTGTTTCAGAATAATGCCTCGAGGAGGGAGAAACCGTGGATTTTGAAGAAGAATTCAAGCAGAACAGGACAGCTATGAAAAAGTGCAAAAAAACAGAGACCTATATATTCATAATATTTGCCGCGAATATCGCTATTGCCATATGGATGATGATAGCAGCTCTTATCGCATGGAATATCTGGTTCCTGACAGCTGCCATTCTCGGAGCGGCAGGCTCCGTGCTGGGCATACTGAGCGTGCGCAAAAGGGATTCCGCCCTTGCCATTGCTGCGGCAGTGATAATTATAGCGGAGATAGGTATCATGTTCTTTTTTGACGGCATCTCTGTTCTGGGATTTGCAGAGGCCGCCGTATTCGGGTACTTTGTTGTCACAAACATCATGAACATAAAGAAGTACAGATGGCTTGAGCAGCAGGACGGCTTTCCCAACTTTGAGCCTCGTTTGAAAGAGTACGACATGGACAGGGCACAGCGCAATATCAAGGATCCCTATGCACAGAAAATGGAAGATATGAACAAGAACAACACTCACGAAATGCAGGAGCTCTGATATTACAGTGGTGCTGATATAGAAGTTTATACGTAACTATCGGGGGAAAACCTTTCTGAGGAAAGGTTCTTCCCCCGAACCCCTTTTCCAAAGACTTTTGGCTGGTTTTTCTATGAAGAGGACGCCTTAAACATAATAAAATGGCAGACATTATCAAGCGTCCTCTCCATAGAAAAACAAAACAGAGCCTCGGAAATGGAATTACGGGAAGCACTTCTTCAAAAGAGCTCCCTGATACTGCGTGTAAAACTGCTGTATGAGCAGACCTTGTCGTCTGCGGTTTTTTGTGCCTTCCGCAGGAAAGTACATTGTTTACAAAATGTTCATAATTCTGTTGTCCAATAATGCAGGTGTGGTTCGTTATACATATAAAATGGGATTCTATCTGAAGGGAGATGAGTCAGTGTCGGCACATAAGAACAATAACGACGGTATAACATTTGAAGAAATGTACATGAAGAACAGAAATCTCATGATGTTCACGGCAATGAAAATACTGAATAACTTTGCAGATGCCGAAGACTGCGTATCAGAGGCTTTTTTCAGAGCCGCAAAAATTTTTCCGAAAATTTCCCGAATGGAGTGTCCAAAACTGACCTCCCTGCTCGTTATAATAGTCAGAAACGCAGCACTGGATAAGTACAGAGCTAACAAAAGGGTAGTGGCTGTCGAGGCTCCCGATGAGGAAACGGGGACCTTCTGCACTGACAGCTATTCCTTCGACTCCGTTCAGAGTGCCATCGCTCAGCTTAAAGACGAGTACCGCGATGTTCTGACTCTCAGATTCGTCTACGGTTATTCGGTAAAGGAGATCACCGAGATACTTAGCATCTCGGCAGACAATGCATACAAACGTATACAGCGCGCTAAAACGGAGCTCGGTAAAATTCTTGAGAATGGAGGGGAGAACGTATGAATAAGGATATGCTTAATGAGGCACTGGAAAAAGCGCTTACAGAGTCTTATGAAGAACTGACCGGTCAGGATATCCCCGATTACGATTTCTCCGACGACTTTGAGGATAAAATGGCAAGGCTTATCAGTGAACAGGACGGCAATGCGGATAAAAAACGCAGACGCGGTATCATACTGTTCTTTGCTGCGGCTGCTGCTGTTGCGGTCATCTGCGCGTGGGCTGCTATGGGAAGCGGTCTCAGACCCGACAGACATGGCGACTATCACGACAGTACCATCATACAGGAGACAACATCTGCGGATAAAAATGAGACTGTGACTGCCACAACGGTCACAGGCGGGGAGACCGCTGTAACTCATACGGCGGTCACTTCCGCAGAAGCTATCACGCAGACGGCGGACAAAACGGAGACAACTGCTTCCGCAACAAAGGCTCCGTCCGTTACCTCTCCTTCGGCAGCAGACAATAACTCAAATACCAACAACACTAACTCTGCTGCAACTTCGGCAGCAGGCAATACTAACGCTGTGACAACTGCGGCGGCGATAAGAACTACATCGGCGGCTCAGCCCGTGAGAACTACAACAGCGGCTCAGCCCGTGAGGACCACATCTGCGGTTCCGCAGACATTCCTGACCACGGATACACAGCCTGTCGTCACTACCACCACCGCAATTATCGACGAAAGGAGTTTTGAAATGAAAAAAATGGCTGCATTCGCATCTGCACTCATGACAGCTGCTACTGCTGTAAGTGCAAGTGCTTCCGCTTCGGACGGTATCCCGAGACCTCCGTATTTTTCAAATGTATATTATGAGGAGCATTCCTACGACGCTAAGTGCATAATCAAGATGGCAAACGGAGACTTTGACCTCGACCTCAATCAGGACGGCACATTCGATATCTTCGACGTCTATGCACACTACCGCTCGGTATTCAATGCAGGAGCTCCCAAGGAAATGAGAGAGAGGGTACGCCTCAACGGCGACTACAACCACGACGGCTATATCGACAACTATGATACACAGTTCCTTGTGGATTACTACCTCCTCTACAACGATATAGACACTCAGTGGTTCGACCCCATGTACTTCCGCAGCAACTGCCCCGACAGCTATTATGATCTGGTCGATGAGGTCTACTCAGGAGATGAGCGTATAACAGATTATACCGCATATCTTCAGGAGCTCGGCAAGGATTATAATGAATGGAGTGATGTTATATTTCAGCATCAGCTCTCCAGTGTCCCTCTTTACAACAGCAAGGAGATGTGGATTATAGATATTGAGTCCTTACACGGTATAATTCACGATGATATAGACTTGGACGGGCTGATGAAACAACTCTCAAAAGAGCAGGCTGAGAAGTATGGTCCTAAGATGCTGGTGAACAAGAACGAGGGCGAGGAGTATGCCGTGGAGACATCAAGGGACTGGTCGCTTTTGTATGACAGAAAGGCTGAGTCAGAGCAGCTCCTGCTGGATAATGCTTATTTGTTCTCGAGACTTCTCATGGACCGCGCAAACGCTATGGAAAGGTCCTATGAATTCTTTGAACAGGCTATGGACGAGAAGATAGATGAGCTCGATATCAATCTTGACGGAAGATTTGACTATGAAGATATCGCATATATCTTTGCAGCTCAGACTCTCGACAGCATTATGAAGCGTCCCCGCGAGCTGAGACATACCGAGGAGGAATGGGCTCTGTACAACAGTCTCGACGAGGAGACAAAGGCTGCACTGGGTCCCAATTTCATGAAGGAGGAGTTCTTTACTCCCGATCCCGAAGATGAGGCTCTCTATAACGCAATGAAGGCTGACGGAACATTTGACAGAGCTATTGAAGCAACAAAGATCACACTTTTCGGCTTCTATAAATATGATATGGCTTTCACACTTGACCTGCTGCGCTTCTATACAAAGTATAATCCCATCCTTCCCGAGTACAAGGACGACGCTTTCTTTGATACCGTAAGAGAAGGCTTCTCAAGATTCGGCATCGGCGGTTACTTCAAGTCACTTGACAAGAACGAGTATACCGAGAAGAACTACACTCTTTATGAGCGCTACTATAACGAACTTGTTGAAGCAATCGACAACGGCACAAAGTCAATTCCCGAGATCAACGGCGACGGCGTGGTCGATATCAATGATATTTACGATATAAATGTATTCCTCCGCGAGAAGAGCAACAACGTGGCAAGAGAGGACAGCATACTCCCCGAGAGAGTTCTCACGAATATCGAGACAAACTGCGACTTCAACGATGACGGCGTCAGCGGTGATATTTACGATATGAGCATTTCCAACATCTACCTCATGCTCTATCTTGATAAGTTCCCCAACGAAGTCCATGAGCACTACGACGAGTACGTTGAACAGCTCAAGGCTGCAAAGACAGGCGCAAGGCAGAATATCTCATATGCATACGCAAGCAACGCTGCAATGATGAGCAGTATGAATATCGACCGCAGCGGCGACGCTAACTGCGACGGCGAGACAGACCTTGCAGACGCTATATTTATCATGCAGTCTATGGCTAACCCCGATAAGTATTCACTCACAGAGCACGGAAGATTTAACGGCGACGTATATGAAACAGGACACGGTATCACTGCAAACGACGCCCTCGAGATCCAGAACAGACTCCTAAATAAATAATTTTCGCTTACCGTGATGCTTATATAGCAGGTTTACGGGTGATATTGAGGGAAACCCTTTTGAAAAAGGGTTCTCCCTCAAACTCCCTTCCTAAAACTTTTAGCATTAAATTTAGCCCGTACAGGGCGCTCCACACAAGATGTGAAAGCCAGTAATAAAACTGGGAGCGCCCTGTACGGGCTAAATTCAGTTATAAAGTCTTTGGAAAAGGGGGTATGGGGGGAAGAACCTTTCCTCAGAAAGGTTTTCTCCCCATAATTACGCATAATCTGCCGTATAAGCATAACGGCCGCGGGGAGTTATATTATTCCGTAGAGCTGCTTTTCATCGCGGGGATCAAAGGGCACCAGCTTCCGGCTGCTGCGCGAGAGCACAAGTCCGCTGTTGCAGCCCACGGGAGTCAGTGAGAACTTTCCGCCCCGTCTGTGTGCGGCGCGGAAGACGCTTCCAAGCCGTGAGTTCACCGAAAGGCCTGCCAGCTCAAAGGTTATGCCCCGTTCGGTTATCTTTATATCAAGGGCAGGCATATCCGCAAAGGGGTGGCACACCATGCCGTCTGCGGCGTAGTGTCCGCGGAGAGGTGTTACCTTGGTATCGCGGTAAAAACGGTACAGCAGAGCGGCAACAGCCTGCTCGGTGTCGTAAAGGCGCTTTTTTATCTCAGCCTCGGGAGAGGATAAGACTTCGGGTATCTCCATTGCTGCCTTCTGAGCGCCTGCATTCAGAGCGGTGGTAAAGCTGCTTCGCATTGCAAAGCGGCGGAGGTGCTCATAGCTTATGGTCTGTTCGGGGACGAACTCGGGATACATTGCGGCGGCGAGCTCCTCATATGAGATGTGGAGTCCGCGCTTCTTGGAGAAATAGGTCCACTTGACTGCGTGGGGGAGACAGCACATATCCGACATCATATGCACGGCTCTGCCGAGATAGGCAGCGCTCTGACCCGTAAAGCCTGCGTGGTACATGGTGAGAGCCATGGTGTAGTCCTCCTCGAACATGGTACGGGCGCTTCGTGCGAACAGGTCCTTGCCGTTGCGGAAATATCCGCCCACGGGCGAGAAAGGTCTGCCGTCGGTGTTGCAGGCGCAGTAATAATGCCTGCCGGCGCCGTTTTCGCGGTCGTCCTTGTCGTCGGGGAGCACAGTGTAGGGGAGCATGACCTTTATCATGGGACGGATGAGGTCGGCTGCCTCGGGC
>Ga0129317_1001788_pt1 | contig 14244 bp, 16 predicted proteins | sample Cm1ome_FD_94430 | JGI IMG/M metagenome (GOLD analysis project Ga0129317, IMG submission 94430) | Eastern black-and-white colobus group fecal microbial communities from Wisconsin, USA - Cm1105 metagenome | ecosystem: Host-associated > Mammals > Digestive system > Large intestine > Fecal | place...
CCCGTATGCGTCCTTAAACCGACTGCCGGAGGATCGAACATGCGACAACTGGAATTGTCTCCCCGGCTGCAGCTGCTGGCCGACTGGGTGCCCCAGGGCGCCAGGTTCGCTGATGTTGGCACGGACCACGCCTACCTGCCCGTGTGGCTCACGCTCCACGGCCGCGTGACCTCTGCCATTGCCAGCGATCTTCGGAAAGGCCCCCTGGAGCGGGCCAAAGAGACCGGCCGGACCTACGGGGCGGAGGGCATCGACTACCGCCTGGGCAACGGCCTGGCCTTCATCCGCCCGGAGGAGGCCGACACCATCGTCATCGCCGGCATGGGCGGGGAGAACATCGCCTCCATTCTGGCGGCGGCGCCCTGGACGGCGGACGGGGAACACACCCTGCTGCTTTCTCCCCACACCAAGGCGGAGGAGCTGCGGCTGTTCCTGATGGACCACGGCTACGCCATCCGCCGGGAGGCGCTGGTGCGGGACCGGGGCACCCTTTATCCGGTGATGGAGGTCACGGCAGGGGAGATGCGTCTGACTGCGGGCCAGCTCTGGGGCGGCGCCAGGCTGCTGCACGATCCCCTGGGAGACCGCTACATCATGGAAAAGATCATCCGGCTCATGGGCGCCATCGCGGGGAAAAACCGCTCGGAGCGCCCCGATGACCGGGAGAAGGCCGACGGGCTGCGGGACACTGTCACCGCCCTGCTGGCTATGAGAGAGGAGTGGCGCCATGCCAACTGTCCGTGACATCGAACAGGCGCTGTTTGCCCTGGCGCCCAAAGAACTGGCTATGAGCTGGGACAACGTGGGCCAGCTACTGGGGGACCCGGATGGGGAAGTCTCCCGGGTCCTGGTGGCGCTGGACATCACGGAAGATGTGGCCGACGAGGCCCTGGCCTCTGGTTGTCAGCTCATCGTGGCCCACCACCCCGTCATGAACTGCAAGTGGCTGCCGGTGCAGACCGTCCGCAGCGACACGCCCCAGGGCCACCTGCTGCTGAAGCTGCTGCGAAACGGCGTATCCGCCGTCTGTATGCATACCAATCTGGATATCGCGGAGGGAGGGGTCAACGACCGCCTGGCACAAGTGCTGGAGCTGATCGACCCTGGACCCCTGGGAGACCCGGAGGCCCTGTGCCGCATGGGCACCCTGGCGGCGCCCATGGCGCTGGAGGACTTTGCCCGCTTCGTCCAAAAGGCCCTGCACGCCAACGGCGTCCGCTTTGCCGACGCCGGAAAGATGGTCAGCAGGGTGGCCGTGGGCGGCGGCGCCTGCGGGGACTACGAGGACCTGGCCATCGCAGCCGGGTGCGACACCTTCGTCACCTCCGACCTGACCTACCACACCTTCCTGGACGCAAAAGGGAAGGGCATCAACCTGCTCGACGCGGGTCATTTTCCAACGGAGGACCCGGTCTGTGAGACTCTGGTTTCGTATTTAACGGCGCGGTTCCCGGAACTGACCGTCACAAAATCCGCTTCCCACCGGGAAGTGATCCAATACCTTGTAAAAGACTGATTTGAAGGAGAAATATTACTATGTCCGGACATTCTAAATGGCATAATATTCAGAAGACCAAGGGCGCGCAGGACGCCAAGCGCTCCGCCGCGTTCACCAAGATCGCCAAGGAAATCATCGTGGCCGTGAAAGAGGGCGGCGGCTCCGGCGACCCCAACAACAACTCCCGCCTGGCCACCGTCATCGCCAAGGCCAAGGCCGTCAACATGCCCAACGACAACATCAAACGTACCATCGACAAGGCACTGGGCGCCGGCAGCACCGAGAACTACGAGGCCGTCACCTACGAGGGCTACGGCCCCGGCGGCGTGGCCGTCATAGTGGAGGCCCTGACCGACAACCGCCAGCGCACCGCGCCCGAGGTACGTCACGCCTTCGATAAGTGTAACGGCAACATGGGTGCCCAGGGCTGCGTCAGCTGGTCCTTTGACAAGAAGGGCGTCATCGTCATCGACAACGAGGAGGGCGAGCTGGACGAGGAAGAGGTCATGATGGACGCGCTGGACGCCGGCGCCGAGGACTTCGAGGCCGACGGTCCCGCCCTGGAGGTCACCACCGATCCCGACGCCTTCAACGACGTGGTCAAGGCCCTGGAGGCCAAGGGCTACACCTTCGTCAGCGCCCAGGTGGAGATGGTGCCCCAGAACTACATCAACCTCAGCGGCGAGGGCGACCTGAAGAACATGGCCAAGCTCATCGACATGCTGGAGGACAACGACGACGTGCAGAACGTCTGGCACAACTGGGAGAACATGGACTGATTGCGGTCAACAGGAGGAGCGGCGAGAGCCGTTCCTCTTTTTTCGCTTCTAAAATTAAACAAAAATATTATTTTGTTCATAATGTGAAGCGAGGCCGCCGGGCAGGCCGCACTTGCACTAACAGAAGCACTGACACTTTCATTAGCACTTACATTAACACTAGCGGACGGTTTTCGAAAATCTTCAAATATGCATGCTGACGTGCAAATTTTGGGGTCTGCCGGGGGGAATGAGAAGGGAGTTGATCGTATTGGCGGAGGAACAGAAAAAGAGCTTTGTACTATATTTTGATATGTACCCCAGCATCCGCACCTTGCCCACGGACCAGAAGGGATTTTTGCTTGAGGCCGTGTTCGAGTATGCCCAGGCGGCGGCAGAGCGGGGCAGCCCGCCGGAAGAGGTCCTGGCCCGTCATCCGGACATGAGCCAGGAGTGCCGCATGGCCTTTCGGTTTGTGGCGGAGACCATTCGCCGGGACACGGAGAAATGGAAGGAGAAGCACAAGCGGTACTCCGAGGCCGCCAGGGCCCGCTGTGAAAAGGGGCACGGCAGTGAGGCCGGGGACAGCGAAAAGAAGGCTGACAATAACACCTGGATGCGGAAAAATGTCCGGCAGAATCAGATTAACGGAACGCAGGACGCCTGGAAATACATATGATGGTGGCATTCTACCGCTGGTCGGTTGCCTTTTTCCAGGAAGCGGGGTACAGTCAGAGGCGAGGTGAAGCACATGAACAAGGAACGTCTGGGCGCCTTCATCGGAGCGCGACGGAAAGAACGGAACATGACGCAGAAGGACCTTGCGGCGCGTCTTCATGTGACAGACAAGGCCGTCAGCAAGTGGGAGCGGGGGCTGAGCTACCCCGACGTGACCCTGCTGGAGCCCCTGGCAGAGGTGCTGGGGCTGACGGTGGAGGAGCTGATGACCTGCCGCAGGCAGGAGACGGAGAGCGGGGAGGAGGGTCCCATGAAAGCATTGCTGGATATTTCTCATGACAGCCTGAAAACAGAAAAGCGCCGGGGATGGTCCCGTCTGATCGGCGTGCTGGCGCTGCTGCTGGCGGCGGGGCTGGTGGTTCTGTACGCGGTATCCGTTCGGTCTATCCGGGAGGATGATGGTCATGTGGTCCGGCTGAAGGAGACCGTGGATGGAGTCAACTATCTTTACATCACGGAGCCCGGGAACGATGACCACTTGCTGCGGCTGAGGTGCGGAGAGAATGTGGATTTTGACGCCATCCAAACGACCGATGAACGGGGAGACGTGGTCAGTTACCGGATGACCTTCCGTTGGAACCGCCGGACCCGGCGGGGTGTGGTGACGGCCTGCGAGCGGAGCGGGATTTCGTTGGGCGGCATGATGGACGTGAGTTTTGAGGTGGAGTGCGAACCACTGTTTGGGTATCCCGAGGTATTTCACACCACGGAGAACTATTACCAGGACCCATACAGCAAGTCCCAGAGTAGGGTGTTTCTCTGCGACGCCTGGTTCTGGATCACGGATGCCTCCCTGGATAAGGGGCTGCTGAACCAGGTACAGGACGGCGGTTCGCCTTATCCGGATGAGGTCAGGGAGACCATTCTGCTGGTGGAGGACTGCATGAACGCCGTCATCTATGACTGGGACGGCGACGGGCAAAACGAGGTGGTGGCCCGCACTCGCTGGGCGGAGAAGCCCTACACCGTCTATGACATGGCAGATGGAGAAATCATGGAGACCTGGCCCGACACGGTGCCGGAGGAGGTCAGGGAGAAGCTGGTCTGCATTTGGGAACGGTGAGCGCAGGGATGGGTTTCTATCCTATCAAAAACCGGAAGGCTTTCTGGCCTTCCGGTTGTATGATATACTCCGCCAAGAACAGGGAGAAACCGCTTCGGACGATGTTTTATTCTCCCTCATATTGTTCGCCCTCGTTGGCTTCTTCCTCAGAAGCCTCGCCGGGTAGCTCGGTGGGGAAGCGGACCTGAAGCACCGCCTGGGGACGGTTGAAGGATACGGCGGCGTGGCGGCCCCGTTTTTGGGCGGCGTCCTCCAGAGCCTGGACCAGCTCCGCCAGCACCTCCCGGGTGAGAGGCCCGCCCCGCCAGTGAAACACGAAGGGCAGATCCTTCCGAATGGACATCTGGGTCCGCTTCACCACGTCCTCAATTTTGGTGAAGGACAGCTTGGCGGTGCGGTAGTAGAATTGGTCGCTCTTGCCGCAGGCGGGGACCGGATAGACCACCGGCTGGTGGTCCTGGAACAGGCGGTTGTCATCCAGGTTGAAGTAGTCGTACCGGATGACACCGTCACGGCCCAGGGAGTTGTCAAAGGTGGCGTCCAGGTGGACGTACTGGCCGTCCAATTTCAGAATATTCCAGGCGTGGCGGTACTTGACGCCTGCCTCCGGGTTGGCCTCGGAGATGGCGATGATGCACCACAGCCCCAGGGCATCACATAAAATCTTCACGGACTTGGCAATGCCCTCACACACGCCTACGCCCTGGCCCAGCGGGCCGATGATCTCATGGGAGTAGGGCTTTTTCAGCTTGTCGTACCGGACATTCTGGCAGATAAAATCGTGGATGTACCGCTCTTTTTCCAAGGGCGCCATGGCTTTCGCGGGGCGGGCCAGCTTTTCCACCCGGGCGGAGAGGGCCTTCTGATGCTCCTTGATCTTACTTTTTTCAAAGATATATTCCGGAATAAATTCCACATGGTCCGCGCCGGGGTAGAAGCGGTAAGTAAAGCCGGTGACGTAGAAGATCTCCGGGCAGTCCAGCCGCAGCTGAAAGAAAATATCAGACAGATCCCGGTTTTCCAGCCGGGGCACCGGAAAGGCGGGGGAGAGGGTGGCAAAACCGGTTTTCATGGCGTGATACGCCGCCTGCCGGGGCTTGCTCATGTGCTGATAGTAGTAGGTTTCCATGATACTCACTTCCGGCGTGCCTTCTGCTCCGGGGTGTACAGCAGCTCCTCAAAGCTGTCGATATAGACATCACAAAAGGCGCGCATTTCCTTTTCGTCCTTGTTAAAAAAACTATCGTGAACGCCCACCACCCGCATCCGGGCGGCCCGGGCGCCCCAGCAGGCGGCCAGGCTGTCATCAAAGACGGTGCAGTCCTCCGGACGGACGCCGTTCTTCTCTGCGGCGGCCAGCCAGACGTCAGGCTCCTTCTTGTGCATCCCGGCCTGCTGGGCAAAGGTGACATTTTCAAAATACTTTTCAATGTCCAGCTTTTTCAGGGCGGTATAGCAGTGCTCCGGTACGCTGGAGGTCACCACCGCCATCCGGCGGCCTTCCGCCTTGCACTGCTTCAGGTAGGCACGGACGCCGGGCTTCAGGGGCACTTTGGCATACATGCCCCGGGACATCTCCATCCACTCGTCAATGATCTCCTGGCAGGATTCCTCCAGATGGCAGAATTCCTTGGTGAATTCCGCCGCCAGAGGCAGCGCGGTGTGGGCCACGCCCTCAAAATAGGCCCGGGAGTAGGGGAGGCCCCGGCGGGCCAGAAAGTCCCGGTCCACCTGTTTCCAGATGCCGTTGGAGTCAATGAGGGTGCCGTCCAGATCAAAGAAAAACATGGCTTATACCTCCTTTTCCAGCCAGAAGCGCCAGGGAAAGTCCCTGGCCTCCTCGGCGTAGTCGATGCCGATGCGGGGACCGGCACAGATGCGTTCTTGGGGGAGCTCCGTCAGGAGAGCGCCGAAGTCCAGAGGGGAGTCGCAGAGATACATGGTGTCCTCCGTCAGGTCCAGCCCGTTTTCCACCTTGGTAAGGGAAAGGCCTTTACACAGCTTGCCGGGTCCATTGAGAAAGGTCTTTTTTCGGTAGGCCGTCAGGGGTTTGTCACCGAACCGCAGGCGGCGGATGGTATCCGTCCCGGTCACGGGCTCCATGGCCCGGATCAGTACGGCGGCAGGCTCACCCTCCGGCTCCGTCACCACGTTGAGGCAGTGGTACATGCCGTAAATGAAATAGATATAGGCGTGTCCCGGCGGGCCGAACAGGGTGGCGGTACGTTCTGTGCGGCGGTAATTGTAGGCGTGGCAGGCTTTGTCGCAGCGGCCAATGTACGCCTCCGTCTCCGTCAGGCGTCCCGCCAGCACTGTGCCGTCCGGAAGTCTGCGCACCAGGTATTTGCCAAGCAGCGCCTTGGCAATTTCCACCGTGTCGCCGGTATAGAATTCACGGGAAAGTCTTGCCATTTTCTCACCCCTGTGCTAAAATCTCATGCGTTGTGTCCTGGAAAGACACGATTCAGTATACCATGGAACAGAAAACGGAGCAAGTCTATGAAAGTCAATCGGATTCGTCAAAATGTGCTGCCGGTGCTGGCAGCTTTCATCTGGGGTACCGCGTTTGTAGCCCAGAGTGTGGGCGCCGACTATGTGGAGCCCTTTACCTTCAATACAGCCCGGTCGGCCATCGCCTTTTTGTTTTTGCTGGTGCTGTGCCTGGTGCGCCGAAAGGTGCAGAAGGGTGTTGTGGAGAGTGCCACACGCTCCTGGAAGGACCTGGCGGTAGGCGGCACCTGCTGCGGTGTGGCTCTGACGGTGGCTAGCTTCCTGCAGCAGAAGGGCTTGGAGACCACTACCAGCGGCAAGGCCGGGTTCATCACAGCCCTGTACATCGTCATTGTGCCCATCCTGGGTATTTTCCTGAAAAAGAAAGCCCCCCGGACCATCTGGATCAGCGTGGCTCTGGCGGTGGTGGGACTGTACTGCCTCTGCATTACCGAGGATTTTTCCATCACCAGCGGCGACTTCTACATCCTGCTGTGCGCCTTCTGCTTCTCCGCCCACATTCTGGTCATCGACCACTTCACTCAGACGGTGGACGGCGTGGAGCTGTCCTGTGTGCAGTTCCTGGTGGTGACGGTACTGTCCGCTATCGGCATGATTGCCACGGAGAGTCCCTCCCTGGAGGCGCTGGGCATGTGCCTGGGAGCCATCCTGTACGTGGGTATTTTCTCCAGCGGCGTGGCCTATACGCTGCAGATTCTGGCCCAGAAGGACTCCAATCCCACGGTGGTGTCCCTGCTGCTGAGCCTGGAGTCCGTGTTCGCCACGCTGGCGGGGGCCGTCATTCTCCACGACCAGATGAGCGGCAAAGAGTACCTGGGCTGCGTGCTGATGCTGGTGGCCGTGGTGCTGGCCCAGCTGCCGGAGCGAAAGAAGCCCGCCCGCGCCGAGGCGTAAAACCGAAAATGGGAAAACGGGGAGGTATTTGGCCTCCCCGTTTTTGCGGCCGGAAGGAGGCGGTCCCTCGATTTTAGGTTGGACAAAGGCAGACCTTTGTGGTATACTTTTAAACTGTATGAGTATGTAGCGAGGTGATCCTATGCGTATCGACGTTTTGGACGTCGGTTTTGACAATGTGACCATGGGAGAAGCGGTGGACCGGGCTATGGTGCTGATGAGCGAACCTGGCACCCATGTTGTGGTGACGCCCAACCCGGAGATCGTGGAGGTCTGCCGCCAGGACCCGGCGGCCAAAGAGGCCGTCAACGGCGCGGACCTGGTGCTGCCGGACGGCATCGGCGTCATCAAAGGCGCCGCCATGCTGGGGACGCCCTTGAAGGAAAAGACCCCGGGGATTGAATTTGCCGGGCATCTGATGGAAAGAATGGCAGGGAAGGGCTTGTCTCTCTATCTGCTGGGCGCCAAGCCGGGCGTGGCGGAGCAGGCGGCGGAAAAGCTGGCGGCGCAGTATCCCGGCTTGAAGATCGCCGGGACCCATGACGGCTATTTCAAAGAGGACGTTCCCATTGTAGAGGCCATCGCCGCCAGCGGTGCGGATTGCGTGTTTGTGTGCCTGGGCGCTCCCAAGCAGGAGCTTTGGATGCGGAAGAACGGCCCCGCCACCGGCGCCCATTTGCTGTGCGGTCTGGGCGGCAGCCTGGACGTGTTTGCGGGCGTTGTGGAGCGGGCACCGAAATTTTGGTCTGACCACGGACTGGAATGGTTTTACCGCCTCTGCAAGGAGCCCCGGCGCATTGGCCGCATGATGAAGCTGCCGCTGTTCCTGGTCCATGTGAAACAGGAGAAACGAAAGAAATGAGCGGAAAACTGATCGTATTTGAAGGGACCGACGGCTCCGGTAAGGCCACCCAGGCCAGACTCCTGTGCCGCCATCTGGAAGAAGAGGGGACCCCCTTCCGGGAGATCAACTTTCCCCGGTACGGAAAACCCTCCGCCGCCATGGTCCAGGAGTATCTGGACGGCAACCTGGGCAGGCGCCCGGGCGACGTGAACGCATTTGCCGCCTCCATGTTTTTCTCCATGGACCGCTACGCGTCCTATAAGCAGGACTGGGGCGATTTCTATGAGAGCGGCGGACTGATCGTGGCGGACCGCTACACCACCTCCAACGCCGTCCACCAGGCATCCAAGCTGCTGAGAAGTGATCGAAAGGAATATCTGGACTGGCTGTTTGACCTGGAATACGGCAGGCTGGGTCTGCCGAAGCCGGATCTGGTGATCTACCTGGACATGCCCACGGAGATCACGGAGCGGATGATGCGCCAGCGGGAGCAGGCCACAGGTACCCACGCGGACATCCATGAGCAGGATGAGGTATATTTAAAAAACTGCCGGGCCAACGCCAGGGAAATCGCCAGGGAGTGCGGCTGGTCTGTGATCAACTGCGCAAGAGACGGGGAGCCCCGGACCCCGGAGGACATCCACCAGCAGGTCTACCGGTTGGTGAAGAAGCTGCTGTGAGGCACGTCCCGTTCCGGGAGGGAGAAAACGGGACGCCGGGCATCCCGCTTTCCCACGGTCATCAGCAGCAGCTGTCTCTGCGGTCGCAGTCGCGGTCGCAGTCACGGTCATGGTCACGGCAGCAGTTGTTGCCCCAGGAGCCGTTGCAGCAGCAGAAGAGCAGAATGATGATGATAATGAGCCACAGGCAGGAACAGTCATTGTTTCCGTTGTTAAACCACATAATTGTCACCTCACTTTGTTGAGACATTCTATGCGCCGGGAGCTTGTATGGAGCCTGGCCATCTGAAAAAAACCCGGAGAGACGGGAAATAAAATCGTGTGTCTTCGCCGGAGTCAGGCGAAGAGAAATGGAGGCTTCCATGGCTGAACACAAGCGCGGCGATACCGCCAGCTGGGACGCGGAGCAGGTCCGCAGGAGCGCACAGCCCCGGCAGGTATCCCGCAAAAGCCGCAAGAGAAAGAGAAGGAAGCGGATCAATCCGCTGCTGTATATCCTATTCGTGGTGGTCATCTCGGCCCTGCTGGCGGGAGTGGGCTGGCTGCTGGCCTCTGACCTGTGTGCCTTTAACAAGGAGTACAAGGAGGAGACTATCCAGATCACTGCCGAGGATACAGTGGAGACCGTGGCGGACAAGCTGGAGGACGCGGGCCTGATCAACTACAAATGGTTCTTCCGTCTGTTCGCCAACTTTGCCCATGCCGAGGAGAAGATCGGTATGGGGACTTACACCCTCAACACGGAAATGGATTACCGGGCGTTGATCGTGGGGATGCGGAGTACCTCCGGCAACATGACGGCTGAGACCGTCCGGGTCACCATCCCGGAGGGCTACACCGTATCGGAGACCATCGAGCTGCTGGCCAAGAATAACGTCAGCAGCAAGGAGGACCTGCTGAAGGCCGCCCAGACCTACAACTTCAACTACGATTTCATCGACAACGAGTCGGAGGACATTAGCCGCCTGGAGGGCTATCTCTTCCCGGACACCTATGAGTTCTACGTGGACGGCAAGGCCTCCGCGGCCCTGAACAAGATGATCGCCACCTTCAACAGCCGTCTGGATGACGACCTGCTGGCCCAGGCCAAGGAGCGTGGATATGATCTGCAGCAGATCGTCACCATTGCCTCCCTGATCGAAAAGGAGACCGACGGCACGGACCACGGCAAGATTGCCTCCGTGATCTACAACCGTCTGGAGGGTCCCGGAGACAAGGGCGGCACCTACGGCATGCTGCAGATCGACGCGGCGCTGCTGTACGCCCTGCCGGGTCATGAGGGCGCCATCACCAACAGCGACAAGGAGACGGATTCTCCTTATAACCTCTACAAAAAGGCCGGATTGCCTCCCACGCCCATCGCCAATCCGGGTATGGCATCCATCCAGGCTGCTTTGGAGCCGGAGACCACGGATTACTATTACTACGCGCTGGGCAAGGACCACAGGCACCGCTTCTTCACCAACTACAACGACCACCTGAACTTTGTCAACAGCAGCGAGTATATTGGAAACTGACATGAGAAACAAACCTGAGATTTTGGCCCCGGCAGGGGATATGGAGTGGCTGCAAATGGCCGTCCTGTACGGCGCGGACGCCGTCTATCTGGCAGGCACCGATTTCGGCATGCGGGCTTTTGCCGGAAACTTTACCCAGGAGGAGCTGCGCCAGGCGGTGCGCTTTGCCCACAGCCACGGCGTCCGGGCCTACTGTACCATCAACACCATGCCCCGGAACGATGAGGTCTCCCGGCTTCCGGAGCATCTGGAGCTTCTGAACGACGCGGGGGTAGACGCCGTCATTGCAGCGGACCTGGGTGCCTTCACTCTGGCGGGGAAGTATGCCCCCAACTGCCGCCGCCACGTTTCCACCCAGGCCAGCGTCTGCAACTATGAAACCGCCCGGGCCTGGTATGATCTGGGAGCCTCCCGGGTGGTGCTGGCCCGAGAGCTGAGCCTGGAGGAAATTCGCACCATCCGGGAGAAAATCCCGGCGGAACTGGAGCTGGAGACTTTCGTTCACGGCGCCATGTGCGTCAGTTACTCCGGCCGGTGCCTGCTGAGCAACTATATGACCGGGCGCGACGCCAGCCGCGGTGCCTGCGCCCAGCCCTGCCGCTACCAGTACGCCCTGATGGAGGAAAAGCGCCCCGGCGAGTATTTCCCCATTGAGGAGGACGCCCAGGGCTCCTACATTCTGAACTCCCGGGACATGTGCATGATCGACCATCTGGACGACCTGTGTGACGTGGGCGTGTCCAGCCTGAAGATCGAGGGCCGGGCCAAGTCCGCCTATTATGCCGCCATCGTCACCGGCGCCTATCGCCACTGCCTGGACGACGCGGCAGCGGGGAAGCCCCTGGACCCCGTCTGGCGGGACGAGGTGGAGCATGTGAGCCACCGACCCTACGCCACCGGCTTTTACTACGGGCACTCCGGCCAGTATTACGCCAATTCCCGCTATATCAGAGAGTGGCAAGTGGTTTCACTTGTCACCGAATGTGACGAAGCAGGCAATGCTGTCCTGTCCCTGCGCAACAAATTCCGCACCGGTGACACCGTGGAGCTGGTGGGCCCGGACCTGCGGCCCTTCTCCATGACTGTCCCGGACATGACGGATGGAGAGGGCAATTCCCTGGAAGAACCCCGCACCCCACAGATGACCTTCCGCATGAAGCTGCCCCGGCAGGTGCCGCCCTTCACCCTGGTGCGTCATGCCGTGGAACTATCCGCCAAATGAGCGGAAATCGACAGAAGGAGAGAGCTATATGAATACAGATGTTGTCATCGTCGGCGCCGGCCCCGCCGGGATTTTTACCGCCCTGGAAATGATCAAGAAGGGCAGCCACCAGAAGATTATCATGGTGGAAAAGGGACAGGCCATTGAAAACCGCCACTGTCCCAAGGACAAGACCCGCAAGTGCGTCAACTGCAAGCCCTACTGCCATATCACCACCGGCTTTTCCGGCGCCGGCGCTTTCTCCGACGGCAAGCTGTCCCTGAGCTATGAGGTGGGCGGCGATTTACCCTCCCTGATCGGCGAGGATCTGGCCCAGGAGACCATCAACTACGCCGACCGGATCTATCTGGAATTCGGCGCGGATACCCATATCGAGGGCCTGGAGCATGAGGAGGAGCGGAAGGAGATCCGGAAGCGGGCTATCCACGCGGGCCTCAAGCTGGTGGACTGCCCCATCCGCCACATGGGCACGGAGAAGGCCCAGGACATCTACCTGGCCATTGAGAAGTATCTGCAGGAAAATGGCGTGGAGATGTACTTCGGCTATGAGTGCCGCAACCTGATTCTGGAGGATGAGGTCTGTAAGGGCGTTTCCATTACCAACGGCAAGACCGACCTGGAGATTTACGCCAAGCATACCGTGGTTGCCACCGGACGCCGCGGTGCCGACTGGCTGGAGAAGCTCTGCGCCGAGCACAACATCGCCCACGCCCCTGGCACTGTGGACATCGGCGTCCGGGTGGAGGTCCGCAACGAGGTCATGGAGATGGTGAACCGGGTGCTGTACGAGTCCAAGCTGGTGGGCTATCCAAAGCCATTCAAGAACAAGGTACGCACCTTCTGCCAGAACCCCGGCGGCTTTGTCAGCCAGGAGAATTACGACAACAACCTGGCGGTGGTCAACGGCCACTCCTATAAGGATCTGAAGAGCGACAACACCAACCTCTCCATCCTCTGCTCCCACAATTTCAGCATTCCTTTCAATCAACCTATCGCTTATGCCCAGAAGGTGGGCGAGCTGACCAACATGCTGGCCAACGGTCAGATTTTGGTCCAGCGCTTCGGCGATATTCTGGACGGCAAGCGCACCTGGCAGAAGGAACTGGCTCAGTCCAACATCCGGCCCACCCTGCCGGACGCTGTGGCAGGTGATATCACCGCCGCCATGCCCTACCGGGCCATGACCAACATTATCGGCTTTATCCAGGCCATGGACTATGTGGTTCCCGGCTTCGCCGCCTACGAGACCCTGCTGTATTCTCCCGAGCTGAAGTTCTACTCCAACCGGGTGAAGATGGATACCGACTTCAATACCAGCCTCAGGGGCCTGCACTGCCTGGGCGACAGCTCCGGCTGGACCCGGGGTCTGATGATGGCCTCCATCATGGGCGTTCTCATGGGCCGCAAGATCGCGGAAGAGGGCTGAGCCAACGAAATAGAAAACCGCTGGGACCTCCCGGCGGTTTTTCTTGCGGCGCAAGAGATGCAACCATAGGTTGACAAACTTCCACCCTCCGCGTTCTTGCCTTTTGGGGCTGGATAGCGTACCATGGGACCATCAAACAGAAAGCGAGAAACGAATGCCATGGAATTTTCAGAAAAGCTGATGACCCTCCGCAAACAGGCGGGGCTATCCCAGGAGCAGCTGGCGGACCAGCTGGGCGTCACCCGCCAGTCTGTCAGCAAATGGGAGAGCGGCGCTGCGTTTCCGGAGCTTGTAAAGCTGATTTCCTTGTCAGAACTGTTCGGCGTCAGCGTGGACTATCTGGTGAAGGATTACGTGGAGGAACCGGAACAGCAGAGGGAGGACAGCCCCGACACCGCCCGACTGGAACAAAAGGTGGACGATTTGACCAGGTATGTCAAAGGCTCCTTCTATGCGTATGACAGCAAGACCAGAATTTTCGGCCTGCCACTGGTGTCCATCCGTGTGGGCTTCGTCCGGAGACAGCAGATGTCCTGGGAGAATGTAGCCAAGGGCGTGTTTGCCATCGGAAACGCAGCTGTTGGTGTGGTATCTCTGGGGCTGATCAGCGTGGGACTGGCGAGTTTTGGGTGCATTGCCCTGGGCCTGCTGGCGCTGGGTGTGATTACTATGGGAGTTCTGTCCCTGGGCGTTGTAGCACTTGGGCTGCTGGCACTCGGTGTCTGTGCCATGGGTAGTTATGCAGGCGGCGTCTGCGCCGTGGGTTCCAAAATTGCGGTGGGTGTGGCTGCCGCTGCCGGGGAGACGGCGGTTGGCTATGATGCCGATGCCGCCCATGTGCTGCTCTGGGGCGATGGCCTGAGCAGGGCAGAGGTGGCGACTTTTCTCCAGGCGCATCACCCGGATTTGTGGAAGCCTTTGCTGCGGCTTTTCAGCGTCCTGGGGGCACATATCCGGTAGTCAAAACCTTCGGCTAAGCCGGAGGCTTGAGTAAGCCCTATAAGGGCTTAATGCCGGCACGCGTCTCAAGACGCGTTGAAAAAGCTTTCGCTCGCATCACTTGCCCCACCGCCCGTAAACGGGACAAACCTAC
>Ga0129317_1001795_pt1 | contig 14203 bp, 16 predicted proteins | sample Cm1ome_FD_94430 | JGI IMG/M metagenome (GOLD analysis project Ga0129317, IMG submission 94430) | Eastern black-and-white colobus group fecal microbial communities from Wisconsin, USA - Cm1105 metagenome | ecosystem: Host-associated > Mammals > Digestive system > Large intestine > Fecal | place...
CTTTGTCGGCAAGATTGACTTGCCCGAATAACCGCCCGACCTATCCGACACAATGGCCAAGTGTCGGATAGGAACGGCAAAATTTTTTGCACTTCTATTGCTTCTTTATCACACATAAGCAAAGTCTCAGGGGATTAAACATTTAATGCCTTCTATGAGAAACAAAAAGACAGGAAAATCAGCACATCCTACGTAGGTAACCTGTAAATTGTACATAACGAAAGGATATTTATATGAAAATCGAGTACGTAAAAGTAGAGGACTATTATTTGCCTGATCTTACACTGCCGGAAGAAAAACGGGAAATCGGACGATGGGGGATGCTCCGAAAGGCATATATAAAAGAATACAAAGCTGGCAGATACAATTATCTGCTATTGACGGGAAAGCTGGACAGTTATCTTGCTGATTTGAATGAACAGGCATGGGAGCTTGCTGACCGTCTGGAGGCACAGATGAAAGATGCAGAAGGTGTGACAGAAGAATTGAAAGCGGAAAATCCTATGGAATGGGTACGGCATTGCAATAACATCCGTAACCGGGTGGATGAAATTGTCTTGAATGAACTGATTTATGTATAAGGGGGAGTGGTTATGAGATATCGGATTGAATACGCAGATGGTCGGTGCTGTAATTTCGCCAACAGCCGGAAAGACCTTTTGGAATGGCTGAAACTCTTAAAAGATGAAGAGATTATGGACATTCGGAAAATTTACAAAAACGGTGTGACAGATTCCGTATTTGAGAAGTACCAGAATTATGTGAACAGGAATGTCGGTTAGGAAGGAGAACACAGGATGAAAGCCATACGTTTTATTTTGAAAATCATGTTACTGCCTGTAAAGGTTGCTCTTACAATAATAAGACTGTTTGCAGAGTTCCTTGCAGGAATATCAGCAGTTATCTTCCGGAGTATTGCAGGTATTTTTCTTCTGACAGCATTGCTATGCTATGGCTTTGGGCTGGAAAGTTCCGGGGAATGTCTGCAAATGGTATTGGCTGGATTCCTGTTTTATCTCCTGCCGTGTACGGTTGAAATTGTGATTGCAGGAATTGTATTTTTGGAAGAATGTATTCGCTCTTTTACATAGGAATAGGGCAGAAAGGGACACGATTATGAAAAGAGAATTAGTGGAAAGCTACTTCGACTGGAATGAGATCAGGCTGGAAGCATATTTGCGGATTGACCCGGAGTTGATTGAACTGGAAGGGGAATGCGAGAAAACAATGGATGAATTGGAGCCATATATCGAGCAATATGGGCATGAGTTCTGGATGATTATTGACCGGATTGTGTCAGCAAGACACGCAGTAGAAGCTATATCAGCCGGGAAATGTATATCCGGGGGTTTCTGGATTATGAGCGTCTGGTGTGTGAGATAGAAAGGGATATATGATGAAAGAGGAAGCATTGAAGGAATTTGTGGATTTTGTTATTCAGGAACGGATGCAAAGGGCATTCGGCCGGATGAAAGACGGAAAGGAACTGGGCAGAGAAGACGAGATTGAACGGAAGTATCAGGAGGCGGTTGCATTGCTTCCATCGGATAAGGAACAGGCAGTCCGGGAATACTGTGATGCTATTTTCGATAGTGGCGCAGATGCCGAGCAGTTCTTTTATCGTCTGGGGCTGAGGGATGGGATTCGGTTACAAAAGATTATTAAAGATATCCTTAAGAAATTATAATAGCATCTGAAAATTCTGTCAGAGGCGATAACATGAGTAGAAATATGGAATAAAAGAGAGTAGTGAGTAATCCAAAGGGCATTAACCGTAAAAAGTTAGTGCCTTTTGTTTTGCATACCCAAATGGACACTGACTGAAATATGGTTGGTGCCTGCTGTTTTGTATCTGAAAAAATACAAAAAATTTTTCAAAACAGGTCAACATTTACCCTCCCCAGTCCTGTATTAGTAGAAGGATTAAAAATGCAAGAAAAAATCATGTTGTGATTTGGTAAAGCTATTTGAAGTTTACATACAGTGACATTTATGGATGATTTTCGAGGTTTTCTGTGTTTTTGGGAACAGAAACAACAGAAATAGTAACGAAAATGAAAAAATTTCAAAGATTTTTTTTGTACAAAGGCATAGTCACATGAATTTAGTATATGAGGGCATTTTTAGAACCTTCTGCGTACCTTGACAATTTCATGAGTTTCCTGACTGGTGAACAGACTTACGCCATGACGTTTCTAATGGAAATTGAGCGAAGAAATAATGACACTCCCGGAGATGGGCGGGCTGCTCAGAGCCTTAGAGCAGTTGCCTGCGTGCAGGCAGAGGTGGTTTGCAAGAGCCACAGCCAGTCAGGGTGAAAAAACAAATCCGGAAGACTTTAAAAATAAAGGCGTATGCCTGAAAGAAAGAGGTGATGAAAATGAGAAATTTGAAAGTGGAAGAGATGCAGCTGATTTACTGGTTTGGCTGTCCAAATCTGAAAAACACAAAGGAAAGGTTGCGGTCTGTTGCTTTGCTTGCGACAGACAACTGTATGAAAAAAAGAATCATCAGGTTATGCAATAAGCTGGAAAGAAGAGGTTTGGCAGAACAGTATTCGATGATATATTTCCATATCTGCAAATTGTTTTCGCCTGATGATGGAACCAGACCACCGGGAACCAGTGCATTGATGGTACCGAATGATGATTGTATGGCAGCATAGCTGCAGAAAGGACAAAAATTATGAATAAAGTTATTTTAATGGGCAGACTGACAAAAAATCCGGAGATCAAATATGCCGGCAAAGACAATGATATGGCAGTGGCAAGATATACGCTGGCTGTGAACCGTAGATATAAGCGTGATGGGGAACAGGAGGCAGATTTTATTTCTTGTGTTACATTTGGTAAGAGTGCTGAATTTGCACAGAAATATCTTCGGAAAGGGATGCGTATCGTGATTGGTGGTCGTATCAGCACCGGAAACTATAAGGATAAGGATGGGAAAACGGTTTATACAACCGATGTCATTGTGGAGGAACATGAATTTGCACAGAATAAGGAAAGCAATCCTTCTTCGGAGAGGGAAAAAGAAACCGGAACCAATCCGGATGAATTTATGAATGTGCGGGATGATGATGAAATCCCTTTTCAGTAAGTGCTATTAGGAAAGAGATTGCCCGGTGCAGTCTCTTTTCTACCAACAGACGGATGATAAGGGATGATAAGCAGATATATTTCATGCAAAATTGGTATTCAACCTAACAAAATCGTGATATAATGAAACTATGTTTGAAGCAGATCAGGAGGTAATGTATGGGTGTAAGCTATAACAGACTGTGGAAATTACTGATTGATAAAAATATGAAACGGATCGAAATGCAGAATCTGACCGGTATTAGCGGAAATATTCTTGCCCGGATGGGAAAAAATCAGTATGTTTCCATGGAAACAGTAGAGAAAATTTGTAAGAAGCTGGGATGTTCCATTGATGAGATGATGGAATTTACCGATGATGAAGTATAGGAGGTTGCAGCAATGACAGATGCACAGCAAAGGGCAGCTGCAAAAATATTTGCAAAAAACTGGAAAGATCGGGGATATGAAAAAGGAGACAGCCAGATATTTTGGGTGGAATTATTGACAACAGTATTTGGTGTTACGGATATTTCCCAGTTTATTTCTTTTGAAGATCAGGTTCATCTTGATCATACCAGTTTTATAGATGGATACATTGAAAAAACGCATGTCATGATTGAACAGAAAAGTATCAACAAGAGCCTGACGGCTGCGATTAAGCAGTCTGATGGCTCCATGCTGACACCGTTTGAGCAGGCGAAGAGATATTCATCAGAATTACCGTATTCAAAACGTCCGAGATGGATTGTCACCAGCAATTTTAAGTCCTTTTATATTTATGATATGGAAAAACCGGGTGGTGATCCGGAAATTATTTTGCTGGAAGAACTGGAAAAGGAGTATTATCGGCTTCAATTTCTAGTGGAAGAGGGGAATACGAACCTTCAGAGAGAAATGGAAGTTTCTATTGCTGCGGGAGATATTGTTGGGCTGCTTTATGACGCACTGGCAAAACAGTATGTAGACCCGACAACAGAACGGGCAATGAAAAGCCTGAATATCCTATGTGTCAGATTTGTATTCTGTCTGTATGCGGAGGATGCAGGTATTTTTGGCAGACATGGTATGTTTCATGATTATCTGGAAGAATTTGATGCAAAGCATATGAGAAAGGCTGTTATCGAATTGTTTCAGGTGCTTGACACAAAACCGGAAGACAGAGACCCCTATCTGGAAGAATCTCTTTCTGCGTTTCCATATGTAAACGGCGGCTTATTTGCCAATGAAAATATTGAGATTCCTCAGTTTACAGAAGAAATCCGTCAGTTGCTGCTTGAAAAAGCATCCGCAGATTTTAATTGGTCAGAAATCAGTCCGACTATTTTCGGAGCTGTATTTGAAAGCACATTGAATCCGGAAACCAGACGATCTGGCGGGATGCATTATACAAGTATTGAAAATATTCATAAAGTGATTGATCCGCTGTTTCTGGAGGACCTGAATAATGAACTGGAAGAGATCAGGCAAATACCCGTCCAGCGCACAAAAGAGAAAAAACTGAAAGAATTTCAGAAAAAACTGGCAGGGCTGCGGTGGCTGGATCCGGCATCAGGAAGTGGAAATTTCCTTACAGAAACGTATATCAGTATCCGGCGATTGGAAAATGTAGTTATAAAAGAGTTGCAGGGTGGTCAGATTACTTTTGGCTTTGATGGTTCATCGCCCATTCAGGTATCCATTGACCAGTTCTATGGTATTGAAATCAATGACTTTGCAGTTACGGTAGCAAAGACGGCACTGTGGATCGCAGAATCCCAAATGATGAAAGAAACAGAAGATATTGTTCATATGAATCTGGATTTCCTTCCGTTGACAACGAATGCGTTTATTGTGGAAGGTAATGCTTTGCAGTTGGATTGGGAGAACGTTGTTCCCAAAAATCAATTGTCGTACATTATGGGGAATCCTCCGTTTGTTGGATATTCCTTGCAGAGTAAAGAACAGAAAAATGATATTTTGTCTATTTATGTGGATGAAAAAGGAAAGCCATATAAGACTGCCGGTAAAATTGATTATGTTGCAGGATGGTATTTTAAAGCATCAAAATTTATGCAGGGAACAGCAATCCGAACTGCATTCGTATCAACGAATTCTATTACACAGGGAGAGCAGGTTGCGGGTGTCTGGAAACCTTTATATGAAAGATTTGATATTCATATTGATTTTGCCCATAGGACATTTCGGTGGGATAGTGAGGCGAGTTTAAAAGCTCATGTGCATTGTGTAATTGTCGGGTTTAGCGTTGCAAATAATCAAGACAAAAGAAAAATATATTCAAATGGACGTTTTAAAGAAGTAAAGAATATAAATGCATATTTGCTAGAAGCTCCGAATGAATTTATTTCTAATAGAAATAAACCATTGTGTGATGTTCCGCAAATGATTACGGGAAATAGACCAGCGGATGGTGGACATCTTATTATTGAAAATGAGGATTACGAAGAGTTCCTTTTGAAAGAACCATCAGCTAGACCTTATGTGAAAAGACTTGTAGGCTCTACAGAATTTATAAATAATAAAAAACGTTGGTGCTTATGGTTGGTAGGTATTAGTCCGTCTGAATTGAGAAAAATGCCAATGGTACTTCAAAGAGTAGAAGCATGTAAAGAAGACAGGGAAAAATCGCCAGATGCTGGACGGAGAAAGTTGGCTGAAACTCCAACCTTGTTTAGAGAAATAAATAATCCTGTATCGTTTATTCTCGTACCGAAAGTAAGTTCTGAGAAACGACGCTATGTTCCAATGGGATTTTTGGATAATAATACAATTTCAACAGATTTGAATTTCATTATTCCTGAAGCGACAATGTATCATTTTGCAATATTAACTTCTAATATTCATATGGCATGGATGCGTGCAGTATGCGGAAGGATGAAGAGTGATTACAGATATTCTGCTAATATTGTATATAACAATTTTCCATGGCCGACACCAACTGAAGAACAAAAACAAAAAATTGAACAGACTGCACAGGCAATTTTGGATGCCAGAGCGTTATATCCGGACAGTAGTCTTGCGGATCTTTATGATGAATTGACCATGCCGCCGGAACTGCGGAAAGCACATCATCAGAATGATATAGCAGTGATGCAGGCATATGGATTCACAAAAGGGAGTGAAGCATATAAAAGTGAAGCAGCCTGTGTGGCGGAACTTATGAAAAGATATCAGCAATTATGTACACAACAGCAAAATAAGAAGGAGCAATAAATTTGAAAAATAGAAAAGCTGAAAAACCAGAATTCCTTAAAATTGTATATTTTGATGAAGACGCTGCACAGGATTACGTTGATGTTACTAATGGGGGACGCCTTGATTGGACGACAGAAGAAAACAAACAAAAGGTAGCCAAAATAGTAGCAGAGATTGAAGCTCAGGCAAAGAGTGGTTTTAACATTTTGAATTATATTAAGGCAACATTTCAGGGAAAGGTAGATGCAAGTGCGGCGGCAGATTTGACAAGTGCTTTTGATAAAACCATAAAAAATACTTTGTTAACAGATTATATACAAGCAGCATATGAAGATAGTCATGTGAAAAAATTTGAAAATAGTGGGGTCTATGCTCCTGAAAATTCAGTGACATTGTATAAAATGGTCAGTTCATATATGACAATCGTGCCTAAAGAAGAAATGCCGATAGATATGGAAAAGCTGAATGAGGCGATATTGGGTGAACGTGGTTACTATGAAATGCTTTTGAAAACTGAAAAAGATAAAAAGAGTGTATTGAGATTTAATCTTAAAGCATTCAAGAATAATTATAATCTTGTCGATTTAAGTAAAATGAAATTGACATATTATGGGATCAAAGTAGGAACCTGTAGCGAGGATAATCTGTCGATTGACAAAGAATTTAATTTTAAACCGGAAGAAGAAAAAATTACAGCAGAAGATATTGTGAATGACAACGAATCTGTATCTAATGAAGAAGAATCGGTATCCAATGGAAAAGATGAATTAAACGTTTATGATATAGTATTGGCAGGTGTGGTACGTGAAAAAGATTGAAATATTTGTAGGATCAGATTCGGCTTTTGAAAAGATTATTCCACAGAAGGCAAGAAATCTTACAGAGTTAGCAACTCAACTGGATGATGATAATAAAAAGATGGAAATGAATGTTATTATTCCAGGTCAGCCTAAGCCAAAAACTCAGAAAAAGCGGAAACCCATTGTTCGAAATCTGGTAATTCATGCTGATGAATATTGCAGTGTCCAAGAGCATGTGATTATAAATTTTATTAATTTTATTTCAAGAGTATCAGTAACAAATATGTATATACAGAACCCGCCAGAAAATATTCGAGAGCAGTTATACCGTGTATTTGATAAGAGCATTATTCACGAAGAACATCAACATTATTTAGAAGTTTCAAAAAATATGTTGCGGACATTTAACAGCCAATATAGGAAAAGAGTAATCGGGCAGGAGAAGGCAAAAAGTAAATTACTGCAGGCGATATATCCTTTAATGGATGGCAAACAAAAAAAGCCGGTTGTTATTTTGTTATATGGAGATTCAGGATTAGGGAAAACGGAGTCGGCACAATATTTAGCAGATCTAATGGGCGGTAAGTTATTAAGAAAGCAGTTTTCTATGTATCAGAATAATGAGTCAGCAAATTATATTTTCGGTGGAAGATATAATGAGAAAAGTTTTGCTCAAGACCTTTTAGCCAGAGATTCAAATGTGCTTTTGTTTGATGAGTTCGACAAGGCTTTATCTGTATTTCACAGTGCATTTTATCAATTATTTGATGAAGGTATTTACGAGGATCATAATTATAAAGTTACGGTAGATAAAGCAATTATTGTATGCACATCAAATTATAGAACAGTTAATGAAGTAAAGGAAAATTTGGGATTACCAATTTATAACCGTTTTGATTCGATCATTAAATTTGATGAATTGTCAAATGAGGCAAAGAAAAAAATTGCAGAATTGGAAATAGAAAGGTTGAAAACAGATTTTAATATTGAGGATAGTAAACTGTTTGAGAAATTGAAAGAAGCTGCTATTACTGCATCAAATGCCAGAGAAATAAAACATTTGGTTAAGGATACATTTTCACTTTTAGCAATTAGGAAGATATGTAGTGATGCGGAAGAATAAATCTCTTAGCAAAGCTAAGAGCGCACTTCTATACATGCATTTTTCAATGCCATGTATCGTGCGTCCTGCGGAGCTGCCTCCCGATTGAAGATTCACTCAATCAGGGAGATATGCGAAATCAAGATTTCGGACAAGGGTTCCCCTTGCGGCACGAGTGCCTATCTGTAAAGTACTTTAAGTATGTACTTTTTTGTAACAAATGAAAAATTGGAGGTGTACTATGAGCAGTAAAATTACAGGAAAGGAATATCCATTACTGAAAATTTTTAGCTCTGATTTTGAGTATCATATACCTGCATACCAACGCCCTTATGCATGGACTACGGAAGAAGCAGGAATTTTATTTGATGATTTATATGAATTTTACCGAACAGAACCATCAGATAATTATTTTCTTGGCACAATTGTGCTTATTAAAGAGGAAGACAAACCATATGCTGATGTTATTGATGGACAGCAACGTCTTACTACATTGACGATTCTTTTTTCAGTATTGGCTTCCAATCTGACAGGGAAGGCGCGAGAAGCATGTAATGCCCTGCTTCAGGAAAGCGGTAATATACTTGCCGGGATTCCTGCCAGACCCCGTATGCATCTTCGTCAACGTGATCAGGCTTTTTTTAATAAATACATTCAGGAAGTGCAGATTCCATCTTTGATCAGCATTGATGCAACTACACTTTCGACAGAAGCACAGCGACATATTCAGGAAAACTGTAATGTGTTACTTAGTCGTTTTGAGTCAGTTTTTGAGGGAGATCAGAATGAATTGATTAATTTCAGTACATTTCTTTTGAACAGATGCTTTCTCGTTGCAGTAAGTACGGACAGTCAAGATTCCGCTTTTCGTGTTTTTTCTGTCATGAATAGTCGTGGATTGGACTTGCTTCCGATTGATATTATTAAATCTGAAATCATCGGAGAAATCTCCGAAACAGAACAGCAGGCTTATACTGATAAATGGGAAGATCTCGAAAATGAAACGGGGAGAGAAGGTTTTAATGAAGTATTTACTCATACTCGAACTATCTTTGCAAAAGAACGTCCCAAGAAAGGATTATTGGAAGAATTTCGAGAGTATGTTGTAAAACGTACAAAGCCCAAAGAATTGGTAGATAATGTGTTGACCCCTTATGCAGAAGCCTATACCATATTAAAAAATTCTGAATACATAGCTTCGTCCCGGGCAGATGAGGTCAATGCTGTTTTATACTGGTTAAATAAGATTGATAATTATGACTGGATGCCTCCCGCTATAAAATTTTTTGCTGAACATTTACATGATTCAGAATATATCTTGTGGTTTGTAAAAAAATTAGAGCGTCTGGCTTCTTTTCTTCATGCAACGGCACAGGACGTCAATCATCGAATGGATCGTTATAAATGGGTTTTAGCTGAGATGGATAGTAATCCATCACATAATATAGAACATCCACTTACTACGATTGAATTGACCACAGATGAGAAACGATCTTTCATAGATGCGTTGAATGGCGAAATTTATAGTATGCCTTCACGTAGACGTAATTATATTATCCAACGTTTGGATTCATTTGTTTCGGATGGTGGTGCAAAATATGATGTAAAGCTGTTTACTATTGAACATGTTCTTCCTCAGAATCCTGAAAAAGGCAGTGAATGGGATCAACTGTGGCCTGATCAGGACGAACGAGCCTTTTGGTTAAATCGAATTGCTAATCTGGTACCTTTAACCAGAAAGCATAATTCAGCAGCACAGAATTATGATTTTGCCACTAAGAAAAAGAGCTATTTCCAGAACAAAGGTGGAATTACTTCCTATACTTTAACTACACAGGTTGTGAACGAAGATTCTTGGTCTCCAGAGGTTGTATCTGAACGTCAAAAGACATTGTTGGTATTATTTTCTGAAAAATGGGATTTAAAAATTGATCCAGCAGAAGAACTAAATGATGATGAAGAAATAATGTTTCATTTAGCTATTCGTGGATGTAATGCTTCGGGTTGTGTTGGGAACGATGGGAGTTTCATAGTAAAGGCAGGCAGTACTATCGCTAGAGATACTACTCCAAGTTGTCAATCTTCATATGTAGAAATTAGGAAGAATCTGATTGATAATGGAATTATCGTAGACGGTGTGTTTACTCAGGATTATGTTTTCGATAGTCCGTCTGCAGCTGCAGTTATTGTAGGTGGTCGTTCTGCAAATGGACGTAGAGAATGGACCACCTTAGATGGACGTCAATATGGAAAAGTAGTTGGTCATTAATTCGTTTGCCTGAGAAGTTGAGACAATATATGGAATAGTGATCTGGTTAACAAAAGAGAGGAATGAACAGAGTATGGCAGAAAAATATCCGGTAATTACGCTTTGTGGCAGCACTCGATTTCGCAAAGAATTTGAGACAGCACAAAAGCAATTAACTTTGCAGGGATGTATTGTCATCTCAGTAGGGCTGTTTGGTCACACAGGAGATAGTGAAGTTTGGGAAAATATGGATGAAGGAACAAAAACGCAGACAAAGATGATGCTGGATGATATGCATAAAAGCAAAATTGACATGGCAGATGAAATTTTTGTGATTAACCCGGGAGGATATATCGGCGAAAGCACATGGTCTGAAATTTGTTATACATCTATGCTGGGAAAAAATATTCGATATATGGAACCCATAAAATCGAATGAAGTAGCAGAAATGGTACAAAGTCATATTTCCAGAGCGGAGGAACTGGCGATAAGACAGCTCGACGAATTACATCATAGTAACGGATATTATAATTCAGCAGATTATGTTTCGTTCAAATTTAAAAAAGAAACTATTTATGATCCATGGCTGAAAGAAAATTCACAGGGAGTGCCATTTGCATGGCAACTACATGATAACCAGGATATTGCAGTTGATCCTTTTAAATATTATGGAAAAATAAAAACTGCACGTTTTATTGAAGATATTATTATGAAGCATGGAATAATGTAGGAGGTTACCACAATGCCGAGTAAGAAATGGTCAGGGCTGAATCATATGCAGCTTGGTCAGTTTGGGGAATATTATGCGAAAATGGAATTTGCTTCTTACGGATTAGATGTATATACATCTGAAGTGGATGATCATGGTGTAGACTTTATTGCCAGAGATATAAAGACCGGTATTTTCTATGAAGTGCAAGTGAAATCAATGTTCAAAGGAAAATACGTGTTTATAAAAAAAGATAAGCTGGTAATGGATGATAGGCATCTTGTTTGTTTTTTGCATTTTATAGAAAATGAACTGCCGGAAATATATGTAATTCCAGCGACAGCTTGGAAGAACCCGAACGCTGTTCTTGTAGACAGAAATTATGATAAACCTGAGTGGGGCATTAATTTTTCAAATAAGAATCAGGCATTATTAGAACAATATAGACCAGAATGTTTTTTCAAAAATTAAATAATGTGTAAGCCAAAGGGCATCAACCGTAAAAAAGTTGGTGCCTTTTGTTTTGCCCATTACTTTTACCCATTTTGGGGAAAAAATCTGGACAGGAAACCGGTGTGAGTTAAGGGACAGAATTCATACCGGCTTTTCATATCTGTCAACAATGCAGTTAAGAGAAAGGAGACCATTATGGGAGAAAGAAGAAATCTGAAAAAACAAAGCCTTGAGAAACTCCAGCAGAATCTGGAACAGACAGAACATCAGATTGAGGTGGAAGAACGCAGGCTGAACCTTGCAAAACAACAGATGAAGGTAGCAAAGCGGAAAGCAAGGAACCACAGCCTGATTGTCAGAGGTGCGGAGGTGGAGAAAGCATTCCCGGAAGTTAAGGTACTGACAGAAGAAGAGTTCCGGGCATTTTTGAAATGTATCGCCCACATGAAGAGTGTACATGAAATGCTGGAATGGTCAGTGAACCATTCCGAATATAACCGCAGTCTGGCATCTTCCGGAAAGGAGCAGTAATGTCGCTGTATCATTTTTCTGTAAAGCAGGTATCAAGGGGAAAAGGGCAGACGGTGGTAGGTTCCGCAGCTTATATTTCCGGTCAGAAACTGCATAATGATTATTACGAGGAAATCCATGATTACGCTAGAAAGCAGGGAGTGATCTTTGACGAGATCATGCTGCCGGACTATGTGCCGGATCGTTTCTCTGACCGCCAGACACTCTGGAATGAAGTGGAGTTTGCAGAGAAAGGAAAGAGGGCACAGCTTGCCTATTCCTTTAATATTGCATTACAAAATGAGCTGACGATGGAAGAAAATGTGGAGCTGGCAAGGGAGTTCTGCAGGGAACAGTTTGTCAGCCGGGGGATGATCGTGAATATGGCAGTCCATGAGGGGGAATCCAGTGACCCGGAGATTGCAGACAATCCCCACTTCCATGTGCTGATTCCCATCCGTCCCATGAATAAAGATGGGACATGGGGGAAGAAACAGCGGAGGGAGTACAAGCTGGATGAAGATGGAAACCGCATCCGGGATGAAAACGGAAAATACATCTTTTCTGCTGTTTCCACTACCGGCTGGAATTCCCCGGAACTTCTGGAAGAATGGAGAAAGCAGTGGGCGGATAAAGTCAATGCGGCATTCAAGGAGAACGGTCTGGCAGCAAGGATTGACCACCGGTCTTATGAGAAGCAGGGAATTGAACTGATCCCAACGATCCATGAAGGATATGAAGTCCGGGCGATGGAGAGGAAAGGCATCCGGACAGTGGTGGGAGACCTGAACCGGGCAATCCGCAAATTAAATGAGATATGGATCCATTTAAAAGAATCCCTTGCGTGGGCGAAAACATTCCGGGAAGAGGTAAGCGCGGAACTGTACCGGAGGGCAAACCCTACATTGATGGAAAGCCTGCAGGATTATTATGAGAAACGTGATAAAGTGGCAGATACCTACCAGTATGGGAGCCGGAAAGCACATCTGATGAACCTGAAAGAGTTTGCAGAGGCAGTGAATTATCTGACTGTGAACCAGATCGCAACAGTGGAACAGCTGAACCAGAAAGTAGAGGAATTACAGACGGTTGCGGATGGCATCCGTTCCGAAATCAAATCCCGGAGGGGAGAGATTGCCGGATACCGGGAACTGATGGATTACGACCAGAAAATGAAAAAGCTGCAGCCGGTTATGGATAAATACCATAAGATTTTCTTTAAGGGTTCCAAGCAGAAATATTACAGTGAGCATAAAAAGCAGATCGACTTGTACCGGATGTGTGAACGGAGGCTGAAACCCTACCGGGATGCACAAGGGAAGCTGCCGGTTGCACAGTGGAAAAAAGAACAGGAAAAGCTGGAGGCATTGAACTGGGATGCGGATATTGACCTTACCCCGTATGATGAGGAATTAAAGATGGTCAGGAAAGTGCAGAAGTGCATTGATGTTATACTGAATGAAAAAAGGCAGATGCAGTCCGGTAACACCGGGCGGTCAGAAAAAGAAGATCCATCTGCGCAGCATCCGGTTTCATCTCAGGCAAAAGGATATTCCCAGAAACCAATGGCAGAAAGGACTCCCGTTCTGGAGAAGCTGAACAAAAACAAGGAGATCAAGCGGAAAGAGGAGGAAGAAAGAAAAGCATCAAAGCAGAAAATCAAAAGAAATGACATGAGTTTGTAAGGAGGAAATGAAAATGCAGTATTCAGAAGAGCAGGTCAGGAGGGCAAAATCCACTGACCTTGTTTTATTTTTACAGTCACAGGGCGAGAAGCTGATTAAAAGCGGGAAGGAATACCGCTGGATGGCTCATGACAGCCTGACTGTTCGGGGAAACTGCTGGTTCCGGCACAGCCGGGGGACTGGCGGTGGACCAATTGATTTTGTGATGGAGTTTTATGGGCTGACATTCCCGGAGGCAATGAAAAAACTGACCGGGGAAGAGGGGGAGGAAAGGCGGGTGGCGAAGGATGCCCCCAAAACAGTAATGTCATTAACTTAAGAAAATTTATAACAGCCAGCTAATCATTTTGGCTTCTTTTTGAAAAGTTGCATAAATTCAGGCACAACAACAAAACAGACCTGGCATCTGTTTTTTGCGGAAATA
>Ga0129317_1001796_pt1 | contig 14188 bp, 10 predicted proteins | sample Cm1ome_FD_94430 | JGI IMG/M metagenome (GOLD analysis project Ga0129317, IMG submission 94430) | Eastern black-and-white colobus group fecal microbial communities from Wisconsin, USA - Cm1105 metagenome | ecosystem: Host-associated > Mammals > Digestive system > Large intestine > Fecal | place...
AAAAAATCGGCAGACAGATGAGTTTGATGATGGGGGTCACGCTAAGTCTTGTGCTGTCATTCGTTGGGGTATTTACATCAGGTCAGTTCACTTTGCCCGCATTTATAATGAGTTTTCTTGAAAGCCTTGTGATAAGTCTTATAATAGGCATGTTCGTGCCGATGAAAAAGGTCGGTGATGCGGTATGTGACAAAGCAGGTGTCACGGGCAAGCCTCTGGCATGCCGCGCACTTGAAAGTCTTGTATCAGACCTTATCTACACACCGATAATAACTTTCGTAATGGTATTCATGGCATACAAGCAGGCAACAAAACACGGCGCACCGCTGAAATTCGCTCCAATGCTGGGCGAATCTATGGTGGTAAGCCTTGTGGTCGCATACCTTTTTATATTTCTTGTAACACCCAATTACATGAAATTCATAATGAAGAAAAACGGCGGCAAGCCGCAGTGATAAGCTGACAGATCCCGAAGCGTCCAAACTCGCTTCGGGATCTTTTTTCGCGCAATTGAAACGACACTGTTGCAGATACGCAGTAAAAAAGTTCCGGCTTTGTGTAAAAGCATATCGACCTGCTTTTTATCCATCAGATGCTCTCAAAAGCAGTATTTGCCGCATTACGGAATAAAGCACAGTGCAAGTTGTGCAAAATGCACAACTTTTGCTTGAATAATTTTATAACTTTGGCGGAAAAATTAGTCTAAAGGACTTGACAAAAAGTGAAAAAAGGTTTAAACTATACTTAGCACTCAGAGAGAATGAGTGCTAACACCCGAAAGTCGCGAGTGCTAAACTGCCAGCTTTACGGAGTACAGGAAGGTGAGCATATGGACGACAGAAAGCTAAAAATTTTATCGGCGGTCGTTGATGAATACATCGTCACGGGTGAACCAGTCGGTTCAAAGGCTATCATGGCACATGTCAAAGCATCATCGGCAACGATACGCAACGAGATGGCTGAGTTGGAAAAACAGGGCTTTCTCGAACAGCCTCACACTTCGGCGGGCAGAGTACCCACTTATAAAGGTTACAGGCTGTATGTCGATAAGCTGATGGAGCAGGATCCTCTGAGCGAGGAAGAGAAAAAACAGCTGGATTCGATGCTTCCCGATGATTTCGTCACCGAGAAAGATCTTGTTGAGAGCGCTTCGCTGGCACTTGCCGATCTTACAAAATGCGCTACGGTAGTCGCAAATTCAACGCCTAAATTCTCGCTGATATCAAAGGTCGAGGTAATACCTACAGGCAAACGCATGTATGTGATACTTATGATAACCTCCAGCGGCGAGATAAAAAACAAGGTGTGCAGACTTGAATTTGACCTGACACATGAACAGCTTGAGTTCTTTGATAATTTTGTCAAGCAGAACCTTAGCGGTATACCGCTAAGTGAATTGACAGATGCAAACATCGAAAAGCTGACAGAAGCGATGGGCACGTATATGATGACCCTTTCACCGCTTGTCAGTGAACTGCTGAAAATGACCAAAGAACTTGACAGAGATGTGATGGTCAAGGGTCAGAAAAATCTGCTGACCTGCAAGGATTTCGACCAGACCGAGATAATCACGTTCATGGAGAATGAAAAAGAACTGATGGATTTCATCGACAGCACATTCTCAGGGCTGAATGTGAAATTCTCACCCGAAACCGATGGCTTTGTGATACACAATTCCTCGATAATCACAGCACCGTTCTCAAAGGGCGGCAAAACAGCGGGTGCACTGGGTCTGATCGGTCCGATGAGAATAGATTATGCGAAGTTTATCCCATATCTCGAATATTTCACATCGCGTATAACCGATATGATAACCGAGCGGGACAAAACTGATGATGATAAATAATGACAGAAAGGCAGGCGCATATGATGTCTGAAAAGGATATAGAGAAACAGGACGAACTGGAAGAGGAACTGAATGACTCGGCTGAGGAAACAGCCGAAGAAACAGAGGAGAAAGAGGAGAAAGAGGAAAAAGAAAACGCTGAAGAAACTGTCGAAGAGATCAGCGAGGAAGACAAGCTGAAAGCTGAACTTGCCGAAAGCAAGGACAAGTACCTCAGACTTATGGCAGAGTACGATAACTTCCGCAAGCGTTCGGCTAAAGAAAGACTTGAACTTTCGGCTGCGGTAAAGGGCGATACGGTGGCGGATATACTTCCCGTTCTCGATAATTTCGAGAGGGCGCTGAACACCGAAACAGAGGACGAGGCTTACAAACAGGGCATCGAGATGATCTTCAAGCAGTTCACCGATGCACTGACTAAGCTGGGTATCGAGCCCATCGACCCTGTAGGCGAAGTATTTGACCCGAACATCGCTAATGCAGTAAACCAGATAGAAGACCCCGAACTGGGTGAAAACGTAGTTGCACAGGTCTTCCAGAAAGGCTACAGGATAGGCGATAAGGTCATCAGATACGCGATGGTCGTTGTGGCAAATCCATAGTAAATTAAGTATATAGAACGCGGTAAGTTCCGCATTATATATTATCACTTAAACCATTTTAAAAGAGAAAGATCGAAAGGATGATATTTTATGGCAAAGATAATAGGTATTGACCTCGGTACAACAAACTCCTGCGTAGCAGTTATGGAAGGCGGCGAAGCAGTAGTTATCCCCAACAGCGAGGGTGCTAGAACAACTCCTTCGGTAGTTGGTCTTTCAAAGACAGGCGACAGACTTGTAGGTCAGGTCGCTAAAAGACAGGCTGTTACCAACTACGAGAACACTGTTATATCTATAAAAAGACACATGGGTTCAGACTATAAGGCTTCTATGGGCGGCAAGGAATACACTCCTCAGGAGATCTCCGCTATGATACTCCAGAAGCTGAAAGCTGACGCTGAGGCTTATCTGGGCGAAAAGGTAACAGAAGCTGTAATCACAGTTCCCGCTTACTTCACCGATGCTCAGAGACAGGCTACTAAGGACGCAGGTCAGATCGCAGGTCTGACTGTTAAGAGAATAATCAACGAGCCTACCGCTGCTGCTCTTTCCTACGGTATCGATAAGGAAGAAGATCAGAAGGTAATGGTATACGATCTGGGCGGCGGTACATTCGATGTTTCCATCATCGAGATGGGTGATGGCGTTACCGAAGTTCTGGCTACCGCAGGTAACAACAAGCTGGGCGGCGATGACTTCGACCAGAGGATCATCGACTGGATGGTAAGCGAGTTCAAGGCTGCTGAGGGCGTTGACCTGACTTCTGACAAGCTGGCTATGCAGAGATTGAAGGAAGCTGCTGAAAAGGCTAAGATAGAACTGTCAAGCACTCCTTCTTCGACTATCTCACTGCCGTTCATCACTGCTGACTCCACAGGTCCTAAGCACCTGGAGATGACACTGACACAGGCTAAGTTCAACGAGATGACTGCTGATCTGGTAGAATCCACAATGGGTCCTGTAAGACAGGCATTGAGCGACTCAGGTCTGTCCGCTGGCGATCTCCAGAAGGTACTGATGGTCGGCGGTTCTTCCAGAATACCCGCTGTTCAGGAAGCTGTTAAGAGATTCATCGGCAAAGAGCCATTCAAGGGCATCAACCCCGATGAGTGCGTTGCTCTCGGTGCTGCATATCAGGGCGGCGTTCTTGGCGGCGATGTTAAGGACGGTCTGCTGCTGCTGGACGTAACTCCTCTGTCACTCGGTCTGGAAACTATGGGCGGCGTTTGCACTAAGATCATCGAGAGAAACACCACTATCCCTACAAAGAAGAGCCAGATATTCTCCACCGCTGCTGATAACCAGAGCGCTGTTGACATCAACGTTCTGCAGGGCGAAAGAGAATTTGCAAAAGATAACAAGCAGCTGGGTATGTTCAGACTGGACGGCATCGCACCTGCTCCCAGAGGTATACCTCAGATCGAAGTTACTTTCGATATAGATGCAAACGGCATCGTTCACGTATCCGCTAAGGATCTGGGCACAGGCAAGGAACAGAACATCACTATCACTTCTTCCACCAACATGTCTAAGGAAGACATAGACAAGGCTGTAAAGGAAGCTGAGGCTTTCGCAGCTGAGGACGCTAAGAAGAAGGAAGAGGTTGACACCAGAAACAACGCAGATCAGCTGGCATTCCAGGCTGAAAAGTCCCTCAAGGACTTCGGCGACAAGGTAGACGCTGCTGACAAGGCAAACTGCGAAAGCAAGATTGAAGCTCTTAAGGAAGCACTCAAGGGTACTGATCTGGAGGCTATCAAGGCTAAGCACAAGGATCTGGAGGAAACATTCCAGCAGGTAGCTACTAAGATCTACCAGCAGGCTGGTGCACAGGGCGGCGCTCAGGGCTTTGACCCCAACAACATGAACATGGGCGGCGCAGCTGCAGGTGCAGCTGACAACAGCGACAAGGGCGGCGATGATGTTATCGACGCTGAGTTCACTGATGCAGACTAATTCGATAAGATGACGGCAGCCTCCGTTCCATATGCGGGACGGAGGCTATGCTGATATAGGAGCGATATATATGGCAGATAAAAGAGATTACTACGAAGTGCTCGGCGTGCAGAAAGGTGCGTCGGAGGACGAACTGAAAAAGGCTTTCCGTAAGCTCGCCAAGCAGTATCACCCCGATCTGCACCCCGGCGACAAGGAGGCAGAGGAAAAATTCAAAGAGGTCAACGAAGCATACGAGGTGCTTTCAGACCCCGAAAAGCGTTCGAGATACGATCAGTTCGGTCATGCAGGCGTTGACCCCAACTATGGCGGCGGCGCAGGTGCAGGCGGTTTCGGCGGCTTTGGCGACATGGGCGATATCTTCGACTCGATCTTCAGCGGATTCGGCTTTGGTTCCGGCGGCGGACGCGCGGCTAACCCCAACGCCCCCAGACGTGGCGCAGATATACGTGCAAACCTGACCATAGACTTTATGGAAGCATGCACAGGCAAAAAAGTCAAGATGAAGTATCCACGCAGCGAATCCTGTCCGGACTGTAACGGTACAGGTGCAGCAGCAGGCACTTCACCAAAGACCTGCCCGGACTGTCACGGTACCGGCACTGTAAGGATAAGCCAGCGCACACCTTTTGGCAACATCTCACAGACTACCACTTGTTCGCGCTGCGGCGGCAAGGGCAGGGTAGTTGATAACCCATGCCGTACATGCAACGGTCAGGGTATGGTAAAGAAGACGATCGAGCGCGATATCGACATTCCCGCAGGTATCGACGACGGTCAGACACTCAGAGTCGCAGGCGAGGGCAATCGCGGCACAAACGGCGGTCCCAGCGGCGATCTGCATATCAATATCACGGTCAGACCCGACCCGATATTTGAGCGCGACGGCTACGACGTCTGGACAGACATACCGATAACCTATGCACAGGCAACACTGGGCGATGAGATAACTGTTCCCACAGTCGGCGGCAAGGTCAAGTACACAGTGCCCGAAGGCACACAGAACAACACTGTTTTCAGGCTTAAGGGCAAGGGTATCAAGCGCCTTAACCGCAGTGATTACGGTGACCATTATGTGCGCATAAATGTAGAAGTCCCCCGCAACCTCACCCGCGACCAGAAAGAAAAGCTGCGCGAATTTGAGGCTTCGCTGAACGAGAAGAACTACGCTAAGCGCAACACTTTCAAAGATAAGCTGGAAAAGATCAAGGATATTTTCAAGTGACATTTCTCGCTATACATCGTAAAGCAGCAGACTTGATGTATATTAAAGTCACTTGTTTCACAGACAGGATAAAAGCGCTGTTCTTACAAATTAAAATGCTGTGCGGTATGCAAGTGCCGCACAGCATTTTTTTATATGACTATCCCTTTAGAATACCGCTGATAATGCGGTAAAAAATTATATGACTATCCCTTTAGCACACCAACTAAAAATGCGGTAAAAAAAGGATAATTGAGCACCATACGCCAAGAACCTTAAGTTCTGTATAGCCGCTGTTTTTGTGGTGTGTCAGCGGGATAACCACAAAAAATTATACTCCATCCACATTAATTTTTGTGGTATGTCAGCCTGATGACCACGTTATCTATTCTTTCGCAGGCATATCGAATGTACTGCGTCTGCCGAACTTCTTTGCTGACCACACAGAACCCGACAGCACAGGCACAGAGAACGCCGAGCAAACCGACAATATAAGACAGCGCAGATCGGGCACAGCAGTGCTGAATATCTTACCGAGCACTGGTATATAAATTCCCGCGAACAGCGCCGCCGCAGAAGCCGTCACCGCGAAAAGGAGAAATCCGTTATTAAAATGCGGAACCGTGAACAGAGTTTTCTCTTCGGACTTGCACTCGAAAACATGTATAAGCTGACTCAGCACAAGGGTGATAAGCGCACCTGTACGTGCCGCAGAAAGAGGTTCGCCCGCTTTCAGGAGCACAGTGAATGTCGCAAGGGTGCATATACCGATAAGAATGCCCCTCAGAAGCATTCTCCAGAGAAGTCCCCCGCTGAAAAAGCTGTCGCTCTCTTTTCGCGGTTTTCTTTCCATCACAGATTTTTCGGGTGGTTCAAGACCCAGCGCCACCGCAGGCAGACTGTCTGTCACAAGGTTGACCAGCAATATCTGCGCAGGCAGCATCACCATCGGCAGACCCATCATTATCCCTCCGAACATCGTTACGACTTCACCGATATTGCTGGAGATCATATAACGCACGAACTTGCGTATATTCGCATATATCGTCCTGCCGTCCTCCACTGCACTGACAAGCGTTGCAAAATTGTCATCGAGCAGTATTATGTCTGCCGCCTGCTTTGTTACCTCAGTACCCTGAATGCCCATCGACACACCGATATCTGCTTCCTTTACGGCAGGCGCATCGTTGACACCGTCGCCTGTCATGGCACAGATATGACCCTTAGCCTTGAAAGCCTTGACTATCCTCAGCTTGTGCGCAGGTGTCACTCGCGCGAAAACAGCGCAGTTGTCGATTATCTCAGTCAGGCGTTCATCAGTGATCGCATCAAGTTCGGCACCTGTGAGAACAAGGCTCCCCTGCTTCATGATGCCCACCTGCCTTGCGATGGCGGCGGCAGTCAGCTTGTGGTCGCCTGTTATCATCACAGTCCTTATACCCGCCCGCTGACATTGGCGAACTGCCGCCGCCGCTTCGGGTCGAGGCGGGTCTTGCATGCCCATCAGCCCAAGAAAGACAGTTCTTCCCCCCTCTATCTTGCAGAAAGCCAGCACCCGCAGACCCTCAGCCGCAAGGGTATCGCCCTGACGCAGAACAGCCAGCTTTTCAGCACTGACGAAAGGCTTTACGCCGGCGGCAGACAGTGCGGCAGTGCATTCATTTATTATGACATCAGCGCTCCCCTTTTTATATGAAATGACCTGTCCCGCCCTGTCACGGCATATCACTGTCATTGAACGGCTCTCGCTGTCAAAGGGTATCTCGTCCTGTCTGGTGAGTTCTAAGGTGTCAGCGCGAATGCCCGCCTCAGCCGCCGCAGTAACTATGGCGCATTCGGTCGGGTCGCCGTTGGCGGTAAATCGCGGCAGAGAGTTCTTGCCTTTTAACAGTGACGGCGAATTTTCCACCAGTTCAGCATTTGAGCATACAGCCCCGCAGGTCAGCAGTTCACGGATAGCATCGGGCAGTTCGGCAGGCAGTTCATCTGCCGAGAATGGCGTACCCTCTGCATCAGTCAGGGTGGTGACTTTCATCTTGTTCTGTGTGACCGTACCTGTTTTATCAGTGCAGATAACTGATGCACAACCCAGCGTTTCCACAGAATGAAGTCTGTGAACAAGTGCGTTTCTCTTAAGCATTTTGCGCACCGCCAGCGAAAGTGCTATCGTCACAGCCGCAGGCAGACCCTCAGGTATGGCGGCTATGGCGATGGTAATGCCCGTCATCGCCATATCAAGCAGAGGTTCGCCCCGCAGAAGTCCCGCTACGAAAACGATAAAGCAAATGACTATGCAGATGACTGCCAGTGTTCTGCCCAGTTCAGCCAGCTTTTTTTGCAAAGGTGTCAGTTCTTCCCCGATGCTGTCAAGCATCACAGAAACGCGCCCCATCTGTGTGCGCTTGCCTGTGGCAGTTGTTTCGATAATGGCAGTGCCTTTTGTGACAACAGTACCCATATAAGCCATATATTCCTTATTCAGCGATGAAAAATCCACTTCATCACGACGGGGCTGTTTGCGGGCAGGTTCAGCTTCACCTGTGAGTATAGCTTCGTCACAGCAGAAGGCTTTACAGCTGATTATGTAGCCGTCAGCGGGTATCTTGTCGCCAGCTTCAACGGCAAAAACATCACCGCAGACCACTTTTTCGGCAGGCAGTTTTTTCAGTACGCCATCACGGTAGACTCGTGCAGTGGGGGCAGTCATAGCTTCCAGCTTTTCGAGGGTCTTCTCACAGCGGTACTCCTGAATAAATCCTAAAAAGGCGTTTATGACCACAACCGCAATGATGGGTACGGCATCGGTGTACTGCCCCAGCAGTACCGAAACAACCATTGCCCCGAGAAGTATCATCACCATAACATCATGGAACTGCCCCACAAATATTTTTAGCGGACCTTTCTTCTTTTTGCCGCCAAGCAGATTTGCACCGTCCTCCGACAAGCGATGTTCCGCCTCAGCTGAGGTCAGTCCGCGCCGCTCAGACTGCGTCATCTTCGGCGCGGCGTGTTCAAGGCTCTGTTCTAAGATCCCAAGCATTATCATCTTTCCTTTCTGTAAGACAAGTCGTATATCTAATACTATGCAGTCGGAAAATTTAAAATGACAAGCTGATATTTTGCAACAACTTCATATTTATAGCGATCCGCCTTAAAATTCAGACAAAATCCGGTCACAAAACCCATAAGTGTGAGCTTTTGCGACCGGATTAAGTGAATTTAAATAGTTGGATCGCTATAGGAATAAAAATACCCATCGGACAGCAAACTTCGGTAATCTTCGCTATTGACATTTCGGCTGATTTGTTATATTATAGAATAGTATGCCGATGAGGGAGCGTACAGATATGTTCCAACGGCTGTCAAAGACGGCGATGCTTTCAGCTGTATGATGGAGATAGTATAGGAGGTCTGTGCTGTGAGCGGCTATATTTCAGAGATGCGCAAGCTGGTCGGACATAAAACGATAATACAGTGTGCGGGCAGTGTGATATGCGTTGACGAACATGGCAGACTTCTGCTGGGCAAACGCACTGACAACCACCTGTGGGGCTACGCAGGCGGTTCTGTAGAGATAGATGAAAAGGTCGAGGACTGCGCCAAGCGCGAACTTTTCGAGGAAACAGGTCTTACCGCCGAAGATATGGAGTTTTTCTGCGTAAACTCAGGCAGTGAAGCCCATTACATCTACCCAAACGGCGATGAAGTTTCTAATGTTGAGATAATATACATCTGCCGCACGTTCAGCGGTGAACTAAGACCTCAGCCCGAAGAGATAGAAGAACTTCGTTTTTTCACACCGCAGGAGATAGAAATTAATATGATATCACCGCCAATAAGAACTGTCTTCAGACGATATTTCGAGGTATTCGGCAAAAATGAAAACAAGTAGTGCCGAGCACAAAAATCACGTATATCCGCAGAAAAATACATATATTTCATGACGAACCAAAAAGAAAGGTCGGGCAGAAATTTTTTTCGGACAAGCCGTTCTCAGGCAGCATGGGATACACATAAATCCCAATTTGGTTGTGTATTGTTAGCCATTTTGTATCATCAGCAATACACATCAAAATTTGGAGACACATAATAAAGAAAATTGTGATTATCCCGCTGATACACCAAAATTAACGATGTTATATCGGGAATTGAATACAGTTGGCGGTTATCTTTCCCCCGCCTGCGGCGGGGGAAAGATAACATCAACTCAGTTTTTCCTCATTGATAGAGTTATTTTGCAGTGGTGTGTTAAGGGGATAGTCATAAAGAAAATTATTGATTTATTCGGAGATTTGATATGAGCATAAAAAATACGCTGACCATCTGGTTCGGCAAATTTATGGTAAAAGCACTGCATCTGCTGGGCAGAGATGCAGGCAACGCTCCCGGACTGATACTCTGGGAGATGAACAAGGACTGCCTTAAGGCTTTCAAGGTGGACTGCCCGATCATCGCAGTCACAGGCACAAACGGCAAAACATCGGTGACAAATTACCTGAACCACATATTTGAAAGCACAGGCAAAAAGATAATCACCAATAAACAGGGCAATAACCTCGATACAGGCATAACCTCACTGCTTTTGCAGAACTGCGATATGAAAGGCAGAGTCAAGGCAGATTATCTGGTGCTGGAGATAGACGAGAGCCATGTGCCTGTCATCTTCTCGAAAATGAAGCTGGAAACGCTGGTGCTTTTAAACTTCTTCCGCGACCAGCTCGACCGCAACGGTGAGGTCGAAACGCTTATCCTAAAAGTCAAGAAATTCCTTGAAACATTTGAGGGCAACGTGGTGCTGAATGCCGATGACCCAAACGTTTCAAGACTGGGGCTTGCAAATCCCAAAAACAAGAACATTTTCTATTTCAGCGTTGAGAAATACGCAGGTGCCACCGAAAAGCCTTATGAAGTCGGTGAAGGCAAGTTCTGCCCGCGCTGTGGTGAAGAACTCAAATATGACTACTATCAGTACTCCCATGTGGGAAAATTCCGCTGTCCGAAATGCGGTTTCGGTGATGTAAAGCCGTATGTCACCGCCAAAAATGTCAAGCTGGATGTTCCCTCCATCGAATTTGAGGGCGAAGAATACAAGATAAGCCACAACAGCATCTACTACGTGTACAACCTTTCAGCGGTATATGCGGCGGCAAGTCTCTATAATTTTGACAAAAAAGTACTGCATGAAACTTTTGAGAAATTCGAGGTCAACAATGGCAGACTTGAAAAGTTCAATGTAGACGGCAGCAGCTTACTGGTAAATCTGGCTAAGAACCCTGTGGGCGCAAACATGACCTTACGTGTCATGAACGAACACAAGGGCGAAAAGGAACTGCTTTTCGTGCTTAACGACAACCTTGCTGACGGTCACGATGTTTCGTGGATATGGGATATCAATTTCTCGGTGTTCAACGATGTTACAAGGGTCGTCACCAGCGGCACAAGGGCGTATGACATAGCGATAAGGATAAAATGTTCGGGATATGACCCTGATAAAATAGTCGTAAAGCCCGAACTTGACGATGCTATGGTGGAATTTTTCAAAAACAAGGGCGATAAATACGCCATCGCCAACTATACAGCTATACAGCCGACACGCGCCGCAATAAAGCGCTACAAAGCAAAGGTCAAGGAGGGCAGGGAAAATGGATAAACTGAGGATATTACACATGTACCCCGCCATGCTGGATCTATACGGCGACAGCGGCAATGTTGAGATACTTTCATACAGATGCAGGATGCGCGGCATCGAAACTGAGGTGGTAAAACACGATCTCGGCGATAAGGATACCGATTTCAGCGGCGTTGATATAGTTTATCTGGGCGGCGGTGCTGACTTTGAACAACAGCTGCTTGCAGATGACCTGCTGGGTTTGAAAGACAATATACGCAAGGCTTATGAGAACGGCGTATACTTCCTGATGATATGCGGCGGCTACCAGCTGATGGGGCAGTATTACAAGGATTCCAACGGCAAGAAGATACCGGGTCTGGGACTTTTTGACTACTACACAGTGGCTTCTACCAACAAGCGCGAAAGGTGTATCGGCAACATTGTGGTAGAAACAACTTTGGGCGCCAAGAAATACAAAGTCATCGGCTTTGAAAATCACGGCGGTCAGACCACCAACGTAAAAACGCCTTTTGGCAAAGTTCTGGCAGGCAACGGCAATGAGTTTGCAAGTTCGGTAGAGGGTTATACCGAAAAGAATGTAACTGCCACATATCTTCACGGTCCGCTGCTTTCAAAGAACCCTCGACTTGCAGACCACATAATCTCCTACTGCATGACGCGCAAGACAGGTCAGCCGTACAAACCTGAACAGATAAACGACAAACTTGAAGCCGAATGCCGCAAGGTGCTGCTGGAAAGGCTTCTGAAAAAGTGAGGGTAAAAGCCCATGTTCCCGTTTTTCAAAAAGAAAACAGCGGAGGATGGATCTCCGCTGAAAAAGCGCGTGCAGAACATGAAGTGCCGCAAGATAAATTTTGTGGACGATGATTTTGATGGACTGTGCCGCGATATGAAGCAGGACTGCAAAGCACTGATGCGCCTTAAGCCCGTCAACTACTATGCAATCAAAAACAGCTATATCATGGGCATGCTGTATTCAGAAGAAGACTTTTCCGAGAATTTCATACAGTTGCTTCATTTTGAGGGCGAGCGTCAGACAGGCAGGAGCGATATTTTCCCTGTTGACACCGAAACTGCGGTAAAAGCCCTCGCTAAGGTCGGCATAATGATCGACCTGAAAAAGATACATGAAGAAAAAGCATAATAAAAGCGGACTGGTTTCCAGTCCGCTTTTTTGTATAGTTCAGTCACCTGTTGACTGCCTCAGGATAACACGATGGTCAACAGTGTAATATTTATTATCTTTTTCGGTGGAATGGATATTCTCTATCAGCTTTGCTATAACAAGTTCACCCATCTTCTCGCAAGGCTGTTCAACGGTGGAAACAGTTGGAAGCATCATCTCGCACATGGTTATGTTGTCAAAGCCCATTATCGAGATATCCTTGCCCACCTCGATACCCAGTTCATACGCGCGGTGTATAGCCGCTATCGCCAACAGGTCGGAAACAGCAAATATAGCAGTCGGGCGCTTTTCAAGGCTGTTGAAATAGTTCATAGCGTCAAAGCCGCAGGCATACTCGTAGCTGTCCTTATAGACCAGTTCCTCACGATATGGTATGCCGCATTCTTCCAGCGCCATCTTATAGCCGTTCTCGCGGGCTGTGGAAGATATAGCCTCCGACTTAGTACCGATAAACGCGATATCACTGTGCCCCTTTTTGACCAGTGCCTTTACAGCATCGATAGCCGCACCCTCATCGTCCACCGCAACAGTCAGCACATTTGCACCTGTAACACCCTCACAGCAAAGGGCAATATCATAATTCTCAGCCAGTCGGTTAAGCGACTGCGCATCGAACAGCGTACCAAGCAGTACCACACCGTCAACAGTGCGGTTATAAAGCATGTTCATCTGACGAGCCTCAACGGTCGAAAAACCATCAGAAACCGCAGTTATCACATCATATCCTATCTTCGAGGCATAGCGCTGCATGCCGCCAACAATCTTTGAATACAGCGAATGCTCAGAAGACGGCATTATGCAGAGAATTACATTCGTTTCGCGCTTTCTAAGATTTCTGCCCAGAAAATTTGGCGAATAGTTCAGCTTTTTTATGGCATCATTGACCCGCGCCGCAGAATCCTCAGACACATTGCAGCTGCCGTTCAGCACCCTTGAAACAGTTGCTACGGAAACGCCGGCTTCCCTTGCAACTTCCTTTATAGTAACACTCATTCTATATCCTCCCATACGTATAAAACGCAAGTCCTTTCTCATATCAATTATAACACATCGCGCTCTTCAAGTCAACTTCCACATATGAAAAAATTGACAGAATAAGTGTGAAAAGTCTGCATAAAAAGCAAAAGACCCTTCCGAAGAAAGGTCAGCTGCTGCGCCGCCCGCGGGTAAACAGGCGGCAGGATATATGGATATGGTTGGGTAAATGTGGAATGCGTAAGTTATTCAGCGGCGGTGAAGCGGGCGAACTGATACTCAGCAGTCAGCGGCGTGGTGCCGTCATATTTGCCGAGCCAGCTGTCAACGCCCTTGCCGTTCCATACATTCATCATTATCTTGCTTGGTGTCGAGGGTATGTTCTCCTCAGCAGTGTGAACAGCTTCGCCGTCAACGTACCAAGTTATGCTGTCAGGCTTCCACTCAAAACCGTAAGTATGAAATTCCTCAGCCGCATCAAAGCCCAGATCATAAACGAACTCATGGTTGCCCTGCCCATCGGTAAAATAATTGAACTGTACGATGGTGGTGTCCTTGCCCAGAAATTCGATGTCTATCTCGTCCCACGGGTTGCCGTCGGACGGACCTGTGTATGTAAAGAACGATGAAACCACGCCAACATTCTTGATGGGCTTCATACTGACCTCGTACAGACCGTAGCCGTAGAAGTCATTGGTGCGGTGTTCAGCCGCCGTGTATTCATCGGGTATGATACTGTCTATTTTCAGCTTCATAACACCGTCTTCAAAACTTGTGTTGTCCTTTT
>Ga0129317_1001797_pt1 | contig 14183 bp, 14 predicted proteins | sample Cm1ome_FD_94430 | JGI IMG/M metagenome (GOLD analysis project Ga0129317, IMG submission 94430) | Eastern black-and-white colobus group fecal microbial communities from Wisconsin, USA - Cm1105 metagenome | ecosystem: Host-associated > Mammals > Digestive system > Large intestine > Fecal | place...
CAATTTGTCATGAATTAGTCTCCGGTTGATGTGAGTTTGGTTGGCAAACCTTTTTCATTTCAACTCGGGGACTTTTTCTTGTTTACTTTTTTCATCGCTATAAGCTCTTTTACCCCTCCGGCATTGCCGGGGGTTCACTTTGCCAAAGCAATAGGACGAGCCTGCATCCAACCGGATGCAGGCTCGTATTTTCAGTCCAGAATGGGAAATATCCCCTGCCAATCGGCACCGGATTCCAGCACCGCCCCGATCCGGGGCAGCAGCCCTTGGGCGCATGCCAGCAGGCAGGCGGTGCCCTGCTGGCCCAGCTCCAGCCGGACGGCCAGCCGCTCCCCCGCCTGCTCCAATATCCTCCGCTGCTTTTCCGGGTCCGGCGTCTCCAGCAGGGCCGTCAGCCGCGCCCAGCCTGCCTGCGTCTGATTCAGACTGCCCAGCGGTCCCTCCGTCAGGGTCAGCCCTAATGCGGCGGCAGCCACCGGCTCGTACAGGTTCACCAACAGCTCCCGATGGCCTTCCGGGCAGACCGCCGCCAGAATACGCCGGACGGCCGCCGGGTCAAAACGGCGGAGGAGGGCGTCCTCCGTCACCAGCTGCTCCAGCCAGGCCCGCAGATACCACACGCCTCGCAGGCTCTCATCCACCGGACGGCTCAGCTGGTAGTCAATGTCGCAGGGGACCTCTCCGGCGAAAAAACGGGGATCGTAGGCCTGGAAAAAGCCGCCGATGCTGTCCAGGGTCTCCCGCAGGGAAAGGCTCTCCTCCTGCAGCACGCAGCGGCAGGCCCGCTGGTACACCAGACGGGTCCGGCGCACCTGACGGCGGACCGTTCCCTCCGCCGCCCGCAGCAGCTGCTCCGGGTCCTCTGTCAGGAGTGCGCGGGGCGGAAGTTCCTGTTCCCGGAAATAGGCCTCCAGGGAAAGCCGCAGGGAGGTCAGCAGCACCTGGACCGTCTCCTGGCAGACGGAGGTGCTCTCCCCCATGGTGTACCGCTCCGCCTGCCGGGCCAGCAGCTGCCACAGCCGGGCCTGACAGGCCAGGGCCTCCTCCCCTGTCAGGGACATAGTCAGTCCATTGTCCATGCTTCCTCCCCCATTCTCTCTCGCAGCTCTTTCAGGGAAAATCCCTCCAGATACGCCATGGCGCCCCGGGCATGGTCGAAGGCCTTCCGCAGGAACCGCAGGATCGCCCGGTCCGGCACCCGGTCCCCGGCCTCCGCCTTCCAGTGGTAAAACAGCAGCTGCCCCTCCATCAGGGTATCCGCCCAGTCCGCCGGGTCCAGGTACGGAGAATCCGCCAGGGTCTCCGCCAGGGCAGGCAGGACGCCCCCGCCGAATTCCACCCGGCCCGTGTCTGTCAGCGCCCGCTCCCGGCCCTCCGCCAGGGCCAGACACTCCTCCCTCGTCAGCCGCAGCCCCAGGGACGCCTTCCTGCGGCCAAGGGCCTCCAACGCCTGTATGGTGTCCCCCCGCCGCACGATACTCGCCAGTTCTTCCTTCACGAGATCACCTCCACCCATAGCTTACTCTGTGGACAGAATCAGTACAAGACTTGAAAGTTTTTCCGTTTTGTGGTAATATGACAATGAAAAAAAGCAGAAAAATGTACAGCACCGGATAGCGGAAACGGAGGTTTTTGAAATGGAACTGCAATATTTAGGCCACGCTTGCTTTCTGCTGACCGACGGCACCTTCCGGATACTGACAGACCCGTTCCTGACCGGAAATCCCCTGGCGGCCGTATCCGCGGACGAAGCAGCGGCGGACTTCATCTTCGTCACCCACGGTCACAGCGACCACACTGGCGACGCCGTGTCCATCGCCCGGCGCACGGGAGCCACAGTCTGCTGCACCGTGGACCTGGCGGACGGTCTGTTCGGTCCCGCCGGTGTCAAGGTCCAGGTAGGCAACCTGGGCGGCAGAATCCCCCTGCCCTTCGGCTCCGCCAAATTCTTCCAGGCCATTCACGGCAGCGGCGTGCCGGGATGCCTGTCCTGCGGTTTCATTTTTGAAATGGGCGGCAAAAAAATCTACCATGCCGGAGACACGGCCCTCATGACGGACATGGCCCTGCTGGCAGAGGAAACCATTGACGTGGCCCTGCTGCCCATTGGCGATGTATTCACCATGGGGCCGGAGGACGCCCTGCGGGCCGTCAAACTGATCCGGCCCAAGCTGGTGGTGCCCATGCACTACAACACCTTCCCGCCCATCGCCCAGGATGCGGAGGCCTTTGCCGCCGCGGTGCGGAAGGCGGGCTTCCAGGCAAAGGTGCTGCGTCCCGGGGAAAGCCTGAGCATCTAAGGTAAAGCAGCATCATCGGTGGGAAAATCCCGGTTTTTCAGCACTTCCCTGTCCGATCTCGCCATCTCCCCGGTTAAAAACCGTATCATTGTAAAAAGACAGCGCAGGTATTTTCCTGCGCTGTCTTTTTACAATTGAATGCCCACGGTACGCATAATGGTCTCCACCTGTCGGGCCGTATCGTCCTCGCCGTCGCGGCTGGCGACGATCAGGTCCGCGTATCTGGCGTACAGCGGCTCCCGCTCTCTGTAAATTTCCCGGATGGTCATGCCCGAGGGCGCCGCGATGCCCCGGTCCACCAGGTCCTCCGGCATCCGGTCGCTGATCTGGGACAGCGGCGTCTCCAGCCACACCACCACGCCGCTCTTCCGCAGATGCTCCATGGCCCGTTCCGACAGGACCATGCTGCCGCCGGTGGCGATGACCGTGCTATCGCAGGCAATGGAGGCTCCCACCTTCTCCTCGACCTTCAAAAAGGCATCCAGTCCCTCCGTCCGCAGAATCTCCGGCAGAGTTTTTCCGGCGGTCTCCACGATCAGTTCGTCTGCGTCCACAAAGGCACAGCGCAGCCGCTCCGCCAAAGCCCGCCCCACCACGCTTTTGCCGGTGCCGGGCATTCCGATCAAGATGATGTTCTTCATAAGGTCTTCCAATCTATCCATGGTATTGCTGCCGTTTTGGCATGTCCCCATTATAGCATTGTGCGGACATTTGTCCACCGCAAAATTACACAAAGAATCCCCTGAAATCCCCCCTCTTCCGCCTCTACAAAGGCATACGGGAAAAAATCGTCACAAACTGTCAGATTTGTCAATTGCGGCAGCAGAGCAAATCCTATACAATAGGTACGACCTTTAATGGTACTACTTTTAACGCAAGCAAGAGGTGACCGGTATGAGCAGTCAGCCGACCCAGTCCAAAACCATTCGCGCCCAGCTGTTGACCGCCATGAAGGAGGGCGAATACGCCGCCTGCGAGCGTCTTCCCCGGGAAAGTGTTCTGTCCGAGAAGCTGGGTATCAGCCGCACGCAGCTGCGGGACATTCTGGCCTCTCTGGAGCGAGAGGGCTTTATCACCCGCCGCCACGGTGTGGGCACCATCATCAACCGCCATGTTCTGAACGCCCATACCCGTATGGATATTGAGGTAGAGTTTCTGGACATGATCCGTCAGAGCGGCTTCACCCCGGCGGTGGCCTCCGTTCAGGTGTCTGAGGGTACTGCCGACGCCGACATTGCCGCCAAGCTGCATATCGAGGAAGGCGCCCCCATCCTCCGGGTATCCCGTCTCTGCACCGCCGACGGGAAGCCTGCCATCTACTGCGAGGACGTGCTGGACAAGTCCCTTGCCAAGGGTGATTACACCATCAAGGACCTGAAGCTGCCCATCTTCCATTTCCTGCAGCAGTTCTGCGGAGTTTATCCCTATCTGGACCTGACGGACCTGAAGCCCATGGTGGCCGATGCCGCCCTGGCCGAGATCCTGCAGGTGCCGGTGGGTTCTCCTGTCCTGCACATGGATGAGGTGGACTTCGACATTGACGGAAATCCCGTGTTCTGTTCCAGCGAATACTTCGCCGACGGCTTCTTCCGCCACACGGTCATGCGGAAAAAGCTCTGATCCCCCTAAAATTTCACGTAAAAAGGAGCGTCACCATGAAAAAAGTTGCCGTTATCATGGGCAGCGATTCTGACTGGCCTGTGGTCAAGGGCGCCTGCCAGCAGCTGGCTGCCTTCGGCATCCCTTACGAGGCCCACATCCTCAGCGCCCACCGCACACCTGCGGAAGCGGCGGATTTTGCGAAAAACGCCAGAGCCAATGGCTTCGGCGTTCTGATCTGTGCCGCCGGCATGGCGGCCCATCTGGCCGGTGCCTTTGCCGGCAACTCCACTCTTCCCGTCATCGGCATCCCCATGAAGGGCGGCGCCATGGACGGGCTGGACGCTCTGCTTGCCACCGTCCAGATGCCCAGCGGCATCCCCGTGGCGACGGTCGCCATCAACGGTGCAAAAAATGCCGCCGTACTGGCCGCCCAGATTTTGGCTGTCGGCGACGATGCCCTGGCCGCCAGGCTGGATGCCGCCCGTGCCGATATGGCGCAGCAAATCGCTGACAAGGAAGTGAAGCTGCAGGCGGAGCTGACCGCCCTGTAATCCCGTTGACCCCCCATAATCCAACACATTATTTCGGAGGTAGCTTATCATGAATCTCGTGTATACTGGCAAGACAAAAAATGTCTATGCCCTGGACAACGGCAATTACCTGCTGAAGTTCAAGGATGACTGCACCGGCAAGGACGGCGTGTTCGATCCCGGTGAGAACTCCGTGGGCCTGACCATCGACGGCGTGGGCGATGTGAACCTGCGCATGTCCATCTACTTCTTTGAGAAAATCAACGCCGCCGGCATCCGGACTCACTACGTCAGCGCCAATCTGGATGACACCACCATGGAAGTCCTGCCCGCCAAGGTGTTTGGCAAGGGTCTGGAGGTCATCTGCCGCCACAAGGCTGTGGGCAGCTTCCTGCGCCGCTACAAGGACTATGTGGAGGAGGGTGCCGACCTGCCCGCCTACGTGGAGACCACCTTCAAGAACGACGAACTGGGCGATCCCCTGGTCACCAAGGACGGCCTGGTGGTGCTGGGCGTCATGACGGAGAAGCAGTATGACGACATGAAGGAAATGACCCAGAAGATCACCCAGATCGTGGCCGATGACCTGAAGGAAAAGGGCCTGGTGCTGTATGACATCAAGTTCGAGTACGGCTACGACGCCGACGGCAATGTCATGCTCATCGACGAGATCGCTTCCGGCAACATGCGTGTTTATAAGGATGGTCAGTACATCGATCCCATGACCCTCTCCGAACTGTTCTTTGCGTAATGGGCGGTTTTTTTGGAGCAATCTCCAAGCGGGATTGCGTGCTTGATATTTTCTTCGGTGTGGACTACCACTCTCACCTGGGCACCCGCCGGGGCGGCATGGCCATCTATGATTCCGCCACGGGCTTCCAGCGGCAGATCCACAACATTGAGAACACCCCCTTCCGCACGAAGTTTGAAGCGGACCTGCACGATTTCCATGGCTGCAGCGGCATCGGCTGCATCAGCGACACCGATCCCCAGCCTCTGCTGGTCCGGTCCCATCTGGGCCTGTATGCCATCACCACCGTGGGCATCATCAACAACGCCGAGCAGCTGGTGGAGACCTATTTCTCTGACCACGGTCACCAGTTCATGGCGATGAGCAGCGGAAAGGTCAATGCCTCCGAGCTGACCGCCGCCCTCATCAATCAGAAGGACACACTGGTGGAGGGCATCCGCCACGCTCAGGAGGTCATCGACGGTTCCGTCACGATCCTGCTGCTGACCCCGGACAGCATCATCGCCGCCCGGGACAAGCTGGGCCGCCTGCCGGTGCTGATCGGCAAAAATGACGATGGCTGCTGTGTCTCCTTTGAATCCTTCGCCTATCACAAGCTGGGCTATCAGGATGCCTACGAGTTGGGGCCGCAGGAAATCGTCCGCATAACAGCAGAGGGATACGAGACGCTGTCCCCCGCCGGGAAGGATATGAAGATCTGTGCCTTCCTGTGGACCTATTACGGCTATCCCAACTCCAATTACGAGGGCGTCAACGTGGAGGTCATGCGCTACCGCAACGGCGAGATCATGGCCCGGGATGAGGTGGCCCAGGGCCGCCTGCCCAAGGTGGATTATGTGGCCGGTGTGCCGGATTCCGGTCTGCCTCACGCCATCGGCTTTGCCAACCGCAGCGGCAAGCCCTTTGCCCGCCCCTTCGTAAAGTACACTCCTACCTGGCCCCGGTCCTTCATGCCCGCCAACCAGGAGGTCCGCAACCAGGTAGCCAAGATGAAGCAGATCCCCGTGCCCGAGCTGATTGAGGGCAAGAAGCTTCTGTTCGTGGACGATTCTATCGTCCGCGGCACCCAGCTGCGGGAGACCGTGGAATTTCTCTATGAAAGCGGCGCCGAGGAGGTCCACATGCGCTCCGCCTGCCCGCCCATCATGTACAGCTGCAAATATCTGAACTTCTCCCGGGGCAATTCCGACATGGACCTGCTGGCCCGCCGGAAGATTCAGGACCTGGAGGGCGACGAGGGCCAGCAGCATCTGGAGGAGTATGCAGATGCCTCCACGGAGCGCGGCAAATGCCTGCTGCGTTCCATCTGCGAGGAAATGGGCTTCGACTCCCTGGGCTATCAGTCTCTGGACGGCCTGTTGGAGGCCATCGGCATCGACCGCGATAAAATTTGTACCTATTGCTGGAACGGCAAAGAATAAGTTTCCCCTCAAAATTTCATATTTTTTAAAGAAGGCGATTTCATGAAAAAGTTAGAGCAGATCTATGAGGGCAAGGCCAAGAAGGTCTATGCCACGGATGACCCCGAGCTGGTCATCGTCGACTACAAGGACGACGCCACCGCTCTGGACGGCCTGAAAAAGGGCACCATCGTGGGCAAGGGTGTCATCAACAACCAGATGACCAACCGTCTGATGGCACGGATGGAAAAAGCCGGTATCCCCACCCACTTTGTCAAGGAGCTCTCTGAGCGGGAAACTCTGGTGAAGAAGGTCTCCATTGTACCTCTGGAGGTTATCATCCGCAACATCTCCGCCGGTCACTTCGCCTCCCGCTACGGCGTGGAGGAGGGCATCGTGTTCGACCAGCCCACCATCGAGTTCTCCTATAAAAACGACGATCTTCACGATCCTCTGCTGAACGAGTATCATGCCATCGCCCTGAAGCTGGCCACCCGGGAGGAGATCGACCTCATCAAGAAGTATTCCTTCGCCGTCAACGACGCCCTGAAGGCCTTCTGGAGCGAGTGCGGCGTAACCCTGGTGGACTTCAAGCTGGAGTTCGGCAAAACCGCTGACGGCACCATCGTTCTGGCTGACGAGATCAGCCCCGACACCTGCCGCCTGTGGGATTCCAAGACCCACGAGAAGCTGGACAAGGACCGCTTCCGCCGGGACATGGGCGGCGTTGAGGACGCCTATGCCGAGATCATGAAGCGTCTGCTGGACCACGATGCAAACTGAATATACCACCCCGGCGGGCCGTCTCAATGGAGAGGCGGCAGCGGCCGGTATCACCGAACGCCACATCCATGAGGAATGCGGCGTCTTCGGCGTGTTTTCCAAAACCACCGCAGATGTGGCCTCTCTGGCCTACTATGCCCTGTACGCCCTGCAGCACCGGGGACAGGAAAGCGCCGGTATCGTGGTGAACGATGACGGCGTGTTCTCCTCCTGGCGGGACGTGGGCCTGGTCAGTGAGGTGTTCCCCCGGGAGCGGCTCCGTTCGCTGGGCACCGGCAACATCGCCGTGGGCCATGTGCGCTACGGCACCACCGGCTCTGACAACAAGCGGAATGTCCAGCCCATTCTGGTGAACCACTACAAGGGCCGCATGGCCCTGGCCCACAACGGCAATCTGACCAACTCCCAGGAGCTGCGCTCTGAGCTGGAGAGCAAGGGCTCTATCTTCCACACCACCACGGATTCCGAGGTCATCGCCTACATCATCGTCCAGGAGCGGCTGAAAGCCCCCTCCATTGAGGCCGCCATCTCCGCTGCCATGGACCGGATCGTGGGCGCCTACTCTCTGGTGATTTCCTCCCCCACCAAGCTCATCGCCGTCCGGGACCCCAACGGCTTCCGTCCCCTGTGCATGGGACATCTGCGTGACGGCAGCGTAGTGTTCGCCTCCGAGTCCTGCGGATTGGATGCCATCGGTGCCCGGTTCGAGCGGGATATCCTCCCCGGTGAGATCGTGGTGGTGGACAAGGACGGCGTGAAATCCGACACCAGCCATTGCGGCAAAGCCCCCAAGAAACTCTGCGTCTTTGAGTTCATCTACTTCGCCAGGCCCGACTCCGTCATTGACGGCAGCAGCGTCCACATCGCCCGCCAGCGGGCCGGTGCCTATCTGGCGCTGGAGCATCCCGTCCAGGCCGATATCGTCATCGGCGTGCCGGACTCCGGTCTGGACGCCGCCATGGGCTATGCCAGGCAGTCCGGCATTCCCTATGGCATGGGCTTCATCAAGAACAAGTACATCGGCCGCACCTTCATCTCCCCTACCCAGGACATGCGGGAGAACGAGGTCAACATCAAGCTGAACCCCATCCGGTCCGTGGTGGAGGGCAAACGGGTGGTCCTGATCGACGACTCCATCGTCCGGGGCACCACCTGCCGCCGCACCATTGACCTGCTGCGCAAGGCCGGTGCCAAGGAGATCCATATGCGGGTCAGCGCCCCGCCCTTCGTCTCCGAGTGCTACTACGGCACCGACATCGACGACAAAAACAAGCTCATCGCCAACCACCACACCGTGGAGGAGATCGCCCAGATCATCGGCGTGGACTCCCTGGGCTATCTCAGCCTGGACGACGTGGTGAAGCTGGCGGACAATACCCAGGGCGGCTTCTGCACCGCCTGCTTCGGCGGCGGGTATCCCACCGCTATCCCACAGGACAGCGGCAAGGACCGCTTTGAATGTAAGATCAGTGAAAGGAAAGCGTGACATGCGTAGTTTTTCTGACAGCTACCGGGAAGCCGGCGTCAATATCGAGGCCGGTTATGAGGGCGTAAAGCTCATGAGCGCCCACGTCAAGCGCACCCACATCCCCGGCGTGGTCTCCGATATCGGAGGCTTCGGCGGACTGTTCGCTCCCAACATGGCCGGTATGGCCGAGCCCGTCCTGGTGTCCGGCACCGACGGTGTGGGCACCAAGCTGCGTCTGGCCCAGCTGCTGGACAAGCACGACACCATTGGCATCGACTGCGTGGCCATGTGCGTCAACGACATCATCTGCTGCGGCGCAAAGCCCCTGTTCTTCCTGGACTACATCGCCATCGGCAAGAACGTGCCAGAAAAAGTCGCCACCATCGTCTCCGGCGTGGCCGAGGGCTGCGTCCAGGCGGGCTGCGCCCTCATTGGCGGTGAAACCGCCGAACACCCCGGCATGATGGCCGCCGATGACTATGACCTGGCGGGTTTCTCCGTGGGCATCGTGGACAAGCCCAAGATCATCGACAGCAGCCGCATGGCCCCCGGCGACGTGATCCTGGCCCTGCCCTCCTCCGGCATCCACTCCAACGGCTACTCCCTGGTGCGGAAGGTCTTTGACGTGGAGCACGCCGATCTGAACCTGTACTCCGCCGAGTTGGGCCGAACCCTGGGCGAAGCCCTGCTGGAGCCCACCGTCATCTACGTCAAGCCCGTTCTCCGCTGCATCGAGGACGCGGATGTGAAGGGCATCAGCCACATCACCGGCGGCGGCTTCTTCGAAAACATTCCCCGCTGCCTGCCCGACGGTCTGTCCGCCAGGATCGACAAGGCCGCCGTCCAAACGCCCGCCATCTTCCACCTGCTGCAGAAGCAGGGCGGCATCTCCGAGCACGACATGTTCAACACCTACAACATGGGCGTGGGCATGACGGTCATTGTCTCCAAGGAGACCGCTGACGCCGCCATCGCTGCCCTGGACTGCGGCGCCTACGTGATCGGCGAGATTGTTGAAAGTGACGAGCGGGTGATGTTATGTTAACAAAAGCCCGCATCGCCGTGTTCGTCTCCGGCGGCGGTACCAATCTGGAGGCTTTGCTGAAGGCACAGGAAGCCGGACAAATTCCCCACGGGGAGATCGTGCTGGTCTGTGCCAGCAACGAGACCGCGTATGCTCTGACCCGGGCCGCCAACCACGGCGTGCCCGGTGTCGCCGTCCCTAAGAAGCAGATGCCTCAGGAGGCCTTTGAGGCCGCTTTGAACGAAAAGCTGGCGGAATACCGGGTGGACATCATCGTCCTGGCCGGATTCCTGTCCATCCTGTCCGCCGATTTTGTGAAGCGGTGGCCGGACCGCATCCTCAACGTCCACCCCTCCCTGATCCCCTCCTTCTGCGGCAAGGGGATGTACGGTCTGAAGGTCCATGAGGCGGCTCTGGCCAAGGGCGTGAAGGTCACCGGTGCCACCGTCCATCTGGTGAATGAGATTCCCGATGGCGGCCGCATTCTGCTGCAAAAGGCCGTGGACATTCTTCCCGGCGATACGGCGGAGGTCCTCCAGCGCCGGGTGATGGAACAGGCGGAATGGGTCCTGCTCCCCCAGGCGGCAGAGATGTTATGTAAACAAATTACCGAAAATTGAGGTGTGTTTCCATGAACGAACTGGAACTGAAATACGGCTGCAACCCCAACCAGAAGCCCTCTCGCATCTTCATGAAGGATGGCTCTGACCTGCCCATCACCGTGCTGAACGGCAAGCCCGGTTACATCAACTTTTTGGACGCCTTCAACTCCTGGCAGCTGGTCAAGGAGCTGAAGTCCGCCACCGGCCTGCCCTCCGCCGCCTCCTTCAAGCATGTCTCTCCCGCCGGCGCCGCCGTGGGCCTGCCCCTCAGCGACGTGGATAAGAAGATTTATTTCGTGGACGAGAGTGCGGAGCTCAGCCCCATCGCCTGCGCCTACATCCGGGCCCGTGGCGCCGACCGCCTGTGCTCCTACGGTGACTGGGCGGCTCTCTCCGATATCTGCGACGCCGCCACCGCCAACTATTTGAAAGCCGAAGTATCCGACGGCGTCATCGCCCCCGGCTACACCGACGAGGCCCTTGCCATTTTGAAAACCAAGAAAAAGGGCAATTATAACGTGGTGCAGATCGACCCCGATTACGTCCCCGCTCCCCAGGAGTACAAGGATGTGTTCGGCATCACCTTCCAGCAGGGCCGCAACAACTTCAAAATCGACGAGGAGCTGCTGACCAACATCGTCACCGAGAATCACGACCTACCCCAGCAGGCCAAGATTGACATGATCGTCTCCCTCATCACCCTGAAATACACCCAGTCCAACTCCGTCTGCTATGTGAAGGACGGCCAGGCCATCGGCGTGGGCGCCGGCCAGCAGAGTCGCATCCACTGCACCCGCCTGGCGGGCCAGAAGGCGGACAACTGGTATCTGCGGCAGCATCCCAAGGTCCTGGGCCTGCAGTTCGTGGACAACATCCGACGCCCCGACCGGGACAACGCCATCGACATCTACACCTCTGACGAGTACGAGGACATCCTGGCCGACGGCGTGTGGCAGAACACCTTCAAGGTCAAGCCCGAAGTCCTGACCGCCGAGGAGAAAAAGGCCTGGATCGCCACCCAGTCCGGCGTGACGGTGGGCAGCGACGCCTTCTTCCCCTTCGGCGACAACGTGGAGCGGGCCCGGAAGTCCGGCGTGCAGTACATCGCTGAGCCGGGCGGCAGCATCCGGGATGACCATGTGATTGCTACCGCAAACAAGTACGGCATCACCATGTGCTTCACCGGTATGAGACTGTTCCACCACTGAGAACTTAAAGGGGGAGCGGGCTCCCCCTTTAGATTCCCCACCACCAGTCTGCGGACTGGTGACGCCGCCCAAGGCGGCTGAGTCAAAGTATTTTTGTCAGGCGCGTGTCCTGACAAAAATGATTTAAATTTGATTTGCCTTCGGCAAAATTCTTTGCAAGGAGGACCTTCACAATATGAATCTTCTGGTCGTCGGCGGCGGTGGCCGCGAACACGCCATTATCAAAAAGCTGAAAGAAAATCCCAGCGTGGAGACCATCTACGCCCTGCCCGGCAACGGCGGCATCGCCCAGGACGCCGTCTGCGTCCCCGAGATCGGTGCCAAGGACATCCCCGCCATCGTGGACTTCGCCAAGGCTCACGCCATTGACTTTGCCGTGGTGGCGCCGGACGATCCCCTGGCTCTGGGCTGCGTGGACCGGCTCCACGAGGCGGGCATCCCCTGCTTCGGCCCGGACGCCAAGGCCGCCCGCATCGAGGCCAGCAAGGTGTTCTCCAAGAACCTGATGAAAAAGTACGGCATTCCCACCGCCGCTTACGAGGTCTTTGACGACCCCGCCAAGGCGCTGGAGTACCTGAAAGATGCCTCCTTCCCCATCGTCATCAAGGCCGACGGTCTTGCGCTGGGTAAAGGCGTGCTGATTCCTCAGAGCTTCGCCGAGGCGGAGGAGGCCGTCAAGACCATCATGGAGGACAAGGCCTTCGGCGACTCCGGCAATGAGATCGTCATAGAGGAGTTCCTTACCGGTCCCGAGGTCAGCGTGCTGGCCTTCACCGACGGCACCGCCATCCGGCCCATGGTGTCCTCTATGGACCACAAGCGGGCCGGGGACAACGACACTGGCCTCAACACCGGCGGCATGGGTACCATCGCCCCAAACCCCTGCTACACCAAAGCAGTGGCCGACGTGTGCATGGAGACCATCTTCCTGCCCACCCTGGCCGCCATGCGGGCCGAGGGCTGCCCCTTCAAGGGCTGCCTGTACTTCGGCCTGATGATCACCCCCCAAGGCCCCAAGGTCATCGAGTACAACTGCCGCTTCGGCGACCCCGAGACCCAGGTGGTGCTGCCCCTGCTGAAAACCGACCTGCTGACCGTCATGCAGGCCGTTGAGAATGAGACTCTGGCTGATTTGGAGGTCGAATGGTCTGACGGCGCCGCCGCCTGCGTCATCCTGGCTTCCGGCGGCTATCCCAGCCACTACGAAAAAGGCAAAGTCATGACCCTGCCCGCGTCCACTCCCGCCAACGTCACCATCTACCACGCCGGTGACAAGCTGGACGGTGAGGGCCGCCTGGTCACCAGCGGCGGCCGGGTACTGGGCGTCACCGCCGCTGCTCCTACCCTGAAGGAAGCCCTGGCGGACGCCTACGCCGCTGCCGAAACGGTGGATTTTGAGGGAAAATACATGCGTCACGACATCGGCCGCCGGGCTCTGGCGGCAATGGAGGAACTGTAAATGGTACGTCGCGTTTATGTAGAGAAAAAGCCCACCCTGCGGCAGGAGGCCGCGGGGCTGATGAACGAGCTCCGGTCCCTGCTGGGTATCTCCGCCCTGTCGGGCCTGCGGCTCATCAACCGCTACGACGTGGAGGGTCTGGACGAGGCCACCTTCCAGCGGGCCGTCCAGACCGTCTTTTCCGAGCCCCAGGTGGACCATGCCACCGCCGCCCTGCCCACCGGGGACTATACCGCTTTTGCCGTGGAGTACCTGCCCGGCCAGTTCGACCAGCGGGCCGACTCCGCCAGCCAGTGCATCCAGCTGATGACCCAGGGGGACCGCCCCACCGTCCGCACCGCCAAGGTCTATCTGCTCTCCGGCGAGCTGACCCCCGCCGACGTGGACAAGATCAAGCACTATGTGATCAACCCCGTGGAGGCCCGGGAAGCGGGCCTGGAGACTGTGGAAACCCTCCAGATGGAATACGAGGTCCCCACTTCCGTGGAGACCATTGCCGGCTTCACCTCCATGGACGAGGCCGCCCTGGCGGCCCTGCTGGACAAGCTGGGCCTTGCCATGGACCTGGACGATCTGAAGTTCCTGCAGGGCTACTTCCGGGATGACGAGCACCGGGACCCCACCATCACGGAGGTCCGGGTGGTGGATACCTACTGGTCCGACCACTGCCGCCACACCACCTTCTCCACCCACATCGACAAGGTGGAGATCCTGGACGAGGCCACCCGTGCCGCTTACGAGCGGTATCTGGCCGCCCGGGTGGAGGTCTACGGCGAGGAGAAGGCCGCCATCCGGCCCCAGACCCTGATGGACATGGCTACCATCGGCGCAAAAGTGCTGAAAAAGCGGGGCCTGCTCACCAATCTGGACCAGAGCGAGGAGATCAACGCCTGCTCCATCCATGTCACCGCTACCGTGGACGGCGAGGAGCAGGACTGGCTGCTGATGTTCAAGAACGAGACCCACAACCACCCCACCGAGATTGAGCCCTTCGGCGGCGCCGCCACCTGCATCGGCGGCTGCATCCGGGACCCCCTGTCCGGCCGCGCCTATGTC
>Ga0129317_1001800_pt1 | contig 14161 bp, 9 predicted proteins | sample Cm1ome_FD_94430 | JGI IMG/M metagenome (GOLD analysis project Ga0129317, IMG submission 94430) | Eastern black-and-white colobus group fecal microbial communities from Wisconsin, USA - Cm1105 metagenome | ecosystem: Host-associated > Mammals > Digestive system > Large intestine > Fecal | place...
CTGTGGTTTATGACATGGCACACTTCGTTTATCGACAGTAATAATATCAATACTGCTGAGTATGTTAATCATGTATATAACAGCGATTATGTGCTGACGCTTGATGAACTGCCCGATGTATACCATTATACTTCGGCTAATAACACCAATGATCAGCCGCAGCTGCCTGATACACCCGTTGTGTACTCTTCAGGACACCCTAACAGCATCATCAGCCGCAATGTTCCGTCATATTCAAGTTCAGGCAGAGCCTCTGACGGAAACGACAACTACTATTATACCGAATGGTCTGGAAATGCCCCTGCTTATCTCGCTTATGATCTTTCTTCTGTTCCCCAGTCCCAGAGAAAACAGGTGCTCGCGGCGTGGTACAATATCGGCACTTATGATAACATCGGACAATATGTCAATAAAAGCAACGAACCTGTAAACTATACGATCGAACTTAATAAGGAATCGGGCGGGTCTTATCCCAATGATGGTTGGGTGACTGCCGCAGAGGTCAAGAACAACCATTACAGTTCACGCCAGCATTATATCGATATGCAGGGCTATAACTGGATCAGACTGAATGTAACAAGTTCGGACGGCGGAAGTGTAAAACTGAATTTTGATGTGCACGATGCTTCTGACGGAGTATCTGACAGCTGGATATTCTTTGGCGACTCTATCACAGCGGGAAGCATGGTCAACTGTTATGGCACGAGTTTTGCTGAGTTTATGAACCGTATCGACTCAAAATATTATCCCGTTCAGCAGAATGGCGGTATCGGCGGTACTTTAAGTTCTGACGGCAGAAATGCAATAGATGGCTGGCTCAGTGACAATCCTGCAAAATTTGTCAGCATAGCTTATGGTACGAATGATGCGTGGGGCAATCCCAACAATGCACAGAGGTATTATGAAAATGTAAAGTACATGATCGATGCTGTTATTGCAGCAGGAAAAACTCCTGTACTGCCAAAGATACCGTATGCAACAAATCAGGATGTCGGTGCAAACACAGGCTACTATAATGCAATGATCGATAAACTCTACAGAGAATATGGCGATAAGCTGGTTCACGGTCCTGATTTTGATACATTTTTCAGAGAAAACACTCAGTATCTCAGCGGCGACGGTGTACACCCAAGTTCCGACGGCTATGAAGCAATGAGAAAACTCTGGGCAGAGACCATGTATGCCAATGTATACAAAAATTCTCAGCCTTCTGCCAAGACCTATCCCGAATCTATCCGTGTAAGCTACAGTTCTCAGTATCATCAGGTCAGATTTACATGGGATGCAGTGGAGAACGCTCAGAACTACGGTATTGCTGTGTATCTTGCAGGCAAGTGGAGAATACAGACACAGACTATCTCTTCTTCTGCGCTTTCCTACACAACACCTAAGAACCTGACTCCCGGCAAGTCCTATAAAGTCGCTGTAGCTGCTAAAGTAAATGGCACATGGGATGTTGCCAACGCTATCAAGAACGCTGTTACAGTTACGGTAAGATGATACGCATTCTAAGCCAAAACAAAACATAAAAAACGGCAGTTCCTTTCGGGGAACTGTTGTTTTTTTGAAAGCAGATATGTTTCTTGCGACCGGATCATCTTATAAACGAGCCTGCTGAACACAAAAGATCCCCCGAAGCACAAAGCTTCGGGGGATAAATATTTGTTGCAATTATTGGGGATTAGCCCAGCTCTGCAAAGTACTTGATGGTTCTAACCATCTGAGAAGTGTAGGAGTTCTCGTTGTCGTACCAAGAAACAACCTGAACCTCGAACAGATCATCAGCGATCTTAGAAACCATAGTCTGAGTAGCATCGAACAGAGAACCAAATCTCATGCCGATAACGTCAGAAGAAACGATAGGATCGGTGTTGTAACCGAAGCTCTCGGAAGCAGCAGCCTTCATAGCAGCGTTGATACCGTCAACAGTAACATCAGCCTTCTTAACAACTGCGGTCAGGATAGTGGTAGAACCTGTAGGAACAGGAACTCTCTGTGCAGAACCGATCAGCTTGCCGTTCAGCTCAGGGATAACCAGACCGATAGCCTTAGCAGCACCGGTGCTGTTAGGAACGATGTTAGCAGCGCCTGCTCTAGCTCTTCTCATATCGCCCTTTCTGTGAGGACCATCGAGGATCATCTGATCGCCGGTGTAAGCGTGGATAGTGCTCATGATACCGCTCTGGATAGGAGCATAGTCGTTCAGAGCCTTAGCCATAGGTGCCAGGCAGTTAGTGGTGCAGGATGCAGCAGAGATGATCTTGTCATCCTTAGTCAGTGTCTTCTCGTTAACAGAGAAAACGATAGTAGGCAGATCGTTGCCTGCAGGAGCAGAGATAACTACCTTCTTAGCGCCGGCATCGATGTGAGCCTGGCTCTTAGCCTTAGAGCAGTAGAAACCTGTGCACTCCAGAACAACGTCAACACCCAGCTCGCCCCAAGGCAGCTCAGCAGCGTTAGCCTTAGCGTAGATCTGCAGGGTCTTGCCGTCAACAGTGATGGTGTTAGCCTCGTCATCAGCGGAAACAGTGTGAGTGTTCTCACCTATTCTGCCGCAGTAACCGCCCTGAGCGGTATCGAACTTCAGCAGGTTAGCCAGCATAGAAGGCTTAGTCAGGTCGTTGATAGCAACGATCTCATAACCCTCTGCACCGAACATCTGTCTGAAAGCCAGACGGCCGATACGACCAAAACCATTAATTGCAACTTTTACATTTGCCATTGTATTGTACCTCCTAGAAAAAATTTCTGTATCTATTATACACCATTTGCCCGAACTTTTCAAGTCTTTTTCCAAAAAAACTTTATATTTTTTAAAACTTGGTCATTCTGTTCAGTATATATCGGTATTGGTGGAAATTTTGGCATAATGTTGACATCATGGTGCTTTTATAATATAATGTGGTTATCCCACTGACACACCACAAAAACAGCGGCTATACAGAACTTAAGGTTCTTGGCGTATGGCGCTCAATTATCCTTTTTTTACCGCATTTTTAGTTGGTGTGCTAAAGGGATAGTCATATAATATAATTGTATTGATGAGGGGTGATAAAATGACTGTTGAAGAATTCGTGGAAAAATACGGCAGAAGTATCTCGGAAAAGCTGGCTGACTTCCTTTTTGCAGATGTGGGCGACAGCGATGACATAGCATTGATAAAGGATTTTCTAGCGGCTGATGATAGCGAAAAGCGGCTAAAATACGGTGATCTGCTGTGCACTGACACAAAGCACAGCGGCATTTTTCTCGACGGTAATCAGTATATTATCGCGTCTGACGGCAAAACGGTGCATATCATCGACACTGTGGCAGAAGAATTCGGTGGTTCCCCCGCCGAGTTGTTCATCACTGTAGCTGAGATGTGCTTTCTTCTCGACCACAAAAATGAGTTCATACCTTATGTGACAGGACGCTGACAAAAACCTGAAAACATGTCATAACAGCCCGAAATGCTTGACAAATCTGAGGTATGATGATATAATATATCTGTGTAAATATTTTCATTCGTCTGACGGCATAAAAATATATAACGCCGCAGACAAACAGTTTTTTGGAGAAGATAAGCGAAAGGATAGAGGCTTGGTGATCTCAAAAAGATTTGTGTCTGCCCTTTCAAAGTGGGCTGCTGCATGCTGTGCCGCAGTCTTGCTTGCGTCAGGGCATTTTTTATTGACCGCACACGCCTATGATTACAGCGTAATAACAGGTTCGACAGCAACGGGTGCTTCGATAAGCGGCTACAGTTCGGCTGTGGCGATAGATGTCACCGATTTCGGGGCTGACAGCACAGGCAGCAAGAATTCTGCCGCTGCCATACAGAAAGCCCTCGACTACGCAGGCAGCCATGCCAGCGACAAAGTGCAGGTCAAAGTAATAATACCTACGGGTACTTACAGTATAGGCAGCTGTCTGTATGTTCACTCAAACACATGGCTGTACCTGCAAGATGCCACCCTCAGAAAGGACTTTCAGGGCGGCTGTCTGATAATGAACTATCTCGACAACGATGACGGCGGCTTCAACGGTGCGCACAACATCATCATTGAAGGCGGTGTGCTGGACGGCAATACCAACGGCGGCAATGTCAAAGCATTCTCCACTATAAGAATGGGTCACCTCCATGACCTCTGGGTGAAGAATGTTGATTTCAAAGATAACTTCAACTGCCACATGCTTGAACTGGGCGGCGCTAAAAATGTCACAGTGGAAGGGTGCAGTTTCCATGAATACTATGGACCAAAGTACAAGGAAGCCATACAGTTCGATATACTGAATAATGAGAACCTTTTTGAAGGCTACGCTCCCTTTGATGACACCCCATGTGACAATGTCATCATCAAGAACAACGATTTCTACGACCTTATGCGCGGCATCGGCTCACATTCGGCAACGATAGGCGAGTACTACACCAATTTCAGCATAAGCGGCAATACTTTCAGCAACATCTATGATTCTGCTATAATAATGGAGAACTACCGCAGATGCACCATCGAGAACAACACGATGACCGGTGTAGGCAGCGGCATAGACTTCAAAAACATGACTTATATGGAGGTTTCAGGCTACAACGCCCCTGTTGCAGGATACAACGGCGTGTACGACAGGATAAACGACTTCTCGGATACTATAATAAAAGGCAACAGCATCTTGGCAGTGCTGACAGATGAATGCCCGAAGCCTTTCGGCATAAACCTCTACGGAAAGCTGGTGCAGAACACTGCTTTCCCCGACCACGATTACAAGGTCGAGGGCGTGCTGATAGACTCAAACAACATCACCACCGCAGGCACCGCTTTGCAGATGACTGATGCGACGGGTGTCATAGTCAACTCGAACGTGCTGGGCACTGTCACTGACGGCTCGATATACGAGAACAATCTGATGAACGTGAAGTATTCCACCGATGTTTCTGTCAAGAACAACAGTCTTATAGGCAGTAACGGACATTCTATCGCAGTGGTTGGCGGTTCGGCTAACAGCGTGACTTCCAACAACTGCATGAACAGCGCGGCTTGCGGAATCGCTGCTGACAAAAATGCTCAGCTAAAAATAACAGGCAACACGGTGCAGAGTTCTGCACACAGCGGTATATCTGTAGGCGGCGGCTCGGTGGCAGAAGTAAAGGGCAACACCATCACAGGCGCAGAGGAAAGCGGCGTTAAGATATCCGATACAGCGGGCATAAATGTCATAAACAATGCCATAAGCGGCTGTGTTACCGCAGGCATCACCGCTGACGAAGGCGCAAGTGCATTTGTTGACAACAACGACTTCACCAACAATACAAGCGCAAAATACTCAGGGCAGATACTTGCCATGCCCATAACCGCACTGACCGCAGACGGTGTCTACGGTGACCACGTTCAGCTTTCATGGCTGAGCAAGGGAGGCTCTGACGGCTACTCTGTCAAGAGAAGAGCATCTGACAGCGACGGCGAATTTGAAGAAGTCGCAGTGGTAAACACCCCCGCCTACATCGATGAGATGCTGCCATCAAAGACAAAATTCGACTACAGAGTAGATGCACTTCTCGATATCGGCGGAAGCTATACCGAGAGCAGTTCGGGCACCATATCGGTTAGAACCAGATCTCCCCTTAGTGACTGCACAGCAGATATCGGCAGGGCTTACCGCTACAGCGGCAAACGCATCGAACCCGACTTCAACATTTATCTTGACGGCAGAAAGCTGCAAAAAAATGTCGATTATACGGTCAAGTTCTACAACAATCTCGCAGCGGGCAAGGCAACGGCAGTCGTATCAGGCTGCGGCGAATTCTACGGTTTCCGTGAGTTCAGCTACACTATCAGCCTTGCAAAGGGTTCGACCATAAGTACACTGTCAGAACCCCCGATGACACTTACGGGCAAGACCAGCGAGCGCTATGAGGTCATGACTGTCAGCGCATCGCCATCACTCAGCAGTATAGTCGATAAGCCCCACGAAAGTTCTGAACTGCTGGGTGCCATCGACAATGCAAGACGTTCAAATGACCTGCGCATCTATTCCAGAAGACTGAACTCAGCAAGCGACTCACCTTTCTACGGGCTGTGGTTCTGAGAACGAATGATTATACTATAGCAATCCAACTTTTTAAATTCACAAAATCCAGTCGCAAAAGCTGGGATTTATGGGTTTTGTGACTGGATTTTGTCTGAATTTTAAGGCGGATTGCTATAAAAGCCGATGTGTTCAGCATCGGCTTTTGTCATTCATAAATAATTTACATATTTGTTCTGTTCGATTGATTATTTTAACTATTGAATACCGCGTATCTGCGTACTTTGAAAAACAGTTTGTAAATATAATGTAAATTCACTCGATAAATTAGATAAAAAACCATTGACAAAACGCACTATAAATGTTATAATTAACTCGATAAAACAGTATCTTTTCACAGCTTTTAACATTTTTTACACACCATTGTCCCACAAATTATTAAGGAGCAGTATATTATGAACAAACAAATAGCAAAAGCGATGCAGCTAAGCGGCGCATTGTTGTGCGTGCTGGCTATGGTATTATGTATGATAAGCTGTTTTGCACTTCCCGTCAAGGCGGCTCAGGCTGAATTGAATATTATCGGAAAACAGCAGGATAAAGGTGTTGAAGGGGTGCGCTGGCAGCTTTTCAAGGTCGGTGAGCGCGATGGTGCTGCCATTAAGCTGACAGGTGATTTTGCAGGCTACCCTGTTGACCTCAGCAAACTCAGCACGACATCTGAGGCGCAGAACGCCGCAAATACGCTTGCTAACTACGCCCGACTCGACAAACTGTCGGCGTTATCGGAAAACATTTCAGACAAGAATGGCAACGCCGTTCTGACAGGTGTCGGCAGTGGTGTATATCTGGTAGTCGGCAGTGAAGTAATAGCAGACAGCAAGAAATTCACACCTGCACCGATGCTGAAAGAGTTCACCGATGAAGAACTGGCGGTCGGAAATATAAGCATCTATGCAAAATTCTCCGCAGAAGACGTAAGCAGTGATGATTCTGACTACGGTGTTGAAAAGGTCTGGATAAATGCAGACGACCGCACAATTCCTGAAAACATTGAGGTAGAGATATACTGTGACGGCGAGGTCGCAGAGGTCGTTACCCTCAGCGCCGACAACAACTGGCAGTATTTCTGGACAGGCAACAGCAAAGCTGACTGGTCAGTTAAAGAAGTGAATGTCCCCGATGACTGCACAGTAGTTTACAAAGAAGCTGAAAATGCTTTCAGGATAGAGAATACCTATTCTGACGGTCACGGTGGTATCGACAGTCAGGATTCGGAGGATAGTGAGGTCGATACTCCTGCCGATTCAAGCAGAGGCGGCGACACAGACTCCGACAACAGTGAAGAGATAGCAACGTCAGAAGCGAGCAGCCGCACTTCCGAAATGGACTCTTCCGACAACGGTCAGATAACAGGCGAGGAAAGTTCAGATTCAGGCAGCAGTTCTTCAAGTTCAAAGACACCTGACAGCAAACAAAGCACCGCTTCGACCACAGGTACAGGTACAACAGGCGGCGGCACAACAGGCGGCGGTACAACAAATACTCCTCTGCCGCAGACAGGTTCGCTGCGCTGGCCGATACCCGTCATGGCAGGCGCAGGACTGCTGCTGATGGCGGCGGGCTTCAGGTTCAGCAGAAAAAAAGAAAACTAAAGGACAGCGTAAGTAATGGCTAAAAGACACATTATCGGGCGCGTGATGATAGTTCTGGGAGCAATGCTGATAGCTTCGGCATTGCTTCTTGCTTTGTATAATCACTTTCACGAAGCCCAAAGCAAAGCTGAGATGGACAAAGTCCTCGTTCAGCTGGAAGATATGATACCGCAGGAACCTGTGGAAGATACTCAGGAGGACTCACCCTTTGCGGTGTTTGAGCGCGAGGACATAACCGAAGAAGACACGCGGTCAGAAGCCCCGATATCCGAAGAGATAGAGCCGTCTGTAGATATCGACGGCAGGATATACATCGGGCTGATAACCATGCCCACACTGGGTCAGGAGTTCCCTGTCATACGCGGTTGGAGCTATGACGATATGAACATTGCACCATGTCAGTACAGCGGCACTCGCTCAGGACGCGACCTCATTATCTGCTCGCACAACTACGCGGGATTTTTTGATAGTTTAGAAGAACTTAAATCGGGCGATGAGGTGATATTCACCGACTTGAATGGCAGAAAATTCACCTACGAGATAAGCTATACCGAACTGATAAGCGGCTGGGACGGTGACCGTATGCTTGCAGGCGCAAAAAAAGACTGGGATATGACCCTGTTCACCTGCACATGGAGTGGCTACAGCCGTGTTACCTGCCGCTGTCTTCTCAAAAAATGACGGTCGCACACCATTTTTTCAATATGAAAAATTGTGATATAGCATATTTATTGAGGGCTAAAAACAACCCTCATTTGTGCATTTGCCAAAATTTCGGGTGTAAACGATTGCTTGCAGAATGCCCCCTTGCATTTTCGTAAAATTTGCGCTATACTATGACACATACGTTAAATTCAAAGAATGAGGTGCATCAATGAGTATTTTTGAAACTAACTTCGCAAGAGAGAACGCACGATATGAGGCGCTCATAACCCGTCCGAACAAGGTTTCGGGCAGCTATAACGGTATCTACGACAGGTATGTACACCCCGTACTTACCGCCGCACACGCCCCGCTGATATGGCGCTATGACTTTGATCCCGCTTCCAATCCATACTTCATGGAAAGACTTGGTATCAATGCAGTGCTCAATTCGGGCGCAATATATATGAACGGCAAATATTACCTCGTTGCAAGAGTTGAGGGCAACGACAGGAAGAGCTTTTTCGCGGTAGCTGAGAGCGAGTCGCCCACAGAGGGCTTCCGTTTCTGGGACTTCCCTGTTCAGCTTCCCGATACCGAACCCGATGAAACAAATGTTTACGACATGCGCCTTACGCAGCACGAGGACGGCTGGATATACGGCGTTTTCTGTTCTGAGAGCAAGGACAAGTCGGTGAACGACCTCTCTGCCGCTGTTGCGCAGGCAGGCATCGTCAGAACTAAAGACCTTAAAACTTGGGAGCGTCTGCCGAACCTTAAGTCGAAGTCCCCCCAGCAGAGGAACGTTGTTCTGCACCCCGAATTTGTTGATGGCAAGTATGCGTTCTACACCCGTCCGCAGGACGATTTCATCGAAACAGGTTCGGGCGGAGGCGTATGCTTCGGGCTTTGTGAAGATATCACCGACCCCGTCATCTGCACCGAAGAAGTGGTGGTTTCCCCCAGAATATACCACACCATCACCGAATCAAAAAACGGCGCAGGCGCAGTGCCCATCAAGACTGAAAAGGGCTGGATACATATCGCGCATGGCGTTCGCAACACTGCGGCAGGTCTTAGATATGTCATCTACGTTTTTGCCACCGACCTCAACGACCCCAAAAAGCTGATAGCCGCACCATCAGGTGTGTTCATCGCTCCTCACGGTCGTGAAAGGGTGGGCGATGTATCGAATGTCTGCTTCACAAACGGCGCAGTGGTAAACGAAAAAGGCGAGGTCTACATCTACTACGCTTCCAGCGATACCAGAGTACATGTAGCCGCTACAACCATCGACAAGCTGGTGGACTACACCTTCAACACTCCGTCCGACCCGCTTAGGTCGGTGGACTGCGTAAAGCAGAGATGTGAACTTATCGAAAAAAACCTGAAATTTCTGAACAAATAAAGCAAAACAGCACTGGCGAGAAGTCAGTGCTGTTTTATATTATACGTCATAAATTTCATGTTATTCAGTGCTAACAGCCACCAAAAGCGTCTGCAAGCGCTGAATGCAGATCTGCTATGATCTATCTGTCCTCTTTGTCAATGCCGAATATCATTCTCAGTATGCCCGACAAGACTTTCGGACTTTTCACCACAACTACCTTCATAAGTATTACCTCCCGTCAAATGACTTACAGCGCGTTTCTCACACGGCTCGGTATATACTATTCGGAAGTCGCAAATTTGGTGACTACCTCACCCGCGACTGTATCACAAGCAGTCTGCCATCTGTGAACTCCACTTCGGCAAAGTCGGCGGTTATCTCATTTGACACCCCAAGCGTCACCGCATCAGTCAGGGTAACATTCTCAGCAAGGTACTTCGTTCCCCTTATGGTCAGCCATTTAACTTCGGCAGAATAGGCAAACAGCGACAGCGAAAATCCCTCTTTATAGGGTATCTTGTGACACCCGCTGTCATAGATCGAAACTATGTCATCATCACCGATTATAACACCTCTGCCGCCGTTGTCAGCTATCATCGCAAGGCATGCTATATTGCCGATCATGTGATCCAGTCTGCCGCCGCATGCGCCGTATATGAAGAACTCTCTGTACCCCATGCCCAGCGCTGTTCTCACAGCCAGCATAAGGTCAGTGTCGTCCTTCTCAACGGGGTAGACTTTTACGTTCTCTCCCTCAGGCTTGTAGTTCAGCGAGTCGAAATCGCCCAGCACAAGGTCAGCCTTTATGCCAAGACTTTCCGCCAGCGCCAGCCCCTTGTCAGCACATATGACGAACGCCCCGTTTATGACCTCAGCAGAAACATTCTCTGCCCTGACAGCATCGCCGCCGGCAAAAATAACACAGCGCTCAATCATTCTTGTACTCCCATTCTTTAAGCTGTTTGGCTTCTTCATACATCTGCACATAGCTGTCAAAACGTGACTGCGGTATCTCCCCCGCTTTGACAGCCTCTATCACTGCACAGCCCTTTTCCTTAGTGTGACTGCAATCGGGAAAGCGGCACTTGTCAGTGTAGTCGGCAAACTCCACAAAACAGCCCGCCAGCTTTTCCTTGAAGATTATGTCGTACCTGTTAGTGTCAAAGGACGAAAAACCGGGTGTGTCAGCGATATAGCCGCCGCCCTCCAGTTTATATAGCTGTACATGGCGGGTCGTATGCCTGCCCCTGCCCAGCTTTTTGCTTATCTCACCAGTTGCCAGTTCCAGTTCGGGGAACATGTTGTTAAGCAGTGAGGACTTCCCAACTCCGGTATTGCCTGTAAAAGCCGACAGCTTGCCCTGTAACATCGCCTTGACCTCAGCACTGCCCTCACCCGTTACATTGTCGCACTCAAATACATCTATACCGGCACTGCGGTATATCTCAGCCAGTTCTGCCCCCGACTGCTTATCCACTTTCGTGAACACCACCACAGGTCTTATGCCCTTGAACTCTGCAATGGCAATGAACTTGTCAAGCAGAAGAGTGTTCGGACGCGGTTCAACAGTCGATGAAACGAACACCAGCAGGTCGAGGTTAGCCAGCGGAGGTCTGATAAGTTCAGAACTTCTCGGCAATATCTCCTCAATGACAAAGCCCTCACCTGCCGCTGTAAAATTAACACGGTCACCGCACATGGGCGATATCTTTTTCTTGCGGAAAACGCCCCGCGCATTACATTCATATATGCCGTCGGAGGCATCTACAGTGTAGAGACCTCCGATAGCTTTCGTTATTATACCCGTCATATCACTTTAGTATGCAGCAGGTGCCGCGCCGTTATCGGGTGTTTCAGCAGACGGTACATCAGTTACCTGAGGTACTTCGGTAGGCTGAGGCGCATCGGTCACCTGAGGAGTTTCAGTCTGCTGAGGATTGTCAGTCTGCTGAGGCTCTTCCGACTGTGTAGTGCTCTCAGATGTGCTGGCTGCTGTTGTAGTAGGTGTGATAGCCAGCAGACCATCCTTATTCAGCGAGCCGTTCAGCTGAGCGTTCTTCTTATCATAATCAACATTGAATACAGCATAGTTTACAGACTTGCCTGTTTCGTCATTTCTGATCGATACTGTCAGTGTTTCTGTCTTCTTGCCTTCGATATTGATGTTTACATTTGAACCCGCAACAGTTTCGCCGTTTGCGATAGACTGTGTATAAGCCACGTTGCCGTTCCTGTAAACTTCTATCGAGTAAGAACCGTGCAGACCATCAGGCATTGGAAGCTGTATGGTCAGCTCGATATCAGGTGTCTCACCGGTCGAAACGTAGATAGTCACCTCAGTACCCTTCTCTACCTTCTTGTCAGGGTCGATCGACTGGTCGATGACCTTGCCCTTATCACCGTCGTGAGGCATTTCCTGAACACTTGCAGTCAGCTTGTTCTCTTTGAGTATAGTCATAGCCTTTTCCTGAGTCAGACCAACAACGTTTGGTACCTTTACATCGGTATCAAGAGGACCCTTGCTGACATAAAGTGTTACATTGCCGCCCTCTATGAACTCGGTGCCTGCCGCAGGCTCAGTCTTTATGACGATGCCCTCAGGAACAGTCTCGTCCCACATGCTTCTCAGCACAACGTTGAACTTAGCAGCTCTGAGTCCGCTCTCTGCGACCTCAGAATTAGTGCCGGAAACATCAGGGATTATAGCAGTTCTCTGACCCTTGCTGACCTTAAGTGTTATGGTCGTGCCGACCTTTACCGATTTTCCCGGCGACTGGCTCTGCCAGAAGATTATGCCCTCTTCATACTCGGTATTGTACTCGTTTACAAGATCGAACTGCAGATCATCGCCCAGATCCTGCTGTACACGCACTATATTCTCACCAACAAGGTTTGGAAGCGGTATTGTATTTGTGTGCATGCCTGTGCCGCTTGTTCCCTCTGTTAACGAATCTATGACAGTCCAGCCGATGATGCACGCAGCCACTATAACGACAGCCACAGTTACAGCCAGCAGTATAGGCACTACATATGAGCGCTTCTTGCCATCTTCCTCATAGTCGTCATCATCATCTTCATCATCATCTTCGTAATCTTCATCATCGTAATCTTCATCGTCATCATAGTACTCGTCATCTTCATCGTATTCATCGATAACAGGCTTTCTGGTGACATTGTTATTATTCACAGGGTAGAATCCGCCATTGTCAGCCACAGGCGAAACACCGTTCTTATAACCGAACACGACCGACTGGTTGAGTTTGAAAGTGTCGATATCCCTTATCATCTCAGCCGCCGACTGGTAACGCTGTGCAGGATGCTTTTCCATCGCATGTATGACTATCTCTTCCAGCGCTTCGGGAATGGCAGGCATTATCTCTCTTGGCGGAACAGCCGTTTCCTGCATGTGCTTAAGAGCAACATTCACAGCAGTATCACCATCAAATGGCTTTCTGCCTGTCAGCATCTCATAAAGCATTACGCCCACCGAGTAGATGTCCGATCTTTCATCGGTCATCTCACCCTGCGCCTGTTCAGGCGAGATGTAGTGTACAGAGCCGATAGCCTTATCCGAAAGGGTCTTGCCGTCTATCCTTGAAAATCTTGCAATGCCGAAATCCATGACCTTTATCGAGCCATCGGTAAACAGCATGATGTTCTGCGGCTTGATATCCCTGTGAACGATGCCCTTGTCATGGGCGTGCTGCAATGCGCGGAGTATCTGTGTTATAAAGTGCAGTGCGTCCTTCCATTTCAGCACGCCCTGCTGTTCAATAAACTCCTTAAGTGTTATACCGTCAATATACTCCATGACGATGAACTGTATCTCATCAGTGAAGCCCACATCGTATATCTTTACGATATTCGGGTGCGACAGCACTGCGATAGCCTTGCTCTCGTTCCTGAACCTTCTCAGGAATTCCTCATCGCCCGAGAACTCAGGCTTAAGGATCTTTACAGCCACAGGACGGTTCTCCATAACATCCTGTGCCTTATAGACATCAGCCATGCCGCCGACACCTATAAGCTCGGTAATTTCGTATCTGCCATCCAGCTTCTTACCGATATTAGAATCCATTTTATTCAACTCCTAAACTAAATTATTGTCTTATCAGTTAGCTATGATAGCAACGGTTATATTATCTCTGCCACCGCCTTCATTGGAATGGTCTATCAGCGCCCGCACCGCGTCATCAAGATTGTTCCCGAAGACAGTGCAGTATATGAACTCCTCACTGCAATACCCCGACAGACCGTCAGAGCACAGCACGACCGCAAAATTGTCTGATTCACTGCACTCAAAATAGTCCACCTCAACATCAGGCTCAACGCCGACCGCTCTGGTGATAACATTTCTCATCGGATGTATCCTTGCAGCCTCAGCCGTTATCTTGCCGCTCTGCACCAGTGTTTCAACATAAGTGTGGTCGGTGGTTATCTGGCTGATGCCGTCCTTGTTGAGCAGATATGC
>Ga0129317_1001805_pt1 | contig 14125 bp, 12 predicted proteins | sample Cm1ome_FD_94430 | JGI IMG/M metagenome (GOLD analysis project Ga0129317, IMG submission 94430) | Eastern black-and-white colobus group fecal microbial communities from Wisconsin, USA - Cm1105 metagenome | ecosystem: Host-associated > Mammals > Digestive system > Large intestine > Fecal | place...
ACCGGGATCGCATTCAGAGGCACGCCATTTCCTTTGTCGCGTTTTTGGGGAAAAAGCTGCGGAAGCTGTATCCCATCTATTTGATTACAAATCTGGCCGCCCTTCTTCTGGCAGTGGTACAATATGGCATGAGTGCCATCAATCTGGAACGGATTGCGGCGACCCTCCTGCTGAACATGGGCGGCGGATTGGCGCAGGCCTCTCCATACAATACGCCCACCTGGTTTCTGTGCACCTTATTCCTGTGTTATATCGTCTTTTTTATTGCAGCCTCCTATTCCAAAACGGACACCCGGTATCACTGCGCAATCGCTTTGGGAATTCTCTGCGGCTATGCCTTCCTGACAAGCGGTATCAGCGTTTCCTTCTGTCAGGAAGGGAACGGAATCGGGCTTATGAACTTCTTTATCGGCTGCGCCCTGGCAGAAATTTATCCATGGATCAAAGGGAGCGCGCGCAAATGGCTCGGCCCTGTCAGTTTGGTTACTCTGCTGTTTTTCCTCTGGCTGCTTCACAGCTATGGCGTCGGGATCATCTGCGGCAATGTGGATATCGCCTTCGGGTTTTGCGTCTGTCCTCTGATCCTTTTCCTGGCGCTGATCGATGGGCCCTGCTCCCGCATTCTTCGGTGGAAACCCTTTGTTTTTCTGGGGAACATCAGCGGCTCCATTTTCTTCTGGCATCTGGTGGTCTATTATGGGTTCAGCATTCTCTACGCCTTATTTCATCCGGGGCAGGACGTACAGGAGAAATCCTATCTGCTGTATTTTGCGGGCATGTTGGTTTGGAGCACTTTCTCCCACAAAGCAGAGGAGCGGGTGCGCCGTCACCGGGCGGCCCTGCCTGATACCCCGTAATATAGGAAGCAAAATGCGCGGGAGCGGCCAAATGGCCGCTTCCGCGCTTTCATTATGGAATTTTACCGCCTCACCGGGTAAACGGATCCCCGGACAGATACCCCTTGGCATCCGTAAGGGTGCCGCCCTTCAGAATCAGGGCTTTTATCTTCCGCTGAAGGCTTGTGTCCTCCGGATAGTCTTCCGGAGATTCCGCTTCCTTTTTGAACACCCATTGGATGTACTCTCGGTTGTCCCCTTCCAGCGGCGTAATGCAGAACGAGCGCTGGAACCCCAGGATCCGGGAATTCTCCGGCAGCAGCTCCCTGAGGGTCGGAGAGAGCAGCCAGCTGTGGCAGTACATGGGAGCCCCGGCATATTCCGGGAACGCCCGGCCCAGAACCTCCCCGGCCTTCTCCCAGGAAGCCCAAAGGGCCGGCAGCTCCAAACGGGCATCGGAGGGAATGTGGAGGCTGATCACCGGCCGTCCCTCCTGACGGATCAGCTCATATTCCAGTTCCCCAACCCGGAACAGCACGCAGGAAACCTGCCGTACCGTCCAGAAGCCCCGGTCAAAGCCGTAGGTTCCGAAGCTCGCCCAATGCTCTCTGACAAACCGGCTGAAGCAGGCGAAGGTATCATAATAAATCTCCTCGCCGATGCCCAAGGCGTCATAGGTATCCCTGGCCGCCATGGCACAGCGGAGCATACAGGCAAGCTCCCGGAAGCCCTCCGGGTCAGGGGCGATTGTCTCCAGCAGGGCTTTTCTCCCGGTCTCCCAGGTTTCTTCCCGGGTCAGGGCGCTTACGTCCAACGCCTGGGAAAGGGCCCTATCGGCCTCCAGCACAGCCCGGATTGCCTGGGGCGGCATCCCGATTTTTTCACAAAACTGTTTCATACGTTCTCCTTCTCCCGGAAGGGCGCGAAGACCCGTTCCAGAACCTTGATATCATACAGGCCCACAAGGGCAATGCCGCACAGCAGCCAGAAAAACCCGGTCAGTACGAACAGCCTGGGTGTCAGGATCGCCAGCACCGCCGGAAGCAGGTTCATGGCGGTCACCAGCAGCATTTTCGGCAGGTTGGCCAGGCTCAGCAGGACGGTGTTGATCACCGTATCCTTCATTCCCATGGGAAACTGGGACAGCAGGGGAAACACCATGCCCGCAAAGAGGATCAGGGCGAAGCCCACAAAGCAGATTGCCGCAATCACAGCCATCCGCCCGGGAAAGGTAAGATTCGCGATAATATAGTAGTCCGCGGCCAGCATGGCTCCCAGAAACAAAATTCCCAGCCACAGCCCCAGGCACCGGCCGAAATCCGCCCGAAAGGCCCGGAAAAAGACTTTGCCGCCGCAGCTGTCTCCCTCCCGCCAGGCGTACAGGCAGGTGAGCATAGCCTTGGTGGCCGGCCCCATGGTCACAATGGGCAGGGCGCACAGGAGCCACAGCAGGTTGATGACAGTAAGCTCCACCAGCCGGGCGCAAAACTGAAAAAACTTGGAATCCGGGTCAAATCGCATGGCGTGCTTCCTTTCAGGTCGTTCAAATGGTAGGCTTGCGGATGTAGGTCTTGGAAAGCTGGTTCAGGGACTGCTCATAGGATTCGTTGGCCAGGGCCGTGTAGAGAATGTCCACAACGTTGAGCTGGGAGATGCGGGAGGACATGGCGCCGCTGCGGAAGAGGGATTCGTTGGCAGCGGTATACAGCTTCTCGTCCGCCAGCTCCGACACCGGAGACTGGACGCAGCGGGTAATGGCAATAATGGCGGTGCCGTTTTCCTTCAATGCCTTCATGCACTCGATGATCTCCACCGTGGCCCCGGAGTAGGAAAACACCAGCGCCAAATCCTCCCGGGTGGCGTTCCGGGCCTGAAGCAGCTGGGAGTGCCAGTCCTCGTTGATGACGCACAGCCTGTTCAGCCGCAAAAACTTCAGGTACGCGTCCTTTGCCGCGCACAGGGAGGCACCCATGCCGAACAGGTAGATCACCCGGGCGTTTTTCAGAAGCTCCACGCACTTCCGGATTTCCTGAACGTCCAGCAGCTCCCGGGTTTCCTCCAGGGAATGGATGTTCAGCTCCGTGACCTTGTCAATGATCGTCTCAATGGAATCCAGAGGATGGATCTCCTTCTGCTCTTCCCGTCGGGTCTGTTCCTTCAGGGCCAGCTCGTAGGTCACGGCCTTGCGGAATTCCTTATAGCCGGAGTAGCCGGTGTGGGCACACATCCGCACAATGGTGGAGGCGGAGGAAAAGGTGAGTTTCGCCAGCTCATGGACGCTCATATCCACTACCAGCTGTGGATTGTCCAGGATGGCGTTCGCCGCCTCCCGCTCGGTGCTGGAAAAGGTTTTGGATCGCTCCCGCAGTCGAACCAGCGCACTGCTCATATTCCATCCTCCTTATGGCTTTGTCGGAACTTCCTATATTTTTTCAAAGCTTCCCTATATTTTATCGGTTTCCCCGTAACTTGGCCATTCGCTTTGTCGCCAAATATTCTTGTCGGATATTGTGCATATTGTATAGTTTCCTGTTTTACTTTTGAAATTATTTCATTCAAACCAACCAATGAGGGCTTTTTGACCCGGGGTTTGAAATTTTGTTTCTTTGTTTCACATTTTTCTTGACACAAAGTGCTTTTTCAGGTATTATGACAGTAAGGTCAGGCCCTTCCAACAGGAAAGTCCCAATTGCGGGGGCCTGGTTTTGCTTTTTCCCAAGCGGGAAAAGCGGATTTTATTAAGGAGGAAAAATCATGAAGAAGATCCTTGCTATTGTGCTGTCTGCCATTTTGGTTCTGGGCATGTTCTCCGCCTGCGGCAGTTCTGCCCCCGCTGAGACCCAGGCCCCGGCTCAGACTCCGGCCCCTGCCGAAACCAAGGCAGACGCCCCCGCCGAGACGGCTGCTCCTGCCGAACCCGACACCATCGTCATCATGGCGCCCCCTGTTACCGGCTCCTATCTGGAGAACCTGAAGAAGTGGGCCGCCGATTTTAACGCCATGTATCCCAACCTGACCGTGGAAATCATCGAGACCTCCTGGGACGAGCACAACGGAAAGCTGTCCACCATGGCTCAGGCCGGTGAGGCTCCCGACATCGCCGAAATCTCCTCCGGCGCTCTGGGCACCTATGTGGAGATGGGTGTTGCCATTGACATCGCCAAGTACATGGAAGAAGGCCGTCTTAATGACTACGACGCCAACGCTCTGGCCTACATGTCCCTGGAAGGCACTGCCTACGGCCTGCCTCTGTACCTGACCATTCAGTCCATCGGCGCCAACAAGACCCTGATGGAAGAGCTGGGCATCGATGTCCAGAAGATCCAGAACGAGGGCTGGACTTACGAGGAGTTCCTGGATGTCATTAAGACCGGCACCACCGATTCCCGTTACGGCTTCGTCTTCGCCAACTCCGGTGTCACCGCCTCCGATATGCTCTACATGTTCGGCGCCGGCGTGGGCCTGAGCAATACCTTTACTCCCGAGCTCAAGTACGCTTTCACCTCCGAGAATATGCTCATCCTCCTCAAGGCCATTGAAGAGATGACCGGTTCCGGTTATATGCCCAACTTCGGCGTGGAAGCCGGCCAGCGTATGGTTATGTGCCAGACCGGCAATGCCATGATCTTCGGCAAGGCCATGCCTCTGTTTGAAGCCAACTTCAAGAAGAACAACGCCGCTCTGGAAGCAAACGACGGCACCGCCGTGGAAGGCTCTCAGAAGATGGACTACGCCTTCCTGCCCGTGCCCACCATGGCCGGCTGCGCTGAGTCCTGCTACGGCACCGTGGACGGCCTGATTGCCATGCGCAACAAGGACACCACCGACGAGCATCTGAAGAACGTTCTTCTGTTCATGGACTACATCTGCTCCGGCGACCGGATTGCCGCCTGCATGAATGACCTGTACCTGGATCCCGTCTGCCAGTCCGGCCGTGACGCCCTGGTTCTGGAAGAGGGCCGTGACGAAAACAACCTGGCCACTGCCGGCCGCTGCATCGCCATGGTTCAGGCGCCTCCCGCCGGTGTGACCGCCGAGATGACCGCTACCGCCAAGCAGCTCATGGACGAGCAGATCGTGCCCAAGTTCCAGCTCCTGCTGGCCGGCGAGACCACCGCTCAGGATGTGTACGATCACATCTGCGAGGCCGCCTATGCCGCCTTCGGCCAGGACAACTGCGCTCAGGGTATGCTGGGATAAGAAAACTCTGAATCTTCCTTTTCGCGCCCACCCCACCTCGGTGGGGTGGGCAATTTCTTTCAAGGAGGCCGGAAATGAACAAGACAAACGGGCCGCGGCTCCGCGCCCGCCGGAAGGCGCGGTTTACCAATGACGATCTGTGGGGCTATGTGTTTATTGCCGCCGCAATGATCATCTTCTGCGTGTTCACTCTCTATCCCGTCATCAACGCCATCTACACCAGCTTCTTCAATTACAAGCCCTTCGGTTCCGAATTCGTTGGCCTGAAAAACTACACGGACACCCTGAAATACAGTAAGTTCAACCTGTTTTATAAGGCCGCCTGGAATACCTTGGTGTATACCGTAATCGTGGTTCCCCTGTCCCTGCTGCTCTCCTTCACCATCTCCGTGATGATCCTGCCCTTCCAGAAGAAGGTTCAGTCCGTATTCAAGGCCATGTACTATCTGCCCGGTATCGCCTCCGGCGTTGCCCTGTCTGTGGTATGGCTGTGGCTGTACGACTCCTCTCCCGACGGACTGTTCAATAAATTCCTGGGCTTCTTCGGGGTGCCTACCCAGAACTGGCTGTCTTCCACCAAGACCTCCATGCTGTCTCTGATCATCATGGCCCTGCTTTCCAGCCACGGCACCCAGATCATCACCTACATCGCCGCTCTTCTGGGCATCGACAACAGCTACTTTGAGGCCGCCGAGCTGGACGGCGCTACCTTCTTCCAGAAGGTGCGCTACATTGTCTGGCCCCTGGTCAAGCCCACCACCTTATTCCTGCTGGTCACCGGTGTCATCGGCTCCTTCCAGGTCTTCATGAACGCTTACATGATGACCGGCGGCGGCCCGGATAACTCCACCACCATGATCGGCCTGCTCATTTACAACAACGCCTTTGAATACGCCAAGTACGGCCTGGCCTGTGCCCAGGCGATCATTCTCACCATTGTCATCGCCCTCATGTCTGTCTTCCAGTTCAAGCTCATGGGCGTTGACGTGGAATATTAAGGAGGTACTGCCATGGCTACCGGACTATATTCCCAGCACCTCCACAATAAGAAGGTACTCTATCTGCGAAACACGGTGATTACCATCGTCCTGGTGGTGTTTGCCGCTGCCACCCTGTTTCCCATCGTCTACATGATTCTCTCCGGCTTCGGCCCCAACGTGTCCACCGCCGGCAATATGCGCACCATCTTCCCCTCCCGGTGGACGCTGGAAAGCTTCAAGGCCTTCTTTGACTTCAGCCCCTACTCCCTGCGCTGGATCTGGAACTCCCTGGTAGTGGCCGCGGGCACCGTCCTGGGTAACGTCTTGTTCGCCTCCATGGCGGGCTACGCCTTCGCCAAGATCCGCTTCAAGGGCAGCAAGGTTCTCTTTGCCATGATCCTGGTTGCGATGATGATCCCCTATCAGGTCACCCAGATTCCTCTGTACATCCTCATGGTACAGAAGTTCCACATGACCAACACCTATTCGGCCATGATCCTGCCTTCTCTGTGCACCGCTTACAACATCTTCCTGTGCAAGCAGTTCTTCACCGGCCTGCCTACCCCTCTCATCGAAAGCGCCAAGATCGAAGGGTGCAGCCAGTTCCAGATTTTCATTCGCATCATCCTGCCCCTGTCCAAGACCGTGCTGGCGGTTATGGCCATCAACACCTTCCTGAGCAGCTGGAATAACTTCTTCTGGCCCTTCCTGGTCACCAACACCCCTGCCATGTATACCATTCAGGTTGGTCTGAAGCAGTTCAAGTTCGCCAACGAGACTCTGTTTGCTCCTATGATGGCGGGTGCTACCATTTCCGCTCTGCCCATGTTTATCATGTTCTTCGCACTCCAGAAATATTTCATGGAAGGCGTTACCATCGGCGCCGTCAAGGGCTGAGTCACCGCAATTGCGGCCCATACCATGGGTATGGGCCGCGTCTTTCACAAGGAAACTCTGATTAAATCGGCAAGAGCAGATGGTGAAAGATTTTGGCACAAGCGAAAGACCCCAAAACGCGGGAATACTGGATGTATTTCCCGTTTTTCAAACTGCACGATTGGGGCAAAAGATTCGCCAGCTGCCGTAGACGATTTATTCAGTGTTTCCCACAAGGAGATATCTATGATCCGAACCTATCAGCCGGCGGATGCCGGGATTCTTTCCGAGCTCTGGAACACCGTGGGCCTTACCATGGGCTACGCGCCCCTGTCCGCAGAACAGCTGAACCGCCTCTTTTGGAAACACCCGGATTTTTCCCCGAAGCATACCTTCCTTCTGGAGGAGCAGGGTGAAATCCTGGGCTTTGTCAGCGGCTGCACCGGAGATCATATTCCAAGAGGCAGGGAACGGGGCTATTTCACCGCCCTGATGCTCTGTCCCCAGGCCGACACCCCGGAAAACACCGGGGCCCTTCTGGCCGCTCTGGAGGATTCCTTCCGGGAGGCCGGGCGAAGCTTCAGCGCCGTTACCTTTTTTAATCCCATCCGTCTGCCCTGGATCCTCCCGGGAACCCCGGGCCACCAGCACAATAACCTCCCCGGCATTCCCACAGACCTGCCCCTGTATCACAGAATGCTGGCCCTGGGCTACCGGGAAGCCGCCCGGGAACAGGCCATGTATCTGCCCCTGAAGGACTTTTCGGTTCCCCAGGCTATTGAGGAGCGGGCCATTCGCTGTGCCGAGCAGGGATATACCGTTGCCCGGTACGACCCTCAGCGCCACAAGGGCCTTCAGGAAATGGTGGACGCTCTGGGAAATCCCATGTGGTCTTCGGAAATCCCCGCTGCCGGGGCCTCCGGAATGAATCTTCTGGTAGGCCTTTCCGGAGACACCTGCGCCGGCTTCACCGGACCGGTTTACCCGGAGGAAACGGGCCGGGGCTACTTCGCCGGTATCGGCGTGGCCCCAAAATACGAGCATCACGGCCTGGGCAAGCTGCTGTTTTACCGGCTGCTCCAGGAGGAAAGATTAGCAGGGGCGCAATACATGTCCCTGTTCACCGGTGAAAGCAACCCTGCCAGGCTGATTTATGAGGAAGCGGGCTTCCGGGTGGTTCGCCGCTTTGCCGTTATGCTGAAGGAGCTGTAACATGGAATACAAAAAACATACCGTTCTGGCCATCGGCGCCCACATCGGCGACGCGGAGCTGACCGCCGGGGCCCTGCTGGCCGCCTGTGCCGTTCACGGCGGCAAGGCCGTAACCCTGGCCCTCACCGCCGGAGAAAAGGGTGCCCCTGCCGGTGCTGACATCGCCGCCTATCGGCGCGGCAAGATCCGGGAGGCGGAGGCCTTCGCCGCCGAGCTGGGCGGAGAGAGCTATGTCCTCGACTATGAGGACGGCCTGCTCCCGGACAACGATGAGGTACGCTTTGCGGTCTGCGACATCATCCGGAAGGTAAAGCCGGATATCATTGTCACCCATCACGAAAAGAGCATGCACAAAGATCACGAGGCCTGCCACCGGATTGTGGTGGACGCCTGGTTCTATGCCGCCATTGAGGGCTTTCAGCGGGAAGAACCCAGGCATTTTGCCCGGCACCTCTATTTCGCGGAAAACTGGGAGGACGCCCCGGGCTTTACTCCCTATGTCTATCTGGACGTCACCGACGGTTACTCCCTGTGGGAGAAGGCCATTGACCACCACTGGTTTGCCGTCCACTCCACCAGCTTCCCCTACAAAGAATACTATTCCCATCTGAAACGTCTCCGGGGCATTCAGGGCCGAACAGGCTACTGCGAGTGCTTCATGCTCCCGCCGGAGCAGGTAAAGGTCACTGGGACATTGGAGGAAATCTGATATGGTAGAGCTTCAAAAAATCGCTACGGAACAGCGAAATCCTCGTACTATGAACATCGACACCCTGTCCACTCTGGACATGGTCAAGCTCATTAATCAGGAGGATCACCAGGTGGCCCAGGCCGTGGGTCTGGTCACCGATAAAATTGCCGCCGCTGTGGACGTGATTGCCGACCGCCTGTCCAAGGGCGGACGGCTGATCTACTGCGGCGCGGGCACCTCCGGCCGGCTGGGCGTGCTGGACGCGGTGGAGTGTCCTCCCACCTACTCCACAGACCCGGAAATGGTTCAGGCCCTCATGGCCGGCGGCTACAGCGCCATCTTCAAGGCCGTGGAGGGCGCGGAGGACAGCAAGGATCTGGGCGTTCAGGATTTAAAGGCCATCGGCTTTACTTCCGCCGACGTGCTGGTCGGAATTGCCGCCTCCGGCCGGACGCCCTATGTACTGGGCTGCATGGAATACGCCAAAGCGCTGGGCGCCTGCACCATCTCCGTCACCTGCTGCCCCGGCTCGGAGCTTGACACCTTTGCCGATATCGGCATTGCCCCGGCTCCCGGGCCGGAGGTAATCACCGGCTCCACCCGGATGAAGAGCGGCACCGCCCAGAAGATGGTGCTGAACATGCTCTCCACCGGAGCCATGATCCGCCTTGGCAAGGTCTACGGCAATCTTATGGTGGACGTGAAGCCCTCCAACGAGAAGCTGATAAGGCGGTGCGTCACCATTGTCCGGGCCGCCACCGATTGTGAAGAGGCCGTTGCCGTTGCTGCACTGGAAGCCTGCGGATACCGTCCCAAGGTGGCCATTGTCATGATTCTCTGCGGCGTGGACGCGGAAAAGGCCCAGTCCCTGCTGGATGGGGCAAACGGCCGGATCGCCCGGGTGTTGGAGGGATAAGAATGTCACTGCTGCGTGTAGAATATTCTTCCAAGGAATTGGAAATGTGTACCTCCTTCCAGGTGGTTCTCCCCGATGAGGGAAACCTGGGAAAGACGAAGGTGGTATACCTGCTCCACGGAATCAGCGATAACTGCACCGGCTGGACCCGGTATACCAGCTGTGAGCGCTACGCCCGGGAGCGGGGCATCGCCCTGGTGATTCCCGAGGTACAGCGGAGCTTTTACGCCGACCAGGTCTATGGCCTGCACTACTTCCGCTATATCTCCCAGGAGCTTCCCCAGGCCTGCCGCCGGATGTTCGGCTTCAGCCCGGAGCGGCAGTATAACTATGTGTGCGGTCTGTCTATGGGCGGCTATGGAGCCCTGAAATGCGCCCTGACCTACCCGGAACACTATGCAGGCTGCGGCAGCTTTTCCGGGGCCGTTGACCTGAAGGCCCTGGTGTCCCATACCTCCGGCCCCTTAAGAGCGGGGGAGAAAACCGCTATTTTGGGAACGGAGCATACCGTAGGGCCGGAAAATGACCTGTTCTCTCTGGCGGACAAGGCTGTGTCTCCTCCGCCCATCTACCTTTCCTGCGGCGAGGAAGACAGCCTTTATCCCCTCAACAACGCCTTCTCTCAGAAGCTTTCCCAGCGGAATCTCACCCATCGCTATGATCACCGGCCCGGAGATCACACCTGGGACTTCTGGGACAAATCCCTTCAGGACTTTTTCGACTACATGGGTCTGTAACACAAAAGGGAGGGCAGCATGCCCTCCCCATGTGTATGATTTCTTACAGGTTTATTTTCCCCATTACCACAGGATGCTTCGCTCCCGTAACCGAAGGTACGTTGCCGCACAGGCCGAATACCGCCTCGTTTGCCAGAATGGCAAAGGCCACCGCCTCCTTGGCGTCGCTGCTCAGGCCCAGATCCTCCTGGGTCTGGACCCGGCATTCCGGCAGGGCTTCCCGCAAAAAGCGAAGCAGGGTGGGGTTCCGGCTTCCGCCGCCTCCTACCACCAGCCTGTCCGGCATCCGGGCAGCAAACCTCTGGAGGCTCAGGGCAATGGACTGGGCGGTAAAGGCCGTTGCTGTGGCCAGGACGTCCACCATTGGGTAGTCCCCATGGCGTATTAGCCCATCCACAAAGCCTTCCCCATAGTATTCCCGTCCGGTGGTTTTGGGCGGCTTCTTTTGGAGATAGGGGTCTTCCAGCAGCCAGCCCAGCAGCTCCGGAATCACCTTGCCGGAAGCGGCCAGTCTGCCTCCGTCGTCATAGGTCTGTTTCCCATCCGTCATACGGGAGACCAGAGCGTCCATAACCATGTTCCCCGGGCCGGTATCAAAAGCAGTCACATCCTCCAGGCGGCACCCTGCCGGCAAGAGCGTCACGTTGCCGATGCCGCCGATGTTTTGCAGAGCCACGTCCTCATCCTCCCGGCGGTAAAGTAGGAACTCCGTATAGGGCACCAGGGGTGCCCCCAATCCCCCTGCCGCCATATCCCGGGGACGGAAATCGCTGACCACCGGGCAGCCGAATTCCTCCGCCAGGAAGGAGGGATCCCCGATTTGCAATGTTCCCCGAAGGGTGGTTCCCAGATACGGGGTGTCCTCCGGACAGTGCCATACCGTCTGGCCGTGGGTTCCGATGAGATCCACCCGCTCCGTTCCGGTCTGCCGAAGCAGCTCCCGGACGGCCTGGGCGTAACACTGCCCAAGATAGGAGCCAAGCAGGCACACCTCCCGGGCACCGCCGAAGCTGCCTCCTGCCACCTGCAAAATCCGCTGCCGGGCCTCCCGTCCGAAGGGCATAAAAGTAAAGCCCAGCTGCTCCACCTTTGTATCCAGGCCCGCCCCGGTGATCCGGGTCAGGACGGCGTCCACGCCGTCGGCGGAGGTGCCGCTCATCAGGCCCACTACCAGCCGGGAGGGCTTTTCCCATAATTTCACCAATGGATGATTCATAATGCTTCCCCCTTTTCTGTTCAGTTTATCCCCGGTCAGCGGGGTTGTCAAGGAGGTATTCCCATGATTTTATTTGGAGCCGACCGAATCGAAGCATTTCGCGACAGCTTCACCGGACGGGTGGCCCTGCTCACCACCCCTTCCGGCCGCACCAGCGGGAACCTGTCCACCATTGAGGTGCTGCAAAGAAACTGTAACCTCACCTTGCTGCTGGCACCGGAGCATGGGGTTCGGGGCGATAAGCCCGCCGGGGCCTTGTTTTCCGATGAGATGGACAAGGACTCCGGCCTGCCGGTGCTGAGCCTCTATACCAGGGAGTCCAAACGTCTCTCTCCCAAAGCGCTGGAAGCCTTTGATACCCTGGTCTACGACATCGCCGACGTGGGCTGCCGGTACTATACCTTTATTTCCTCTCTGAAGGGCTGCATTGAGGACTGTGCCGCCGCCGGAAAACGACTGGTGGTGCTGGATCGGCCCAATCCTCTGGGCGACCGGGTGGAGGGCGGTCTCTTAAAGCAGGAGGCCAGCAGCTTCGTGGGCTGCTATGACATCCCCGTGTGCTACGGCCTGACCTGCGGCGAGCTGGCCCTTATGTTCAATGCCGAATTAAGCCTTCACTGCGACCTGGTGGTGGTTCCCTGCCAGGGACTTCACCGGGAGCAGACCTTCCGGGACTGGCACAAGCCCTGGGTCATGCCCAGTCTGGGAATTCCCCGGTTTGAAACCGCCCTGTTGTACCCCGGCACCTGCCTCATCGAGGGCACCAACTGCTCTGAGGGCAGGGGAACGGCAGATCCCTTCGGGATCATCGGTGCGCCCTTTATCCACGCGGAGGGCTTCTGCCGGGCTTTCAACGGCCTGAACCTTCCCGGCGTTGTGGCCACCCCGGTGTATTTCACCCCAACCACCTCCAAGCATCAGGGACAGCTTTGCGGCGGCATCCAGCTCCATATTATGGACGAGAATGCCTTGCAGCCTGTGGCCCTGGGCGTCCGGCTGCTTCACCTGCTCGGCACCATGTACCCCGAGGACTTCCGTTTTCTGGATCCGGTGCGGGAGGATGGGAAGCCCTTCATTTCCCTGCTGGCCGGGCACCGGGAATTCGAGAACCCCGGCTGGGACGCGGAGGATATACTCCGCCGCTACGCCGAAGACAGCGCCCAATTCCGGGAGCGGAAGGCTCCCTACGAGATCTATCCCAAGGAGGATACCCAATGAACATGACCGTCAAGGAAATGCTGGGCCAGAAGCTGGTATTCGGCTTCCACGGAGATACCCTGTCCGAAGAGTTTGTGTCCCTGATCAAGGAATATAAGATCGGCAACGTGATTTTGTTCCTGCGAAACGTGAAAAGCGCCTCTCAGCTTCGCAGACTCTGCGGAGAGATTCAATCCCTCATCCAGCAGGAAACCGGCTACCCGGCCTTTATCATCATCGATCAGGAGGGCGGCATGGTCACCCGGCTGCCCCGGGACGCGGTAACCGTACCCTGTGCCATGTCCCTGGCCGCCACCGGTGATCCGGGAAACGCCGAAAAAGCCTCCCAGATCACCATCCGCCAGCTTCAGGGCCTGGGCGCCAACTTCAACATGGCTCCCGTTCTGGACGTGAACAACAACCCCGGCAACCCGGTCATCGGCATCCGCAGCTTTGGCGACCAGCCGGAACGGGTAGGGGACTTTGGCCTTGCCGCCCTGCGTCCTTATGAGGGCAGCGGCATTCTGTGCTGCGGCAAGCACTTCCCCGGCCATGGGGACACCGCCGTGGACAGCCACCTGGGCATCCCAAAGGTGGATAAGTCTCTGGAGGAACTGGAAAAAACAGAGCTGGTTCCCTTCCGCCGGGCAATAGAAGGCGGAATCCCCGCCATCATGATCAGCCACGTCATGTTTCCCCAGCTGGAGCCGAAGCAGGTTCCCTGCACCATGTCCCGTGAGATCATCACCGGCCTTCTGAAGGAGAAGCTGGGCTTCCGGGGTCTGGTTCTCACGGACTGCATGGAAATGCTGGCCATCCAGAACCACTACGGCACGCCTCAGGGTGTGGTAGCCTCCATTCAGGCCGGTGTGGATCTGGCGGAGATTTCCAGCACCCTCTCTCTGGAGCGGGACGCCGCCCGGGCCGTCAACGAGGCTGCCCGCAGCGGTGCCTTCGACATGGCGGAAATCGCCGGGTCGGTGGAGAAAATTCTCGCCTATAAGCAGCAGATCCTGGTTCAGCCGGAGCCCGCCCTCTGCGGCAGGGAAGCAGACTTCCAGGCCGTCCGGGACATGACACGCTCCGCCATCACCCATTGCGGCGGCACACCCTTCCCGGCGGATGAAGACACCTTCTTCTGCGGCTGTGCGGACTACCGGGCCTCTGGGGCAGGAAATGAGGACGGCAGCGCCGGGCCCTTCCCGGCGTACATGGGGAAGATTTTCTCCGCCCCCTATGCCGTTTCCTCCAAGGATCCCGACGA
>Ga0129317_1001807_pt1 | contig 14117 bp, 11 predicted proteins | sample Cm1ome_FD_94430 | JGI IMG/M metagenome (GOLD analysis project Ga0129317, IMG submission 94430) | Eastern black-and-white colobus group fecal microbial communities from Wisconsin, USA - Cm1105 metagenome | ecosystem: Host-associated > Mammals > Digestive system > Large intestine > Fecal | place...
AGCTTCCGGATCGTTTTTGAAGTGCTTTTCCCCTGTGCACTTGTATAAGACTGGGTAATGTAAAAGGATTCCGAATTTTTAGATTTTGATGTTGTTACTCGCACAATTATCACCTCTTACGACTAGTATATCAAACATCACTAAATATTACTAGATAATAAAACAAAAAAGTTGACAAAAAAATAAGCCTACTATAAGGCTTCGCGGTACTTTTTTGATTATTGATGTGTCAAACTCCCGGGCAGACTTGGCAGCAGCGGTTATCCAGGCAGAGATTTGTGCCAACTATTTTGGCCCGCTGCTGGTCTTTTTGGGAAAAGCATGGTATAATACCGGATGATATTATAGTATGCAAAGGAGAATTTTATGGACGAACAAAGGAAGCGAAAGCTGGAAAAACAGATTTTCTATATTTCCCTGGTGCCGATCCTGTGCGCCTTTTGTTATATTCTGTACACAGCTTTTGTAAAGAAAACCATTGGAACGGATTACTATGTAGTGCTGTTTTTCTGCCTGGGGATTTACTGGGTGCTGACAGACATTGTGACTGTGGTGGTGACCAAAGCATTTGAAAACAGGACGCCGGAACAGATCAAAGCCTACAAAATCTACAGCGTTTTGAACTTGGCGGGGTTGGCTGGACTTGGCTATTTTGCCTTTTCCATTTCCAGCAACAGCGGCATTTATGGAGCCATGATCTATGTGCTGACCTTGATGTGGAAACGGAAATATCTGGATCAGTATCGAGGGATTAAAAAGGAAGATACTGAGACCCCGGAGAGTGAAGAAGCAGTGCAGCAGTCTGATGAGACTGGGAAGGAGCTTGAAAACCGGGAACTGGAGGCGGAGAAGGAACAGCAGTCCGGTGGCAGTATGCAGAGTATGGAAAGCCGGGAGCAGGAGGCTGAGGAAGGTACTGACCAGCAGGCATGAAAGAATGCCGGATATCATACATAATAGTAAATAGCTTCAGGATGGAATTGTGCAGATGTCCGGCAGGAAATGGATTAGAAAAAAGGTGGAAATGCTCTGGAGCGTCCTCTTTTTTACAGGCGCATCAGCAGTAATTTCAACAGTATTCTTATTTTCCGAAAACCTTTCGGGAGGCGCAGAAGAAAGAAAATGGGAATGCGCAGAGGAGAGAATGCAGGAGGAGGCCCAGGAAGCAGGGGGCAGAGGCTGGCGAAACGAGACTTTTGAAAGGCTGTCTTTGGAGTCTGGAGCTGCAAATGCACAGAACAGCCATCAGCCAAACGGGGCGTCGGATTTTTGGGATCCGGCTCCTAAGATTGCCCTGACCTTTGATGATGGGCCGCATCCTTTTTATACGGAACAAATATTGGATGGATTAAAAGAACGGGGAGTAAAGGCCACGTTCTTTGTGCTTGGAAGGAATCTTTCCGGAAATGAAGCTGTGATAAAACGGATGGATGAGGAGGGGCATCTCATTGGCAACCATACCTACAATCACAGTAAACTGGATACCATGAGCCATCAGAAGGCAGTGGAGGAAATCGAAAAAACCAGCAGTATGGTGGAGAAGATCACAGGGCATGGAACCGCCTATGTGCGGCCTCCCTTTGGTATCTGGAATAAGAATCTGGAGTATGAAGTATCTATGATTCCGGTGCTGTGGAACATTGATCCTCTGGATTGGACGACGAAAAATGTGGCCGCCGTTGTGGATAAGGCAGTAAAAGGGGCGAAAGACCAGGGGATTCTTCTATTTCACGATTACTATGCTTCCTCCGTAGAAGCAGCGTTACAGACAGTTGATCTTTTGCAGAAGCGGGGATATGAATTTGTGACGGTAGATGAGCTGATTCTGGAATGAGTTTCTGCAGCCGGATCAGATCGTATCCGTATACAAAGGCCGTATTGTCTTTTGGACACGGATAGGGGATAAAGAACAGGAAGACCGGAAGGATAAAAATAAGAAGTCTGGATGGTGGAAAACAGGAGCTTGAAAGCAAAGCAGGACAGTGGAAAAAGGGAAACGACAGGATTAAAGATTTTGGAAGCAAATCATCTGCTCTGGAATTGGAAGAGACACAAGACAAGGAACTCTTGTGGGAAGGAATGGCTATGGATTTATTTGAATACGCAAGAAGCAACAGTATGGAAAATGAGGCTCCCCTGGCATCCAGGATCCGCCCCCGGACTTTGGAGGAGGTGGTGGGGCAGCAGCACATCATTGGGAAGGATAAGCTGCTGTACCGGGCCATTAAGGCAGATAAATTAAGTTCTATTATTTTTTACGGTCCTCCGGGAACGGGAAAGACAACGCTGGCGAAAGTGATCGCAAATACCACCAGCGCTGTATTTACTCAGATCAACGCCACTGTGGCAGGAAAAAAGGATATGGAGGAAGTGGTGAAGGCTGCCAAAGACAATTTGGGAATGTATGGGAAACGGACGATCCTCTTTGTGGATGAGATCCATCGTTTCAACAAGGGGCAGCAGGATTATCTTCTCCCCTTTGTGGAGGACGGCACTTTGATTTTGATCGGAGCTACCACGGAGAATCCTTACTTTGAGGTGAATGGAGCTTTGATTTCCCGCTCTATTATCTTTGAATTGAAGCCTTTGGAAAAGGAGGATATCAAAACCCTGATCCGTCGGGCTGTCTATGATGAAAAGAGAGGGATGGGAGCTTATCAGGCGGAAATAGATGAGGATGCCCTGGATTTCCTGGCAGATATTGCCGGAGGCGATGCTAGGGCCGCTTTGAATGCAGTGGAGCTGGGAGTTTTGACTACCAAGCGCAGTGAGGATGGAAAAATTCATCTGACCTTGGATGTGGCTTCTGAGTGCATCCAGAAACGGGTGGTGCGGTATGACAAGGCAGGGGACAATCATTATGATACCATTTCTGCCTTTATTAAAAGTATGCGGGGATCTGATCCGGATGCCACAGTTTACTATCTGGCCAGGATGCTTTACGCCGGAGAGAGCGTTACCTTCATTGCCAGAAGAATTATGATCTGCGCCTCAGAGGATGTGGGAAATGCAGATCCCCAGGCGCTCCAGGTGGCGGTAGCTGCCGCCCAGGCGGTGGAGCGGGTGGGGATGCCGGAATCCCAGCTGATTCTGGCCCAGGCAGCCCTGTATGTGGCCACTGCGCCGAAAAGCAATTCTGCAACCAATGCCATCTACGCAGCCATGTCGTCGGTAAAAAATCAGAAAGCCACTGTGCCGCCTCATCTTCAGGATGCCCATTACGGCGGATCCGGAAAACTGGGCAGAGGAATTGGCTATGAATATGCCCATGATTTCCCAAAACATTTTTCCAGGCAGCGATATTTGCCGGAGGAGCTGGGAGATACAAAATTTTATGAGTCTTCCGGAAACGGGTACGAACAGAAGATCCAGGAGTATCTGGACTGGATCCATTCCTAGGGCTGTTCGATAAAGGGAATTAGAGGACGATCAGTATCCCAAATGTTCTCCGATTAAAATGATCTTGATTCGCCCTTTATTCCGGTTAAATCGGGTGATCACTGTCTGAGAGCAGATGCAGTCCGGGCCCAGACAGTCTCCGCAGACACCGGTCTGGGAGCAGGGGGTGCAAAGCCCCAGGCGGATCGTGTTGGCCGGAGCGGCGGTGTGATGAACCCTGGCAATGGCGGCTTCCAGATTTGGCTCTACTTTATTCATTCCAGCAAGGATCAGCACATGATCCGGCCCCCAGGCCAAAGCGGCTACCCGGTTTCCGTTGCCGTCAACATTCACCAGAATGCCGTCTTTGGTGATGGCATTAGAACTCATCAGATAGAAATCTGCGCAAAAGGCCTGCCGCTGCAGCGCCTTTTTTTCTTCCGCATTGGCGGCTTTATCCCGGTCGATCAGCTGATAATCTGAGGCAGACAGAGCTGCATGAAGTCCTGTCTCCTCCAAAGTCATACTTCCGCCCCAGGCAATGCTGGAGCCCTCCGGCATCAGGGACAGCGCCTTTTCTACTGCTTCTTTGCGGTCTGAACAGTAATAAGCCTCAAAACCCCGCTTTTCCATTTTTTTAATCATGGTTTCTGCTAATCGTTGGTAGTAAGTCTGTGTTGGTGTCATAATTATACCTCCCAGTTTAATTTTTTGAATAGGTTTATATTTGCTTTGTGAGATTTTTCCAACTTTATAATAGACATTTTTTAAAATTTTATTTTATAAATTTTATAGGCAGCCCTGGTAAAAAATGAAAAATCTTTAAGGAGTGGCTGCAATTTCATTTTACTAAACGGAAAGGTGGGTGTCAAAAGATTTTCTACTAAATATATGTGCATTTTTAACAAAAGCAAAGATTATTGAATTAAGGACTTATGTAATATATATTCTTGACGTTAAATGTATTATATGATATAAATGTATTATAAAGGATGGGCGCTATAAAATAACTGTAAAGAAGTGGAATGAAAAATGAAGAATGAGAAAAAACCATTGTATATTCAAATAAAAGAATATTTGCTTGGGGAAATTGAAAAAAAAAGTTTATTGGAGGGAAGTATGCTTCCGTCTGAAAAAGAATTATCTGAGCAATTTCAGGTAAGTCGTGTTACAGTTCGTAAAGCATTAGCGGAATTGGAACGAGAAGGAATTATTTCGCGTTATCCTGGAAAAGGAACCTTTGTATTAGGAGAACAAAATGCGGCGGTTTTTCAAGGAAATGATATTGAAGAAAAAAGTAGAAAAGAATATAGGGTCGGAGTAATTATGAGTCATTTAGATTCGCGATTTCAGGTATCGCTTCTTCAGGCTTTGGAAAAAGCGATTGGGAAACGTGGGTATCAAATGATGTTTGGTTTGTCGCATGGAAAAGAAAAAATAGAGAATGAATTGATAGATCGAATGAGAAATCATGGAGTGGATGGGCTGATTATATATCCGGTAGATGGAGCCTTTTACAGTGAGAAAATATTACGAATGAGTATTGAAGGATTTCCAGTGGTGTTAATGGATAGGTACCTTCCTGGTATTAATGCTTGCAGTGTTTATTCAGATGATAAAAAAGGTGGTCAGATGATTGGAGAGTATCTTTTGAATAAAGGTCATAGACGTATTGCCTTGTTTTCACAGAACCCACAGAATACGATATGTTTAATGAATAGAATTGAAGGTTTTCGTTATGCGCAATTGTGTGCTGGCATTCCGTATCAAGAAGAAGATTGTATGGAAGATCTGATTAATTGTGCTGTTGACATTGATCCGCTCCAGTATGAAGAAAATACTAGAAAAATAGAAGCGTTTTTAACAGAACGGCCAGAGATAACGGCAGTTTATTGCACAATAGCGACATTCGCAATGAATACTGTTTGTGCGGCAAGAAAATTAAGAAGAAAACTGGAAATAGTCTGCTTTGATAGTGTTGAGCCGTATCAGTGGACAGAAAAATTTTCAATATCATATATTGCTCATTCAGAAACGGATATGGGATTTAAGGCTGTTGAATCTATAGAAAAGTTGTTTGAAGGTAAGAATCCGGGAAATGTGATTATTCCCTGTGAGTTGATAGAAAATTAAGCTGAAAAATAAAATTAAAGAATGCGATGATAACCCGGTTGTTATGTAATTGATAACGATTGGGTTTTCTTTTTTTTTATAACTTAAAATAATACATGTATTAATGATATATAATAACTTGACAAATATTACATATAATGATACAATGTAAATACAAAAAAGGAAAGGGGTTTTAATGGTGAAGGTACAAGAAAGGGTGTTTCAAAGGATTGAAGAATGTGCAGAGGAATATATTGATTTTTTGAAAGCAGTTGTCTCTGCGGATACAAGGATTTTTGAACATGGCAAATTTGGAAATGAAGATAATGGCCAGAAAGTGATAAAAAAATTTTTGAAAGAGTATGGTGCGGATATTGATGAGTTTGAACCTTCCTATGAAGAAATGAATTTTTGCCCGGAGGTGAATCTGGAACATAATTATGAAGGAAGACATAATGTAGTTGGAGTTTTTAAAGGGAATGGAGAAGGAAAATCTCTTTTGTTTAATGGACACATAGATACAGTGGATTTTGGTGATTGTAGTATGTGGACAAAAGCTCCGACAGATCCTTATGTTGCAGACGGAAAGCTTTATGGGCGAGGAGCCTGTGATATGAAAGCGGGATTATGTGCATCTCTTATGGCTATGAAGGCAATCCGGGATTGTAATATACAATTAAAAGGAGATGTTATTTACGAATCGGTCATTGATGAAGAAGGAGGTGGAAATGGAACGCTTGCCTGTTGTGCAAAAGGTTATCATGCAGATGCAGGCATTATACCAGAGCCTTCCGATTTGTGGCTGGCACCGGCACATATGGGATGGTTGATTTATGAGGTTGAAGTAGAGGGAAGAGCTAATCATTGCGGTGCTAAGTGGGATGGTGTGAATGCTATTGAAAAAATGGCAAAAATTATTGCTGCGCTTCAGGAAGCGGAACGGGAATGGGCGCTTACAAGGCGTCATCCATATCTTCCGCCGCAGAGTATCAGTATTGACACCATCCGTGGCGGTGTAGCTTCTACAATTGTTCCTGATGTATGTAAGTTGGAATTTATTGTACATTTTCAGCCGCATTATGAAGAAGGCTATCGTTGGATGGGAGAAAAATACGATAAAGAGGTGAGAGAAATCATTGGACGCGCCGCAGTTGGGGACGCATGGCTAGAAAAACATCCGCCGAAAGTAACTTTGTATCAGTTGGGCAGTTCTTGCGACATAGGAGTCGATCATCCGATTTGCGTAAAACTTTCTGAAAAAACAGAAATAATTCGGGGAGAGAAACCGAAATGTAAAGGACTTGTAAGCGGGGCAGATGGAAGACTTTTAAATAATTATGCAAACACACCGACTGTTCATTTCGGACCTGGAGCTATGGAGATTGCGCATACTGTGAATGAATTTGTTCCAGTACAGGAATATTTAGATTGTATCAAGATTTTTGCAGGAACGTTGCTTGATTGGTGCGGAACTGTGTAGAGGTGATGGGTTATGAAGGAAATTTTGTCAATGAATGGGATTGTAAAAGAATTTCCGGGAGTAAAAGCTCTTAAAGGAGTTCATTTGGATTTACGCGAAGGGGAAGTTCATGCGCTTTTGGGGGAAAACGGTGCTGGAAAATCAACATTGATGAAAATACTGACAGGAAGTTATCAGGCCGAAGCAGGTGAAATTATTTATTTTGGAAAACAGGTAGAGATAGATAATCCACGAAAGGCACAGGAGATGGGGATAAATATTGTCCATCAGGAGATCAACTTGATGCCAGACTTAACGGTTGCTGAAAATATTTTTGTGGGCTTTGAAATCAGAAATAAGAGATTTCCATTTGTGTTTGATTTTGCAAAGATGAATTCGCAGGCAGCAGATATACTTCAAGAAATAGGATTACATGTTCCGCCTACTACGATTACCGGGAAATTAAGTGTGGCACAACGGCAGATGGTGGCGATTGCACGGATGCTGGCATTAAACAGTAAAATTGTGATTCTGGATGAACCAACTGCAGCGCTCGCATCCGCAGAGGTAGACACATTATTTGGAATTATTGATAAATTAAAGAAGAAAGGGATAGGGATTATTTATATATCACATCGACTAGAAGAGCTGGATGTGGTGGCTGACAGAGTAAGCGTTTTTAGAGACGGGATGTATATTACTACAAAAGAATATAGTCAGACGAATAAAGAAGAATTGATAGCTCTTATGGTAGGAAGAAAACTGGAAAACCAATATCCAGATCATTCAGCAAAAAAAGGGAAAGAGATTTTGAAAATTAATCATCTGCGGACAAAACAGGGACTGGATGTGCGTAATATTTCTTTACATGAGGGAGAAATATTGGGAATTTATGGATTGGTAGGAGCTGGACGGACAGAATTTGCCCGGGCATTGTTTGGAGCGGACAGAGCGGAAACATATGATGTGATTTTGAGAGGCAAATCTATTTCTGTCAGGAATACAGCAGACGCTGTTAAGCATGGCCTTGGTTATCTGACTGAAGACCGGAAAAAAGATGGTTTGGCATTAGGCTTAGATCTTGAGAATAATATTAGTTTGGCAAACTTAAAAGGATTTTCCAGACAAGGCATTATGAATACCAGAACTTGTGAGGCGAATGCAGAGGAGTATATTTCGAAATTAAAAATAGTTACTCCATCAATTTATCAGTTTGCTAAATATCTAAGCGGAGGTAATCAGCAAAAGGTAATCATAGCAAAGTGGCTTACAAGAAATGCCAGCATTTTGATTTTTGATGAACCTACTAGGGGCATAGATGTAGGGGCACGAAAAGAAGTGTATGAACTGCTAAATCGTCTGGTAGAAGCTGGTGTTGGAGTTATTGTAATTTCTTCGGATCTTCCGGAAGTGATTGGAGTATCGGATCGCATTCTTGTAATGCATGATTTTCATTTTACAGGTGAACTCAACAAATCAGAAGTTACTCAGGAAAAACTGCTTAAAATGGCGGTTGAATAAAAGAGCCAACAGGAGGGATAAAAATGATAGGCAGTAATACAAATACTTTTTCCAATAAAAACAAGGCGCTATCCCAGCTGAAAGCGTTTTTGCCGCTGGTTTTATTAGGATTAGTATTCACGGTTTTAAGCAGAAATTTTCTTATGGGAAACAATTTAATAACCATATTGCAGCAGTCTACTAATATAGCTATTTTAGCATATGCAGAAACAATGGTGATTATAACCGGTGGAATTGATCTTTCTTTGGGTTCCATTCTTGGTGTGTCAGGAGTTGTAGTAGGAAAAATGATTTTGGCAGGAGTACCTGTTTGGGTATCCGTGTTAGCAGGGGTTTTGTTCGGTGGATTTCTTGGTTTCATCAATGGTTTTGTGATTTCCAGAATGAATCTTATTCCTTTTATAGCCACATTAGGAATGCAGAATATTGCACGAGGAATTGCGTATGTATTGACTAATTCGCTTCCAGTTTCAGGGCTGGATGAGGAGTTGTATTTTATTGGCGGTGGAAATGTAGGGGGTATTCCGGTTCCTGTTATTATTATGTTTGTCTTGGCATTATTGTTTGCATTTATCATGAAGAAGACATCCTTTGGAAGAAAGGTATATGCAATCGGAAGTAATCGAGAAGCTGCTAGATTATCTGGTATTACAGTAAAGAATATCGAAATGTGGGTGTTCATAATCGGCGGATTACTGGCAGGACTTGTAGGAGTGATCCTTGCATCCAGGGTGTTGTCTTCACAGCCTAATGCTGGTATTGGCTATGAAAGTGATGCAATCGCAGCTGTATTTATAGGTGGAACCAGTCCGTTAGGTGGTTCTGGTACTATATTAGGAACAGTCATTGGAGCGTTAACTATTGCGGTTTTAAAAAATGGGTTAAACTTGCTTCAGGTCAATGCATTTTGGCAGCAAATTGCAATTGGTGTTGTAATTATTGTGGCAGTATATGTTGACAATTTAAGAAGAAAAAAATAAAAGGAGGATATAAGAATGAAAAGAAACGGAATGAAAAGAGCGGTAGCAATGGTGATGGCAATGGGGATGCTGGCAGGAATGACTCTTACTGCATCGGCGGAGGGACGTACATTTGCGTTGATTACACATTCTACCCAGTCTACTTATTGGCAGACTTTAAATGCAGGTGCAGTAGCTGCTGCGGAAGAGAGTGGAGATGAAATTTATTTTACAGCTCCAGTGAATGGAAGCACGGATATTAACGGCCAGGTAGATGTTATGCAGACCTGTATTGACAAAGGGGTAGATGGAATTATGCTGGCAGCAGCAGATGTAGATGCATTGGTTCCAATTACTGAGACGGCAATTGAAAAAGGGATCCCGGTAGTAGCGGTAGACTGTGGATTAAACAGTGATAAGATTATTTCTTCTATTGCAACGGATAATGCAGGTGCAGCAGCTGAGATGGCAAAAAAGGTAGCGGAAGATGTTGGCGAAGAAGGAAAAGTTGCGGTTATTAGTTATGCGGCAGGAATGCAGACCGGTTTGCTTCGGGAAGATGGTTTTAGAAAAGAGTTGGAGAAGTATCCTAATATTACTCTTTTGGAAACTCAGTTTTATAATAACGATACTCAGAAAGCATTGGAGGTAACCCAGAATCTTCTGACAGCTAATCCAGATCTGAAAGCTATCTATGCAATGAATGAGTTTGGTATTGTAGGAGCTTGTCGGGCATTGATGGAGAAATCGATAGATACCATTAAAGTGTATGGTTTTGACTTTTCAGATGATGTTCTTCCTGTGTTAGAATCCGGTATTTGTGCGGGAACTATGGTTCAGAAGCCTTATGATATGGGATATATGGGAGTGCAGTCTTTAAACGCATACATTGAAGGGGAAGAGATTGAAGCATCTATGGATTCTGGATGTGTACTTGTAACACCAGAAAATTATCAGGAAGAGGATGTTTATAAAGTATTATATCCCATGGGAGAGTAATGTTACATTAAAATAAAAGATATTCAAAAAGGAGAAATGTATGACAAAAAAAGTATTGCTTGTAGGAGAAACCTGTATCAATACGGTAACTTGCACAAAGGGCTTCGATTCTTTTAGTTCTTCCTATTTAGAAGAAGAATTCTATTTTATTCAGAATGCTGTGGAGGCCGCAGGATATGAGTTTTATAATATCGGATGCCAGGATGTGGATCGGAAATTTCCGACTTCTGTAGATGAGCTTAAGCAGTATGATTGTATTATTTTTTCTGATGTGGGTTCTAATTCCTTTTTACTTGGAAACAATACATATTTGAGAGGAAAAAAGACTCCTAATAAATTAGATGCTGTTCGTGAATATGTAATGCAGGGTGGAGCATTTGTCATGGTAGGCGGATATGTTTCGTTCAGCGGTTTCCAAGGAATTGCAGGATACTCACGGTGTGCCATTCAGGATATTCTTCCTGTCTGGTGTTCTGAAGGAGATGATCGAAGAGAACATCCGGAGGGGATTTGTCCGAAGACGGTGGAAGAGCATCCGGCACTGAAGGAGATGCCAGAGCAATGGGAAGCGGTATTAGGATATAATAAGACCAGATTAAAAGATGGCTGTACCATGCCGGTCACAATCAATGGGGATCCTTACATAGCCTTTGGAGAATTTGGAAAAGGCAAAAGTGCAGTAATCACTTCCGATTGTTGTCCGCATTGGGCACCCATGGAGTTTTTAAATTGGGAGGGATATCAGAAAATGTGGAAGGGTATTATCGATTACCTTACTGCATAAGAAAATTATACTAGAAAGAAGCGTATAGAAAGCAGTAAAAATTTTTAGTTTGCGTAAAGGTAGAAAAGATCGTTACTCTAGGTTGAAAAAACGGCGCAGTCCAGTATTTAAGGGCAGCGCCGTTTTTCGTAAAAGAAAACAAGGGTGTCTTATCTTCTTTTGCATTTTATGACCTCAAAAGTAACTGAGAGTGCTAAAATATTATTGTACCGTGAAAGAAGTTTGTGCTATACTGTTTACGGTATGAAATGTGAAGATAAAAATAAAGAGCACATTTTGTAAAAGAAGAATCAGGAGGAAGATCATGAAGCAGATGATTGAATTGCTGAATAAGGAAGCTATGAGCGCCTTTGCCCAGGCTGGGTATGATGAGAGCCTTGGAAGAGTTACTCTTTCTAATCGCCCGGATCTGTGCGAATATCAGTGTAATGGTGCAATGGCCGCAGCAAAAAAATATAAAAAGGCCCCGATTATGATTGCCAATGATGTGGTTGCGGTTCTGGAGAAGAGCCCGGCCTTTGAAGAAGTGAGCGCCGTAAATCCAGGCTTTATTAATTTGAAATTAAACAGAGAGTATTTGGCAGAATATTTGAGAAATATGCAGGCAGACGAAAATCTGTCAGTAGAAAAGACCAGTAAGCCCCAGACGATCATGATTGATTACGGCGGAGCCAATGTAGCAAAACCCCTTCATGTGGGACATTTGCGTTCTGCCATTATCGGTGAGAGCGTAAAGCGCATCGGACGTTTTATGGGACATAAGGTGATCGGAGATGTTCATTTGGGAGATTGGGGTCTCCAGATGGGACTGATTATTACAGAAGTAAAGCATCGCCAGCCGGAGCTGCCCTATTTTGACCCTGCATTTAGCGGTGAGTATCCGCAGGAAGCGCCTTTTACAATTTCTGAACTGGAGGAGATTTATCCCTGCGCCAGCGGAAAGTCAAAGGAGGATGCAGCTTATAAGGAAGAGGCACTGGAAGCAACTGCCAAGCTTCAGAACGGTGATCCGGGGTATCGGGCTTTGTGGCATCACATTTTAAACGTGTCTATTACCGATCTGAAGAAGAATTACGGGAATCTGAATGTGGAATTTGATCTTTGGAAGAAGGAGTCGGATGCACAGCCTTATATTCCGGAGATGGCAGAAGAAATGAAGCAGGCGGGATTTGCCTATGAGGATCAGGGCGCGCTGGTGGTAGATATTAAAGAGGAGACGGATACAAAGGAGATTCCTCCCTGCATCATATTGAAATCCGATGGAGCTGCTTTATATACAACTACAGATTTGGCAACTATTATTGAACGGATGAAACTGTACCATCCGGATGAGATTATTTATATTGTAGATAAGCGGCAGGATATGCACTTTACTCAGGTGTTCCGCTGCGCCCGCAAAACCGGACTGGTAGAGGAAGACACAAGGCTGAAGTTTTTGGGCTTTGGTACTATGAACGGCAAAGACGGCAAGCCCTTCAAGACCCGTGAAGGAGGCGTAATGCGTCTGGAGCGGCTCATTGCAGATATCAATGATGAAATGTTCCGGAAGATCATGGAGAATCACGAGGCTGATCCTGAAGAAGCAAGAGAAACCGCCAAACTGGTGGCTCTTTCTGCCATCAAGTATGGTGATCTCTCCAATCAGGCCTCCAAGGACTATGTGTTTGATGTGGACAAATTTACTTCTTTTGAGGGAGATACCGGTCCTTATATTCTGTATACCATTGTGCGGATCAAGTCTATTTTGTCTAAATATCAGGCAAATGGAGGTGTTCTGGAGAATGCTCGGATTCGTGCGGCAGCGAATGACAGCGAAAAGAGTCTGATGATTCAGCTTACCGGATTTGGCGGAGCTATTATGCAGGCATATGAGGAGACTGCTCCTCATAAGATTTGTTCCTATATTTATGATCTGGCTAACTCCTTTAATCGTTTTTATCATGAGACGAAGATCCTTTCTGAGGAGAATGAGGAGCAGAAAGCATCCTGGATTGCTCTGCTGAAATTAACCCGGGATGTGCTGGAAACCAGTATTGATCTTCTTGGCTTCTCTGCACCTGAGAGAATGTAGCAGTTTTCTGCGTTGCTTTTGAACAGGGAGCATGGGATGGAACGTCTGATGGTTTAAAACTTTACAGAAAGAGCAGACAGAAGAATAAAAAAGAGAGTTGGAAGATCTGGCTTTGTTATGTTCTGAAAGGACGGAAGAACAGGATCTGAAAACTCTCTTTTTCAAAAACCGCGATTCGTTTCGTGGAAGGGTTGGAAGCCTGGCTGGAAAGCCAAAAAGGCAGGCTGGAACATCCGTAGGCAGAGACGGGAAGAAAAATGTCAAAAAAAGTTGAAAAAAGTGCTTGACATTTCCTGGAAGCAGTGGTATCCTAATCGAGCTGTCGCAAACAGCACAGCAAATTCGAAAGGTTTTCTTCCATTGCATCTCTTGGCTGAGACAGGAAAAAAACAGATCGAAAAAGAAAAATAAAAAAGTTGTTGACAAACACTTGGAGATGTGATAACCTATAAAAGTTGCGTCTGACAAACAAGTGAGAAACAACAGCAAAGAACATTGATAACTGAACAGTGAAACAACCTTGAAAAATTCTAAAAAGTTTTATTTTTTAAGGAACTGACCTTTAAAACAGTAAAGGGATAAGATAGCCAAGCAGTTATCTTGACCAGTCAAACGAAACATTTTTTACAGAGAGTTTGATCCTGGCTCAGGATGAACGCTGGCGGCGTGCTTAACACATGCAAGTCGAACGAAGCATTACGAATTGAGACTTCGGTGGATTTTGGTAATGACTGAGTGGCGGACGGGTGAGTAACGCGTGGGTAACCTGCCTCACACAGGGGGACAACAGTTGGAAACGACTGCTAATACCGCATAAGCGCACAGGATCGCATG
>Ga0129317_1001808_pt1 | contig 14111 bp, 7 predicted proteins | sample Cm1ome_FD_94430 | JGI IMG/M metagenome (GOLD analysis project Ga0129317, IMG submission 94430) | Eastern black-and-white colobus group fecal microbial communities from Wisconsin, USA - Cm1105 metagenome | ecosystem: Host-associated > Mammals > Digestive system > Large intestine > Fecal | place...
ATTAAGGAATTTATCTTTAAATAAGTGATTAGTTTTCTTAGCGCTTTGTAGCGGTGTGAAAGCTTATTTTTTATATTTTCAGGAAGTTCTGCAATGGAAACGTCGTATCCATCAGCGATGAAAAACGGATCATAGCCAAAACCATTATTTCCTTTGATAAAAGGTGCAATATGTCCTTTCATCTCTCCTTCAAACACTAATGGTTCATCCTCTTGATTAACGAGAACAATTGTGCAACAAAATCGCGCTTTTCTGTTATCTTCATCTTTTAATTGCTCAAGAATCGATTCCATTGCTAAATGGTGACCGCCCATTTTTGACGCGTATCTAGCACTGTTAAGACCCGGAAAACCATCAAGAGCGTCAATTTCTAAACCTGAATCATCAGCGATAATCGGAAGATTTGTCAATTTCATGACCTCCCTTGCTTTAATTAAGGCGTTTTCATAATAGGTTTTTCCATCTTCTTTGACTTCACCAGGATCCAAATTTAAATCATTGAGCCCATATAAGGTGATCCCATATGGAGATAATATTTCTCTAACTTCTTTTACTTTATGATTGTTATGCGTTGCTAGCACTAATTCGTAATTCATATCTATAAAAAAGCTCCACTTGTTAGGAGGGAGCTATCAACACCGATTATTTATTTTCTTCAGTTTCACTAGGAGCGTTTTCAACTTTGTGGTTGTGACGTTCACGAGCTTTAACACGGCATTCTTTGCATCGTTTTGGTTCATGTAAACCTTTTTCTGTGTAGAAGGCTTGTTCACCTTCAGTAAAAACAAATTCTTTACCACAGTCGACACAAACTAATGTTTTGTCTGGCATTTTTCCCCTCCATCAATTATTAAACGGATTTAAATATTTAAATCTTTTTAATTATGACACAAATTATATCCATGTAAAACAATTCTTTTGATAATTTTTTGTTCAAAAACTATCTTAGAGACAATCAATCTTTTTAATTAGATTAAGCTTCCCCTCAATAGTATAACTATAAAAAAAGAATAGTGGTGTTGTTCAAGCACTATAATGAATCCCCTCAAGTTAAGTTTTTATAAACGGAGGATAAAAAGATGAAGCACAAGGACAAACAGCAACTACATACAACACAAACTGGTTGTGGTATGACAAGAGAAGAAGCATTTATGAAACTTGGTTAAAACCAAGTTGGTAAACAAAAAGGGTTGTTGCATAATTATGTCACAAAAGCCAAATAAATAAGCGAGTGTAATTATGACTAAATAACAGCGGAAATTAACAATGAATTTAAAAAGACATTTTTGCTCCTAAATATGTTTTTTGCTACAAAAAAATAATAAAAAACTCGATTATATCGAGATTTATTTTGAATGGAGCAGGTGACGAGAATCGAACTCGCATAATCAGCTTGGAAGGCTGATGTTCTACCACTGAACTACACCTGCGTTCTATGTAGCCTTGTTATTATAAAGCCACAATAGAGTGATTATCAATCTAAAATTTGCAAAAGTCTTTTAATGCGTTGATATTTTGATAACCCATTGTTCTTTTAATTTCTTTTCCTTCATTTACTAAGATAAGAGTTGGAACGGCTTGAATTCCATATTCAGCGGCTAATTCCACTCCCTTATCAACATCAACCTTGATAATCTTGATTTCTGAACTATGACTTTCATCAAATTCTTCAAGAACTGGTGAAAGCATTTTGCATGGACCACACCAGGTAGCGAAAAAGTCAATTAAGGTAACGCCACTTTTAACTTCTTCTAATAGTTCTTCTTTTTTCTCAATGTGTTTAATCATAGTTTTTAAAAATTCCTTTCTTTTAAATTGTAAGTATATAAATTAGATAAGTGATCCCAGTAACAATTAGAATGTGTAATGGATAGTATAAATAACAACCATACTGGAACCATTTCGCATTATAGCCTCTTCTTCCGTTATAAAACAATATTAATGCTCCTGAAAATAGGGCGATGAGTTGAACATTAGTTTTCCAAAAAATCATCTCAGGATTGATAAATAGTTTTGTAAGGTAATGAATAACCATCACTGTTACACAAAATAAGGCTGATATTAAATTAACCTCAAATCGATATACCTCTGTATCCAAAATAGTATCAATTTTGGCATTGGTTTTACTTTCCCAAATTAGTTTAACTAGTTGATATGAACCGAAGAAACAAAGGATTAATAGTTGTGAAATCCAATCGTATTGAAGTCTTAAACAAGCAGGGTACCAATATATTTCTTCCACAACTCCATTTTCATAGCACTTACATATAAAAGATAGAACCCCAAGTAGCAGTGGAACTACACTAATAATTTTTAAATAAACTTTATCTTTTTTTAGGAAATAAATCATTATTCCCCCTAGTAGGAGATCTAGGAAGATGTTACCTCCTTTTGAGATCCCTTTTAATTCTGGAATGAAGTAACAGACAAGAAGTGTGATAGAAATAAGTAGGGCAAAGATACCTAATCTTGATAGGTACTTCTTTTCTGATTTAGTATGTATCATTCCTTCTACCAGTAAAAAGGAAAATAAAGGTAAGGCCAAGCGTCCCAAACATCTTAGAATATTTATTAAAATTTCTTGACTAGGAAAGTACATATTTAAAGCGGTACCAAGATGATCTAGTGTCATGCTAGCTAAAGCAATGATTTTGAGAACAAAACTTGATAAAAAAGTACGTTTTTGATATGTTTTTTCGATATTTCCCATAATTATTGCGTAATTAGCATTATCATCATAGTAACGAAATTATTAGTTATATGAGCAGTCAAGGAACCTACGAAAGAAAGCTTATCATAAGTCAAAGAAAGGATCACTCCAGCGGACAGGTATGTTATTAAATTTAATAGTTCATTAACCAATGTTTCTTTAGTGGGTGAAAAATGAATTAAACCGAATATAACAGCGGTTAATATGTAGGCTAAAATAGCGTTCTTTCTTCTTAAAAATGAAAAAAGACCTAATCGATATGTTATCTCTTCACAAATTGGTCCAATAAAAGAGAAAACGATCAAGGCTTCTAAAGGATAGTAATCATAAAGCATTTCTAAGGTTGCTTCGTTAGCACTATGGCCATAAGAAGGATAAAGCCATGAAATGAGATTTCCAATGATAATGGTAACACCGATTAAACCAATACCCACTAAAAAACCGAAGATGTAATTTTTATAGTTTCTAAAAGGTTTTATTAGGTATTTTAGATAAGGTAGCAAAATAAGAGTTAATGCGATGAATATCAAAAGGTAACCACCGACATTTAGAAACATATTCTGTTTAACCTCATTTTTAATTGTGAGTGCAAATGGCGAAAGAATTAAAGACGCTAGTAGAAAGCCGAACGAACCAGTTAAAAAGAGAATGATTTGTGTTGAAAGTGGGAGCCAAGTAGTTTTTGTCTTAAGATTGTCAAACTCTCTTGAAGAATTGTTTTCATCACAAAATGGGCAAAATTCTAGCGCTGAATCGTATTTGTGATCGCATTTTGAACAAATTGTATTTCTAAAAAACATTGTGCTTTATTTTCTCTAAGAAAAATAATACACTAAAAACTGAAAAAAAATACATGTTTTTATTATTAGTTGTTGGAGGGGAAAAAATATGTGGACACTATTAACCGCTATTGATGTTTCGCTTTTGTCAAACATTGTTTTAATTTCCTTATTTGCTTTATTTATCATCGGCTTATTAATTGCCGCTATTATTGGATATAAAAAAGGAGTATTCTCCTCGACATTTAGACTCATTTTTATGTCTGTTCTTGTGGCATTAAGTTTTTGTTTACTCACTCCAGAAGCTAATTTAATTGGAAAGTTCCCTCTTGATAAATTCTTGAGTTATTCAAATATCACTTTGACTAATACTATTTCAGGTCAAAGTTATTATATCCCTATTACTAATTTGTTTGATACGACCTCTGAATTTTTCAAGGGCTACTATATTTTATTTAATGTCAGTGGTGGCGCTAGTGTTACTCCATCAAGTTATGCAATTGCCACTGCAACATCACTGATCAAGCTCGTGACTTTACTTTTGGATTTCATCATCATTTTGATTTTTGGAAACCTACTAGGATTAATTTTGTGGCATGCCTTATTTAAACACCTCATTCCAAAAGTCATTAGAAAAAGAATTAAACTTCCTTGGCTTGGTTTGATTGAAAGAGCAACAACTTATATTGTTTTAGCTTTTCTTTTCTTCTCTCCTCTTTCAGCGTTAGTCAATATTACAAGTCAAGCTTACAAAAGAAATAAGATTAACGATTCATCCAATCAGTATGTTAACTACGTTGGTACCTTCTTGGATACTTATGATAAGTCAGTTTTCGCTAATGCATTCTTTAACTGGACAGTTGATGATAATGGGATGACTCTTGATGCTCAACTTTTATCGTATTTAACTAGCACAACAGTGAATAATGTTTCCGCTGATATAGTGGAAGAAATTAATAATGTTGTAAACATTGGAACAACTCTCTCAAATTTCTTAACTGATGATTTTCAATTTGATTATTCTCCCCTTCTTTCCGCTTCTGTTTCCACTGAAGTATTAAATGCTTTATTCCAATCTATTGAAAATTCACACTTAATCATGGGTATTCTTCCCATCGCAGCCACTATGGTTGTCAATAGTGATATCATCGCTGATGTTGTTGATTTAAGAATGATTGATGTTAGTGACATAGAATGGAACAAAGAAATATCCAATATTAAATATATTGCAACCGATATTTTAAGTGCTGGAATATTAGACATAATTATCGATAGTGAAACTAATGTGCTAAAGGAAACTATCTACGTTGAAGATATCGTTGATAGTATGCTCAAAAGTGATAGTTATGGTTACTATAAAGATATCTTTAAATCGATTGATAATTCAAAATTATTGAGCCGTGCAATTCCTGCTGTAATCAAATATTTATCTACAAGCAATAAGGAATTAAACGATTATTTGCCTTCTTCTTGGGATGCTTTAAACGATATTAGTTGGGGCAATGAATTATCTCTCATTTACGATTCGATTTATCGTATTAATTGCGTTGAGCCAACTCTATTAGATTTTATCTTTACCAATGTCAAGAATAACACTACTGGTGAGAAAAAGTTTACTTCGGAATTAGTTTCTACTTATATCGCTCCTAACATCGATATCTATCGTTCTATTCTCGTGGGTGAAACCATATCTAATGGTGAACTAAATGATAAGATCCTTGATAAGAATGGTCGCACAATTGTTTATGAAAACAGTAAAAAAACAAATGGAAGAAACTACTGCTTATTCGATTCAGAATTAATTAGATATTCTTTATCCAAAGTGAGTGAAACTTTATTCTCATCATTTGGCGATAGTTTAGCTGAAGAACAAAAGAAGGAATTAAGCACTACTCTTGATGACCTCAGCAGTGGAAACTGGAGACTTAACTATAAGGAAGAATTTGCTTCTATCTTTTACTCTTTAGAACCCTTTAAGGATAATCCTAAAGCTTTAAAGAGTTTGGTTGAGAATCCTGAAAATATCATTCCCGAAAATGATTTAAGTAAGATTGATTCCTCTTTAGTGAATACTCTTTCTTCCTGTTTAGTGAGAATTGATAATTCAAAGCTATTATCTAGTGTTTTAGTTCCAACGATGAAAAACATCCTCTTACAAGATGATATGAAATCACAGTTCACTGAGTTAGGTTTAGATGTTTCTATAATTGAAAAAGGTTTGAACACTGCGGAAAAAAATAAGAACAGTGGAAAAGAACTCGCCAGTGTTGTTTCTATTCTTCCTGATGTTGGGAAGTTGGCTAATAAATTAAACAATTCATCTTTGACTAGTGATGTCAATGCTCTTCTATTAGAACTTGCAGATGAATCTCTAGTTCTTGTCAAATTATTAGAAACATTGTATAAGAGTGAAATTATTAATCCTAAGAATAGCGATGATCAAAACTTCTATGGTTTATTGACCTATATTTTTAAACAAGCTGACTTCACCTTTGATAAGAATAATCTTGGTCATATAGCTAGTTGGACAAGCACATTAACAGTTAATGATGACTATTATCTTGATAAGAATGGTAATCCTGTGTTCGATGGTGAAATTGGAAAGATGATAAATGTCATTAAAGCGATTGGAGAATCTGAAATTGTTAAAGAGTTCTCCTCCTTAGAAACATCTAGTAATCCAATTCAAAAACTTGTTGATTATGAAACTAGAGAGGGAAATGTTTGGACATTAGATAACCTTCTCAAAGAAGTTAATAATAGTGTTGTCTTTTCTAGCATTATGGGAAGCTACCTTGATAATGCACTTGAATCAACTGGATTGATTAATGAAAACGCTAAATTCGAATATGTTACAGATTGGGCAAAAGAGGGTGGAAACCTCCATCAAATCATCATTTCTTTTGATGACCTTGAGTTAAACTTATCAAATTTAGATTTCACTAATGTGACTGATATCGTTAAACTCAATGATGTTCTTCATGCTTTAGCGAATTCAACTATCTTTGAAAGACCAAATGGAAATGGGACTTCCACTTATTCATTTGGCTCTTGGATTTATGACAAAATGATTTCTTCGTCTGGTAGTGAAGATAAACTTAGCAATCAAATAAGTGCTCAAGATTTATTTAAAGATCCTAATTCTACAACTACAAACGCTGAAGGAAAGACTGATTGGGATTTAATGAATTCTGGTGTAACAAAAGATAGTTCAACAGAGACACAAATCTTTGAGCATGATGTTAAAACACTGACCGATAGAGAAGATTGGTCTTCTTCAGATTATGTATTTGGTTTTGACACCTCTAGTTATAAAGATAGTGAAGGAAAATATTATAACAATCCAGAATTTGTTGATGCTTATTTTAATTCTTCTTCCTATCAAGATGATGAAATTAGTTACATCATTAGGATTTTGCTCAATTCATTAAGAATAAGCCTATTTGCCTCAGATGGATTTAAAATTTCCAATCTCAATAGCAGTATTTTTAAAGACCTCCTGTATACGATGAATGAATCTACGATATTAAGGATGTCAATCTTTAACATCTATGAAATTGCTAAGAAGAGCATTAAAAATAACGACAATATAAGTTTTAATCTAGATGGTGCTTATACTCCTTACCTTGTTACTTGTTTAGAAGATACATTAGAAAACACAGACGATATTAAAAGCAAAAGACAAGATGAAATTGATGTCCTTGTCAACATATTGGATGGATTTAAAAGTATTGAAGATACTGGTATCTTTAAAGATGGTGAAATTCAACCTTCTAGTTTCAAAGATTCAACGTTATCTAGTTTAAAGAATCTTATTAAATCGATGAATGAATCCAAAGTCTTCCATCGATTAGGAAATAAAAATAATAAAGATGAAAGAACTGCATTCCAAGACAGTCTCTACTTATTTTATTCAGCGCCTTCCATTCATCAGATTATCTATAATTCTAGCTCACCAAAGGATCAATTTAATGAGTTAACGGAAGTGTATTCTCCTTATGAAGTTAATGATTTAGATGAAACTAATAAGGCGAGAAAAACTAAAGCTAACTACTTAGTTCATACAACCTTCCCTTATAATCCTGAAGATGGTAATTTTAAATTTCAAACAGATGAGATTGATGGTATCTTTGAGGTATTTTCCGCTTTTGTGGGTGGCTCAATTAATGGTTCAGAATCAGAAAAATATCCCGGATTAACTGACAAGAATGGTAATATTACAACTGATTTCAAGAACGTTGAATGGAATGAAAAAAACTGTAATTCAGTCAAGGATTACATCTTTCCAAAGATGAATGAGACCATCACTATGAGGGATGGACCTTCGAATCTTGTCTATGACACAGTGACAGAAAGTACAAAAGGATTAGATGGATTTAAATATGTCTCTTTCTATACAATTAACCCTTACTATCAATATTTTAAAGGTTTCGATGGAAGAAATGTTAATACCATAGATTGGAACGCTAAATTAAGCGATTACTCATTGGAGTTCATCGCTGGCTCTTTAAATGATTTCAATCAAGATGATCCAAATTCCATTGTCAATCTTCTATCTGATTTTGAACATATAAATTCAACTCAAGTTGAACTAGTTGAAAACTTTTTAGTTTCATTACTAAATGAGGAGATGACTAATACTGAAGGACCAAGATTCGTTCTTAGTAAGAGTTCAACTTCTGAAAATCCTATTTTTGAACCCGCTAATGAATACACCCTCTTTCAAACAGTGATGCAAGAAGTCTATAGCAAAATGCAAGAAACTGATAGTAGTGGTAATTATGTTTTAAAGGGAATGTTTTATAACGAAGATAATCCAAAAGATAAGAACGCTACAGAGTATAGTACCGCGAAAGAGAAAATTAATTATGTTGTTTCTTCTTACTACGACTATAATGGCAATTTAAGTGCACAAGGAAACGAAATATTCAAAATATTCGATGCAATGAAAGGTATTTTAGGTGATGGAACTTCTACTAATCATGGATTAGTGGATTCTTCAAATAATTCCACTAGTGATTTATCTAAGATTGATTGGACAAATGATAATAACACCACCTTGATTGAGGGATTCTTGAAGAATATCAATGAGACAGATACCTTGTCTGAATTAGCTCCTAACGCTTTAGGAACAAGAATTGGTGATCTTTCTATTTCAAGCGATATTAAGTATGTTCAATTGCAATCGCTCAACGTTTATTATCAATACTTTAAAAATGGCGATTACTCCACTAGTGGGTTCAATGCCAGTGGAAAGATGGATGAAAGTGAAATTACTTACATCGTTAAACTACTAAAAGAATATAACGCAAAGGATAATAGTGATTCATTGTTCTATTATTTGAATAACATTAGATCATTAAAAGATAATCAAATCATCAGTTTAGGCGAAAAACTAGAGGAGATGAATCAACAAGCTATCTTCCATGTTGCTGGTCCAAAAGAAGGATACGAGACTACTTTATTCCAACAAATAATGGAGGAATTATATGTTTCTATTCAAGGTGACGATCAAGAATCTGGTGTTTTCTTTGATAGAACTTATAATCCAAAGGATAAAATTACCACTCACTACAGTAGTGTTGACTCAAAGGTTCAGTATGTTGCCACTGATTTCTTTAAAACACGAAATAATTATGAGCAAGATACCCAACAAACGGAGATCGAAAGTGTTTTCAATAGTTTATCTTTAATCTTTGGCGATGGAGCTTCCTTAAATCCTGGTTTAGTGGACTCTTCTGGTCATAACACTCTTGACTTTTCTAAAGTTGTTTGGAATGGAACATATGGGACACAAAATATTGGTGTTATCGGTAGTGTTCTAGAAGCGATGAACAAGACCGAAACTCTATACGATGTCGTTCCAAATGGATTACGTTTGTGCTTAAAGAGTGTTACCTTTGATAAAGTAAATTTAAATCATGCAAACACCTATTATCAGTACTATAAAGATGGTGTGATTAATTTTAAAAATAAATTAACTGATAGTGATTTAGAGTACATTAATTCCTTATTAAAGGAATACGCTAATAAGGATGATGAAGATTCTCTATTTTATTTAGTCAACAATGCCAATAACTTGAATCAAACGCAAGCTAATACTTTAAAAGGAGAACTAATTGCTCTTAATAGACAACCTATTTTCCATACTGCTGGGTTATTAACTGCTGATTCCGGTATTGAAAATAGTAATCAAACTACTGTTTTCCAAGAACTTATGGTTGCTATTTATACTGACGACAGTTTAGGAAAATTCTTCTTCAACGCTTCATCGACTGATTCTAAAGATTATTACTATATCAATTCAGTGGAACCTCTTTATACTGATTTGGATTCTAAAGCTCTTTACATCTCTAAATTATTCTTCACCACAGGATTAGATAATAATTACACAAATCAAGAAAAGGAAATCGGTCTAATCTGCGACTTTATTACTTATTCGGGTAAGATAAAGTTTATTGGTAACGACGGTTTCTTAACAGATTCATCAACCAATACTGATGCCAATATTGAAAAAATCAATACTGCTCTTCACATTCTCGATAAGACTGAAACGATGTACGATATCGTTCCTAATGCTTTTTATTCGTTCCTTAATAGTAATCTTGATTCTCAAATTAGTGGTATTGATTTTAAAAAGGCCACTATTTATTGGCATTATAACTACGCTTCTGGTCCAACTAACTATGAGGCAAGATATTTCACTAGTGAATATGATGAGATTGAAACATTAACTTTTTTGATGAGTGACTTAGTTAAGATTAAAGATAAGAGTGATTTATCTAATATTGGTTCTATTAGCGACGATGATTTAATAAATATTTACCAAAATGGTCTTCTCTTACATTCATACGAGAGTCATTCTTTACACTTAGATAACAAAAACAATGTTAAAAAAGATAATTCAAATTCTAACACTACGGTATTTGAAGACATTATTTATAAGATTTATCACGATACTAAACTCGATGCATTTAATTATGATGACACACGACAGATTGATATAGATTATCAAACGGATGGTACTAAGGATTCTGGAATTAAAAATAAGATTTTGACAAACATCCGTGATATGTCAAGAAGAGATCAAGAATTAATTATTCAACTTTCTAAAGATGCTTATAACACTAATTGGTTTGGCGCTGATGGTGAAGTACCTGATTTAATTAACTTAGCGATAAAATCTAGATCTTTACTTGGTGAAGGAACATTTGGAGAAATTCAACTAGATAAATTAACCGCTGATCAATCAAAATCTTTGATGCAAAACCTTAATGATTTAACAACAATTTCTGATGCCTTACCAACCTTTATTAGAAGAGGATTTTCTAATTTGGGTTTGGTGAAATTAACCACAATTAGTGAAGAAAAAGATGGGATAACCATTTCTAAAGATATCGCCAATTATTTCCTTACTAATAAACAATTTGGTGGAGAAAATAACACTTGTCGAGAAGGCTCTGAAATCGATAATTTATATAATCTTCTAAAAGCTATGGAAATAACCGATAGCAGTGGAAATAAGCAGCCTGCTTCATTTGCCACTGGCAATATCAAAGATAATTTTAAGAATAGTACAATTGTTGAAGGAATGCTCACGTTCCTCAAGAATTCGAAAATTTATAATAGTAATCCTTATGTTTCACTAGAAGGAAACATCAACGCTGGTGGGACATTCTTTATCAATGCTTTAGAAACAATTGATATGGGAGATGGGAAAAATCTTTCTGATTTTGTTCTCCATAATCATGACTATATTAATGGAACTAAAGCAAGTAAATTCAAAAGAATTAAGTTAATCGATAAGATTATTGCTATATATGATCCGAGTGTTGAAGCTCAAGGATTAACAAAACTTGTTGGTTTAACGGAAGATAAATTAAATTACTCAACATTTAAATCTAGTAACTTTGCCAGCTTCTTCAATGAGACCACTATTGGATCACTAACTAGTGCTATGGAGGCTAGTTATAATGCTGATGGAAATAATAATAGAAGTTATCTAACTAGTGAACTCGTCAGCGGTCTTCTCAGCGAGATTATGGAAGGAGAATATAAGGAAGCTAAAGACAAGAGTAGAGGTTATTATGAAGTAATCTACTTTGGTCCAAAAACAAGTGATGATTTCTTAATAAATTCTTATGATAATATTTCAAAAAAAGAAAAAGATGGTATTCTTGGTTCTGTTAGGATTTATCAACTATTATCTAATAGTGCTCGCACGAAAACCTCTATTGAAGATGCTTTTGCTTTAATGGGTAATAAAACTGATGGTAATTCATATACGGGTAGAACCTTCTATGTTTCAAGAATTAGTCCACTTATTAATGGGATTTATTTATACAAACCTGATTCAGAATTTACCCCCGTTAGTGTAACTAATAAGGAAGATATGTATCTTAGTCCAACTTTCAATTTTGAAACTTATGGTAAAGAAGTTGCTTCCTATCTAGTTAGACAAGGATTGGCAACAGAATGATGAGTATTACTAAGGTTTATAAAGGTTATTATGAACTTTTAAAGTCTCGATTTATCTCCCTCTTATTTCCTCTTACTAGTGTTGATGATTTTAAACCACTACTAGAAAGAGTGAAAAAAGAATATCCAAAGGCAAAACATTATGTCTACGCCTATCGAGTTGATACTTGTAGTAAGTCAAATGATGATCGAGAACCGAAAGGAACTGCTGGGAGACCACTTCTAGAACTTCTTCACAAAAAGGACTTAAATAATGCTGCACTCATCGTTGTTCGATATTACGGTGGAGTCAATCTAGGCGCTTCAAGATTACTTAGAACCTATCTTCAAGCGGGAATTGATGTCATAAATAAAATTGATGAATAAAGAAAGAAGGTAATAAATATGTCAAATTGTAATCACGATTGTTCGAGTTGTGACGTAAGAGAAGGCTGTGATGAAATTCAATCTAATAAAGCTAAACTAAATTCACGCAGTCATATTAAAAAGGTTATTGGAATCCTCTCCGGAAAAGGTGGAGTAGGGAAATCTTACATCACTTCCTTAATCGCTGTGGAATTAAGAAAAAGAGGATTGAACGTTGGAATTTTGGACGCTGATGTGACTGGTCCAAGCATTCCAAAAATGTTTGGTTTAAAAGAAAAAGCGACTGGAGAAGATAATTTAATCTATCCACTTATCAGTAAGACTGGAATTAAAATCATGTCAGCGAATTGTTTGTTAGAACATGAGGAAGATCCAATCATTTGGAGAGGACCACTTTTAGGAAACTTAGTTAAACAGTTCTACGAAGATGTCCTTTGGGAAGAATTAGATTATCTCCTTATAGATATGCCACCAGGAACAGGAGATGTCGCTCTGACGATATTTCAAATGCTTCCAGTAGACGAGCTTATTATTGTCACTTCTCCACAGGATTTAGTTTCTTTAATAGTCACTAAGGCAATCAAAATGGCGGAAATGATGAATATCCATATTCTCGGAGTAGTGGAGAACATGTCCTATCTAACATGTCCTGATTGTGGCAAAAAAATCCCACTATTTGGAGAATCACACCTTGAAAAGTTCTCTCAAGATCTTCATTTTGATATCTTAGGGAAATTACCGCTTGTCAGTGAGAATACCTCTTTAGTGGACCAAGGAAGAGTGGAAGATGTTAATCTAAAAGAAATAGAAAAAGTTATTCAAAAAATAATGAGGTAAATGCGATGTACGAATTTGAATTAAGAAGAAAAAAACTTCTTTCCTTAATGGAAGATAACAGTGCTTTAATCTCCTTTGCGGGTATTAGCAAGATTAAAAGTGAAGATGAATTCTTTGATTTTAAGGTCAATAATAATTTCTTCTACTTGACTAATATTACTCAGGAGAATTCCATTCTTGTTCTCGTTAAAGGGATTGGTGGCACAAACACATATCTATTTGTGGATGAATATAGTGAATTAAAGGAGAAGTGGACTGGGAAGAGAATGACCTTTGAGGACGCTAGTGGGGCAAGTGGAATTAATAATGTTTATAGCACTGCGAACTTTGAGACAATGCTTAAACTGATCCTTGTTCCTGAGGATAATAACTATGGAGAAATAAAACATCTCTACTTAGATTTATCTCCAGAATTAAAGATTAAAGATGCTTATTCAACACTCGATTTTAAAAATGAAATGGCCAGAAAATATGAATTCTTAACTATTCATAATCTGCACGAAGTATTAACCAAGTTAAGAATGGTTAAAAGTGAGTTTGAAATTGAAAAATTAAAGGACGCTATTAGTTTGACTAACTCTGGATTAAATGATTTAATCATTTATTTAAAACCTGGAGTTTATGAATATGAACTAGCAGATCGATTTGAACTTTATGGAAGAAGCCATGGACGCCATCCGCTTTCATTTTCAACGATAGTGGCTAGTGGAGTGAATGCGACTTGCTTGCATTATCCATATCGTCAACAGAATAAGCCTATTAAGGATGATGAATTAATTCTTTTTGATCTTGGTTATTCTTACGATGGCTATTCCGCGGATATTTCTAGAACCTATCCAGTAAATGGTAAATTTACTCCTCTTCAAACGCAAATCTATCAAGCAGTTCTTAACTGCACTAAAGCCGCGATTGAGTATGTCCACGAAGGTATCACCCTTAAA
>Ga0129317_1001809_pt1 | contig 14103 bp, 16 predicted proteins | sample Cm1ome_FD_94430 | JGI IMG/M metagenome (GOLD analysis project Ga0129317, IMG submission 94430) | Eastern black-and-white colobus group fecal microbial communities from Wisconsin, USA - Cm1105 metagenome | ecosystem: Host-associated > Mammals > Digestive system > Large intestine > Fecal | place...
GGCGAGATCATCGACACCGACGAGACCTGCCCCACCCTGAGCTACAATCTTCTCGGCCGCCACCAGTCCAAGATCGTCCGCACCCGCATTGCGTCCAACCGCTCTCCCTGGCTGGCCCGGGAGAACGTGGGCGACGTGGTTAGCGTGCCCATCTCCCACGGCGAGGGCCGCTTCCTGTGCGACCAGGACCTGCTCCAGAAGCTGGCGGAGAACGGCCAGATCGCCACCCAGTACGTGGACCTGGCGGGCACCCCCACCATGGATGTGGACTTCAACCCCAACGGCTCCGTCTGGGCCATTGAGGGCATCACCTCTCCCGACGGCCGGGTGCTGGGCAAAATGGGCCACTCCGAGCGCATCGGCCCCGTCCTGTACCGCAACGTCCCCGGCAACTACGACTTGCATCTGTTCGATTCCGCCAGGGATTATTTCAACATTTAAGTTGCGTTTTTCTTCATTTATGGTAAGATAATACCTAAATCTTTGAAACGAGGTGGCCACATGGCTTACTATTTTACGGAACCTTCCCATACCTTCAGCGAGTACCTGCTGGTACCCGGCTACTCTGATGAAAACTGCATCCCCGCCAATGTCTCCCTCAAGACCCCGGTGGTTAAGTTCAAAAAGGGCGAGGAGTGCCCCCTGACCATGAACGTCCCCATGGTCTCCGCCGTCATGCAGTCCGTCTCCGGTGAGCAGATGGGCATTGCCCTGGCGAAAGAGGGCGGCATCGCCTTCATCTATGTCTCTCAGCCCATTGACCAGCAGGCCGAGATGGTCCGCAAGGTCAAAAACTACAAGGCTGGCTTCGTGTTCAGCGATTCTAACCTGCGGATCACCGACACTCTGGCGGATGTGCTGGCGCTGAAGGAGCGCACCGGTCACTCCACCATGGCCGTCACCGAAGACGGCACCGGCACCGGCAAGCTGCTGGGTCTGGTGACCAGCCGTGACTACCGCGTCAGCCGCATGGACCCCGCCACGCCCGTCACCGCGTTCATGACCCCCGTGGAGAAGATCATCTCCGCTCCCGAGGGCACCAGCCTGAAAACCGCCAACGACATCATCTGGGATCACAAGCTGAATGCCCTGCCCATTGTCTCCAAGGACGGCCATCTGGTCTCCTTCGTGTTCCGCAAGGACTATGACTCCCATAAGGGCAACCCCCTGGAGCTGCTGGACAACCAGAAGCGCTACGTGGTGGGCGCCGGTATCAACACCCGCGACTACGCCGAGCGTGTCCCCGCCCTGGTGGAGGCTGGTGTGGACGTGCTGGTCATGGACTCCTCCGAGGGCTACTCCGTGTGGCAGAAGCGCTGCCTGGAGTGGATCCGGGAGCGCTACGGCGACACCGTGAAGGTGGGCGCCGGCAACGTGGTGGACGGCGAGGGCTTCCGCTTCCTGGCGGACGCCGGGGCTGACTTCGTGAAGATCGGCATCGGCGGCGGCTCCATCTGCATCACCCGCGAGACCAAGGGCATCGGCCGGGGCCAGGCCACCTCTGTCATCGACGTGGCCGCCGAGCGCGACAAGTATTTTGAGGAGACCGGCGTGTATGTGCCTATCTGCGCCGACGGCGGCATCGTGCAGGACTACCACATCACCCTGGCCCTTGCCATGGGCGCTGACTTCTGCATGCTGGGCCGCTACTTCTCCCGGTTTGACGAATCCCCCTCCGCCAAGGTCCTCATTGGCGGCAGCTATATGAAGGAATACTGGGGCGAGGGCAGCACCCGTGCCCGTAACTGGCAGCGCTATGATTTGGGCGGCGCGGCGAAGCTGAGCTTCGAAGAAGGCGTGGACTCCTATGTTCCTTATGCCGGTGCCCTGTCCGACGGCATGGCCACCACCCTGGCCAAGGTCCGCTCCACCATGTGCAACTGCGGCGCACTGACCATCCCCGAGCTGCGGGAGAAGGCCAAGCTGACCCTGGTGTCCTCCGTCTCCATCGTGGAAGGAGGCGCACACGATGTGCTGCTGAAAGACACCACCAATTCCGGCAACCGCGGCTAAAGTAAATGGACACAAGGCCCCATAGAAAGGCTCCCGCCAGTGTTGGCGGGAGCCTTTTCGTTGACAAAAGGTTTCTAAAAGTGTAAAATTACACTAAAACTATTGGGCGGTGAGCAAATGACAAGAGAATCCTTTGTTTCAGATCTGGACCGGCAGGTAAAGCTGGTCCGGACGGAGTACGACTTTACCCAGGATGTGATGGCAAAGGTGCTGGGAATGTCCAAAAAGACCTTGGTGGAAATCGAAAAGGGGCGCACCTCTCTGGGCTGGATCGGAGCGGTGGCTTTGTGTACGATTTTTTCTGACAGCCAGGTGCTCTCCGGCCTGCTGGGCGGCGAGGCCGGAGACATGGTCCGGGCCCTGGCCTTTCAGGACCTGCATCCCTGCTATCCCAGAACCATGGGCGGCCGGGTGTGGTGGCGGTTCGTGGAGACAGTGGGACCGTACACCATTCAGCAAAACCTCATCTCCCAGCACTACCGGGCTCTTGACCGGGAGGACGGCCGGGTCTGCTCCTCCTTTGACCTGGAAGACGTGCGGACGCATTTGCGGGAATTGGAGGGCAGCACATGAAATTCGACTGGAAAAAGGCCCTGCGTGCGGTGGTCATCACGCTCTTTATGGTGGTAATCTTCGGTGGAGCCACGTTCTTCCTCTTCCTGTTGGGGAACCTGGGCATGTTCCCGCTGTACGTCACCAAGGTCATCCCTGTGGTGGGCGTGGCGGTGGTCCTTGCACTGAGCCTGACCCTCTCAGGCTACCTGAAGCCTCGGGGCCGCCGTATAGTAGGCTACGGTTTCCTGACCGTGTGCCTGCTGTCTCTGGGCTATATCGCCCACGGCGCCTATAAGGCTTCCCTGCCCACGGTGGATGACCGACAGCTGCTGATCCACCAGTATGTCCCCTTCGAGCCGAACACCAAAGCCCTGTATTTAGCGGAGGATTCCACCCTGCACCTCACCGCCGGCGACATTCTTTCGCTGCGGCTGGACGGCGCCACGGCGCTGTACCCGGTGTACGCCGCCTTCGTACAGGCCACCTTCCCGGAGGGGAACTACCCCCTGTACACCGGCAGCGGCTATGGCCGGGTAGCCTGCTCCGGCACCATCGACGCCTATCAGCGGCTGATACATGGAGAAACAGATATCATCTTCGCCGCCGCGCCCTCCCAGGCTCAGCTGGATGACGCAGAGGCAGCGGGAATGGAGCTGCACCTGACCCCCATCGGCAACGAAGCCTTCGTATTCTTCGTCAACAGCAAAAACCCTGTTACCAGGCTGACCGTGGAGCAGGTCCGGGAAATCTATTCCGGAGCAATCACCAACTGGTCTCAGGTGGGCGGCAGACACCAATCCATCCGTCCCTTCCAGCGGGCGGAGAACAGCGGCAGCCAGTCCGCCCTCCAGCGGCTCATGGGGGACCTGCCCCTGATCGAGCCGGAGGAAGAAGACCGCATCGCAGGCATGGGCGGCATCATCAGAGAGGTAGCCAGCTACCGGAACTATCGGAACGCCATTGGCTTCTCCTTCCGGTACTATGCCGCGGAGATGGTCCGAAACGGCGACATTCGTTTGTTGGCGCTGAACGGCATAGCGCCCACCAAGGAGACCATCCGGGACGGCACCTACCCCATCTCCTCTCATTTCTATGCCGTCACCGCCGCTCCCATGGGGGAGCCTGCCCCGGAGGAGCAAAATGAGACCATGGCTGCTTTCCTGGAATGGATTCTCTCGCCCCAGGGGCAGGCGTTGATCGAGAAAACCGGATACGTGGGGCTGCGCTGACTGCATGGAACATTTTCCCGGTCTATTGCCGTGCCCACATCCGCCCGCACAATAAACAACTGTCTTTTTTGGTGTCTATTTCCATTTTATTTAATCGTTTATCTTTTAACTTTTCCAAAAAGACTTGTATTTTTTATGAAATGACTTATAATGGAAGAAAACGTTTACTCATGTAACAGGAGCACACAAGATCATGCAAAGAAAACCCCGCATTTTTGTAGTTGGCAGCTTTGTGATGGACGTAATCGCCACCACGGAGCGAATTCCCCCCTCCGGCCAGACGGTCTATGGCAAGGAGTTTCACATGGCCCCCGGCGGCAAGGGCGCCAATCAGGCGCTGCAATGTGCCCGTCTGGGCGCAGATGTCACTATGATGGGCTGCGTGGGTGACGACCTGTTCGGCGAGATGCTGCTGGAAACGCCCCGTGCCGCCGGCGTAGACATCAGCCGGGTGGTCGTTCACAAAGGCGAGGCCTCCGGTGTGGGACATGTGACCCTGGAAGTCACGGAGCACACCGCTCAGAACCGCATCGTTGTCATCCCCGGCGCCAACCGGACCCTGACGGTGGACGAAGTGGCCTGGGTCAAGGACGAAATCGGTACTTACGACATGTTACTGCTGCAGCTGGAGGTTCCTCTGGAGGTCAATCTGGCGGTTGCCCGCTGGGCCAAGGAAGCCGGTGTACCGGTCATGCTGAACCCGGCCCCCGCCACGGAGCTGGATGACGAGCTGCTGAGCCTGGTGACCTATCTGACTCCCAACGAACAGGAGGCCTCCATGGAGACCCACCTTCCCCTGGGGCTGGACGAACAGGGGCTGAAAAAGAGCGATCTGCAGAAAATCGCCGCCGCCCTCTGGAGCAAAGGCGTGGAGAACGTCATCATCACCCTGGGCGGCAGCGGCTCCGCTGTGGTAGGCGCCGACGGTATCCGGTACATTCCCTGCGTTCAGATGCCTCATGTGGCGGACCCCACCGCTGCCGGAGATTCCTTCGTGGGCGCACTGTCCGTGGGCTTGTCTGTGGGACTGAACCAGGAACAGGCCCTGGCCTTTGCCAGCCATACGGCCGCTATCACGGTATCCCGCATGGGCGCCATGCCCTCCCTCCCCACGCTGGAGGAAGTCCTGTCTTTGATGAAGGAGCGCAGCTATCAGGGGATCGACCTGTCTCTGCTGGATGTTCTGAAATGAAAAAATACGGCGTACCGCAAAAGCGGTACGCCGTATTTTTAACGCAGTCAGGCGGGTGCTTCCACCAGTACCGCCTGCACTACCCATCGGGTAGCATGCCCCTGGCCGGTGCAGGTGGAGAGTGTCAGGATGCGGTCCTCCACCGTGGGGACGGTCCCGGTGCTGATGACCGACCGGCCTACGCAAAAGTCCAGAAACGCCTGCTTCTGCGCATCGTCCGCAAAGCCCAGGCGGTAGGTGTCCTCCGTCACGCCCGCCTCATAAGCGGAAAAGATCTCATAGGTATACATGCCTGCGTCGTTCATGATGTAGATGCGGGGATGTGCCGCCCAATAGGACTGCTGATTGTAATACTTCAGCGACGCGAACATGCTGCCATTTCGCATCCGGTGGCCGTAAACAATGGTATTGAAATCGCTGAGGTCGCTGCTGCTCCGGCACTCCAGAAAAATGGAACCCACTGAACTGGCGGTCTTTCGCCAGGTGTGGTTCAGGTAGTAATCATTGTCGCTTCCCTGTACCAGGGGATAGGATATCTGGGTATAGGGAATCAGAATCCAGCCCAGCACATCACTGTTGACCTCCCGCAGTGCCGTGAAGTCCATGTTCCGCAGGGCGTCCGCGTAGGGGTCCACATAGACCGGCTCCTCCTGCTGGGCAGGCTCTTCCGGCTGAATCTCCGCAGAGTCCTCCGGCGTTGACTCCTCCTCCGGCTCCTTCTGGAGCTCTGGCAGATCCGGCAGTTCCACCAGCTCCGCCGCCTCGGCATAGGCCGCGTCGCCCTCCCGGTACTGAAACTGGGTGTATACCAACATCCCGGTGCTCCCCAGGAACACAAGTCCCAGAAGCACCACGAGGACCTTACGAAGAGTTTTTCCTTTCATGCAAGTTCCCTCTTTCTGCCGCATGTTCTTCTCTATCATAGCCGATACCGGAAGAAATTGCAACCGGGTAGAAACTGTGTTATTCTGGGAAAGAGGTGATAGCATGCGGCTGTTTTGCTTTGGCGATTCCAATACCTACGGCTACGACCCCCGGTCCTTTCTGGGCGGACGCTATCCGGCGGATAGCCGCTGGACGGACCTGTTGGCGGAAAGTTCCGGTTGGGAAGTCGTCAACATGGGTCTGAACGGCCGGGAGATTCCAACCGGTACGGGAGAACTGGCAGGGATGCTGCGGCGGGATGACCTGCTGATTGTCATGCTGGGGGACAATGACCTGTTGTGCCATCCCCACATCACCGCCCATGAAGTAGCGACAAAGATGGAGCAGTTTTTACGGAGCCTGCCGCCCTGCCGGGTTCTGCTGGTGGCGCCGCCACCCATGGCCTTGGGAGAATGGGTGAGTGAGGAATCCCTGCTGAAAGAATCGGCGGCCCTTCCCGCGGAATATGCGGCACTGGCCCGGCGGATGGGCATCGGCTTTGCCGACGCCGGACAATGGGGCGTGGAGATGACCTTTGACGGTGTCCATTTTTCCGAAGCGGGGCACTGGGCTTTTGTCAAGGGGATACAGGAGGCGGTCTTATGCAGCTTGGGCTGACCTTTCCTCTCCAGCGGAAGCTGAAGATCAAATCTGTCCCCTATGGTGCGCCACTGGACCGCCGATTCTGCTGGGACCTCCACTGCATTACCCTCCGGGGGCAGGACAGCCTGCTGCTGGTCCACTGTGCCAGCCGATACACCATCGTGGCCTGCGGCGTATCCGGACTGGAATGGGCGCGGCTGCCGGACTTTGCCCTGGAGCAGATACGGGCCGGGCTGCTGGACGCCGGGATGGATACCGCAGCAGACAGTGGCGGACTATCTCCGCGCCGCCGGAGTACCGGAGCTGACCCGCACCCACGGGCGGCGGGAGGTGGCCTTCCTGAATCGGGCCTGGGACGATATTCTGTCGCTGGACTATACGGTGGATACCGCTGCCCAGCGACAGCCACTGCTGGAGCAGGCGGTGAACAGCATCCCCTGCCGCTGCGCCGGGTTTGAGGGCCTGGAAACGGCAAAACAGTTTTTATATCGGTCTTTTTAGCTAATATAATACCAATTTCTAATTAAAATGCAGCGCACTGCATTTAATTCCACGGCTGTTGCCGTGGATGCCAAAATCCAAATAGATTTTGCCAGGATTGGTATTGAACGACTTCGCCGACACCTCCTTTTAGCGGTATCCCGCCAGCTATGCTGGCGGGATTAAAATCATGTCTGATTTTAATTGGCGAATCGTATAAACGCCCTTTCACCGTAGTGAAAGGGCGTTTTTTCATTTCAGGACATCCACGGTCTCCACGCCGTAATGGCGGAACAGGGCCAGGGCCTCGGGGCCGATGACCTCGCCGGAGGCAGCGATGGGAATGGCCGGGGGACAAGACACCGTGGGTGCGCCGCAGACGCGGCCCAAAGTCTGCCCGGTGGGGACGGTCTCGTGGGGCGCAAACAGGGCCTCCCGGATGGAACAGGCCCGCTCTCCCTTCGCCAGGGGCAGGGCCACGGGCAGCGCATAGGGAGCGTGGTTTTCTCCCAGGACATCCAACAGGTGGTCAAAATCCGCCGGGTCGTTTTCCGGAGTTGCCATGAGTACCAGGAAATCCCGGTCGGCGTATTCGCACTCCACGCCGCGGCGCCGCAGGTGGTCTGCCAGGGTGGTGCCCGTAAGTCCATCGGGGGCGGCAATGGTCAGCCGCAGGGGGTCGCTGTCCTCTACCTGCCAACCCCGTTCTGCCAGAGACTTCCACAAGTCGGACAAGCGGCGAACCGTCTCCGTCAGGTGGGCGGAATAGCCCTCCGCCAGATAGCGGTTGCACAGGTCCAGGGAGGCCATGGTCAGATAAGAGGGACTGGTGGAACCGAACAGGGCCAAGGCGCTTTTCGCCCGTTCCGCAATGCCCTCTGGGGCGTGTTTGCTGATATGGAGGTAAGCGCCGCCGGTCAGTACCGGCAGGGTCTTGTGAGCGGAGTCACAACAGAGGTCCGCCCCCAGGTCCAGGGAGTGCCGGGAGGGAGACAGGAACCGCAGATAGGCGCCGTGGGCATTGTCCACCGCCAGCAGGGTGCCGCGGCGATGGCAGACCTCCGCCAGCGCTGCAATATCCGCCATACCTCCCAGGTAGTCCGGGCTGGTCAGATATACGGCGGTGGGCGGCGCGGGCAGAGACGCCAGGGTCCTTTCCAGGCTCTCCGGAGAAACCGGACAGCCGCAGAGGGAACGGCTCTCCTCGGGCCACAGCCAGACCACCTCAAAGTCCAGCAGGGCCGCCGCGTAGACAAAGGCTTTGTGGACATTCCGGGCCGCCACAATGACCGGGGCCGTCCCGGCGGGACGGCAGGTCAGGGCCAGGTACAGCATAGCCCGGATGCACTGGCTGGAGCCCTCGGTGGAAAAGAGGGTCCGGCGGGAGCCGAACAGAGCCGTGGCGTTGGCCTCGCTCTGAGCAATGATGCCGTCTGCCTCATACAGGGCGTCAGCACCGTAGACCTCGGTGATGTCCAGGGGCTCACAGCCCAGGAAAGGCCTCCCCTTATGGCCCGGCATATGGAATCTTGTGATACCGTCTGCGTTGTATTTCCGCAGAAAATCATAGATGGGGGTATCCATCAGGCCTTCTCTTCCTGCTCCGCCACCTTCATCATGATGGCGCACTCGATGCGCTTGCGGAACAGCTCGCAGCCCGCCTCGTACACACCCCGGATGGAACCGGTGGCATGGTAGGCGTTGGCGGCGCAGCCGCCGGAGCAGTACAGCTTGGCCCAGCAGTCCGCGCACTCGGGCCGGGCGTAGGCGTTGCAGGAGCGGAACTCCTCACGCAGAGCGATGTTGGTGACACCGTTCCAGATGTCGCCCAGCTTGTAATTCTCTTCGCCCACGAACTGGTGGCAGGGATACAGGTCGCCCCAGGGAGTGACAGCCATGTACTCCGTGCCGGAGCCGCAGCCGGAGATGCGCTTGTAGATGCAAGGCCCGCCGGTCAGGTCCAGCATGTAGTGGTAGAAGGTGATGGGCTTACCATCCTTTTCCCGGCGGAGCATGTTCTTCGCCAGAATCTCATACTGCTCCTTCACGATCTCCAGGTCCTCGGGCGTCAGGGCCGCCGGGTCATCGGGAGCGCAGACCACGGGCTCCATGCTCAGCTCCGTGAAGCCCAGATCGTCGGCCATGTGGAACAAGTCCTTGGTAAAGTCGGGATTGGCGTGGGTGAAAGTGCCCCGCATGTAGTAATTCTTGCCGCCCCGGGCTTTGACCAGCTTCTGGAACTTGGGCACGATGCGGTCATAGCTGCCGTTGCCAGCATAGTCCACCCGGGTGCGGTCGTTGATCTCCTTGCGGCCATCCAGGGACAGCACCACGTTGCTCATCTCCCGGTTGGCAAAGTCGATGACGTCGTCGTCGATCAGCACGCCATTGGTGGTCAGGGTGAAACGGAAATTCTTGCCTCGCTCCTTCTCCACGCTGCGGGCATACTCCACCAGCCGCTTCACCACATCCCAGTTCATCAGCGGCTCGCCGCCGAAAAAGTCCACCTCCAGATTCCGGCGGGTCCCGGAGTGATCCATGAGGAAATCCAGGGCCTGCTTGCCCACCTCGAAGCTCATGAGGGCCCGGTCACCGTGGTACTTACCCTGGCTGGCAAAGCAATAGGCGCAGTTCAGGTTGCACGTATGGGCCACGTGGAGGCACAGGGCCTTCACCACGTCACCGGAGCGCTCCTTGAAGGTGCCCGCCATATCGGCGAAGGTGTCGGGCGTAAAGAGCTTCCCGGCATTCTTCAGGGCCTCCACATCTTCAATGCAGTCCCGCAGGTCCTGTTCCGTCACGTCGGGGCGCTCTTCGTATTTTTCCAGCATGGCCGCCACGATCTCGTCGGGACTGTGGTCCGGAAACAGGGCGATGATGTCGTAGGCCACCTCGTCCACCACATGGATAGAGCCGGAGCAGGAGTCCAGCACGATGTTGTAGCCGTTGAGTTGATACTGATGTACCATAATCGTTCTCCTCGTACATAAAAAGTGCCGCCTGATTCAGGCGGCAGCTTTTTGATTGCGGTTATCTTACTTCTCGCACTTCTGGTTGGCAACGCCGCAGCTGGTCTTGCAGGCAGACTGGCAGGAGGTCTGGCACTCGCCGCAGCCACCGTTCTTGGCGCTCTCGCACAGGTTGCGGGTCTCAAGAGTCTTGATTCTTTCCATGATTCATATCTCCATTCTCATTGATTTTGTCCTTCAGCCGGGTGCCCGGATGGACATACCACGACCGTATTATCAGGAGAATTTTATCACAGGAAGCGCATAAAGTCAAGGCTTACAGCGCTTCCCCCCCCAATATACGTAAACCGCCGGTAAGTCACCCCGTCCCGGGTCACCATTTCGTTCCACATGGACGCCGGGCGCACCCAGACGCCCCGCTCCCCGTACAGCGCCCGGTAGACCACCATGGGCTCCAGGGTCTCCGAGTGGGTAGCCACATACAGGACCTCGTATTCCTTCCCCTTGAAATGGCGGTATCTGCCGGGGCAGATCCTCTCATCCATAGCGTCTCCTTTCACAGCTTCCGCCGGCTCAAAGCGGCGTTGGTATAGGCCGGATCATAGGTCACTTCTATCCCGAACCACGCTGGCGGCTGAAAGGCCAGTGCCTCCGCCTCGCCGGGAAATTCCACCTCCGCCAGCACCAGGGGCGCGAAAGGCGGGTCAAAGACATCCAGCTCGATGGTGTAGGGGCCGCAGGGCAACTCGTAGCGATCCTTGGCAATGCGGTTCCCATCCGCTTTTTCCAGCAGGTGGCGGTAGGTCTCCTCCGTCAGTGGAAACTCATACTCCTCCCGGGCCAGAAGTCCCGGCCCCTTATAGGTCAGGAAATAGGTCTCGTCCTTCCGGCGGACCCGCAGCACCGGCTCTGTGCAGAGGTAGGCCTGCTCAATCCGCCGTCTTGGATACCGGTCCAGATCCTCCGGCGGGACCGTCACCAGAAATTTTCTTTCGACCTCCACGGAAATCACATCCTTCTCCTGCAGTATACCGCGATCCGCTTCAAAAGGCAACGCCCACATTTGACGGACTGTATCCCCTATGCTAAAATAAGTCCATCCATACAAAGGAGTGGTCCCATGGTCCCAACTGTCAGCATCATCGTTCCTGTTTACAACGCGGCCCACACCATCGGCCGCTGCATTGAGAGCATCCTGAACCAGCAGTATACGGATTTCGAACTGTTTCTGGTGGATGACGGCAGCCGGGACGGCTCCGGCATCATCTGCGACGCCTACGCCAAACGGGATTCCCGCATCCGGGTCATCCACAAGGAAAATTCCGGCGTCTCGGACACCCGGAACATGGCCCTTGACCTGGCTCAGGGCACCTATCTTCAATTTCTGGACAGCGACGACTGGATCACTCCCGACGCCACCAGCTCCCTGGTGCGGGCAGCTGAGTCCAACCGGTGCGATCTGGTGGTCGCCGACTTTTACCGGGTCATTGGAGAGCGGGTCTCCCGCAAGGGGGACATTGAGGAGGACACCGTCCTCACCCGGGAGGAGTTTGCCGCCCACATGATGGAGAATCCCGCCGACTTCTACTACGGCGTCCTCTGGAACAAGCTCTACCGCCGGGATATCGTGGAGGCCCATCACCTGCGGATGGACCCGGATATCAGCTGGTGCGAGGACTTTATGTTCAACCTGGAATATATCCGCTACGCGGAGCGGTTTTACGCCCTGCAGCTCCCCATTTACTACTATGTAAAAACCAAGGGCTCCCTGGCCAATCAAAGCCTCACCATTGCCAAGACTGTTAAGATGAAGCTGATGGTTTTTGAGTACTACCAGCAATTCTTCAAGACCGTTCTGGATGAGGAGGAATACCAGCGATGCCGTCCCAAGGTCTACCGCTTCCTGGTAGACGCCGCCGGAGACGGTGCCGTGCCGCCCGCGGTCTTGCCCAACTCCAAGAAGCTGGGTGCGGAGCGCAGCCGGGTGGCTCAGGAGCTGCTGAGCGGCAGCGGTCCTCTGCACAGCGCCTACCGGGACCGAAAGCTGCTGGAACAGTACTTGGAAACAGCTGCCCTGAAAAATGATCTTTCCCCCCAGGACATCACGCTGCTGCTGGCCCTGCGGGAGCTGAACGCTCCCTGCACCCGGCGGGACCTGGCGGACTTCACAGGCCTCACCCGTGGGACTTTGTCATTCAGCCTCCAACGACTGGCGTCCAAGGAATTGATCCTTGTGGAAAACCTGAAGGACATTGAGACAGAGGAAAAGCTGCTGCGAGTCTCCTTCCCCACAACCTCCGCGGCTGTCTTTCAGGATCTGGACGTAGCCCTGGAGGATGCCCGGCAGGCCAGCCAGGCAGGCTTGACTCAGGAGGAATGCGCCCAGTACGAAGCCCTGTCCTCCCGCATCCAGCACAATATTCAGACCGCTCTTCAATAAATAAAGTCGGCAAGAGCAATCTTCTTCCGACTCTGTTTTTCTTTATACGGGTGCGTCAGTGGCGGATTCTTTTTTCACTAAACGGAAAATACCCAGGAACATCAGCGCCACGAACACCAGGAACACCACCGTGGAGGTCCCGGTGCCGATCATGGCGCAGGTATCGTAAAACCCGTGCAGGAACACCGCACAGAGATAGCCGGTCCACAGATCCCGTCGGGCCCCCCGCAGATCTCCCCAGCCCTCACGAAGCTTGGCACGACCGTAAAACGCTCCCATGACCACCGCGAAGGCCGCATGCCCCGGCACTGCCAGCAGCGCTCTGGGCAGCGCCACCGACAATCCGTAGTGCAGCACATATGTAATGTTCTCATAAGCTGCGAAGCCAAGGGACACGAATACCGCATAGACGATACCGTCGAAGCGGTAATTGAAGGCAGGATGGTACCAGGTACGCCGCTTCAACAGCCAGAATTTGGTGCCCTCTTCCACCACAGCCACCACCAGGAAAGCCAGTAAAATCGTATAGGCAGGGCTGCCGGGGTCCACCAGCAGATTCAGGACCGTCTGGAAGACTGTCTCCAGCACCGTGGCACACAGGGCAGCCAGGACGCCCATGAACAATAGTGTCAGGAGCAGCCCCGGCGGCTCTTTCTCCACCGTATCATGCTTATAAATATAGCGCAGCAAAATGATTGCTGGCAGCACAGCCGCCAGGATGTAAACTGCCAAAATCGGCAGCATTGGCATGATGAAGAACAACTTCTCAGCCCCTCTCAATCTGTTTACAATTTGATTCCAAATCCCACCAGCAAAAGGTTTTTCCCGATCCAGTTGACCGCCAGCAGCCACAGCAGCCATTTGGGCCATCTGGGGTCGTAGCACAGCCTCCAGCCGTGCCTTCCCCGGAGATGCCACAGTGTCTGAGAACACAAATAGACAGCTGTCCAGATCACGGTCACCGGAACCAGCGGATGATACCACAGAGCCTGCAGCAGATGCCCTTTTGCCAAAGCCATAAAGGCCCTGGTCCCGCCGCAGCCGGGGCAATAGATGTGCCAGGTCCGGTAAACCCAGCAGCCGCTGACAGTAGGCGCATGCAGTACATATTTCCAGATCAAAAAAGCCGCTGCCAGGGCTCCCACCGTAATCCATGCCGCCGGATAGGCCTCCCGATCCGTCATCTGTCTGTCCATAGCCCCTCCATACGGAAAAGAGCCGCGCAGATACGCGGCTCCGCAGTTTATTTCAGCAGCTTGATCTTGCCCAGCAGAGGCACTTCCTTCTCCTCTCCATTCAGGGCGGCGATAAAGCCCATCACCGCACAAACAAAGCAGAAAATGCCCCAGATCCAGCCCACGCATGGAATGATACTCAGCAGACCCGCAATCCAGATCACCAGAGCCTGGTTGATATGGAATTTAGAACCCTCCCGGTCTCCCAGGAAAATAGCGATCAGCAGTCCAATCCAGGTGAGATATGCCACAATATCTGTTGTTTTCTTATCCAAATCCGTTTCCCTCTTCTCGGTACATATTTTGATATAGTATAACACGCCGTCCAGAAAAAAACAAGAATAACAAAAAAGCGACAGTCAAATGACTGTCGCCTATGTTGGCGTTACCTATCTTCCCGGGCCGTCGCCAGCCAAGTATTGTGGGCAGAAGTGAGCTTAACTACCGTGTTCGGAATGGGAAC
>Ga0129317_1001812_pt1 | contig 14073 bp, 18 predicted proteins | sample Cm1ome_FD_94430 | JGI IMG/M metagenome (GOLD analysis project Ga0129317, IMG submission 94430) | Eastern black-and-white colobus group fecal microbial communities from Wisconsin, USA - Cm1105 metagenome | ecosystem: Host-associated > Mammals > Digestive system > Large intestine > Fecal | place...
CAGCTTCCTTCAGATTCCACCTCACGATGAACACCCTTGCTTTCGGCTATATCCTTCCCACTACCGGGTGGATTCGGGACTTTAACCCATTAGAAACGTGCGCCGCTAGGCGCACAAAGAAAAAACCGGATGCAGTTTACGAATAAACAACATCCGGTTTAATTTTATTGATTAGATTATGGAATCTCTGTTTGAATATGTCTGTGACTTATTCAAGTGGTCCCATGCTTAGAGCCTTCTTAGGGCAGTTGGTTACACACTGTCCGCACTTAATGCAGGTTTCTCTGTCTATCTCCCAGGTCTTAGCCTCTCTGTTTACCTTGATGGCTCCGACAGGGCATTTCTTCGCACATAACGTGCAGTAAACACATGAATCTGAAAATACAACTCCCTCAGGTGCAGCTTCCTTGAAAGAAAGAACCTTCTTAGGACACTTTGTGATACACATTCCGCACTTAACGCACTTATCGTGATCTACAGTCCATGTCTTTGTTGTTCTGTCTACGGTTATAGCCTGCTCAGGACAGCTGCGCATGCAGAGACCGCAGTAAATACAGTTATCAATATCGCATGCAAGCTTTCCGAGAACCTTTTTCTTAAAGGTAGTTCCTACAGTGATAAGATCCTCAGGATCCTCAGCTACCATGTGGTAGTCTGGAGTAAGCTGTATAGCTTTAGTACCACAGAAATCCTGGCAGTATGCACAGAAGGTACATGAAGTCATATTGAAGGAACGCTTGATATTGGTTCCTCCTTCAACCTCTTCCTCTTCTCTGGTGATTGCTAAAGGAGCACATACCTTTATACACATTCCGCAGTCAACGCACTTATCTGCATCAAAGCTGATACGTCCTCTGTATCTTGGTTTTCCCATATCCTCAGGATTTGGGAATGGCTCAGCACTCGGCTTTCTGAAAAGATTGGTCAACGCTGTTGTAAGATAAGGAAACATCATTTGTGCATAGCCTCCCTCTTCTTTTCAAGTATAAGTGCAGCCTTGTAAAGACCTTCCATTATAGCCTCAGGCTTTGGAGTGCAGCCTGCTACTGATACATCTACATGGACATATTTATCGAGAGGTCCGTCGATTCCGTAGCTTCCCTTGAAAACATTTCCTGATTTCGGACAAGATCCGATAGAAACTACACATTTAGGATCCGGAGTCTGCTCAATAGTACGGATAAGTCTATCTCTTGACTGAACCGTAATAGGTCCTGAAACAACAAGTATATCCGCATGTCTCGGAGAACCGGCAAGCTTAAAGCCGAATCTTTCAGCATCGTATCTTGGTGTAAGACATGCAACGATCTCAATATCGCAGCCGTTGCAGGAGCCGGTATTCAGATGGAACAGCCATGGTGATTTGGCTGCGCTCTTATCTATAAGTTTCTTAAACATTACCGTACCTCCTTACATTCCTATCCATACAAGAATAGTGCTGACAAGTGCCAGCCCGGCAACAACAGTCCAATAGAATTTGAACAGATGCTCTATCTTAAGTCTTGCTGTAACTGCGTGAATAGTGGTAATGCTGACAAGCATAACAGCAATACAAATGATAACGAAAAGTAGAGCATCTAATGCTACAAAGCCTGTACGAATGCCGCCTAAGAACATTGACGTGAAGAGACCTGTCATGATGATCATCTTCATGTTAATGCTGAGCTTGAAAAGTGCAAGCGGTGATCCGCTGTACTCAACAAGTGGTCCCTCACATATCTCATTCTCAGCCTCAGCTACATCAAACGGCTGTGTTCCAACCTCTGCTGGTATAACAAGCAGCATTGCAAGTGCAGCCGGGATCATGCTCCAATGAGAAAGCAGTGAACCATTTACAGCCTGATAGTCTGAAACAAGACTGAGATTGAATACGAGCTGGTCTCCTCCAACCTTCTTAGCTACTGTAAGAAGAACAAGTACAAACGGAAGCTCGTATGCCATCATGGTTACCATCTCACGTGAGATACCGATGCTGGCAAAAGGTGAACCTGAAGAAGCTCCTCCTATGATGAGTGCTGCACCCGGAATAGTCACAAGATAGAGAATAACTATCATGTCGGCTGCACCGTTAATTGCAGTAAACCCGAAAATAGGTATGAAAAGCATTATAAAGCAAAGGCTTACAAAGCTTAATACCGGTGCTGCTAAGAATGCAGCACGGTTTGCCTTTGCAGGTATGATCGTCTCCTTGCCGAGAAGCTTGAAGAAATCATACATAGGCTGTCTGAGCGGTGGTCCCACACGCTTCTGCATATGAGCAATGACTTTTCTGTCAATGCCTGCCATAAACAGTCCTACGGCTATTGTAAATAATGCGCCCGGGAACACAAGAATATAGAATAAATATCTTAATATAGTCATTCCTGCACCCCCTTATCGCATAAACATAAACATGAATACTACTATGATAGCTGTAGCAATAACTACCATATTGCAGTAATCGGTAACACGTCCTGAATGAAGCTCTTCCATTACTCTGTAGTAAGGCTTGAAGTCATACTTATAGCCCCAGAGCATATCTGAACCGCCTACATGTGAATAGACAGCCTCTTCTCCTGAGAAGAAGTTAGAGTGCTTCATAGCATTCTTAGGGTCAACCTCTACTGTAGCGCCTCTGTCTGACTTAGAGCCGAGGATAACGATGAATGCTGCAATAAATACTGTGACGAACAGTATAAGATAAACAATTGGGCTCCATGAGCTGACCATAACATTGCTTACTGCCATGTTATATACTCCTGCAGCTGCTGCATATCCTTCACCCATCATTACATCGATGTACTTAACTACATCTACAGCAGAACGAACTGCCGGAAGAATGAAGTCTGCTGCGATTGGTCTGTAGAATATACCTGTAAGCAGGCAAAGTGCTGCAAGTATATACATAGGAACGAGCATAATTGCCGGAGCTTCCTTAACATCCTTGTTTTCTTCTGAAAGCTGTCCGAAGAATACGGCCTGAGCTATCTTTACAAAGGATGCAAGTGTCATAACAGATACTACAAGAGCTGTTATTGTGATAATGAGGTAATAGAAATTACCTGTCTCTGCAGCCTTTGTATAAGCTGCCTGATAAATAAGCCACTTAGAAGCAAAGCCGTTAAAAGGAGGCAGTCCTGAAATTGCTGCTGCTCCGAAAAGGAAGCAAACAGTAGTATGAGGCATTCTCTTTGAAAGTCCGCCTAACTTATCAAGATTGGTAACTCCGCCTGTCTGATGTAAAACAGCACCTGCAGCAAGGAACAGAAGTCCCTTGAACAGCATATGGTTCATAGCATGGAATATTCCGCCTGTAAGACCGAGTGCTGTGCCTAAGCCGGCAGCTGTTATGATATATCCGACCTGAGAGATACTATGGAATGCAAGCAATCTCTTAAAATCATGCTGAGCAAGAGCCATTGATACACCGACAAACATTGTCACTGCACCGAATGCTGTGATGATTATCTGCATCTGTGTCAGATCCATAGCTCTGAACATGATATAGATGCAGCGAATCATTCCGTAAACACCTGCCTTGGTAACAACTCCTGAAAGCACCATTGAAATAGGTGAAGGAGCAACCGCATGTGCATCGGCAAGAGGTGTATGGAAAGGAACCATGAAGCTCTTAACACCGAAGCCTGCTACTGTAAGTGCAAATGCAAGCAGAGTTGTTGGTGTAAGTCCGCCTGAAAGCATTGAAGCAAGCTGAGCAATATTAAGTGTATGGCACTGAAGATAAATAAGTGCAATACCTGTAAGTATGAAGCCTGATCCGAGTGAACAAAGAACAAGATACTTAAGTGCTGCCTCAAGTGCTCCGTCCTTTTCAGTAATGAATCCGGTAAGTGCAACTGCTGAGAAGGTCATGATCTCTACCATGATATACATGTTGAAAAGATCTCCTGTCATGCAGAAGCCGAGTATCGAACCGCAAAGCATCATGAACAATGTATAGTAATGTCCGAGATGATGCTCTCCCTTCATATATCCGAAGGAATAAAGGTTTGATATCCAGAATGCTGTTATTGCAATGATAGCAAATACAAGACCGAGTGCATCGACCTCATAGCCGATACCGATAGCATAGCCTGCAACCGGCTCCCAGTTACCCATCCAATATGCAATTACTCCGCCGTCAATAATTATCGGCTTAACAAGTGCATAAACAAGACCTGCAACAACAGTGAATGTAATAAAGCTAATGGCATTTCTTACCGCCGCATTTTTTGATCCGAAGATCTCTATAAGGAAAGCTCCGAGGAACATACCCATAACGGCAAGAACAGGAAAATGCTGTATCATCCGCGCAACCTCCTTACATCATCGACATTGATGCTGCCGTACTTTTTCTTGATCATGACTACGATTGCAAGAGACATAGCATTTACGCAGGCACCGATAACGATGCTGGTAAGTGTAAGTGCCTGAGGAACCGGGTCAACGAAGAACTGTGCCGAAACACCGTTCAAAAGGTCTGACATCTGATATATAGGAACAGAACCGCCGTCATTGAAGCCTGTGCTGACTATAAGCAGATTCACGCCGTAATCTATGATGCTGAGTCCGATAATGGTCTTCAGCAGATTTTTCTGTGTGCAAACAGCATAAAGTCCGAGGACGATAAGCAGAATGCATGCTATATAGTTAAATATCGTCATAAGAATTATGCCTCCTTGCCTTCTAAGCTCTGTGCATTATCCGCTGCAGGCTCAGCATTTGTATCAGCAGATTTCTCTGCCTTGATCTCACTGAGAAGCTTAGCATCCTTGCCCGGAACAACAGGTGCCGGTGCAGGATCGATCTTCTGCGGCTTAACAGGCTTTCTATCACTTGAATCAGGTCCTAAGAGTCCGAGCATAAGTATAAGCAGGAAGCCAACACCTGTAAGTACCTTATAACCTACGGTATAACCCATAAATGTTACGGTTCCGGCTGAAATAACATCTCCGACCGCACCGTTATCAAACAGCCAGTTACGGCAGAAATTCATGCCTGTAAGAATACCTGAAAGACCGAGTATTACGTATATACTTGCACCGATGGCCTCGTTTATACGAAGGACCTCAGGGTTAACTGTAAGTGTTGTCTTATCATAGCCGTATGCAAGATACAGGAACAGTATAGCGGATGCAACCGTTACACCACCCTGGAATCCGCCTCCGGGACTGACTGTACCGTAAATAATGATATAGAGTCCGAAGGTCAGTGCAAAAGGAAGTATACGATCGGCACCGCATCTGACTATGATATTTTTCTCATGAATACCTTCTTTGAAATGCATCTTCATCAGGCCTCACCTCCGTCTTCTTCCTTTTTAGGCTTTCTGTAGCCATTCAGGATAACGTAAGCTCCTGCGATCGCTGTAAGAAGTATAAATGACTCACCGATGGTATCAAAGCCTCTGAAGTCGAATACTACTGCAGCTACGTTGTTGGCAGCCTTGGTCTTTTCAAGGTTTTCCTTTACTATGATCTCGGCAACACCACTTGCATTATTTACAGAATAGTCATCCGGATGATAATAAAGGTCAACTACGTCTGTCTGTCTTCCGTCGTATGTCAGAGCCAGATCTTTGTAGGCATAATCAACTGAGAATATTCCGCACACAAGAATTATAAAGAGTGAAAGGATAGTAAGTGCTTTTCTCATTTCTCCTCTTCCTCCTTTGATGTCGTTTTTTTAACTGCAATGACAAAAATTACTGTTGAAAGAACTGCGCCTACCGAAGCCTCGGCAATAGCTACGTCCGGTGCCTGCAGCAAAATGAACTCAAGTGACATAAATGCTCCGGTTACACCCAAAGCAATGACTGATGAGAGCATATGCTTAAAAGCTATTGCACAGACAGCGGAAACAAGAATGCCGGTGAGGACAAGTGCATTAAGAATAACTACAAGATTCATTCCTCTTCCTCCTCTACCATATCTTCTCCGTATTTATCACAGACCATTTCCTTATCAGGTCTGACACCGTGCTTATATGCACCCTTCATGATAGCGTGGCTCGAAATCGGGCTTGTTACCAGATAGAAAACTCCCATAATAAGAAGCTTAACTACCATACCGCCGTCATGAAGATAAAAGCCTGAGTAAAGTACTCCGCCTATAATAACTCCGAGTACTCCGAGGGTAGTTATATTACCGCTCGCATGTATTCTTGTGAAGGTATCAGGAAATCTGATTATTCCCATAGTTCCTGCAAAAGCAAAGAATACACTGATTGCAACAAGTACATCTATAGCGATTCTCATAGTCTTCCCTCCAGATAACGTGATGTAATAACCGATCCGAGGAAACCGAGGATAGCTGTTATAAGTGCAAGATCAAGGAATACGCTTCTTCCGCTGTATAAAGCGAAAAGAATGAGCGCCATATCCGTAAGCACATCCAGACAGTCGGCAGTTACTGCTCTGTCAGCGGCACTCGGTCCTACTATAAGTCTGTAGAACAGACAAAGGGCCATAACTATGAAACATATAGCAAAGAATACAAATTCTTCAAAGATCATCCCCAGATACCCTTTACCTTTCTTTCAAATTTGCCTTTAATCATTTCTCCTGCCTCAGCCGGCTCCTGAGTGGCTACATCTATCCAGTGTACATAGTAATATGTCTGATCGTCCTGATCCACGATATCCATAGTAACTGTTCCCGGTGTGAGTGTTATTGAATCGGCAACAAGTGCCATTCCGTAATCTGACTGAACATCAACAGGTATCTTAACAATACCAGGATTAAGCTTTGGCTTGATGCTGAGTGCTCTTTTAGCTACATCAAGGTTTGCCTTTACAAGTTCAACAGGGAATATGAGGAACAGGTAAACTAAAAGCTTAACAAGTCTTGCCGGGTTCCAAAGGAACCATGGGCTGTTATTGATAAGGAATCTTCCGCTGAACCATCCTGAGAATAAGCTGACGCATATTCCTATCACTATGGACTGCAGTGAGACATTTCCGTTAAAAATCGCTGTCAGCTGACCGGTGATAACAAGCCAGAACAGAAAGCACAGTACAGCCGTCGACATCATAGCCGGAAAACTGCTCTTCTTCAAAATCTACACCTCCGTTTACTTTCCGGTCTTTTCGCTTATTTTAGCGGAAAGCCATGAAATTAGCTTATCAAGTCCGTCGCCGGTCTTGTTTGATACTTTAAATATAAGTGCATCAGGATTTGCATCCTTTTCGTTCTTTTCGACTCTTTCAACATCGAAATCGAAATACGGAAGCATATCGAACTTATTAAGAACAAGTGCATCCGTAGTTGAGAACATCAGTGGATACTTTTCAACCTTGTCATCGCCCTCAGGTATGCTTAATATCGCAACTCTGAGATCCTCACCGATATTGAATTCGGCAGGGCACACAAGGTTTCCGATATTCTCAACAAATATGACATCTAACTTGTCGAGGTCAAACATAGGAAGCATGTTCTGTATGCTCATTGCCTCTATATGACATGCACCGTCAGTCTGAAGCTGAACTACAGGGATACCCATCGCATCGATCTTATCGGCATCTATCTGTCCTGCAATGTCTCCCTCAATAACGCCTATGGCATATTTGTCCTTAAGTCTGTTTATTATCTGAGTGATGAGGCTTGTTTTTCCTGCCCCAGGTGATCCCATGACATTTATGAGGGCCACCTTTTTGTCGGCTAATTCATCAATTACAGCCTTGCTGACATCCTCATTCCACTCGAGTATCTGTTTAACTATCTTAATTTCCATCTGTGTTTATTCAGCCTCCACGCTGTCCACATAATATTCCTTGCCGGAAACTATTTTAAAACCGGTGCCTCCGCACTCCGGGCACTTGAAATGCCCTATCTTTATGACCCCGTCATATCCGCAGTCCGGACACTTTATGGTCACCGGAACCTTCTCAATAACTATCTTTGCTCCTTCTGCCACAGTATCCCTTGAGGCTATGTCAAAATAGTAATTAATGCACTCCGGTACCACACCGGAAAGCTCTCCTATTCGAAGCTTTATTGAAAGCACCTTATTGACATTATATTTTTCAACCTCAGGTATTACTGCTTCAAGTATGCCCTCTACTATACTAAGCTCATGCATGATATGTCTTTATTATCTATCCATACATGAGAAGCAAGGATCAATGCTGGCAATGATGAGTCCTGCATCTGCTACTGAATTGCCCTTGAGCATTGTAGGAACTGTAGGTGCATTCTTAAATGTAGGGACATGTATGCTGACTCTTGCAGGCTTATCCGTTCCGTTAGCAGCAACGAAATAGCTGAGCTGTCCTCTCGGAGCCTCATGTCTCATCATGTACTCACCCTTCTGTATTGTAGGGATCTTGTTGCCCATGTTGATAGGTCCCTTCGGCATATTCTTGAATGCCTGTCTGATGATCTTGATACTCTCAAAGCACTCTAAAAGTCTGACAACTACTCTCGCAAATACATCGCAGGTATGGTATGTGGCAATGTTGAACTCAAACTCATCGTATGCAAGATATGGTGCATCCTTTCTGACATCCACTGCTACGTTTGATGCTCTTGCGTGAGGTCCGATAGCTCCGAGTGTAAGCGCATCCTCTGTTGTAAGTACTCCGACTCCCTGTGTTCTTAAAGCTACTGTCTTATCATTAAGGACAAAGTCTGTGAGAACCTTAAGATCCTCCTCATACTCATCAAGAGCCTTTTCAACCTGCTCCATCTGATCCTTGGTAATGTCTCTTCTTACTCCGCCGAAAATGGCAATTCCGTAGTTGACACGGTTTCCTGTAAGAAGCTCCAGCATATCCATGATCTTCTCACGATCGTCCCATGACTTCATGAATAAGCTGTCATGACCGATATTGTGAAGTGCAACTCCAACCCAGAGTGCATGTGAATGAAGTCTCTCAAGCTCACTGATGATGACATTGATATACTGTGATCTCTTAGACGGTGTAACACCGGCAATTGCTTCACAGGTCATAGTAAATGTCATCGCATGTGAATGTGAGCATATACCGCACACACGCTCAACAAGCGTTGTTGTCTGGATATAGTTTCTTTCCATGGCAATCTTCTCGATGCCTCGGTGGTTATATCCTATAAATATCTCTGCGTCCTTTATAAGCTCTCCCTCTGTGATGAGTCTTGCATGTACAGGCTCTTCAAGAGAAGGATGGTAAGGTCCTATAGGTACTATATAACTCATTTCCTTTAATCCTCCTTCTTGTATCTGTTGTCAATAAGCTCATCCATAGGTGTTACTATTATATGGCCCTGTCCGCTGAGCATAGTGTCCGGAAGGAAGAGCCTCTTTGAAGTATCAAGTCCTTCGAATTCAAATCCGAAAAGCTCGTTAAGCTCTCTCTCAGGCCAGGCAGCTGCCTCGCTGTAAAACTCGGATATTGACGGCACAGTGCTCTCACCTACTACGGTATATGACTCGATAACAGTATCTATCTGATATTCATATGAAATATGCGGTATGTTCTCCTCGTCAAGATATCCGTGTATCATGGAAAGAATCACTCCGTCCTTACGCATCCTGTGCGCAACAGGAATTATCTCATCCTTTGTTATAGGGATTTTTCTGTACTCCTGCATAAAAATTCTCCTTAAATATAATACATACTAATAAGCAGTAAACTGCCTTTAAACGTGTTTACGGAGCAGTCTCTCCGAGTGCCTCTTCAAGCGCCTTCCACGCTTCAAGGTTCTCCTCAGCCTGCTCCTTCTTCAGCTTTTCTATGGCAAATCCTGCGTGAACTACCACGTAGTCTCCTACCATAGGCTCCTTTATAAAATTGATCTTGATATTACGGCTGACCCCGTCTCTTTCGGCGACAGCATCTGTTCCGTTTATTTCTGTAAGCCTTAACGGCACTGCTAAGCACATATACCTATCCTAATGACTGCTTATAAATAAATTAAATGACTATTTTTTAACAAAAAACTCCCAAAAAAAATGCGGTTCAAATACTTTTACATACATTAAAGACCGATCAAGAAACCGTATAGATCCCGGCAGATCACAGCCTAAGCAGATGCTTATAACAGTTTTGAAACCACAAGTTGCGATATTGTTATTTGTGTAACAAAAGTATAGCATGAAGCTGTTAATTTATTAACTAATATTTATATGATTATTGTATTTTTGTTAAAACACTAATGAAACTCTTTTCATTATATGTGCATAATATACAAATTTCTTTCTGAGTTTTATTTCATATATCGATTGACATCTAATTAATGTTTAGTCAGACACATAATTATTCAAAAACTATTGTATTGTAATTTCATAATTTCTTACAAATTCCTGAATTCACACTATTAAATCCTTATTTTCTTAAAAAAGTATTGCATTATCGTCAGCGATGTGTAATAACTGTATTAAGACAACTAATACGCTTATTACACTTAGTACATCTGCTGCTTTAAATTGCTTACAGCAGCTAAACATTATTACTTTTCTAATTCAGAAAGGAGACAGCGATGATAATTTTGGATCAGACAGACAGACGCCCGATATATGAACAGATCGTGGAAAAGCTGTCCGACCTTATGCTTCGCGGCATTCTAAGCGAAAACACTCCGCTCCCATCGGTCAGAAATCTTGCGGCGGAGCTGTCAATAAACCCCAACACCGTACAACGAGCCTATAACGAGCTTGACAGACTCGGTTATACCTACTCAGTTAAAGGCAAAGGGAGCTTCGTTGCAGAGCTTTGTTCTGTTCGTGAGGAACAGACTAAGCTGCTGATAAAGAGCTTCAGCTTGGATATAACAAAGCTTTATGAGGCCGGAGTTCCGGCAGAACTTCTTGTTAAAGAGATAAACTCTATTTACGGAAACAATTACAGCGAAGGAGGCAGCAAGCAATGATAGAAGCCAGAAACCTGACAAAAAGATTCGACGACTTCACTGCCGTTGACAATATAGATCTGACTATACGCGATGCATGTGTATTCGGCCTCGTAGGAACCAACGGCGCAGGAAAAAGTACCTTTATGAAGATGGCCGCAGGCATCCTTAAGCCTGATGCCGGCACTATAACGATCGATGGTGATGAAGTATTTGAAAAGCCGCTTACTAAAGAGCGCTTCTTCTATATTTCAGATGACCATTATTTCTTCAGCAACTCAGCTCCTGATGAAATGATGCGCTTTTATGCAAATATATATCCTTCCTTTGATAAGGATAGATACAATAAGCTTATAAAGGCCTTTGAGCTTCCTGATAAGCGAAAGGTCAATACATATTCAAAGGGCATGAAGAAGCTCCTTGCCATAATATACGGACTTTCTGCAGGAACAAAGTATCTCTTCTGTGACGAGACATTTGACGGACTTGATCCGGTAATGCGTCAGGCTGTAAAGAGCCTTATTGCTTCGGATATGGCAGATAGAGGTCTGACTCCTGTCATTACCTCTCATAACCTGCGTGAGCTTGAGGATATTTGCGATCATGTAGGTCTTCTGCATAAGGGAGGCATTCTCCTCTCAGAGGATCTTGATGATATGAAGATAAATATTCACAAGGTTCAGTGCGTACTTCCTGAGCAGTATACTGAAGCTGATCTTAAGGATCTTGACATTATAATCACCGAAAAGCGTGGAAGCCTTTTGACACTCACCATAAGAGGCAGTGAAGATTCGATAAACGCTGCGATAAAACAGCTTGACCCTATATTCTACGAAATGGTTCCTCTTACACTTGAGGAAATATTTATAAGTGAAACGGAGGTAAAGGGCTATGACATCAAAAAGCTCATTCTTTGATCTTTTAAAGGAAAATTTCAAAAGAAGGACCTGGACTGTAGCTCTGTCTGCACTCTTCTTTATGTTTTATTTCCCTATAGGAACTCTGCTCATGTCAGACATGTATTTAAAGAGCAGTCACCTTATGAAGGCAGCTGATCTGGCCAGGGCAAAACGTCATATATATAATGAATTTATAAATATGCACCAGAGCTCGGGATACTCCATAGTCATATGGCTCGGAATTCTTGCCTTCATAATGGCATTTACCGGCTTTGCCTACCTGCATGAATCAAAGAAGACTGATTTTTATCACAGTCTTCCTATCAGCAGACCTAAACTCTTTGCGGTCAATGTCACAAACAGTATCATTATAATTGCTGTGCCTTACTTTATTACCGCAATGCTGTCGGCCGTTATCGCTGCTGCACGAAGCGGTTACACAGACTGCTATTTGATCGCTTTGACCTCATTCGTACAGTGCATGGGCTTCTTCCTGTTAACGCTTATGACTGCAGTACTTGCTGTAATGCTTACCGGCTCACGTCTTGTAGGCATTTTCGGAACCGGTATATTCTTCTTCTGGGGACCTGTAATAATAGCTCTGACATTCGCGTATATAAGTACTTATTTTAGGACATATTATGCACAGCAGGATTCGATTGAAAATCTGATTCTGGTTTCGTCTCCTCTGTTCTGGGCATTCAGTTACGGAGATATAAGCATAACTGTCAGGACTGTTTCCGCATATATAATTGCCGCTTTAATGTATTTCATTAATATGAAGCTCTACATGATGAGACCGTCTGAAGCGGCAGGTCAGGCCATGGTATATAAGATCACAAAAACGCCTATTAAGGTAATCATCGTTATACCTACAGCTCTTTCCTGCGGACTTATCTTTAACCAGATGATGAATGATTCAGATGTATGGACATTATTTGCTATCGTGTCCGGCTGTATCATAATTCACTGTATTGTTGAGATAATCTATAACCTTGATTTCAAGAAGCTGTTTATGCATAAGATAGTCCTTGCCGGATGCCTTATAGGTTCCCTTGCAATATTTGCATTTTTCAGATTTGATATATCAGGCTTTGACAGCTATATGCCGGATGCATCAAAGGTAAGCTCTGCCGGTATTTTCTCTAACGGTATTGAAAATATGTACTCTTCAGAGGACGATATCGTTCTTAATGAAAACTATGACAATGTTTATATTGACATTAAGACCTCCGATAAAAGTGTTGTAGACAGGATGATGCTCACAAACATCTCTGATCTGCAGGATATCGCCATGGTAGGCATAGAGGACACTGCTGCAAATAAAAATCATGATACCGATTACATCTATGCTAATACCGCCGACCAAGATGGTGCTTGCATGAGTACAGTGCTTGTAGGCTGGCATTTAAGCAGCGGAAAGACTGTATACAGACAGTACTATATGGATCTTAAGAATGTTTCCGAGCAACTTGAAAGCATCATTGATTCTGATGAATTCCGTGAAGGCACCTACCCTATTCTTGCGGATGACATCAGTAAAAGTACCGATCTTAAGGGCGTGAATTATAATGACGCTCTGGGCTTCCATCATATAAGCTTTAACGGTGCTAAGGGCGATGAGCTCATTAAGCAGATGGAACAGCTTTATACTACATATAAATCAGAGCTCTCCGGACTTAATGCCGATATAAGAAGAAATGAAAATCCTATAATAACTATTCAGTTTAAGGACAGCTATATTCAATCCTTGGCTGATACTATAAGAAAGACAAACGGAGGATATTTCGGACAGCTGAATTATACTCAGTATTATCCTGTATATCCTTCATTTACAAAGACACTTGCGCTTTTAAATGAATACGGAGTAAATATCAATGAAGTATTAAATGCTGATGATATTAATACCATTGTAATCAGTGATTCCAGAGGCTATCGCACTTCAGAAAGCGGTGAGACCATCACACCTAAATCAGATCTTATCATTACCGATAAGGATCAGATTCGTGAAATATTATCCTGCACACGCTATGACCTTAACTGCCAGAACAGCCTCTACCCTCAGCTCTATTCATTAAGCTCCAATGCTTACCTTAAACAAAGCTATGTATTCTACGGTTCAGACTACGTGCTTAATAACGGTTATGCTCCTGCAAACTCTTATGACATGGGGGCTGTTGAAGAAGGAATCGTGATAGAAAGTGAAGCTGATACGGAAGCTGTAATTAACAGCACTAAAGAAAGCACCGTGTTTATTGACGAAATATCAGAAAATGATGATTTCGTTGACACTGCTGACACTGTTAATGCTTCTGATGGCGCAGCATTACAGACTGAATCCTACGATGAAGCAGCAGATATGTACATGGA
>Ga0129317_1001817_pt1 | contig 14026 bp, 14 predicted proteins | sample Cm1ome_FD_94430 | JGI IMG/M metagenome (GOLD analysis project Ga0129317, IMG submission 94430) | Eastern black-and-white colobus group fecal microbial communities from Wisconsin, USA - Cm1105 metagenome | ecosystem: Host-associated > Mammals > Digestive system > Large intestine > Fecal | place...
AGCCCATAGCCATTAGCCGTTAGCCTGATGTAGGGGCGGCGTTCCGCCGCCCGATAATAAAGCGGCGAAGCCGCTTCCTAATGGCTAAAAGCTAAAGGCTAAGGGCTTCGGAATTTAACACCGCAGGTGTTAAATTCCGATTTAGCTTAATAAAAAACGTTGCCCCTGAGTGAATGAACTCTCAGGGGCATAACTTTTATATGGGTATCAGTCTGAACGCTTCTTGCGCTTTGGCTTATGCCTTCTGCATAAGTGCTACTGCATGGGCTGACATTCCCAGCTTTTCGCCTGTGAAGCCGAGGTGCTCCTCGGTGGTAGCCTTTACGCTTATCTGCGACACATCACAGCCGCAGACCCTTGCGATATTCTCGCGCATGGTCATTATATGGGGAGCCAGCTTGGGCGCCTGTGCTATGACAGTTGCGTCGATATTGCCTATCTCCCAGCCCTCGGCTCTTATCCTGCGGCAAACCTCTGCCATGAGCTTCATGCTGTCCGCACCCTTGAAGCTGTCGTCGTTATCGGGGAAAAGGTGTCCGATATCGCCCATTGCCAGCGCTCCCAGCATTGCGTCCATGATGGCGTGAGCCAGCACATCTGCGTCGGAGTGACCGAGAAGTCCTGTCTCATGGGGGATATCAACTCCGCCGAGAATGAGCTTTCTGCCCTCCACCAGCTTGTGTACGTCGTAACCGTGACCTATTCTGAACATATTATTCTCCTTTCGGGGATATTGCTATTTCTTCGCCGTGGCAAGAGCCGCTTCTTTAGTGCCCTTGTCGGACTTTCCGAAAAGCAGCTTCAGCACTACAGGCGTTACTATGCTTGATACAATAATGAGGAGTATTACCGCGGTAAAGTACGAGGAGTCGATGATGCCAAGCCCCAGTCCCTTGTTGGTTATGATGAGGGCTACCTCTCCTCTGGTCATCATGCCTGCACCTATCTTGAGGCAGTCTGTCCAGCTGTACTTAAAGCACTTTGATGCCAGTCCGCAGCCGATGACCTTGCTGAGCATTGCCACTATGACAAAGCCTATGGAGAACACTATCATGCTGGAGTCAACATTGCTGAAATCCGTCTTCAGTCCTATGCTGACAAAGAACACAGGTGCAAAGAACATATAGCCGTTTATGTTTATGCGGCGGTCTATGTATTCGGCATCGCGGACGTTGCAGAGGATTATTCCTGCGATATAGGCTCCCGTTATATCGGCGATACCGAAGTATTTCTCAGCCGCGAATGCCATTATGAAGCAGAGCGTGATGGCGATAATGGGGATACGTCTTGTGTGGGCGTGTCTGTCGTCGTAGAACTTGAACAGCTTGTAGATGACAATGCCCAGCACCAGCGACAGCACTAAGAACAGCAGTATCTTTCCCGTTACGAGGAGGGTGTTGCTGTCGGGGTCCTTGAAGCCGAGGACAAAGGTCAGCACTATGATTCCGATAACGTCGTCGATGATAGCCGCACTGAGTATGGTCTGTCCCACACGGGTCTTGAGCTTGCCCATTTCCTTCAGCACCTCAACGGTGATGCCTACGGAGGTAGCCGTCATGATACAGCCGATGAACACCGCCTTGAAGAACTCGTCCGTGCCGAATGCCGAGAAGCCGTAAATGCACATATACAGCAGGCTTCCGCCGACCAGCGGCACAAGCACTCCCACACAGGCTATGAAAAACGCCGCGAAGCCCGATTTTTTCAGCTCCTGCAGGTTGGTCTCAAGTCCTGCGGAGAACATGATGAGTATAACGCCTATCTCCGCCATCTGCGCCACGAAATCATTTGGCGTTACCCAGTTCAGGAGACAGGGACCGATGATAAGACCTGCGATTATCTCGCCCACTACCATGGGAGCCCTGCACTTTCTTGCAAGAAGTCCCGCGCCCTTGGCGCATATGAAGATAATGGCAAGGTCTCTGAGAATGTTATAGGTTTCCATTCATATACATATCCTTTCGCAAATAAAGGGAGCTTCATGGCTCCCGTATATACTTATTATACTATGAAGCTTGTCAGTTGTCAACTTTTTTGAGAAATAAGTTTTTGAAAAACGCTTGACAAGCCCTTTTTGAAATGGTATAATATTTGAGTATCGTGTGTAAACCGATACTATTATTATCCTTGCCCGCAGTAAGTTGCCGGGCATGATCCCAGAAGGAGGTGTGCTAAATGGCAAAGGTATCCGCTAAGTATGAAGTAATGGTTGTTTTCAGCCTCAAGAACGGCGAGGAGCCTATGAAGGCTCTCGTAGAGAAGTTCAAGGAGAGGATCGAGCGTCACGCCGAAGCTGTTGAAGTCAACGAGGATTGGGGTAAGCGTAAGCTTGCATATCCTATCGAGGACGAGACAGAGGGCTACTATGTGATCTACACATTCCAGTCACAGCCCGATTATCCCGCTGAGCTTTCAAGACGTCTCAACATCACAGACGGCGTTCTTCGTTCACTCGTTACAGTTGTTGAATAATTCTACTTCATTTATCAGGAGGCGGTCAGATGAATAAGGTTATTTTAGTCGGCAGACTTACTGCTGATCCCGAGCTGAGACAGACTCAGAGCGGTGTTGCTTCATGCAGATTTACTGTTGCTGTAGACAGGCGCTTCGCCGATAAGACTACAGGCGAGAGACAGGCTGATTTCATCAGCTGCACAGCATGGAGACAGACAGCCGAGTTCGTGTCACGTTATTTCAATAAGGGCAAGCTCATCGCTATCGAGGGCTCTCTCAGAAATAACAACTATCAGGACAGGAATCACCCCGATGTTACTCACTACACCATGGACGTGCAGGTGGATAACGTTGAATTCGTGGGCGGCAAGGGCGATAACGGCGGCAACAGCGGCGGTTATCAGAACGGCGGCGGCTACGGCGCTCCCCAGAACAATTACAATAACAATTATTCCGCTCCTCCTCAGCAGGCAGCTCCACAGCAGCCCGCTGCAAATGACAGTATGTCTTACGGCAACCTCAGCGATTTTGAGGAGATCCTCAGCGACGGCGATGTTCCGTTCTGAGATCGTTAACTTTACTTTATTACGATAGGAGGAAAAGTCATGGAAAAGGAAAGAAATTCCCGTCCCTCGAAGAAGCCCCGCAAGAAGGTTTGTATGTTCTGTGCTGACAGGATCGAGAAGATCGACTATAAGGATCTCGCTAAGCTCAGAAAGTGCATGACCGAGAGAGCTAAGATTCTTCCGAGACGTGTAACAGGCACTTGCGCTTACCACCAGCGTGAGCTCACAGTTGCTATCAAGAGAGCAAGACATATCGCTCTGCTTCCTTATATCAGCGACTAATTCATAAAATTAAAGGGAGGCATTATGCCTCCCTTTTTGCATATCCGTATGTAGCGCTCCTTACGGCATCGTTGAAGGAGCGTGTGAACGGGTCTATCTGTCGATATTCTGTACTGCAAGCTCCTCGTCTTTGCGGAAGAGAAGTGATATGCACCAGACTGCCGAAATGGCTACGAGTATATATACCGCACGGCTGATGACGCTGTCTGCGCCTCCGAAGAGCCATGCGACCATATCAAACTCGAAAATACCGACAAGTCCCCAGTTTATTCCTCCGATTATCAGAAGAATAAGAGCTATTTTGTCCCACATATTGAGAACACCTCTTTATTCGGGATTTGTAAGACCGCTGATGACGGATATGCCGCGCTTCAACGGTACATGACTATTATCACCGCATATATTATGATTATTCATTTTTTAAGGAGAAAATTATGGTACCTGTTATTTCTGCTTCGATAATATTTGACAAAAAAACATGGATACTCATCGCTGTCATAGCGGTGGCTGTACTTCTGCTCATTCTATATATTTCCGTTCACTTCAGCAAGGGCAAGCGCAAGGGCAGAGCTGCCGAGCGCAAGGTGGCAAAAAAGCTGAAGAAAATGGGAAAGGCTGACCATATCCGTATCATCAACAATGCCTACCTCCCTCTCTACAATAAGGCCTGCGAGGTGGACCACCTTGTATTCGGCCGCTTCGGTGTTCTTGTAGTGGAGACCAAGGGCATCTCGGGCAAGGTAACAGGCAGCGGCAAGAACCTCACCCACTCTATCGGCAGCAAGACCCATAAGCTCTATAACCCACAGCTCCAGAATAAGACCCACATGGATAATGTTATCCACCATCTGAAAAAGGGGGGCTTCGATACTACTCCCGTAAACGGTGCAGTCGTATTCACCGCAAACGATATCGAGTTTCCCTCTGAGATAGGCATGGATATCAAGGGTCTGGAGAAGTTCTACAAGTCACTTCCCGATGCAGGCTGCAATCAGGATGTGCTGTATCATTACTTCTCGGATATGCAGGTCAAGAACCCCATGAAGAAGATGTGGATAAGAACAAGGAAGAAAAACGACTGATACAAAGGAGGTCATTATGAGTACAAGGAGAGTCCTCGCAGCTGTTATCGCTGCGGCAATAGCATTTCCCGTCGCAGGCAGCTGCGGAACATCCGTCCATGTCACCGACGCAGCAAATATACCTGCCGTGACATTCAACAACTTCGACAGCCGTATCAATGGCGGAGAGCCTATCCGCGGCGTGGATATCTCCTCCGTGATCTCCTTAGAGGAAGCGGGCATGAAGTTCTATGACGACAATGGCAATGAGGCTGACCTGTTCACCGTCCTCGCCGATCACGGCGTCAACTACATCCGCGTAAGGATATGGAACGAGCCCCATGACGACAATGGCAACAGCTACGGCGGCGGTCACTCTGATCTGGAAACTGCCGCAAAAATAGGCAAACGCGCTGCCGAACACGGCATGAAGCTCCTTGCGGATATACAGTACTCCGACTTCTGGGCAGACCCTGCAAAGCAGACACGTCCCAAGTACTGGCAGCCCCACTCCCATGAAAAGCTCAAGAGCGAGATATACAACTGGACATCGTGGGTGCTAAAGTACCTAACCGAAAACGGCAGCGATATCGGCATGGTGCAGGTGGGCAACGAGACCGAGTGCTTCTTCTGCGGCGAGAAGGATATGTACAAGATATGCGACCTGTTCTCCAGCGGCGAGAAGGCAGTCCGTGACTTCGACAGGGATATCCTCATAGCTCACCATTTCGCAAATCCCGGAAACGGTCACTTCGGCTGGTATGCCAAGATAATGAACGAGTGCAAGCTGGATTACGATGTGTTTGCCACATCATACTATTCCTACTGGCACGGCTCCCTCGAGAACCTGACAAAGGTGCTGACGGATATCGGCAACACCTACAATAAGTACGTCATGGTTGCCGAGACCGCCTACCCTTACACCGATATGGACGGCGACCACTTCCGCAACAACGTGACTTCCAGCTATGAGGACTGCGAGCTGCGCTATCCCGTATCCGTTGACGGTCAGATAAAAGCCGTTACCGACGTCTTTCAGGCTGTTGCCGACTGCAACGGTCACGGCATAGGCGTTTTCTACTGGGAGCCTGCTTGGCTGGGCATTCCCGACCTTTCGTTGAACGACCAGAAGAACAACTGGGAGAAGTACGGCACAGGCTGGGCTACCATCTACGCCAAGAGCTATGACGAGGGCATAGACGCTACGGGTGGTTCCTCATTTGACAATCAGGCGCTTTTCGACTTTCACGGCAAGCCGCTGGAGTCACTCGACCTGTTCCTGAACATTTTCCCGCAGCAGACAAAGGTTACAACCACCACTACTACCACGGTAACGACTACAACTACAACAACTACCACCGTTCCCACAGAGGAGATAGAGACTGTCCTCGGCGATATAAACCGCGATGATGTTATCGATGTTTTCGATGTTGCCGCACTGAGGAAGCTTATCCTGACGGAGGGCAGAAATGAAGTGCCCGACATCACCACAGACCTCAACGGTGACCGCGTTCTGAATATTGCCGATCTTATAAAGCTCCAGCGCTATATTCTGGGCTATCCCGACAGTGATCTGACAAGGGTCACTTTTACGGTGCCCGCCGGTCAGCGCAGACGATAAAATTGAGAATCAAGAATTAATGTGTTAGTTCACATTATTTAAATATTGTCGCCGCAGGCGACTCCGCAGCTTTCAACTCTGAACTCTCAACTCTGAACTAAATCGGAATAAAACACATTGCCCCTGAGCGTTACAAAACGCTCAGGGGCAAAAACTTTATTGTCAGTCTGAGTTTATATCCAGACTTTCTATTTTATGGAGCAGGAACTCCTGTATGCGAAGTGCGTCATTGGAGGTAAGTCCCACAGTGGACTTATCCACGTCACCGTTAGTCTTGCCCTCCTCGGTAACAACATATTTGTTGGGATTTGCAAGGCTCTGCATGATGAGAATTGCGTCTGCCAGCTCGACAGTGCCGTCACAGTTGGTATCGCCGTAAACGATCTTCTGCGGCGGTGATGTAACTGTTGTGGTGGTAGTTGTTGAGGTCGTTGTGGTAGTAGTGGTAGTCGTTGTTGAAGTCGTGGTAGTGATAACGGGTCTTTCTGTTATGGGAGCCATGCTCGGAGGAGTATCGCCCCACCATTTCCAGCGGTCGGGAGTACGGTATTTGTTTACAGCCTCACCGTTTGCAGATGTCCATGTGAACACGTTATCATAGAGGTGTCCTTCATAATAGTAGAACTGTGCCATAGTGCAGATCTCATCGGCATAGGTGGCATAAGCACCGTCGTCCTCAGCCATATTGCACCATCCTGTGTTGAAGCCCTTGAGGCTGTTCCTTACTACCTGATAGTCGGTCATGCCCTGCTCGTTCATGCATATCTCGGCGAAGTGGAGTATCTTTCTGATACCCATGTGGTTGGAGATTATGCAGTCATAGAAGTTCTGCGGGGTAAATGAATACTGGAACATCTCGGGAACATTGTCCTCGGGCATGAACTTGGGGTCGCAGTCCGCAAAGGCAGTAACTGCGGTCTGCAATGTGCCGTATGCATGGGCGGAGTTCACACCCCAGCCGTCCTCGTATGCGGTCTCGTGGTCGGAGCCTATCTTACCCTCACCGAGAGTTGACTCTCTTGAGCCGAGACCGAGAAACAGTGCGTACATCTTCTCACGGTCGGGCTGACCCAGACGGGTGGAGATAAGGTCCCAGTGCTCGTCTATCTCCTTATAGAGAGCGTACTTTACCTCCTGAACGGTCATTTTGTGGTTGATAGCGCGTATCTCCTCAGCCGATGCGTCTGCGGGAGTATTTCTCTCGCCGAAGTTCAGGGGATTACCCACGCCCTCTGCCTGAACGTCCCGTGAAGTATCGTGGAGAGGTTCACAGGTGGTTCCTGCGAAGCACCACTCCTCAGCGGAAGCATTGAGAGCAGTATCGCTTTTTACTGTGACTGTGGGAGCGTATGCGGAGAAGCACAGTGCTGCAGCCGCAGCAGCGCCTATTATTCTTTTGAGTATCATAGATATCACCTCAGAAGTTAGAGCCGTTCCAGCCCCAGTCGTTTGTGCCTGTGTACTTGACGTAGATACGGTCTGACGGAACGCCTATGTTGTCGGTAAGAATGCCTGTGATGTGGCTTGTGAGAGTGGTGAGCGCATTTGAAGAAGCGCTTCCGAAGATGGACACCTCTACCATAGCTGCAGGAGCGTCCTCGCCCTTGAACCACAGGTCGTACTCGGGCTCGATGCCCACCATGAGCCAGCCCTCGGACTTGCCGGGGATAGCAGTGATAGCTCTGCCCAGAGCGGATTTGATACTTGTTTTCTGTTCGTTTGAAACAGAGACATTGGTCTTGACGTTGATGAATGGCATAATGATTACCTCCTCATTGTAATTTTACGTTTTTATATATTTATGAGTCCTTCCGACAGCATTTCCTGTGCCGCCAGCATTACGCCCAGTTTGCCGCTGGTGTAGGTAATGCCTCCCTGCATCCATACAGCATAGGGCTCGCGGAGGGGAGCGTCTGCGGAGAGCTCAATAGATGCGCCGTTGGTGAAAGCGCCTGCCGCCATGATGACCTGACTTGAATAACCGGGCATATCCCACGGCTCGGGAGTTACGAAAGAGTCCACGGGGGCGCCCTTCTGAATGCCGCGGCAGAAAGCGCAGAGGTGCTCCTCGTCGCCCAGCTTTACGGCGGTGATGATGTCGCCTCTGGGGTCGTCCTTGCGGGGAGAGCACTCAAAGCCGAGGAGGGTGAACAGCTCGCTGGCAAAGGTGCAGGTCTTGATGGCATTGGCAACTACATCGGGAGCGAAGAATATACCCAGAAGCATCTCGCGGTTCATTCCGAGAGTGCAGCCGACTTCCTTGCCCATGCCCACGCAGGTGAGGCGATAGGAGCACAGCTCCACAAGGTCGGCTCTGCCTGCGATATAGCCGCCTGTGCGGGCGATACCTCCGCCTGCGTTCTTGATGAGCGAGCCGATGATGACATCAGCGCCCACAGCTGTGGGCTCTCTGTCCTCAATGAACTCGCCGTAGCAGTTGTCCACCATGATAATAACGTCGGGGTTGCCCTTCTTGGCAGCCTTTACCATTTTTTCGATATCGGCGATGGTGAAGGCTCCGCGGAGGGAATATCCCCTTGAACGCTGGATATAAGCCACCTTGGCGCCCTTTACGGCTTCGGTGATGCCATCGAGGTCGGGAGTGCCGTCTGCGTTAAGGTCGACCTGACCGTACTCCACGCCGTAGTCCATAAGGGAGCCGTTGCCCTTTTCACCGCTGATGCCGATTACTTCCTCAAGTGTGTCATAGGGCTTGCCCGTAACGGAAACTATCTTGTCGCCTGTTCTGAGTACGCCGAAAAGTGCAACAGACAGGGCGTGAGTGCCCGATACGAAGTTGAAGCGCACCAGAGCGTCCTCAGCGCCGAGAGCCTGAGCGAATACCTTGTCGATGACCTCGCGTCCCATGTCTCCGTAGCCGTAGCCTGTTGAGCCGTAGAAGCAGGGCTCGCTGACCTTGTTGTCGGAGAAGGCTTTGAGCACCTTAGCGCCGCAGTACTCGGCGTTTGCGTCTATTTTTGCGAAGGCTTCCGCGCAGTTGTTTTCAGCCTGAGCGGCAAGCTCCGAGAGCTTCTCATTGAAGCCATACAATTCATTTATCTTACTGTTCATTGGTTATCCTTTCTTGTAAATCAAAATTTAGCTTTGCTAAATTTTGATTTGAGCCGTTAGCCCATAGCCATTAGCCATTAGCCTGATGTAGGGGCGGCGTTCCACCGCCCGATAATAAAGCGGCGAAGCCGCTTCCTAATGGCTAAAAGCTAAAGGCTAAGGGCTTCGGAATTTAACACCGAAGGTGTTAAATTCTGATTTGTATGCTTACTTAGATTATATCGCTTTTAAAAGCCGATGTCAACGTGTTGCTGCCGAAACACCTCAGACGGAGTAATTCTCCGCCTCCTTTATGAGCTTTACGTCCACAAGGGCGTCCAGCAGAGTGCCGTTCTCGGCGTACTCCTCGGAGAAAATCTTGCCCTCCTGACGTATCCTTCCGATGAAAGCTCCCTTGTCGTAGGGAACGAGGAGCTTCATGCGCTTGGCAGTCTCGGGCAGGTTCTTCACGATACACTCCAGCAGCCTGTCAAAGCCTGTGCGCTCCTTTGCGCTTATCATTACGGTGTTGTCGTCCTCGAACACCGTATCCGTAAAGGGAGCGGCATCCGCCTTGTTCATGACATAGATACGGGGTATGCCCTCGCAGCCAAGCTCGCTGAGCAGCTTGTCTGTGACCTCCGCCTGCTCCTTTATCTCGGGGGAGGAGAGGTCCTGCACATTGAGGATCAGATCCGCAGCCGCAGCCTCCTCCAGTGTGGACTTGAACGCCTCCACCAGATTGTGGGGCAGCCGCCTGATAAGACCGACTGTGTCCACCAGCATGACGCTTCTTCCGTCGGGGAGCTCGATGGCGCGTGAGGTTATATCCAGTGTGGCAAAGAGCTTGTTCTCCGCCAGTACACCTGCGTCGGTTAGAGCATTGAGCAGGGTGGACTTGCCGACGTTTGTATAGCCCACGATAGCCGCGCAGAGCACACCGTCCTTTTTGCGGCGTGAGCGTGAGAAGCTTCTGTGCTTTTTAAGCTCATCCAGCTCCGCTTCGAGGTAGCTTATACGTTTGCGGATGTGGCGCTTGTCGGTCTCCAGCTTCGTTTCACCGGGACCTCTTGTGCCGATACCGCCGCCCAGTCGGGAAAGCGCCGTGCCCATGCCCGTAAGGCGGGGGAGACGGTATTTCTGCTGTGCAAGCTCCACCTGCAATTTACCCTCCTTTGTCCTTGCGCGCTGAGCGAAGATGTCCAGTATGAGGGTGGTCCTGTCGATGACGCGGACGTCCAGTATCTGCTCGATATTACGCACCTGAACGCCAGTCAGCTCGTGGTCGAAGATGACCAGCTCTGCCTCGAGGGCTTCCAGCTGCTCCTTCAGCTCCTCCAGTCTGCCTGCGCCCATGCAGGTGGCAGGGTCATAGGCGGGACGCTTCTGAATGATGGTGCCCACCACCTTGGCGTTTGCCGTATCAGCCAGCTCTGCCAGCTCGTTTATAGAGACCTCCGCGTCGAATTCTCCCGTGTCCACACAGGCGAGGACCGCTTTTACGGGGAGGTCTTCCGTTTTGTTCTCGTACATAGTGACTCCTTATCAAATAGTCTCACGGCGGTAGAGCTCCGCCATATCGCTGCCGAAAAGCTTGGGGAACAAGCCGTTATCCGCTATGAGAGCCAGCTTCTGCGGTTTTGACAGCTGCTTTATGCGGTATTCCAGCTTTGAGGCTATGCTGCGGTTCTCGCAGCTCCATAATGCTTCGAGGGCGACAGCTTTATGTGACCTCGTGAAGCGGGCGCATTTTTCGGTCCTGCCGAAATGCTCGTCCATACGTCGTCCGACATCGGTAGTGATGCCTGTATAAAGCAGGTCTCCCTCGCATTTTAAGATATAGATGTAATACATATTTGTGTCTATCAGGTCCAGAAGGCGAACAGACGCTGTATCTCAAAGGACATCTCGGGGAAGTCCTTGTAGAAGTAATCGTATCTGAACATCTGGTTGAACTCCTGAACTCCTCCAACTACGAGAGCCCACATCATGGCGAACCACATGAAGCCGTTTGCCAGCTTTTTCTTTGTGGGGTCGCTGATCTTGCCGTAGAGGAAGAAGAATACTGCGAATGCTCCGAGGAGCGACTGCCACGCGATATCGCTCATATAACGTGAAGCGTAGCCGCTCTCCCAGACGGAAGCAACTATTACAAAGGGGATGATGACACAGGGCAGACCAACACAGACTGCCTTTCTGAGCTTGTTTCTCCTGCCTCGTATCAGCTTGAGAGCCTTGCCGGAGAACAGGTATGCGAACATTGGCAGGGCAATGAAGAATATGCCCGAGGTATTGCCCGTGCAGACGTCGTCGGAGTAGAAGTAGCCGCCATTGTTGAGATACTGGAAGTCGGTCTTTACTCCGGGGGCGCCCGGAACGAAAATGGGCGGATTGAAGAAGTAGTTGTATATAGCCACCAGTGACAGACGTGGGTGGAACTGTGTCCTTGTGAAGTCATTGATGGTCAGTGAGTACTGTATGCCGAATTCAAAGGGATTGCCGAAGCGGTCGTAGTTGTACCACATCTGCACAAGTCCTATGCAGACCATGGGGAGCATTGCACAGAGGAGGTATCTCACGCCTGCGGCATTGAAAAGCTTTGACTTTTTGTCAGCCTTGCCGTCGGAAGCCGCTTTTGGCAGTGCCATGAGCAGTAAAACAGCTGCGGCTATGCAGTACAGCACCAGAGTCGGTCTGCTGAGCACGGCAATGGCGAAAAGAGTTGAGGCGATGGCTGTTCTGGGGAGGGATATCTTCTTGTCACCGATGATGTTGGCGGAGAAGAAGAAGTACACAGCCCATGTCAGCACTGCAAAGCCTGCGGAAAGGGCTATCTCGTAGAACTCGGGGCGTCCCACGCTGAACCATATTCCGCTTGTGATATGGATGATGATTAGTCCTGCTATAACGTGTCCTGCGGGAGCTTTTGGGAAAAGCTTCTTTATGAACTCCATGTAGAGCTTGGTGAGACCTATGATACCGATGAGCGCGAACAGCATTACCGCCATGGATTCGGGGAAGTAATATCCCGTTATGAGGTGATACGGCAGGAATACCAGCACAACGGGAGCTATGCCGTAATAGCTGTAATAGTTGCCCTCATAGTAAACGTGGTCCCAGCTGTATGAGATGCCCTTGCTGTTGAGCAGGTCCGTGGAGTAGGGATTAAATGAGACATTGAGCTCGGCTGACGGCTTTTCGAGGAGGCTGGTGCTTCCGCTCTCGAAGGCGTCAACAAGCTCCTGAGTCATCTGGTCGCCCGAATCGCATTTCATGATATCGATGATAGAGTAGTTGTCAAGCTTTGCAAAGGTGGTGAGTATGACCGCAAGGCAGATGAGGTCGGTGATGAATATGGCTGCTGTACGGCAGACGTTCTTGCTCTTGGAATAGCTTTTCTGCATGGTCTTGCTGTGCATGAGCAGGTGCCAGAAGGTCATTCCGAAGATGATGAGGAAAACTCTTATCCATGATATGCTCATGGGTATCTGTTTGTTGAAGCTGATGCCCTTTATGTATACTGTTCCGTCGTTTTCGGGGGTGATCGTGAGTTTAAGGCTGCTCACCTTGCCTGACAGGTGGAGCTGTGTGTAGTGAGAATGGGGCTTTCCTTTGATAAGTATTCCCTCGGCAACGTAATCACGGTAATTGACAGTATTTGTCTCGTCCATGGAGTCTATCTTCAGAATGGCAGATTTCGAGCCTTTTTCAAAGCCGATATCCACGAATACATCGGCTATCTCCTCGTCCATGCCGTCAAAGGTGAAGGTGGAGACATGGGACTTTGTAACGGTGATATCGTTTGTGACGGGGCGAAGCTCAGCGCTGCCGCTCTTTGCAAATTCCTCGGCGGTGAAGTCCATCTGACCGTAGCTGCCGAGCCAGAGACGGTAGGTGGGGATATTGAATATCGTAGCCTCGAGGACTGCTGCAATGAGGACAGCCTTTACAAGGGCAGCTGCCGCATGGTATCTGCGCTTTTTGTTGAGTGTACAGACCAGCATTGAAAAGGCTGCCGCACCTCCGAGAAGGACATAGGCGCCCTTATAGACCTGAGGGCGGATAAGTCCGAAGGCTTCCGCAGCGGCAATGAAAGCCAGAAGCACAGCAGCTCCTCTTGAGAGGGCGCGTATGCTTTTCAGCTTTTTATTGTCTGATTCCTCGCGCCTGATATCGCATTTTATTTCGTGAAGGGAAACCGCGGTCACAGTGCCGGAGACCGCAAGTAATAACAAAAACAGGAAAGTACTCATAAAAACTCCGTAAATATTTATTTATATTCTTTTCGCAAGAAGCTGCGAATATTTTCCGCGGAACTGCTCGAAGCGGTCCTCGTCTATGGCTTCTCTTATTTTTTCTGTAAGGGTATTGTAGAAATAGAGGTTGTGCTGGACTGCCAGTCTGCCTGCCAGCTGCTCATTCGCCTTGAAAAGGTGGCGGATATATGCTCTGGTGAAGTTCCTGCAGGTGGGGCAGTCGCACTGCTCGTCCACGGGGCGGGGGTCTGTCTCATAGCACTTGTTGTTAAGGTGCATGATGCCGCTCCATGTGAAAACTGTGGCGTGACGGGCGTTCCGGCTGGGCATTACGCAGTCGAACATATCCACGCCTCTTGCCACGGCTTCGATTATATTTGAGGGAGTACCCACGCCCATGAGGTAGCGGGGCTTCTCCACAGGCATATACGGCTCTACAACATCGATTATACGGTACATTTCCTCAGTTGCTTCGCCCACGGCGAGACCGCCGATAGCGTAGCCGTCAAGGTCAAGCTTTGCTATGTCCTCCATGTGCTTTATGCGGAGGTCGTCAAAGGTAGAGCCCTGATTGATGCCGAAAAGGAGCTGATGCTTGTTTATGGTATCGGGCAGGCTGTTGAGCCTTGCCATCTCCTCCTTGCAGCGTATGAGCCAGCGTGTAGTTCTCTCTATTGAGGCTGCAACGTACTTGTAGGGGGACGGATTTTCGATACATTCGTCAAACGCCATGGC
>Ga0129317_1001818_pt1 | contig 14005 bp, 15 predicted proteins | sample Cm1ome_FD_94430 | JGI IMG/M metagenome (GOLD analysis project Ga0129317, IMG submission 94430) | Eastern black-and-white colobus group fecal microbial communities from Wisconsin, USA - Cm1105 metagenome | ecosystem: Host-associated > Mammals > Digestive system > Large intestine > Fecal | place...
TCGCTTTTGTTTCTTCATCACTGAATTTATATCTAAAAGCCATCTTCATCACCCAGATATAGTATAGCATATCTTTGCATTTATTTGAAGTATTTTATTAAGAAATAGTATGACATGGGCAGTAGCTACGCCGCCGTGTATATCGCCGGTCACAAGTATGAGATCAAGGGCACCGAGCTGGTGGAGCCTTCCGCCAAGGAGGAGCCGGAGGCGCCTGACCTGCCTGAACGCCCCGTCATGTCCAGACGCGCCGATCTGGCAGGTCAGACCGTTCGTCAGCATACCCGGCACGGCGATTACAACGTGACCTATAACGAATTCGGATACGCCTCCAAGGCCGTCCGTGTGGAGTCCTGAGGAGGTCGGCATGGAGCTTCTGAAAAAGCGGCTGGCGAACCTGCTGGCCATCAAGTCTATCGTCACCATTACCCTGACCGGCGTGTTCGCCTTTCTCTCCGTCATGGGCCAGGTCACCACGGAGCAGTTCCTCACCGTGTTCACCGTAGTGGTGGGCTTCTACTTCGGCACCCAGGCGGAGAAGAACAAGGCGGACGGTACCGCATGAGGAGGCGGAGCGCATGAGTAAGCCCATCGGCGCAGCCGGACTGGCGCTGATCAAGCAGTTCGAGGGCTGCCGCCTGACGGCCTACAAGCCCGTGCCCACGGAGAAATACTGGACCATCGGCTGGGGCCACTATGGCCCGGACGTGCGGGAAGGGGACCGGATCACCCAGGCGGAGGCGGACGCCATGCTGGCGGAGGACTGCCAGCGGTTCGCCGACGCCGTGGACGATCCCGGCTATGTGCCCCTGACGGACAAGCTCAACGCCAACCAGCGGGACGCCCTGATCTCCTTTGCATACAACTGCGGGGTGGGCAATCTGAAAACCCTATGCAAGGGCCGCAGCCTGCCCCAGATCTGCACGGCCATGGCGCTGTACGACAAAGCGGGCGGCAAGGTCCTCGCCGGCCTGACACGCCGCAGGGCCGCAGAGCAGGCCCTTTTCACTACACCTGTCAAGGAGGAAGTCAACATGGACAACAATATCCCGGACAGCTACGCGTCGGAGGCCGTGAAGTGGGCTCGGGAAAACAAGATCATTCAGGGCGATGCTAACGGAAATTTGCAGCTGCACCAGCCCTGCACCGTGCAGAAGGTGGTGGTCCTGCTCTGGCGGTTTGCGAAGCTCCTGGGCAGGGCCTGAGAGCAAACAAATTCCAAAATGTGATGCTGAAAAGGCTCTGTATTTTGAAATTTACTGGATGAAAATTGAACCTCAAATTGAACTCCATAAAACGGCGTTTCAACCCATGCAAGTACGTCCATTTGCGTTAGAATACGAAGCAACGAAAAATCCCCAGGGCCTTGCGGCTCTGGGGATTTGCCTGGCATTCCCGGTAGTGGAGACTACTGGACTCGGACCAGTGACCTCCTGCGTGTGAAGATACGTCGGGACGTCAAAGACCTGCTATTGGGTGCTTTCCGACACTTTTGCCCCACTTTTTGACGGTTCAAATAACTGCCTTGTCCACTGTGTCCACCCACTGATTTTCTGACATTGGTCAGCGTATTGGTCAAAGCCCCGGCTCCGCCAAACCAGGCGGAGCCGGGGCTTTTTTCTCGAGAGCAAACCTTGTCGCCGTGATAGTAACTTGAACCAGAACGATTGTCAAGTATTTCTTCCCGACTCAGGCAACTTGCTCTGTACCACCCCTACTCCATCAGATGGTGGGGAAGTATATGAACAAGACGAATGATAACAAAAATACGCAGCAGGCACAAAAGAGATATCTCCACTTCTACAATTCAGGAGAGATTGTGGTTCATGCCAGATCATTATGATAATACATGCAAATGAGAAATCGTTGCCTCATCGCGGCAATTTGTAGATGCTCAAGTGACAGATATCTTACAGCGGTTCGTTTGAAGTTCTGCCCCACCCTTTCCACATACTTTACAGCAGGTATCTCTCTGGATCAGCTCCGGTGTCAGCAAGCGTTGGGTAAACTCCAGGCCGTCATCCTGCTGGATCAACTCTGTCAGCAGACGCACGCCGGACCGGGCCAGGGCTTCAGCACGCTGAGAGATGGTTGTCAGCCGAATTTTGGGCAGAGCGGCGTAATCGATGTTGTCAAAGCCCAGCAAAGACAACTGCTCCGGGATGGCGATGCCCAGTTCATCCGCCGCTTGCATGATGCCCAGAGCCATCAGGTCCGAGGCGGCAAACACAGCGGTGTGGGAGAAGGGCTGCAGAAAAAAGTGCCGGGCCAGCCGGTATCCGCTTTCGGAGGTGGAGTGACTGCCCGGATTCCAGATGGTGTCCACCGTCATGTCCAGTTCCTCCGCCGCGTCCAGAAATCCCCGGTGCCGCAGCAAGTGGGTGTCACTGCCCTTGCGCACGCCCAGATAGACCACCTGCCGGTGGCCCAGGCCATGGAGATACCGGGCGGCCATCTGTCCGCCCACATAATTGTCCGTACAGACGGAGTTGATGCGCATGGAGGACGCCACTGGGGCAAAGGCGGCTCCGATCAGAACTGTGGGTACCGCGGACTGATAATGCTCCAGCAGGGGGATGGCGCTGTTGCTGGCGCTGGTCAACAGGATTCCGTCCACACCTTGGCTGATGAGAAAATCAAAAAGTTCATGGATGCGGTCCGAGCCGGGCTGTCCGCTGCACAGCATAACCTGATAGCCCAATTCGGCGGCGCAGGTTTCGATGTGCAGGGCCAGCGTCGCATGGTAAGGGGCGGAGATGTCCGACAGGATGACACCGATGACGTTGGTACGGTTGGAGATCAGGCTGCGAGCCAGCAGATTGGTGCGGTAGCCCTCCTCACGGCAGAGCTGCAGAATCCGATCCCGGGTCTCGGGGCTGATTTCCGGGGCGTCGTTCAAAGCGCGGGAGACAGTAGTCACGGAAACCCCCGCTATCCGGGCAATATCCTTGATAGTCACACGCCGCATGAACAGTCTCCCTCCTTAAATACTGGTAACGTTTGCGCAATACAACAGGCCAGGAAGTGTCTCCGGAAGACTCTTCCCCAGGAAAACAGGAAGTATTCCGGGAATAACGGTCGATTATTTGAAAAAATACGGCCGAAAACTAGATGGAATCGCTTTCGTTGGCTCTATTATAACAAAAGTATCGCCAAAGAGATATTATATATACTGCACAAATAATAAAGTGTAATATAGTGTTTAATGTGAAAAATGCAAAGGAGACCTTGACAATTCTTCCTGAATAATGCTAATGTAAAGTCAGGAAGCCGAAAACGTTTGCATAAATTGCAGATTCATATAGCGGTGCTTTCGGCAGAAACCAGGAAAGAGAGAGGGTGCCTCCACGCGATGAAGCAACACGAGCAAAACTACTCCAAATCCCGGCGGTTGAAGAACCAAATCAAGGCAGTGGTCACCAATCCGTATAATGTGATCGTTCTGATCGCCATTATCCTGCTGGCTTATCTGATCGTTCTTCCCCTGCTGGATATGCTGGCCACCACCTTCCAGCTCTCTCAGCGGGACCTGCGGGCCACTGGCGGGACCATGGAAGATGTGGGTAAATTCACCTTTTATTATTGGCAGCGGCTGCTGGCCAGCGACCTGAGCTGGAACCTGCTGATCAAGCCTCTGCTGAACTCCCTGACCATCGGCTTCGGCGTGTCTGTCTGCGCCATTGCCTTGGGCTCCTGTCTGGCATGGCTCATGGTCCGCAGCGACCTGCCCTTCAAACCCTTCTTCTCCCTGGCGGTCATCATTCCCTATATGATCCCCTCCTGGGTAAAGTCCCAGGCCTGGCTGTCCATGTTCAAGACACCCCGCGTCGGCGGTGCGCCGGGCTTTGTGGCATCCATGATGATGAACGCGGGCGTATCCAATGAAGTGATCGAGAGAATCCTCTCTCCCATCGCCTATGGCCGCATCGCCATCATCATCGTGCTGACGCTGCACTATTACGCCTATACATACCTGCTGGTTTCCGCGGCGCTGAACTCCATCAACTCCGAGCTGGAGGAGATGGGCGAGATCCAGGGCGCCAGCAAGACCCTCATTCTGCGGAAGATCACCCTGCCCCTGGTGCTGCCTGCCATGCTGTCCGCCGTTATTCTGACCTTCTCCAAGGCCATCGGCACTTTTGGCACCATCAATTATCTGGGCGCTCCCGTCAGCTTCCGGACCCTGTCCAGTGAGCTGTACTCCAACAGCAAGTCCCAGAACACCCAGACGGCCTTTGCCATGGCCATCCTGATGATCTGCATCGCATCCCTGTCGGTGTTTATCAACCAAAAGCTCATCGGCACCCGGAAGTCCTACGCCACCGTGGGCGGCAAGGGCGGCCGGTCCACCCCCATCGGCCTGGGCGGCTGGAAGCCTATCATCACCCTGATCCTCTTCGTCTTCTTTATCGTCGGCATCATCATGCCGGTGGTCATCCTGATCGTCGAGAGCTGCATGCTGAAGGAAGGCGTATACTCCCTGGATAACTTTACGCTGTACTACTGGATCGGCGAGGGCAACCCCAATATCATGGAAGGCGTCCCGGGCATCTTCAAGAACAGCAATTTCAAGCTGGCCCTTTGGAACTCCCTGAAGCTGACCTTCGTCAACGGCGTGTTCGGCACCATCTTCGGTCAGATACTGGGTTACATCTGCGCCAAGGGCCGCGGCAAGTTCCACGGCCGGCTGGTGGAACAGCTGGTGTTTATCCCCTACCTGATCCCCTCCGTGGCCTTCGGCGGCATCTACCTCTCCATGTTCTCCAAGCCCCAGAGCCTGTTCGGTGTGGAGCTGATCCCCGCCCTGTACGGCACCTTTGCTCTGCTGACGCTGACCTCCGTGGTCAAGCACCTGCCCTTCGCCTCCCGTGCGGGTACCTCCAACATGCTGCAGATCAGCGGTGAGCTGGAGGAGGCTGCCACCATCGAGGGCGCCGGCTTCTTCAAGCGCTTTGTGAAGATCGTGTTCCCCCTGTCCAAGGGCGGCTTCATCTCCGGCTTTATGCTGATCTTCGTCTCCATTATGAAGGAACTGGACCTGATCATCCTGATCATGACTCCCAAGACCTCCACGCTGCCTTACCTGGCGTTCCAGTATCAGAACCAGAACAGCCCCCAGGCATCCAACTGCGTGGCCATCGTGATGTTCTCCATCGTGTTCCTGGTGTACGCGCTGGCTAACATCTTCGGAGACGCCGACCTGGCCAAGAGCATGGCCGGCTGAGAACAGAAAGGAGACGAAAACGAATTATGAGCAAGATCGTACTGACGAATGTCGATAAATTCTACGGCAAGAACCATGTTCTAAAGGATCTGACCCTGACCATCGAGGACGGAGACTTCATGACCCTGCTGGGCCCCTCCGGCTGCGGCAAGACCACCACCCTGCGCGTGGTCTCCGGTCTGGAAAAGCCTCAGAACGGCTTCATTTACATGGACGGCAAGGAAATGGTCAATGCCACCGAGGCCTATTTCGCCCCTCCCAGCAAGCGGAATCTGAATCTGGTGTTCCAGTCCTACGCCCTGTGGCCCCACATGACCGTGTATGAAAACGTGGCCTTTGGCCTGAAGATCCGCAAGGAAGCCAACGACGTCATCGAAAAGAAGGTGGCCAGCGCCCTGGAGCGGATGCAGATCGGCGAATATGCCAAGCGCTATCCCACCGAGCTGTCCGGCGGCCAGCAGCAGCGTGTGGCCATCGCCCGCGCCATCGTGTCTGAGCCTCGTCTGCTGCTGTTGGACGAGCCCCTTTCCAACCTGGACGCCAAGCTCCGCGTGGACATGCGGGCCGAGCTGAAGCGCCTGCACCACGAGACCGGCACCACCATCATCTACGTGACCCACGACCAGGTGGAGGCCCTGACCATGTCCACCAAGATTGCTCTCTTCCGCAAGGGCGAGCTGGTCCAGGTGGCGCCCCCCCTGGAGCTGTACGACAACCCCTGCAACCTCTATACCGCCGACTTCATCGGCAACCCCAGCATCAACTTCGTCAAGGGCACCGCCACGGTGGACGCTGCCGGTATGGTGACCGAAAGCTCCGTAGGCCAGATCAGCTTTGAACGTGCAGACATGACCCCCGACGCCCCCCAGGGCGGCGAGCTGGACGTGACCCTGGGCATCCGCCCCGAGCAGCTGAGCATCACCCGCACCCCCGACGACCAGCACCGCATCGAGGGCCATGTGTACTCCGGCATGCCCGCCGGTTCCGAGACCCTGGTCACCGTCCGGGTAGGCGGTGACATGCTGACCGTCAAGGAGCTGGGCTCCACCCACTACAACAGTGACGAAACCGTCTATCTGGGCTTCAACCCCAAGAAGATCAACGTGTTCGACAGCAACACCGAGAACCTCATCAAGTACTGCGTCTGAGATCGTATCCCCTGCGGCGGATGCCGCACGAAATAAAAAGGAAGAAACCAAGGAGGAAAAGGAAATGTTCAAGCACAAGAACGCTCTGGCCGCCATCATGGCTGTGGTCATGCTTCTCAGCCTGACCGCCTGCGGCGGCAAGAAGACCGAGGAAAAGCCCGCCGAGACCCCTGCCCAGTCCGAGACCCCCGCTGAGACTCCCGCTGCGTCCGATCTGACCGAGTGGGAGCAGAAGTCCGGCATCTACAACACCGACGAGACCGACGAGGAACTGTATCAGCAGGCCCTGGAGGAAGGCGCTACCGTGACCCTGTACTCCATCTCCTCCCGCTGCACCAAGGTCGAGGCCGCCTTTGAGGAAAAGTATCCCGGCATCGACTGCGTCCCCTTCGACATTTCCACCAACGAGCTGCTGGAGAAGGTCACCCGTGAGTACGACGCCGGTCAGCACGTGGCCGACGTGGTCCACATCAAGGACCAGGACGGCTCCATGTACATCGAATACGTCCAGGGCGGCAAGTTCTACAACTACCAGCCCGCTGACATCTTCTCCCACATCGACCCCGAGTACACCGCCACCGCCACTCCGCTGTACATTGAGCTGACTCAGCTCTTCTACAACACCGAGGCTTATCCCGACGGTTCTCCCATCACCAACATCTGGCAGCTGACCGAGCCCCAGTGGAAGGGCAAGATCATGATGCAGAATCCTCTGGACAACCTGTCCTGGGGTTCCTGGATCACCGGCTTCTGCGTGGGTGAGGAGCCTGACCGTCTGGCCGCCGCTTACAAGGACTTCTACGGCGAAGAGCTGAAGCTGTCCGACGGCTGTGAGAACGCCGGCTTCGAGTTCCTGAAGCGCCTGCACGCCAACGAGCCCATCTTCACCGCTTCCTCCGACGAGATCGCCGAGTCCGTCGGCACCCCCGGCCAGAAGGATCCCCCGGTTGGCTTCTGCGCTTCCTCCAAGCTGCGTAAGGCCGAGGAGAACGGCTGGGTCTTCGCTCCCGTGAACCTGGAGCCTGACACCGGTATCCCCGCTGTCAACACCCTGTACATTGTGGAAGGCTGCGAGCATCCCGCCGCTGCCAAGCTGCTGGTCCGCTTCATGATGGGCGGCATTGACGGCGATACCTCCGGCTACAAGCCCTTCAACACCCTGGGTGGCTGGCCTGTCCGTGACGACATCACTCCCGCTGACGGTTCTACTCCCTATTCTGAGATCAATGTGGCTCCCTTCGACGCCAACGAGATCTATGTGAACTACAACACCGTGCGCGACTTCTGGCAGATGCTGGGCTGATTCTGTTCGGCCTGACTGACATGTAAGCCACCAAGCGGCGGGCGGATTCCCCGCCCGCCGCTTTCCTCTTGTGTCCCTCTATGACCTGCCGCTCACAAGGAGCCTGTTATGAGTTTTTTTGTTGACCGTTTCAATCGGAGAAAAAGTCACCTGGCCCTGGCCGCCTTCGGCGCGGCCCTGCTGGATCTGGCCGTGTTCGGCCTGCTGTACGCCTTTTTGGCAAAACCGCTCAACGACGCCGTCTCTCTGGGCAGCGCCGCTGCCACGCTGGTAGTCCAGGCCCTCATCATTGCTGTGCTGGGCACGGCGGTCTGCTGTCTGCTGTTTCTGCTGAAGGACAAGCGGGTAGCCCCTTACGGCTTCCTGGGCCTGGCTGTACTGCTGCTTGTTTTTTACGCCGTGGCCTTCCTGCTGGAGGAAGACGCCCGGCCCCTGATGCTATATATCATCACGCTCTACGGTCTGGCCCCCGTGCTGGTGGGCAATGCCGTGACGTGGCCCATTTATTTGAAAATAAAGCGTGCCAATCCCACGCTGAACCATAGAAAGACCATGGCCGAGGAACTGCGGGAGGCTGTGGAAAAGGAGAAGGCCAGGAAGGCCGCCCGCCCGCAGCCGACCGAGGCGAACCCCTCCGCACCGGAACCCTCTGAACCGGAACCCGCGGCCACGGTGGAGGAGGCCATGTTCGGCCTGCAGGCGGACCGCTCCGCTTTCGCGTCCCGCTCCGCCCAGGAGGAAGCCATGCTGCTTTATGAGGACGACGAAGATGAAGAAGAGAGCGACGATTAAGGATGTGGCGGCTCTGGCGGGCGTCAGCGCCGCCACGGTCTCCCGCGCCCTGGACGACCGGCCCGAAATCAGCAGCGAGACCAAGGAGCGGGTCCGGTCGGCCTGTGCCCAGTTGGGGTATGTGCCCAATGCAGCAGCAAGGGGACTGTCCGGACATGCTACGCATACCATCGGGTTGGTGCTGCCGGACATTTCCAACCCCTACTTCTCCGGAATGGCCACCGCCATTGAGGAAACCGCCGCAGCCCACGGCTGCCGGGTGTTTCTGAGCAATTCTCTCCGCAAGGAGGACCGGGAGTTGCGTGCCATTGAAAACCTGGTGGCCCGTCAGGTGGACGGCATTTTAGTGAACCCGGTCTCTCCGGAGAGCCAGCTGCGCCACCGGGAAGTGCTGGGCGGACTGCCCTGTGTTTACTTGGGTGCCAACCACGATGAAAGTCCCAGCTATGTGATGGCGGACAACGAGACCGGCGCCTATGCCGCCGCCCGCTATCTCATCCGCCTGGGTCACCGGGACATTCTGTTTCTTGGAGGGCGGACTACCTCCCGTACCCGGGAACAGCGCATCCGCGGCTTCCGTCGGGCACTGGCGGAGGCTGGGTTGGAGGGCCGGGAGCTGCCCGCGCCTCCCAATGTGACCCTCATGCGCCAGTGGAGCTATGAGACCGCTCTGGAGCTGCTGAAGGGTCCCCTGCCGGATGCCATCTTTGCCTACTCGGATATGACTGCCCTGAAGGTCCTGGAAGCGGCGGAGGAGCGGGGTGTCCGCATACCGGAGGACCTGTCTATGGTTGGCTATGATAATATCGCCTTCGGGGCGCTGCACCGTATCCATCTGACCACTGTCTCCCAGCACAAGTACCAGCAGGGACAGATCGCGGTGGAACGGCTGTTGGAGAAGATCAACGGCTCCATGGCGCACACGGAGGACATCCTGGAGCCGGAGCTGATCATACGCTCCACCTGTGTCAAGCACCAAACCAACAGATGAAGGAGGACCCCCATCACATGAACGGACTTCCCAATGCTGAACGCCAGCGCCTGGGTGCGCTGTTGGACCATACCTCTCAGGAGGAGGTCATGGCCATGATCCCCCAATTCTCTCAGGCGGAGGTCCACAATATCACCTCCGCCCCCCCAACAGACGCCGGACTCCCTGGGTATCCTGGTGTTCAATATGGAGCGGGGCGTGCACCTGGCGGAGCTGGGCGACTTCCTGGAAGCCTGCCCGGAGGTCAGGCCCTACGACGTGATCCTGGCCAACGAGCTGGACGACGGCTGCGTCCGCTCCGGTCAGCGGGATACCACAAAAGAACTGGCGGAGCACCTGGGCATGAACTACGTGTTCGGCCTGGAGTTCATCGAACTGGTGAACGGGGAGGACGCCAAGGGCTTCCACGGCAACGCCATTTTCTCCCGCTGGCCCATCAAGCACGCAAAGGTGGTCCGGCTGCCGGAGCAGTACAACTGGTACTTTGACCGACAGCGCCGCATCGGTGGCCGTCTGGCCATCCTGGCGGAGCTGGATGTGAACGGCAGGAGCGTGGGCGTGGGAACCATCCATCTGGAGAACCGTACCCACGGCCCCGGCCGTCAGGAGCAGCTAGAGACCATTCTGAAGGCCGCCGACGAAATGTTTGTCGGGATGCCGGTGGCCCTGGGAGGCGACCTGAACACCAACACCTTTGACGGCCGGGACAAGGACGCCATCCAGGAGATCGCCGGCAGTCCGGAGCTGCAGCGCCGCTGTCTGGAAGATGTGGCCGCCTGGGAGGGCGGCCTGCCTGCCGCAGAAAAGGCCGGCTACAAGGCCATGCCCGATCATCCCATCGCCACCCGCCGCAAGCCGCTGCCTCCGGTGATCACCTGCCGGGACAGTGCGGGCGGACATCATCTGGACCTGCGGCTGGACTGGCTGCTGCTGCGGGACCTGGAGCCCACGGACAGCCGCACCATTTCCACCTGCCGGGAGACCTGGCCCTTTGCGGCCCCCGGTTCTCCGCTGGAGGCCTTCGGCGGTCAGGAGTTATCTGACCACAACGCCGTCTGGGCCAACTGTACCATCCCGAGATAAAAGAGAGATAGGAGATCATGCTATGCTGAACACAGTCCTGTTTGATATGGGCGGCACCCTGGAGGATATTTGGTACAACGATGACACTGTCACCGATGCGATGGAGCAGCTGAAAAAGGTCCTGCAGGCCAACGGCCTGGAGCCGGGCTGCACGGATCAGGAATTTCAGGAGCGGGTCCTGGCCGGTGTGAAGAATTACAAGCGCTGGAGCGAGGGCAACATGCTGGAGGCCAAGCCCGAGGAGATCTGGCCCGGCTATTATCTGAAATCCTTCGGCTTCGACCGGGAAAAGCTGCTTCCCATCACGGAGGAGCTGGCCAACCTCTGGGAGATCACCTACTACCACCGGGAACTGCGTCCCGGCGTCAAAGAACTGTTGGACGGTCTAAAGGCCCGGGGCTACCACATCGGCGTCATCTCCAACAATGCGTCTCTTTACAATGTGTTCAACGTACTGGAGGAATACGGCATCCGGGATTATATGGAGGATGTGACGGTTTCCAGCGTTACCGGCTACCGCAAGCCGCACCCTGAGATCTTCCGCATCTCCATGCGGCAGATGCGCTGCAGGCCGGAGAACTGCGTCTATGTGGGGGACACAGTATCCCGTGATATCATCGGCGCCAAGCGGGCCGGCTTTGGCCGTGCGGCGCAGATCTACTCCTTCCTCACCGCCCAGAAGGATGTGGGCATCCCCATTGCGGAGTCGGAGAAGCCCGATGTGGTCATTCAGAATTTTGAGGAGTTCCTGGACTGGCTGGACCGGGAAAACCCCGCCATGGCACTGAAGTAAAAAGCAGGTCCCCGGAGTGCAGACTCCGGGGACCTTTTGTTCAGATGTTCAGCCGAGGACACGGTCCGCCACGCGGCACAGCAGGTCCGGATAGTTGGAGATGATACCGTCAACGCCGTGGCGGAGCATGTCTTCCATGGATTCCTCGTCGTTCACCGTCCAGGTGTTCACCTTCATGCCCCGGCTGTGGAACAGGTCCGCCAGCTCCGGCTGATACTGCAGCAGCATATAGCGGGGGTGCATGTTGTCGGCGTTGGAGCGCAGAAGGTAGTGCTCCATATCCAGAAGGGGCTTGTCATACCAACGGGGAAGAAAACGCCGTGGAGGTCAGAAAAGATCACAGGGCAGGAAGGTATATGGCGTGTGGCTGACGAAATTTTTATGAATGGTGGTGATATTCATCGGCAATCAGAGTAAGAAAAATCTCAGCGTCCCTATCAAAAAGGAAAGCCGCCGAAACTGCTGCAACAGTCCGGCGGCACGCCGCGTTCCGAAAAACGCAGACTCCATCTGCGAACAGTTTAACAGGGAGGCTCTCGGAACGCAAGAAAAATTTATCTCTGAATTTCAAAATCAGGAGGTTCCGTATGCCTGTCCTTGGTGAACGATTTTATCAAATGAGCAACACTATTTTCTGCTATGACCTGAAGCCTATTCCCTTGGCTGTGTACAGTTATCTGGTCTGCTGCGCGGGGCAGAAGGATGTATGCTGGCCCAGCATGAAGACCATCGCCCTCCACTGCGGCTGCTCTGAAAACGCGGCGAGGGACGCGGTCAGTCTATTGGTTGACCGCGGATTCATCCGCAAAGTCAAGACCTCGCGGTGTGTGAAAAGCGGCAAGTGGCTTCAGGGGAACAACCACTACTACATCCTGCCGCTGCCTGATCTTCCCGCCGCAGACCACAGCGCATGAGGCAGAATCCCCACAGCAGATGGTGGAGAAGTGTATGAACAAGACGAAGAGTAACAAGAAAAAGTCCTGCTGCCAGGATAGTATCCTCGAAAGCGAGAACTGGATGAGGCACGCGACTTCCGCCCTGTTTGGCTCTGTGAGCCGCTGTGTGGGGCTTTGCCGGGAGCAGTGGGAACAGACACCGCCCAGCTCTGTTTGGGCGGATTTGGGCCGGTTTCCGACGACCTGCGGAGGACAATATAGGGCTCCCGCCGAAGCCCAGCGAAGCGGGTTCGGTGGGAAAAGGAGGAGCAGCGAAATGAGCGAGTTTTCGCCCATTTGGGGCGGAAATGAGGGATATGGAGCTGGCGACGACGCGAAGCAGTCGGCTATGGTTTTGTCAAGGGGTAAATTTGCATTCCGTGCGAATAGGAATATATCTGAAAAAGGGCGCAACAAACCAGACCTCTGTGGAGGCCACTCGGAATAATATGCGGTCAGGTTATCCGGCGTTCGGTAGTACAGGTTGGTACGGTTGCCCATCCCGGAGAACAGCGAAAATTACAGCAGTCATTTTCCTGCTGACATGACCAATTACATTCATGTAATGCAGCCCTTCAGACATTTTCTTTTCATAATAAGCGCCGAACATCGGATCACACTGGACAGCAACTGTAGATGCCAGCCAGATGGCGCGACGCAAATACGGAGAGCCTCGTTTGGACATGCGGTTCTGGTTGCTCGTGAACTCGCCGGATTGTTTTACAGATGGATCGAGTCCTGCAAAGGCCAGAAGTTTATCTGCTGAAGAGAAGCGGGAGATGTCACCAATCTCGCTGAGGATCGTTGCTGCCAGAACCGTACCGACTCCGGGGATGGATGTCAGATGAGAGTTGAACTCTTTGAGGAGCGAAGCAATTTGTTTCTCTATCAAATCTGCCTGTTCCGTCAAAGAAAGAATTTGCTCCAGGAACATTCCGAGCAGTGCCGAGTATACACCGCAGCTGTCCTCAATGCCGAAGCTGCTGTATGCCGCTTCTTTCAGCTGGCGAGCCTTCCATTCCCCAAAACGTCCGCCACTACTCTCCCAGAGGATCTCGGTCAGCTTCTCCAGATGCGCGTTCTTTAATTTCTGAGGAGTGGGATATTTGCGCAGCACAGCAACAGAAGCCTTGCCAAATATGGAATCAAACAGGGTCTCATATTCCGGGAAGATCCTGTCCAGCAGAGCAATTAGCTTTCGTTTTAAATCAGCTGCCGTATCTATCAGATAGGCTCGGCTGCGGCACAGCTCCCGAAGCGCCAGAAGTTTGTCCTGAGGCACGTTGCTGGCTTGGCAGCGTCCAAAGCGAACAAGGTCTGCAATGATCAGGGAATCTTTCGCATCGGTCTTCGTCTTACGGATATAGAGTTCCCGTAGAGAATGAGATTGGATGGGATTCAGAACGATGACGGTGTATCCGTCTTTTAAAAGTCTGGCATAGAGCGCCAGCCAGTAATGAGCGGTGGACTCCATGGCGAACACGATTTGGCTTTTTATGTTGGTCAATTTCCGTACCTGCTCCAGAAGAAGATTGTATCCGGTGCAGTTGTTGCGGAAGTTGAATGCCTTGCGGACAATCTGGCCGTCCTCTGTGATAATGACAGCTTCATGACTCCGCTTGGCAATGTCGATTCCGATGATAAACATGGTGTTGACACCTGCCTTTCCTGTTGATGTACAGACAGTTCCTCATGTCCTTATGAGTCATACCCTGCATGGAAATCTGCGGAGAAAA
>Ga0129317_1001821_pt1 | contig 13997 bp, 15 predicted proteins | sample Cm1ome_FD_94430 | JGI IMG/M metagenome (GOLD analysis project Ga0129317, IMG submission 94430) | Eastern black-and-white colobus group fecal microbial communities from Wisconsin, USA - Cm1105 metagenome | ecosystem: Host-associated > Mammals > Digestive system > Large intestine > Fecal | place...
AATCAAACATTCTCTCTGTTATACTGTCGTTAAATTGACGACATTGACCTATTTGGTCTTTTTTTGTTTTTTATCTTATTGAAATGTTATCTCCTTATTTTCATACAATAAAAAATGGGTTATAATAGTAAAGAAAAAAGGGGTGGAAGTTATGACGTTGGATGAAATTCAACCTGGAAAAAAGGTTGTGATTAAATCAGTAGGTGGACAAGGCTTATTAAGAAGGCGTTTATTAGAAATGGGGCTAACACCAAAAACAAAAGTTATGGTTCGTAAAGTTGCACCAATGGGTGATCCTATTGAAGTGTTTTTACGTAGTTATGTATTAACATTAAGAAAAGATGATGCTTCCAAAATAGCAGTTGAGGAGGTTAAGGATGAGTAAAAAAATAGCTTTGATTGGTAATCAAAATTGTGGAAAAACAACATTATTTAATGCTTTAACTGGTTCTTCTCAACATGTTGGAAATTTTCCAGGTGTGACAGTTGAACAAAAGCGTGGATTTATAAAAAAACATAAAGAAGATTATGAATTGATAGATTTACCTGGAATATATTCTTTATCTCCTTATACCTCAGAAGAAATTGTTTCGACTCAGTTTTTATTAGAAGAACATCCAGATTTAATTATAGATATTATTGATGCTACAAATATTGAAAGAAATCTTTATTTAACAATGCAATTAATGGAATTAAATATTCCTATGATTCTTGTTTTAAATATGATGGATGAAGTGATTCAAAGTGGTAATTGTATTGATATCGATGGACTTCAAGAAAGAATGGGAATGAAAGTGATTCCTATTTCTGCAAGTAAAAATGAAGGTATAGAAGATGTCATTACAGCAATAGAAAAAACAATTGATCAACCAGCAAGACATTTAGATTTATGTAGTGGACCTGTTCATAAAGCCATTCATGCGATTTCTCATATTGTTGAACAAAAAGCCCATGATTTAGGATTACCAGTTAGATATTGTGTCACAAAACTTATAGAAGGTGATACCAATATGTATAAGAGACTTTATGTTAATGACAATGATAAACATATTATTGAACATATTTTAGAAGGTATGGAAAATGAATCTGGTACAGATCGTGAGGCCGCACTTGTTGATATGCGTTATTCGTTCATTGAAGAAGTTTGTTATTATTGTGTCTTTAGTGAATCTGCAACAAAGGAACAAGTACGTTCTGAAAAAATTGATCGTTTGTTAACTCATAAATATTTTGGTATTCCTATTTTTATAGGAATTATGTTATTAATTTTCTATTTTACATTTTCTTTATTAGGAGCACCTTTACAAGATTTATTAGATCAAGGAATTACTTTCTTGTCAGATTCATTGCTTCATTTTTTAGAAATCAATGATGTTGCATATTGGTTACGTGCTTTAATAGGTGATGGTATTTTAGCCGGAGTTGGTAGTGTTTTATCTTTCTTACCAGTTATTGTGATTTTATTCTTTTTCTTATCATTGTTAGAAGATAGTGGATATATGGCTAGAGTTGCCTTTGTTATGGATAAAGCATTAAGAAAAATTGGATTATCAGGACGTTCATTTGTACCGATGTTGATTGGATTTGGATGTAGTGTGCCAGCTATTATGGCAACTCGAACACTAGCAAGTGATCGTGACCGTAAAATGACAATTGTCTTAACACCATTTATGTCTTGTAGTGCTAAGCTTCCTATTTATGGGATGATTATTGCCGCTTTCTTTCCTAGTAAAGCAGCCCTTGTGATGATAACAATTTATTGTATTGGAATCTTAGTGGCAATTGTTTCTGCTGTTTTCTTAAAGAAAACTGTCTTTTTAGGAGAACCTGTTCCTTTTGTTATGGAATTGCCTGCTTATCGTATTCCGACTTTTAAAAATGTTTTATTAAATGTTTGGGATAAAGCAAAAGATTTTATTCATAAGGCTTTTACAGTTATCTTTATTGCTTCTATTGTCATTTGGTTTTTACAAAGCTTTAATTTTACTTTTGATATGATTGAAGATAGTAGTCAAAGTATTTTAGCGGCTATTGGTTCTTATGTTGCTCCTATCTTTAAACCTTTAGGTTTTGATGATTGGCGTGCTTCAACAGCATTGATGACAGGAATTACAGCTAAAGAATCAGTTGTATCAACATTGACTGTTTTAACTCAAGCATCTTCTACAGTTTCATTAAATAATGCTCTTGCAACTATCTTTACACCATTAAGTGCATTTACTTATTTGGTTTTTACTGTTCTATATATGCCTTGTATTGCTGCTTTTGCAGCGACTAAACGTGAACTTTGTTCATGGATACAAGCAATTCTCACTGTTTCATTTCAAACAGGAATGGCTTATTTAGTGGCTTTACTTATTTATCAAATAGGAAGTGTAATTTTATGAAGTTTGTAGATATCATTGTGATTATTATATTAAGTATTTGTGTTTTGTTTGCTTTATTGTCTATGAAAAGAAATCATTGTCATGATTGTAAACACTGTCATAAAAAATGTGGAGGAAATAATAATGGAAGAGAATTTAGAAAAACTTTTAAGAATTAAAGAAAAACAATTAATTCATGCTTTTGAAAGAAATCAAATGAATTTGATGTTTGTAAAAGATAAACAAGAATTACACAATTATTTACAAACAGTTCTTATTGATCAAAAGAAAGTGGCTGTTGGAGGTAGTGTCACTTTAAATCAAATGGGTGTTTTAGATTTAATTAGACATAGTGATGTACAATTTATTGATCGTTATGAAGAAGGTTTATCACGTGAGGAAGTACATGAAAAATTTAGAGAATCATTTTTTGCTGATGTGTTTTTAACAAGTACAAATGCATTAACAATGGATGGTTGTTTATATAATGTTGATGGAACAGGAAATCGAGTGGCTGCTATGATTTATGGACCAAAAAAAGTCATTGTTATTGCAGGATTGAATAAAATATTTAGTGATGAAGCGAGTGCAATTCAACATATTTTACATTATAGTGCACCAGCCAATGCCATTCGTTTAAATAAACAAACACCTTGTGCAAAGACCGGAAAATGTATGGATTGTTTAAGTCAAGATCGTATTTGTAGCAGTTATGTGAAATTAGCTTATCAAGCACAAGCTGGACGTATTCAAGTGATTATTGTAGAAGAAGAATTAGGATATTAGGAGTGGTTTTATGAAAAAACAAGCAGGAATACTTTTTCCAATATCGTCATTACCAAGTCGTTATGGTGTAGGGGATTTTGGTGATAATGCTTATCGTTTGGTTGATAAAATAGCAAATGCTCATATTCAAATATGGCAAATATTGCCTTTGAATCCATTAGGTTACGGGAATTCACCATATCAACCATTATCTAGTCATGCTGGTGATGAAATTTATTTGGATTTAGAAGATATGATCAAAGATGGATTATTAAAAGAAGATGAAGTCACATATTTTTATAGTGACTATCCTTTTGTTGCTTATCAAGAAGTCAGAAAAGTAAAAGAAAAACTTTATACAAAAGCTTTTTCACGTTTTCAAGAAACTCAAGATTATTTGGATTTCATTAAAAATAATGAATGGGTTCATGATTATGCATTATTTAAAGTCTTTAAAAAACAAAATAAAGATAAAACATGGTTAGAATGGGAAAAAGAATATAAATATTATCCAAAAGAACAAGCCTTTACTTTGATACTATTTATGAAAGATATTCAATATCAAATCTTTTTACAATATTATTTCTTTAAACAATGGCATCAATTAAAAGCATATGCCAATCAAAATGGTATTCAAATTATTGGAGATATGCCTATTTATGTTGGTTTAGATTCTGTAGATGTTTGGCAAAATCAAGATAATTTCTTATTAGAAGAAGATGGAACACCATCTTTTGTTGCTGGTGTACCACCAGATTATTTTAGTAAATTTGGTCAAAGATGGGGTAACCCTATTTATGATTGGGATTATTTATTAAAAGACCAGTTTGCTTTTTGGGTGGAGCGTATGAAAGCATCAATGCAAATGTATGATACAGTACGTATTGATCATTTTAGAGCTTTTGATACTTATTGGAAGATTCCACAAGAAGAACCAACAGCTATTATTGGAGAATGGAAAGAAGCACCAGGATATGAGTTGTTTGATACTTTATATAAAGAAATTCCAGATCTTTCTATTTTGGCTGAAGATTTAGGAGAATTAAGAGAAGAAGTTTATGATTTAAGAGATCATTATCATTTAAAAGGAATGTATGTTTTTCAATTCCATTATCAAGAAGAATTTGATTTTGAAAAAGTGATTGTTTATACTGGTACACATGATAATGATACTCTTGTTGGATGGCTTGAATCTTTAGATAAAGATGACTATAAAACATTACAAAAATTATTAAAACAATATTTAGAAAAAGATATGTATCAAAAGATTATTCATTATTGTTTAGATACAGATGCTTCTCAAGTGATTGTTCCAGTATGGGATATCATGGGAGAAGATAGTAACTCTCGTTTTAATGTTCCTGGTAAAATAGGTTCTCCAAACTGGGAATATCGTTTGCTTTCATTTGACAAATTTGATTCATATTTAAAGGATTATCAAAATATGATAGAAGAGAGTCATAGAAAAGAGGGGTAAAATGAAAAGAGCATTAGTACTTGCTGGTGGAGGTTCAAAAGGAGCATATGAAGTTGGATTTATAAAAGCTTTAAATGAATTAGGCATTGATTTTCAAATTATTACGGGAACATCTATAGGGGCTTTAAATGGTTGTTTATTAGCTCAACAAGATTTTTTAGCAATGGAAAATCTATGGAAAACAATGGATGTTACAAAAGTATTTGCTAATGGATTTCAACCAGATTTTAATAAAGATTTAGATAGTATGTTAAATCAATCAAACTTAGCAATGAATTTCTTTAAAAGTTTTATTAAAGAAAAAGGTGCTGATATAACACCACTAAAAAATATCATTAGAGATTTATTAGATGAAAATAAGTTATTAGCATCACCAATTGATTTTGGTTTATGTACAGTTCATTATCCATCTTTAAAACCTTTATTAATAACAAAACAAGAAATGGAAAAACAATATATCTTTGATTATTTAATTGCTAGTGCTTCATGTTTTCCTTTGTTCCCAATTCATTCATTTCATGAACAATCTTTTATAGATGGTGGTTATTATGACAATCTTCCAATTGATTTAGCTTTAGATATGGGTGCAGATGAAATTGTAGTTGTTGATATGCGTGTTGAACCAACACACAAACATTATTTAAATAGACCATATATTACTTATACTTCACCATATGTTGATTTAGGAGGGTTTGTTGATTTTTCAAGAGAAACTTTGGATAGAAATAAACGTATTGGATATCAAACAGCAATGAAACAATATGGTAAGTATGTTGGTGTATATTATACATTTGAAAAATTTGAAACACCTTTATTTCATGAGTTTTATAAAGATGTTCTTTATTTAGAAAGATATACGAGATTCTTATTAAGAAATGACTCTGCTGGTAATCTTTTTTCTAAATTTATGGAATCACATAAAGAACAACCTTTATTAGAAAAAGATTATTTATATATTGCTTTGGATTGGATTGCTCAGCTATTAGATAGAGATCCAAGTTATGTTTATTCATATGATCTATTTGTAAATGATATCCTTATTGATTTTCAAAAGTATACAAAAAAAGATTTTCAAATGATTAGTTTAAGAATGAGTGATGAATCTTCTCGTTTGTTTGAAAATGTGAGTAAAAAGGGTATTGTTGGTAGATTATTACATGAAATGATTTATCCAGAAGATGGGAAAGTAGATACAGAAAAGTTTTTAACAATTTTCTCTAAAGAGGTTGTTATGGCTAGATTATTATTTATGTTATATAACGAAAAAAGGACTTGAGTGAAAGTCCTTTTAATATAAATTCTTTTTTGTTTTATCGTAAATAATCTTTAATCCTTTAAAAGTTAAATCAACATCATAAATATCAATTGCATCTGTTTCATTAGCAATAATACGTCCTAAACCTCCAGTAGAAATCACTTTCATGTCTTGACCATATTCTTCTTTGATTTTACGAATAATGTATTCAGTTTGACCAATATATCCAAATACAGTACCAGCTTGCATAGATTTAATTGTATTTTTAGCAATGATCTTTTCTGGTTTTTGAATTTCAACTTCAGGAAGTTTTGCTGCTTGAGCAGATAAGGCTTGTGCACAAATACCAATACCTGGGGTAATTGCTCCACCAATAAATTCACCTTTTGCTGTAACAACATCATATGTTGTTGCAGTACCAAAATCAACAACTAAGCAAGGACCACCATATGTATAATAAGCACCAGCTGCATCAACCAAACGATCGGCTCCTAATGTAGAAGGGTTATCAATACGAATATCAATTCCGGTTTTTACACCAGGACCAATAAAAATAGGACTTTTATGTAAATACTTTTTGATTGAATTTGTAAAAGAATAATTAATCTTTGGCACAACACTGCTTATAATGATATCTTGAATATCTTCTTCTTTAATCGCAGAAGCACTTAAGAAAGTTAAAAGCATAAAACCATATTCATCAGAAGTTCTTTGGAATTTTGTTGTTAAACGATAAGTTCCAATTAAACGCTCTTCATCATAAACTCCCATAGTAATATTTGTATTTCCAATATCAATAGCTAATAACATATTATGCCTCCATCTCTTGTAATAATCTTAGTATTTCATAAGCCAAATCATCTTTTGTAAGCATTCCATACTCTTTTATATCATTTTGTGTCAAGATAGATACAACATTTGTATCACCTTGAAAACCAGCACCTTCAGTTTTTAAATGATTAGCAACAATCATATCACAATTCTTTTTCATTAATTTTGTTTTTGCATTTTCAATTAAATCTTTTGTTTCCATTGCAAAACCACATAAAATCTGATTTTCTTTTTTTATTTTTCCTAATTCTAATAAAATATCTTTATTCTTCTTTAAATGAAGAACAAGTTCTTCATCTTTTTTCTTGATTTTATCTTGAGCAATCATATCACTTGAATAATCCGCTACAGCAGCTGACATAACTGTAATATCTTTATCATCGAATAAAGAAGTCATGTGATGATACATATCTTGAGCAGTAATAATATCAATAACATGGATACCGTATGGTTTTTTTAAGTGCGTAGGACCACTAACTAAAGTGACTTCAGCCCCTAAACAAAAAGCAGCTTTTGCGATAGCATAGCCCATTTTACCGCTAGAATGATTTGTCAAATAACGGACTGGATCGAAACTTTCTTGAGTAGGACCAGCACTAATAAGAACTTTTTTTCCTTTTAAAGTCTTTGGTGTTAAAGCGTACTGAATCATTTCCATAATATCTTCTTGATCGGCAAGTTTTCCTTTACCAACATCTCCACAAGCAAGTAATCCAGAAATTGGTTCAACAAAAATAACACCTAAATCTTTTAAAGTCTGTATATTTTTTTTGGTAATTGGATTTTCATACATATGTACATTCATAGCAGGAGCAATGAGTTTTGGACATGTTGCTGCTAAAAAAGCATTTGTTAACATATTATCAGCAAGACCATGAGCAACCTTTGCAATCGTATGAGCACTCGCTGGTACAATCACAAATAAATCAGCATTTTTGACAATATCTACATGCGTAATAATCGCAGGATTTTCATCATCAAAAGTATCAACATAGACTTTTCTTTTGGTTAATGATTGAATACATGCAGGTGTTATAAAACGTGCTGCACTTTCACTCATCATGACTTCAACAACATAATCTTTTTTTATTAAATCACTAATTAACTGCACAGCCTTAAAAGCGGCAATACTTCCAGTTATTCCAACAATAATCTTTTTTGACATCAAAACAACCTCTTTTCTTTAATAGAGTTTTATTAGAACACGTGATACAATCACTGCAATAATTGTTCCAACAACGGCTTCTAATAAGCCGTTTGTTGTTATAATTCCTAATAAATAAGGAAGAAGCTCTTGAAAATTCTTTCCTATCTTTAATGCATATTCTACACCAAAAATAAAATAAATACCACCCAGAACAAGAATTGTATTTGTTATTGCACCTAAAAAAGAACCAATAATCATACCAAAATACTCATTTTTATCTTTGAGTAACTCATAAATGAGTCCAGCAATATAGCCAATCAATACACGAGGGACAATTGCAATAATCGCACTCATGATTGAACCACTAATAAAAGGAGAAAAGACAAAAGATGTTATTGTTGGTTGAATGGTATTGATAAAAAGACTTGATAATCCAAAAACCAATCCAATTGCTGCACCTTTCTTTTTTCCTAAAACAATTCCAGCAATAATAACTGGAATATGTAAAGTCGTAGCACGAAGCGGACCAATAGGGATAAAACCTAAAAATGGTATCATGACCATTAAGATTTCAATCGCAATAAAAAGCGACATGAACGCAAGGTTCTTTGTTTTTTGTTTATTCATTTTTTTCCTCCACTGTCATTTCATATCGAATATGACGTTTCTTTATATTTGTTAAAATGAAACAAAAGTTAATGCCTTTAAGGTCATTACTATAAAATTGCCTTTTTTTAACAATGCTATTATACATGACTCTTTTTATAAAAACAACACTCTTATAAATAGTAATGATTATTATTATCAAAAAGTTCTTGCATTATAAAAAAATTGTTGTATAATGTAGACAGAAAGAAAAATCAAGGAGGAAATAAAAATGACAAAATGGGTATGTAGTGTATGTGGTTATGTTCATGAAGGTGAAACTGCACCTGAACAATGTCCTGTATGTAAAGTAGGAGCAGACAAATTTACAAAACAAGAAGGTGAATTATCTTGGGCTGCTGAACACGTTATTGGTGTTGCACAAGGTGTTTCTGAAGATATTATTATGGATTTAAGAGCTAACTTTGAAGGTGAATGTAGTGAAGTTGGTATGTATTTAGCAATGGCTAGAGTTGCTCATAGAGAAGGTTATCCAGAAGTAGGATTATACTATGAAAAAGCTGCTTGGGAAGAAGCAGAACATGCAGCTAAATTTGCTGAATTATTAGGTGAAGTTGTGACTGATTCAACTAAGAAAAACCTTGAATTACGTGTAGCTGCTGAAAACGGAGCAACTGCTGGAAAAGTTGATTTAGCAAAACGTGCTAAAGAAGCTAACTTAGATGCTATTCATGATACAGTACATGAAATGGCTAGAGATGAAGCTAGACATGGTAAAGCATTTGAAGGTTTATTAAAAAGATATTTTAAATAATTCATGCACTTAAGGGAATGGAGAAATCCATTTCTTTTTTTTCTTATTCACAAAATAATAAAATTGTTATAAAATGAAGAAGTTAGAATAAAAGGGAGAATTGAATTATGGAAAGAGAAAAATTTTCATCACGTCTAGGCTTTATTTTAATATCGGCTGGATGTGCTATTGGATTAGGAAATGTTTGGCGTTTTCCTTACATTGTAGGACAATATGGAGGGGCTATTTTTGTACTTATCTATCTTGTGTTCTTGATTTTACTTGGACTTCCAATTATGACAATGGAATTTGCAGTAGGACGTGCAAGTCAAAAAAGTGCAGTTAAAGCTTTTGAAACACTTGAACATCAAAAGAAGATTTGGAAACCTATTGGATTTTTTCAAGCTGCTGGGAACTATATGTTAATGATGTTCTATACAACTGTTGGTGGATGGATGCTTTCGTATTTTGTAAAAATGTTAAGAGGAGACTTTGTCGGTGTCAATCCTGCTGGAGTTGCTGATATTTTTAGTCAATCATTAGCTGATCCATTTTTACAAGTTTTTTGGATGATTGTTGTTGTGGCTTTGGCTTTTGGTGTTTGTTCTTTCGGTTTACAAAATGGAGTAGAAAAAGTATCAAAAGTTATGATGGTTGCATTGCTTTCTATTATTATTGTTTTAGCAATTAGAGCGGTTACTTTACCTGGTGCTTCAAAAGGACTATATTTTTATTTGGTTCCATCTCTAGAACCAATTTATAAATATGGTTTAACAGAAGTTGTTTTTGCAGCTATGGGACAAGCTTTCTTTACATTAAGTTTGGGAATTGGTGCTATTGCTATTTTTGGAAGTTATATTAATAAAGATCGTCGTTTATTAGGGGAATCAGTAAGTGTATGTACTTTAGATACATTTGTTGCTTTTATGTCTGGTATGATTATTTTCCCTGCATGTTTTGCTTTTGGTGTTAATCCAGAAAGTGGACCAAGTTTAGTTTTTATTACTTTACCAAGTATTTTTAATGAAATGTGGTTAGGGCAAGTATGGGGGTCTTTATTCTTTGTATTTATGAGTTTTGCGGCACTTACAACAATTATTGCAGTTTTTGAGAATATGATTTCTTTTGTGATGGATTTATTTCAATGGAGTAGAAAAAAAGCTGTTATTGTTAATTTAGTCGCAATACTTCTTTTATCTCTTCCTTGTGCATTGGGATTTAATATTTGGAGCGATTTTAATCCTTTTGGACCAGGTACTTTTGTACAAGATTTAGAAGACTTTTTGGTGTCTTATAATTTCTTGCCTTTAGGATCTTTAGCTTATCTTATTTTCTGTACATCTCGCTATGGATGGGGATTTGATAACTTTTTAAAAGAAGCAAATACTGGTAAAGGGATGAAGTTTCCAAAATGGACGGCAGTTTATTTAAAATATATTTTACCGTTAATTATCATTTTTATTTTTATTCAAGGATATTGGGTTAAATTTATGTAATTTTATTAAGATATTTTACATGTGTAGAATATCTTATTTTATAGATGATTATGAATCTATAATGATATATAATAAAATCATATTCATACTAATGATTTATAAAGGAGTTCTATGAAAACAATATTAGCTAAGACAATTCTCGTTAAAAATAAATATCCTCAATATTGGTTTGGTACTGATTACAATATCAATCTTTATCGTGGCTGTCATCATGGTTGTATCTATTGTGATAGTCGTAGTGAATGTTATCAAAATGATGAGTTTGGGACTGTTAAAGTGAAAGAAAATGCACTTGATTTGTTACAAAAAGAATTGCCTAAAAAAAGAAGTAAGGGTGTTGTTGGCTTAGGTGCTATGAGTGATACTTATAATGCTTATGAAAAACAATTACAAATAACAAGAAATACATTAAAGTTATTAAGAGATTATCATTTTGGTGTTTCTATAGAAACAAAAAGCGATTTAGTTGTTAGAGATATAGATTTATTATTAGATATAAAAAAATATAATGATGTGATTGTCAAATTTACTATTACAACTTCTCATGATGAATTATCAAAAATCATAGAACCACATGTTTGTTTATCTTCAAAAAGATTTGAGGCAATGAAAACATTAAGTGATGCAGGTATTTTTACAGGAGTTTTACTTCATCCAATTTTGCCTTTTATTACCGATGATGAAGAAAATATTAAACAAATTGTATACTTAGCATATATTCATGGTGCTAAGTTTATTCATACATATTTTGGTGTCACATTACGTGATCGTCAAAGGGATTATTTTTATCAACAATTAGATTTTCATTTTCCTGGTTTAAAAGAAAAATATATTAAGCGTTATGGTGGGCGTTATCAATGTTTTTCTAAAAATAAAAAGCATTTAGAATATATTTTTCAAAAAGAATGTCAAAAGTATGGATTACTTTATAAGATGGAAGATATTATAAAAGCTTATCAAACAAAGGAACATATTGAACAATTAACATTGTTTTAAAATATGTTTCTTTTTAATTAAGAATTTGATATAGTAAAACAAGAGGTGAAAAGTGTGAAACAATATTTAGATATGTGTCAATATATATTAGAAAATGGTGAGGATCGTGATGATCGTACAGGTACAGGTACACGTAGTGTCTTTGGTTATCAAACAAGATATGATTTAAGAGATGGTTTTCCATTAATGACAACAAAGAAAATGTTTTTAAGACCTATTGCTGAAGAATTGCTATGGTTTATTAAAGGGGATACAAATATCAAATACCTTGTTGATAGAAATGTGAAAATTTGGAATGAATGGCCATATGAAATCTTTAAGAAATCTGAAGATTACAATGGTGAATCTTTAGAAGAGTTTGTCGATAAAATAAAAGCATTGCCTGCAAATGATCCTTTTGTTGTTAAATATGGTGAATTAGGTCCGGTATATGGACGACAATGGCGTAATTTCAATAATGAAGGGGTTGATCAAGTTGCTAAACTTGTAGATTCTTTAAAGAATAATCCTTTTTCAAGAAGGCATATTATTTGTGCTTGGAATCCTGTGGAAGTTGATGAAATGGCTTTACCACCATGTCATGCTTTTTTACAATTCTATGTTTCAAATGATAAAAAATATTTATCTTGTCAATTATATCAAAGAAGTGCTGATACTTTTTTAGGAGTACCATTTAATATTGCATCTTATGCTTTGATGACAGAAATGTTAGCACAAGTTTGTGGATACGAAGCTAAAGAATTTGTTCATACCATTGGTGATGCTCATATTTATAAGGATCATTTTGATGTTGTTAAGGAACAAATTTCTAGAGAACCATTACCTAAATGTCAATTGGTTTTAAATAAAGATGTTAAATCTATTTTTGATTTTACTATTGATGATATTCGTATTGAAAATTATCAAAGTTATGGAAAATTAGTAGGGAAGGTGAGTGTTTAATGATTAGTATTATTGTTGCTATGGATGATGATCAATTAATTGGTAAAAAAGAATCATCTAATGGTATGCCTTGGAATAATCGTGAAGATTTAAAACATTTTAAAGAAACAACTATACATAAAACAATTTTAATGGGATATACAACATATAAGGCAATTGGTAGACCATTACCAAATCGAAAGACAATTGTTGTTTCATTTGAACCTTTTGAAGATGATCGTGTAGAAGTAAGAACATCTTTAGAAGAAGTTATTCAAGAATATAAAGAAAAAGATGAAGATTTATTTATTTCTGGGGGAGCTTCTATTTATAAACAATGTTTACCAATTGTTGACCAATTGTTAATTTCTAGAATTCCTGGTCAACATGAAGGAGAAACTTATTTTCCAGATTTTAGTGGATATGGCTTTGTTTTAAAAGAAACAAAACCATATGAAACATTTGATCTTCAAATTTATCAAAGAGGGTAGAATATGAAAAGAATTGTATTTTTAGTCATCAGATTATTATATAGAATACCAGGATGGTTATTAAAGATTCGCTATTATAATAAACATATTAATGAAACAAGTTTTGAAGAAAGATATGATTTTTTCTATAGACTTATTCATAAAATTAATCAAAAATCTAGAGTTAGAATTCATTGTTATGGGCAAGAGAATATTCCTAGTGAACAAGGTTTTTTAATTACAGCTAATCATCAAGGATTATTTGATCCATTAATTTTAATTGAAACATTAAATCAACCATTTAAGGCTGTTTTGAAACAAGAATTAACAGAAGTTTTTGTATTAAAAGATGTTATTCGTATGATGGAATTTCAAGCAATGGATCGTTCTAATTTAAGATCATCTATGAAAGTAATTAAGCAAGCCTCTAAAGAAATGGAAGCAGGTAGAAACTATTTGATTTTTCCTGAAGGAACAAGATGCCGTCAAAAAAATGAAATGTTAGAGTTTAAAGGTGGTTCTTTTAAATGTGCTATTGATGCTAAAAAACCAATTTTACCTGTAGCTTTAATAGATTGTTATAAGGTTTTTGATAACAACACAATTGCTCCAGTAGATGCTCAAATTCATTATTTAAAACCAATCTCATATGATGAATATAAAGATATGAGCAGTACTGAAATTGGTAACTTAGTTCAAGAACGTATTCGCTCTTGCATACAAGAAAATGAAAATCGTTTTTAAGGCTCAATGTCAAGAGTGGAGGGGAAGTAACTGAATAAGTTACTTCCTTTGTTTATATAATGTCAAATCTAAAGCCAAGATGTAGAAGTATTCTTTTTCTTAGGTTTTGAAAATATCTATAGCCATAGGC
>Ga0129317_1001825_pt1 | contig 13975 bp, 13 predicted proteins | sample Cm1ome_FD_94430 | JGI IMG/M metagenome (GOLD analysis project Ga0129317, IMG submission 94430) | Eastern black-and-white colobus group fecal microbial communities from Wisconsin, USA - Cm1105 metagenome | ecosystem: Host-associated > Mammals > Digestive system > Large intestine > Fecal | place...
GCGAAAGCTTTTTCAACGCGTCATGAGACGCGTGCCGGCATTAAGCCCTTATAGGGCTTACTCAAGCCTCCGGCTTAGCCGGAGGTTTTGACTCGCCGTACTATGGAACACCCTCAGGCCGGGCTTTGCGAAAAGAGGCACGGATACCGCAGCCCGTTTACCGGACCGGTCACATAGCCAGTTTGGAAACGGGTATGCTATAAGCTGAAGGCCCGGGCAGCATCTTCCCCGCTGACCGCAGCAGGAGACCTCCCGGCCAGAGCAACACGTGCAGAGGAGCCTGCGATGAAATTCAATCATGCCACAGGCCGAAACGGCCCATATTTCGAAGGGTGGTACCTGAAATACCAGACGAAGGACGGAAAAGCGCTGGCTCTGATCCCGGCACTCCACATCGACAACACAGGTAGACGCAGTGTATCTCTGCAGGTCCTGACTGACAGTGGGTCATGGTGGATGACATATCCGGAATCAGAGTTTTATGCTTCCTCAAAGCGGTTTCACATCCGCGTGGGAAAAAATATCTTTCATGCAGAGGGCTCACAACTGCATGTGGAACGGGACGGTCTTTCACTCCACGGAACACTGCATCACGGACTGCTGGTCTCCCTCTCCCGGGATATCATGGGACCATTTCGCTTCCTTTCGGAGATGGAGTGCTCCCACGGTGTCATCAGTATGGGACATCTGCTGAACGGGACCGTGACACTAAACGGAGAGGTCCTTGATTTTTCAGGCGGTATCGGATATGCGGAGACCGACCGGGGCCGTTCCTTCCCCAGTGCTTATCTCTGGACGCAATGTGCCTGGCAGAAGCCGGAGCGCGGCAGCCTGATGCTCTCCATCGCCTCTATTCCCCTGCCGGTCCGCTTTACCGGCTGTATCTGCGCGGTGATCTATTGTGGGAGGGAATACCGGCTGGCTACCTATCTGGGGGCCTGTGTGGAGCAGTGGTCCGACACCGGGGCAGTCATCCGGCAGGGAACATACCGCCTGTCAGCAGAGGTGCTGGAAAAGCAGAGCCACCCTCTGCGGGTGCCTGTGGATGGGGCGATGAGCCGTACCATCCATGAAAGCCTCTGTTCCCAAATGCGGTACCGCTTCTGGAAAGGAAGAAATCTCCTTTTTGAGCGCACCGACAGCGGTGCCAGCTTTGAATACGCCGATGCGCGTGAAACGACGTAAGGAAGGTAAAGGCAGAGATGCGAAACCAACTGCAATTTGAGAAGTCCCCCTACCTGCTCCAGCACCAATACAATCCCGTACACTGGCATCCCTGGGGACGATTGGCCTTTGAGACCGCTCAGAGAGAGGACAAGCCTGTCTTTTTAAGCATCGGTTAAGGAACGCTCTTATCACACAGATGGTCCGCAGTCTCCGGCGACTGCAGGTCCGTGGAGTGGGCTCCGGACTGGTGCACCATGCATTTGAGCATCTGGGGATTCTCCAGCATGGGACAGGGCCGCAGATGGTTGCAGTTAAAGGGTTGGTTATTGTGGTAGGCCATGAATAAGGGCGATTGGAAGGCTTCCAGCAGAGTCTTTTCCCGGATGTTGGAATCGGAGTAATGAATGAAGGCACAAGGCTCAATATCACCGTTGGCGTTGATGTGCAGATAGCTGCGTCCACCGGCGATGCAGCCGCCCACGTATTGGCCATCGTTCTGAAAATCAATGGTGAAAATAGGCTTTGTGGAGCGGTACTCCCTGATCTTGCGGTACATAACCTCCCGCTGCTCCAGGTTGGGCAGCAGGTCTGTCACGGCTTCGTTGCCCACAGGCATGTAGTGGAAGAACCAGGCGAATTTGGCACCGCAGTCTACGATGTGGTCGATAAACGCTTCGGAGCTGATGGAATCCACATTTTTGGCCGTGTAGCAACAAGAGACGCCAAAGGGCAGGCGGTATTCCTTCAAAATCTCCATGGCCCGCATCACCGCCTGATAAGTGCCCTTGCCCCGGCGAAAGTCCGTGGCCTCCTCAAAGCCCTCCACGCTGATGGCGGGAATGAAATTCTTCACTCGCTGCATCTCCCCGGCAAACTCCCGGTCAATGAGAGTGCCATTGGTGAAGGCCAGGAACTGACAGTCGGAATGCTCCTCACACAGCCGCAGGATATCCTTCTTCCGCATCAGAGGCTCGCCGCCGGAGAAGAGGTACATGTAAGTGCCGAATTCCTTGCCCTGACGAATGATATCGCTGAGCTCTTCGTAGGTCATGTTCAGCCTGTTTCCGTATTCTGCCGCCCAGCAGCCGGTGCAGTGGAGATTACAGGCAGAGGTGGGGTCCATCAGGATGGCCCAGGGAATGTTGCAGCCCAGTTTCTCCCGGTACTCTGTTTGCCGGGGCCAACCCAAGATACAGGCATTCAGGAAGAAATTCTCAAAGGTCGCTTTCAGCACGTCGTTGTCAATATCTCGGAACACACTCATAATGAACCGGTACATACTGCTCTCCGGGGCATCCAGCACCCGGCGGACCATGGCCCGCTGAGCCGGGAAGCTGTCGGGACCCTCCCCTGCCAGCTTATCCACCCAGTCCATCAGCTTGTGTACGTTTTGTTCCGGGTCTTTCTCAATGTAGCCCAGCGCGGTCCGCAGGGCCATTTTCTTCATTTGCATCGTCAGGTCCATATGGATGCTCCTTTCTTACACGTTCAGATGACCTTATATGCTTTCAGCAGCTTTTCCATGTCTGTTCCGGCAATCTTTTTCAGGACTTTCTTCAGCGCCATCTTCTCTTTGAGGCCAAGGTCCATGTCGGTGATCTTCCGTCCGTCCCGCAGCTTCACGGTGGCGTTCAGCAGGTCCCGGATGTCAAAGGTGCTGCCCCATACCTCGGGAACGCCCCGGTCGATGTCCAGCAGGGTGTAGACGGCCTCCATGCCGGTGCGCATGGAGTACTCGGTGGTGAAGATGGTGTCCCTCTCCGTCTCGGCGAACTGGCCCAGGAAGGCGAAGTTCACGGCGCCCTCTGGCACCACGTCGGGGCGGTCTCCGGCGGCCCGCGGCATGAAGAAGGCGGTAATATAGGGCATCATGCAGGGCACGGTATTGGCGCTGTTGGAAGCCAGTTCTTCGATCTGGTCCTCGGACACGCCCAGGTGATACAGCCACTCCATGCAGATTTCCTTACCGGTACATTCCCGCATGGGCTTTTTCACAAAATTGCCGGGCCGGTCGCTGAACAGGCCGTAGATCCAGCCCACCAGCTGTCCCTTGGGCTGAGAGCGGAACTGGGGCTGGCGGTTGAAGGTCCAGCTCATGAGCCAGTTGGAATCCTTCACGGTGACGATGCCGCCGGTAACCACCTTGCCGCTGAAGGGGTCACGCTGGCAGATGGCCTTGATGTACGGCACGATCCTCTCATCCAGAGTTGTGACAGTTGCGCTCATCCAGTTGCTGCGCTCCGGATCGCAGCAGAACTTGTCCGGGTGTCCAAAGGAGGGGTCCTGGGCCGCGATGCGGCGCCACATGTCCCAGCCGCCGCCGGGCTTCAGCTCCGTGTTGAAGGAAGCGGGCTCGTCCTGGGAGCCCAGGGCGGAGTTTTCCACGCAGCCGCCGTTTATGATGAACACCAGGTCATCCTCCGTAAGGTCTACCTGCTCCTCCCTCTCTTCATAAAGCAGCTTGATGCGGCTGGCCTGCTTCCGTCCGGGCTGGATGTCGAAATCCACATCGGTCACCTTGGTGTTGTAATGGAACTGAACACCGGCCTTCTCCAGATATTTGACCATGGGCAGGATCATGGACTCATACTGGTTGTAGCGGGTGAAGCGCAGGGCTTTAAAATCCGGCAGTCCGCCGATGTGGTGGATATAGCGGCGGATATAGAGCTTCATCTCCAGAGCGCTGTGCCAGTTCTCAAAGGCGAACATGGTGCGCCAGTAGAGCCAGAAGTTGGAGTTCAGCACCTCGTCGCTGAAGAAGTCGGTGATGGGCTTGTCGTAAAGCTCCTCGTCCGGAGTGAAGAACAGGCGCATGATCTCCATGGCGCCCTTGTCGGAAAGGCCGAACTTGCCGTCGGTGTGGGTGTCCCGGCCCCGGTCCACGGTGGCCCGGCAGAGGGAGTAGTTGGGGTCCTCCTTGTTCAGCCAGTAGTACTCATCCAAAACGCTGACGCCCTCCGTCTCAATGGAGGGGATGGAGCGGAACAGGTCCCACATGACCTCGAAGTGGTTGTCCATCTCCCGGCCGCCCCGCATCACGTAGCCCAGGCCTGGGTATTCCCAGCCGTCGCAGGCACCTCCGGGGATAGGGTCCTTTTCAAAGATGTGGATGTGCCTGCCAGGCATCTGGCCATCCCGGACCAGATAGCAGGCGGCGGTCAGGGCCGCCAGGCCGGTGCCGATGATATAGGCGGACTTCCGCTCCACACCCTCGGGCTTGCGGGGATGTGCGAAAGCCTCGTAATTGCCGCTGGAATAATACACGTCAGTGACCTCCTGTATTTGTTTGATGGGCTCATTCTACCGTCTTTCGGCACCATTATCCATAAACAAAGGCGCCGTGGTGATAAAACTCTTATCACCACGGCGCCTTTGTTTAGTTTTTTGTCAAACGCCTCCGCTTGATGGGTTCGCGCTGAAATTTCGCAGGGACAGCCGGAAGTGTCCCGCCATCAGGGTGCTGAGCGCTTCCGTCAGTTCCTCCGGTGTCTCCTTCATGCCTGTTTTGACCCAGTCCAGGGCCACGCCTACAAAGGCATATTTGTAGAAGTCAGCGATAAAGCGCTTATCCTTCTCCCGGACGCGCAGGCCCTCTGCCTGCTCCTCCACCACGTCGATCAGCAGGCCGTAGACCACCTTGTACATGAAGTTTTCCACTTGCTCCCGCTGAACGGAGTGGTAGACATTCTGGATGAAGGCCCGATTCTCCAACACGGTGCGGCACAGGGCCTTGAAGCCCTCCTGCCAGGTGCGGTAAGTGTTCTTCCCCTCCAGTGCCCGGGATGCCTCCTCCTGGCAGATCCAGTCGATCAGGTCGTAAATATCCTGAAAATGGTAGTAGAAGGTCATACGGTTGATACCACAGTCCTCTGTGATATCCGCGATGGTGATCTTGGAAAGCGGCTTCGTCTCCAACAGCCGCTTTAGAGATGCGGCCATGGCCTTTTTCGTGATCTGTGACACAAGCAGGGCCCTCCTTTCCGGCATTTGCTTTTTTGTGATGATACCACAAAACGCCGCAAGCCGCAAGCGATACTCCACTGCGGCAAAGCACCCCGCGGGCGTTGACCCGCAGGGTGCTTTTATTCTTTGTATGGAACGGAGCTTACGGCAGTACCCGGACGCAGCGGTCAATCAGGGTCATGTGGACCTGATCGCCCTCGGCGAAGCGCTCCGACAGCTGGGGATTGTAGACCTCCACAATAATGGGTTGCTCTCCCAGCATGACCTCATACTCCACCTTGGCGCCGTAGTAGGTAGCCCGGGAGATCACGCCGGGCAGCGGGCCTTCGGTGGCAGAGAGGATGATGGACTCCGGCCGGACCGCCAGACAGCAGGCGCCGCCCTCCGTGACGCCCTCCATCTTGCCGGGAGCGGGAATGGAGAAGGTCTTGCCGTGCATCTCCACCAGAGCCGCCTCGCCGTCCCGGCCCCGGAAGATACCGTCGATGAAGTTGGCCTTGCCGATGAAGTTGGCCACAAAGCGGCTGTCGGGCTGCTCATAGATCTCCGTGGGCGTTCCCTGCTGGCAGATGACGCCGTCCTTCATGATGACCACCCGGTCACTGATCGCCATGGCCTCGGACTGGTCGTGGGTGACATACAGGGAGGTGATACCCAGCCGCTTCTGGAGGGCCCGCAGCTCGTCCCGCATGCTCTCCCGCAGCTTGGCGTCCAGGTTGGACAGGGGCTCATCGAACAGCAGCACGCTGGGCTCGATGACCACGGCGCGGGCCAGGGCCACACGCTGCTGCTGGCCGCCGGAGAGCTGGTTGGGGAACCGCTTCTCCATGCCCTTGAGCTGCATCAGCTCCACCACGTCATTGGTGCGGCGGATGATCTCCTCCTGGGGCAGCTTGGCCACTCGCAGGCCGTAGGCGATGTTCTCCCAGATGTTCAGATGGGGGAACAGGGCGTAGCTCTGGAACACCATGGAGATGCCACGCTTATTGGGGGGCACCTTCGCCACATCCCGCTCGCCGATGAACACATTGCCGCTGGTGGGGTACTCGAAGCCGGAAATCATGCGTAGGGTGGTGGTCTTGCCGCAGCCGGAGGGGCCCAGCAGGGTCACCATTTCGCCGTCCTTAATCTCCAGGTCGATATGGTCCACCGCCACAAAGTCCTTGCCGGTATCCGGCTGCTGGAAGATTTTTGTGACATCTTTTAAAACCACGCCGGAGCTCTTCTTGCTGAAGGCCGACTTTTCATTCTGATTGCTCATTTCGTTCCCTCCGTTTTCTGTGTCTTAGCCTGGGGCACCTTGGAACGGGGCGCCAGCAGCAGGTTGATGATGCCGTTGAAAATGCCGATGAACACCAGCAGGATCAGGACCAGCATGGTGACGAAGGCCGCCGCCTGGCTGTACTTGGCCTGGTCGAACAGGGAGTAGATCTTGCTGGTCACCAGGTTCCACCGGGCGGAGACCAGGAAGATGACCGCGCTGACGGCGGTGATGGCCTTGGTGAAGGAGTACACGATGCCGGAGAAGAAGGCATTGCGCAGCATGGGCAGCGTAATGCGGCGGAAGGAGTATCCGGTGTCAGCGCCCAGGATGGTGGATGCCTCCTCAATGGAATTGTCGATCTGCAGCAGCGTGGTGGTGCCGGACTCGATGGCCACCGGCATGTTGCGGAAGGTAAACACGATGATCAGAATCAGGGCCGTGCCCGTGAGGACCAGGGGCTTGGTGTTGAAGGCCAGCACGTAGCTGATGCCCAGCACGGTGCCGGGTACGGCAAACATCAACACGGAGGACACCTCAATGAACCGCTTGCCGTAATAGTTCCGCTTGGCAGTGATGTATGCGATGATCATGCCCAGCAGGCCGCCGATAACGGCAGAGATCAGTCCCAGGACCATGGAGTTCTTCAGGCTGTCCCAGCCGTAGGCCAGGGCCTTCCGGTACTGGTCCAGGGTCAGGGAGTAATCATAGCCCCAGGTCCTGACGAAGGAGCCGAAAATCACCGTGCCGTAAAACAGCAGAATAACGGCGGCGATAACCATGCAGAACGCAAACAGGGGCCACTTGATATGACCTTCGTCAATGAGCTTCCGGGCCTGGGTCGGCTTGCCGGTGACGGTGACGAAGCTCTTTTTGCTGACCCAGTATTTATTGAAAAGGTAGGCGGTCACCGCCGGCAGCAGCAGTAACAGCGCCAGAACGGAGCCCTTCTGCATGTCGTAGCTTCCGGTGATGATCTGATAGACCTCGATAGACAGGGTGGAGAATTCACCGCCGATGGTGGCGGGGTTGGAGAAGTCCTCCAGAGACTGAATGAACACCAGCAGACAGCCGGAGATGATGCCCGGCAGGGACAGTGGGAAGGTCACCGTCCAGAAGGTATGCCAGCGGCTGGCGCCCATGTTGCAGGCTGCGTCCTCCACGGAGGCATCAATGGACGAGAGAATGCCGGAGAGGGTCAGGTAAGCGATGGGGAAAAAGCTCATAACCTGCACCACCACCAGGCTGCCCATGCCGTAGACGTTGTTGCCGGTAATGCCCAGCAGCGTCTTGGTAATGAATCCCTGCTTACCGAAGAGGAAGATGATGGACAGGGACAGAATAAAGGGCGGGGACAGAATAGGCAAGGTGGCAATGGTCTTGAGAAATTTTTTGCAGGGAACGTTGGTGCGGGTGATGGTATAGGCGAAGATATAGCCGATAAAGGTGGCGATGACAGCCACGATGACGCCCAGCAGCATGGTCCGTCCGAAAACAGCCAGATAGCGGGATGTGGTGAGGATCGTGGTCAGGTTTGCCAGGGAGAAGTTTCCGTCCGCGTCCGTCAGGCTGAATACCAGAACCTTCAGCAGCGGATAGACCACGAACAGCAGCAACAGCAGAATGGTGAGAACGACCGCAGCCAGCAGCAGCGGCTGCCGCAGGATCATCTTGGTCTCATTCAGCTTTTTCATACGGGCGGTGCTTTTTCCGCCTGCGGCAACAGTTTTTGCCATGTCAGTTCCTCCTGCGTGATTTCCGGGATCTGTTGGTGTGGGAAACAGGGCTCCCTCCCCCATCGGGGGAGGGAGCCCTCGGATGTCATGCTATGAAAGATTCAGGAAAGGATTACTCCTTGGGAGCGCTGGCGATCTTGGCCTCGAACTGCTCGCAGTAATCCTTCTTCACGCTGGCAGCCCAGACGGCGTCATAATCAATGACTTCCACCTGATCCAGGGTCACCAGGCCGTCGGCCACGGGAGCCTTGGTGTTGGTGGGCACGCGGAAGGAGTTGTTCTCGGCATAGCAGCCCTGGCCCTTTTCGGAGCAAATCCAGTCGATGAACAGCTTGGCATTCTCCTGCTCCTCAGCCTTGCCGCCCTTGATCAGAGCGGTAGCGCCGACCTCATAGCCGGTGCCGTCGGCGGGGAAGCTCAGTTCAATGGGATAGCCCTCAGCGGTGGGCTGCAGACCGTCGTGAGAGAAGGTCAGCGCGATGGCGGCCTCACCCATGGCAACGGCATTGGGAGCGGCAGAGCCGGACTTGGTGTACTGGGACATGTTGTTGTTCAGCTTGCCCAGGTAGTCCCAGACCTGATCGTCGCCCTTCAGCTGGACCAGGGTGGACAGAACGGTGTAAGCGGTACCGGAGGTAGCGGGGTGGGCCATGATGACCTCGCCCTTGAACTCAGGCTTCAGCAGGTCTTCCCAGCTGGCGGGATAGTCCAGGCCCTTGTCGGCGAACCAGTCCTTGTTGCAGGCGAAGGCGATACAGCCCACATAGATGGGGTTCCAGGTGCCGGTGGGGTCCAGGTAGGATTCAGGGGTATTGCTCAGCTCAGGAGACTGATAGGGCTCCAGCAGGCCCTTATCCACGGCGGCGATGTAGTTGTCAGTGGAGCCGCCGAACATCAACGTGGCCTGGGGATTGTCCTTCTCAGCTTCCACACGGGTCAGCATCTCACCGGCGGAGAGGCGGATGTAGTTGATCTTGATGCCGGTCTCTTCCTCGAACTTGTTGAAGTAGTAAATGACCTCAGCCTCGGGGAACGCGGTGTAGACAGTCAGTTCCTTGCTTCCGGAGGGCTGGGCCGCGGGCTCCTGCGTCTCCTTTTCGGGCTCCTTGGCAGGCTCTTCCTTCTTTCCACCGCCGCAGGCGGTCAGAGCCAGGAGCATCACAGCTGCCATCAGCAGAGCAAACAGACGCTTGGTGGACTTCTTCATGATTCTTTTCTCCTTTTCAGCCAATTTTTTATTTCGATCCCGCAGCATACGGGATGGAAAACAGGGTCTCACTCCAGGCGGCACATGGCCCAGATAGCGTTGTGGTCGGACAGTTCTTTCCCTGTGAACTCCGCCAGGGCGGAACCGGGGGCTGCGTAGGTAAAGTCCTCTTTGGCGGTGGATACCATGCGGCTCTTTTCCGCCCGGACGCCCTTCACCAGAATCCAGTCCAGCCGCAGAGGCAGGAAGCTGCCGTCCGGCATGGGCTTACGGCGGGTCAGCTTCGGCTCGCCGGGGACGATCTGGTAGCCCTCCCCCGCCGACAGGGGCAGCAGCGGCTCAAAGTCGAACACATCCTCCAGGCACCGGCGGCGCATTTCGGGGCTGGCGGCAATATCATTGATGTCCTCCTTATCCCGGCCGTCAAAGGTGTTGGTGTTTAGATCACCACCCAGGATCAGCGGCATATCCGGCAGCTCCCGCCGGACGGCCTCCAGAATCGTCTGCATCTGATGCAGGCGCCCCTCACCGTGGGTGCGGTTCTCCAGATGGATGGATACGGCGCCCAGGGACTTTCCGCCCACGTCCAGCTCCGCGAAGACGGCCAGACGGCCGCCGATACGTCTCTGGCGGTCAAAGTACCAGTTGTATTCCTCCGGCAGGCGGATGACCCCTGCCCGGCGAATGGGCCAGCGGGAAAACACGGCGTTGCCGTGGAAGCCCTTTTCGTTTTCGTCGTTCACCAGCTCGATGAACTCCAGGCCCCAGGCGTAATTCAGGCCAAAGGCCTTTGCCAGCTCCCGGGCGGTGTTTTTGTTGCCGGACCGGGCACAGCCGTCATCCAGCTCGTTGGCGAGGATGATATCAAAGGGCTGGATATCCGGACAGTCCCGGAGGAATTCCTGAATCTCCTTCAGATTGACGCCCCGCTCCATGTTGAACATCAGCACGCCCAAAGTCTCCGGGACGGTCTGGGGCGGCTCCACGAAGTTATCCGTCTCCGCCGCGTGGAACTGGGGGATGCGGGCCATGACACTCTCCTGAGTCTGGGTGTCCAGCAGGGCTCCCAAGGCCTTGCGCTCCTCCAACCGAATGCCTTCCATGACTTTAAACTCCTTTTATTGATGTGATTTTCCGGCAGGTCCCCCGGATCACCAACTCCGGCTTCAGGATGTCCGCCGTCTGGCGGTCATCCCCGCCGATTTTCTCCAGCAGCCGCTCCATAGCCAGACTTCCGGCCCGGTCACTGCACTGGGATACAGAGGTCAGCATAATCTGCGGCAGACCGCCAAAGACGATATCGTCGAAACCTACCAGTGAAAAGTCCCTCGGTGCATGGAATCCGCAGTCCTCCGCCGCTTCCAGAATCTGAATGGCCCGTCTGTCGGAATAGGCAAGGAACGCATCGGGAAGGTCTCCCGTCCGGAATAGCCTGCATGCCTGCTCATAGCACCAATTGTCCGGGTTGCTTTCGTCTCCCGCGATATATTCATATGCCGCCAGTCCGTTTTTCAGCATGGACCGGCGGTAGCCCGCCAGCCGCTGCTCCAATGTTCTGGAGCCCTTCCGTCCGCCCAGAAACACGATCCTTCGGTGTCCCAGACGATAGAGGTATTGGGTGGCCTCATAGGCCCCCTGCTCGTTGTCCACTTCCACGTAGCTGCAGTCCGGACCGTGGTTGCTGCCCAAGTACACGCAGGGAATCTCTCCCAGGCGGGGCGCATGACGTTCCTGAGACCTGGGTGAAACAGCGGCGATCACCATGCCGTCCACCCGCTGGGCGTACATCTGCTCCACGGCTTCCAGCTCATAATCCGGGTCGTGAAGGGTATTGGTCAGCATGACCCGGTAGCCCTTCTCCGCGGCGCAGGCCTCCACGGCGGTGCACAGGGCAGAAAAATAGGGGTTGGAGATATCCGGGACAATGACGCCGATGGTGTGGGTCTTCTGCCCCGCAAGTCCTTTGGCCGTGATGTCCGGCACATAGTTCAGAACCTCGCAGGCATCATGCACCGCTTTTCTGGTCCGGGCGCCGATGGACGGATGGCCGTTCAGTACCCGGGATACCGTGGATCGGCTGACGCCAGCCAGAGCCGCCACATCCCGGATCGTCACACGCTTCATAGCAAGTCCTCTTCCCTGTCCGCCTGCGCACATTCCGCAGAAAAGCAACTCTTTTGCGAGAACTTGTGCAACCGTTTTCTTTTATTAAAATAGCACGCCAGGGAAATGCAGTCAATCAGTTCCTCGCCTTTTCTACAACTATTCTAAAAATATATCCGCACTATTTGTGCAAAAACACCATACACACTCTGTCTTGCATTTTTCGTTAAAATTGAATATACTCAAAATAGTCCTTTACTGCCCATGGGAGCTGGGCGTTTTCAAGCGTCTTCTCCCCATTTGCCCCAAAATTAGACGCAGAGTTTGTGCAACCGTTTACATCAGCAGAGTGAAGGTATGGAGGAATTATGGAGCAGATCACCATCAAGGATATTGCCCGGCTGGCCGGAGTTTCCTGCGCCACTGTGTCCCGTGCCCTCAATGGCGTTCCCAGTGTGGACCCTGTGACCCGGGAGCGGGTCCTGGCTCTCTGCCGCCAGCATGGCTATCGCAGGAACCTGCTGGCCCGCAGTCTCAGTGCCAGCAGGGCCGGTCTTATCGGCTGCATCCTCTCGGACCTGAGCAATCCCCTTTTCGCGGAGATGTCCCTTCTTCTGGAACAGTCCGCCCGCCGCCGGGGCTGTCACGTCCTCCTATGCCATGGCCGTGTGGAGGACGCGGACATTGAACAGGTCTTTGACTTTCTCATCGGCCACCGGGTAGACGGCATCATTCTGGTGAGCTCCTCCCGCCAGGCCCCGGCACTGATCCGCCTCTATATGGGCCGCGCACCTATCCTGCTGCAGGGCAGCTTGACTTCCGGAACCTGTCCGGACATCCCTATTCCGTCAGTCTCCGTGGACAATCTGGCGGGCGGCCGTATGGCGGCGGAATATCTGTACGGCCTGGGCCACCGCCGGGTGGCCTATCTGGGGCTCCGGTCCAACAACCAGTCCCATGTTCTCCGCCACCGCGGTTTTTCCGAGACGGCTCAAAGGCTGGGCATGTCCGTGCGAACTCTCTCCAATGACTCCGCCGCATCCAATACCGACGTGGGCTATCAATTAGCCCGCCAATTCTTCTTCCAGGATCTGCCGGAGACCGCTATTTTCGCAGCCTGCGACACGGTGGCCCTGGGCGTCATGACCGCCGCGGCGGAATTCCATGTCTCTATCCCAGAAGAGCTGTCTCTGCTGGGCTTTGACAACATCAGCTGCGGTGCTCTGCCAAACATCCGCCTTACCACCCTCGCCCATCAGTCCAGTCAAGTGGTGGAAGCCTCCGTGCAGTTGCTGCTCACCCAGGTCAACCGCACAGAACCCCTTGACGGTACGCCCCTGCTGATCCCGCCGTCCCTGGTGGAACGGGCCACCTGTCGGGCACTCCGGCCATGACATCGCCCATCGACTGCCGCATATGAAACGGCGGACATCTTCCGGTAAAAACCAGGAAAATGTCCGCCGTTCTTTTACAAGTACCCACAGAGGCCTTTCAAAAGGCCTGATCCTTTACATATCAGAACGCCCTTCAAGCGACGCGATCTCCATGCGCAGCATATTGGATAAAGCGCACTCCTCGGCTTCGCCAACACGCAAAAGGCACTCGGCACTATCGGCGCGGGAAATTTCCTTACGGAGCCGCAGGGCCTCCGCCGTCAGGAGCCGCGCCGCAGTTTCCCCCTGGGAGACCGCGCGGCGCAGACGTCTTTCAAAGATGCGGTCGCAGGAATACGGGCAGTCTTCCCGGCGGCTGCAATTCCAGCAGGCGGACCTGTGGGGACCACTGTGGTAGTTGGCTGTCAAAAAGTCTGAAATGGAGTGGTCCATGAATCTGTTCTCCTTCTCAGTGCGGCACGGGCCGGGAATCCTCCCGGCCCGCCGTTTGTTTTATGCTTTGCAGCCGTGATGATCGGAACCGTGACAAGGCGTATCCGGGCAGAGGCAGTCTTCAAACAAAGCCAGCTTCAGCTGGAGCGCCAACTCCAGGCGCGTCACAGCGGCCAGAATACGCTCAACGCTCTTGTCAATTTTGACAAGGTCATCCACATCTACCCCGCGCAGGTCCGTGGTTTTCTCGATTTTTTCGTGCTCAGCTTCCAAAATCCGTGCAAGGGCTTCCTGCTCCTTGGCAACGGATGCAATCAAATCGGTAATCGCTTTGCAGCGGTTATCGTCGTGATGGGTCGGAAAGGTCTGCGTATAATCCATAAAAATAATTCCTCTCTCGTGGATAATGTGTGCCAACAGCACATTCCATTCTATGTATTTCACTGCGTTTTGACACAAGTAAACATGCCCCTGTGACATCCCAGTTGTCAAAAACAGGTGTTGTGTCCCTCGCCGGCGCCTTCCTCTTCGGCGGCGTGGTACATACGTCCGACCGAAGACCGTCAAAAAACCGGAAGCCTGATTTCACAGTCAAAACCTCCGGCTAAGCCGGAGGCTTGAGTAAGCCCTATAAGGGCTTTATACGGACAATGCCCCTTAAGGGGCCCGAAAAGATTTGCCGACCGCATTACTTTTTCGGGCTACCCCTTAA
>Ga0129317_1001826_pt1 | contig 13974 bp, 2 predicted proteins | sample Cm1ome_FD_94430 | JGI IMG/M metagenome (GOLD analysis project Ga0129317, IMG submission 94430) | Eastern black-and-white colobus group fecal microbial communities from Wisconsin, USA - Cm1105 metagenome | ecosystem: Host-associated > Mammals > Digestive system > Large intestine > Fecal | place...
GTAAAAGCCCTTGGGATTCAAGGTCAGACCATTACCCTCATATTCTAACAGTTTAGGCAACGAGATGTCCCATGCCTATGGCTGGCTACCATAAACAAGGGGCAAATATATAGTAACAGGGATTCAGGCCAGAATCCGCCCTGCTTTCCAGCGCCATTCTTGACTTTGTCGAAAAACGTTTACACAAAATTTTACACCCGGCCTTATACGATGCGCTCCCGCTATTTCTGTTTAAATCAACCTGAATAAATGATTTGTAAGAGCGCAGGACAATGCCCGCCGCTGTTTACATGGTTGCATGACATCTGCTTCGCAGCACCGCCGTACTGCATAACCCCGACCTGAAAAAAGCCTTTGCAGATCGATTTGTCATGCTCATTGATACTGGCAAAAATCAAGCTCCATTTTTTCTCAAATTGGGGCTTGACTTTATTACGGGTTTACAGCTTTCTTGTGTATGGTGTTCGATCTCTTGAAATTTTGGGCATTTTCCAGTACAATAATGACAAGTATGTAGTGAGCGAGGTGCCTCGCAATGCCTGTCAAGCTGAATACAACGTATATCTCCAGTGCGCTGGCCGATAAGCTGTCCCACATTTCCGAATATCCGGTCACTTCCATCGTGGCCCCGATTGGATACGGGAAAAGCAGAGCCATCCGCTGGTGGGCAGATCATTGCCAAAAGAAGAAATCGGATTCTCTGATCCTGCAGCAGATCATTGTCACAGATTCCCTGACGGATTTCTGGCGAGGCTTTTGCCGGAACCTCCGGGAATGGCCGGAACTGGAAAAGGATATGTCTGCTCTTGGATTTCCCGCAGATCCACAGGCGCGGCAGCTGATGATGGAATTGCTGACCGATGCTCTGGCCGGGAAATCCCACGATATTTTTTACATCATTGATGATCTGCACTTTCTGCCGAATCCCGCGTTTACATCTCTAATCCTGTTTTTAAGCGATCACCTGCCGGAGCGGACCCACATTATTCTGCTTTCCCGCAACGTGATCTTTGACCGGGCGGCACAGATGAAGCTGGGTCCCCGCCTGTGGGAACTGAATGTGGACGATTTGCGGCTCGGCGAAACTGACGTCCGGGAATATGCACGCCGGAGCGGCCAGCTTCTGAACATCCGGGATGTGAATATGCTGGCCAGCAGTACCGAGGGCTGGTTCTCCATGGTCTATCTGAAGCTGCGGGCCTATACGCAGACCGGAAAATGGCCGGAAAACACCACAAATATCTATCCGCTCATAGACGAGGTGCTGTTTCGTCCCCTGACGGCCCGTCAACGGGAATTTCTGGTTCGGCTGGGTGTGCCGGATGATTTCACGATGGAAGAGGCAGAGTTCCTGTGGCCGGAAGATGACACTGCGGCGCTGCTGAGCCAGCTGACAGAACAAAATGCCTTTATCACCTGTACCGACGGTGTGTATCGCTATCACAATATGCTGCGCTCCTGCGCCCGGAAGAAGTTCTTACTGCTGCCGGAAACGGAGCAGAATGCCACCCTGATCCGCTTGGGACAGTGGTATGAGAAGATGGGAGAGTGCTGCCTTGCCGCGGAGTGCTATGAAAAAACCGGCAGCTGGGATGACCTCCTGCGGACGGTGGGACAGGACCGGGGTCTGAGCTTCGGCCCCGAGCGGCTGCCGCTGATGCGCCGCTGGATGGCAAATTGTCCGGAGGAGTGTCAGCTGCGCCATCCGCAGGCGCTGCTGGTATTTATGCTGCTGCTCTTTTACGGCCGGGACATCCCGGAAATGCAGCGGTATCACGCGCTGTTTCAGCGCAGCATGGCGCTTTGCACCGACCTTTCCCGGCAGGAGCAGGATCAGCTGGAGGGAGAGGCCCTGCTGCGCCTGTCTTTCCTGTGCTTCAACGACATCTTCGCCATGAGCGCCTATCACCGTCAGATCCGCGCTCTGATCCCCGCAGACCGCAACCCATGGACCCAGGGCTCGCCCTCCGTTCTGATGCTCTATCACAGCAAGAGCGGCAGCCTTGACCGGGAGAACGATGAGATGCGGGAATGTATGCCCATTTACAGCCGCGTTGCCAGCGGACATGGCAGCGGCGCGGCGGTCATCATGCAGGCCGAAACGGAATTTATGCGGGGGAACCTGACCGACGCCAATATTCTCTGCCGCCAGGCGGAGGAACAGGCGCTGGAGGCGGGAGAATACAGCATTTATACGGCCGCCGCCGTTCTCTCCGCCCGGCTGGCGCTGTATGACCAGCCGCTCCGGGGCGGCTTTCCGAGTCTGGACCGGGCGGCGGACACCCTGCGCCGCGCCCATCAGTACCGTTTGCTGACCACCGTGGAACTGGGCCGGGGATGGCTCAGCGCTCTGCTGGGGCAGACGGAGCAGCTTCCCGCGTGGCTGACGGCGGAAGGCGCCAGCATGGCACAGGTGTTCCCGCTGATCGAGCCGGTCTTTCAGGTGATCGTGGGCCGCGTGCTGCTGGCGCAGAGCCAGTGGGCCCAGGCAGCGGCCCGGACGCCCCGGCTGCTCCGGGCCAGTGCCGATGCCCGATTCGTCCTGTGCGGCATCTACGCCCACCTGCAGAACGCCATGGCGCTGATGCATCTCGGAAAGGAAGCGGCCGCACGGCAGGCGCTTTGTGAGGCGTGGTCCCTGGCGCAGCCGGACGGCATCCTGCTGCCCTTCGCCGAGAGCGATCCCTGTCTGGACCGGCTTCTGGACGAGCTGGCGGAGGGGGAAGCCCGGGAGCGCCTGCATACCCTCGCTGCCAGGTTCCGCGCCGGACGGGAGGCCATCCGGCGGGAAGGGGGCCTTTTGGCGCAGTACGGTCTGACGGAGCGGGAGCTGGAGATTGCCGGTCTGGCGGCTCAGCGCAAGAGCAGCCGGGAGATCGCCGAAATTCTGAGTATTTCCGTGAAGTCTGTCAACAACCGCCTGAACGCCGTCTACGAGAAGCTGGGCCTGGGCGGCGAGGGACGGAACAAGCGTCAGGCACTGGCCAAGCTCATGAAAATCTCATAATGGAATCCGGCAAATTGGGGTAATCATTACCCTGCCCAATTTCAAAACGCCACTGTATACTTTGACTATACAGTGGCGTTTTTTTGCGGAAAGGAGGGCGAAGACCGATGACTGGGCCTCCCATCAAGTCAGTGGCGGCACACAGGGGCTATGTTCTGCGGGTGGAATGGCGCAACGGCAGCGCCACGCTGCTGAACATGCGTCCCAGACTGCAAAGCCCGCGCTTTGGCGCGCTGCGGGATGAAGCAGTCTGGAAGTCAGTGACCACGGATGGACGGACCATCCGCTGGATCGATGACATGGGCTATTCCTACGAGATGGCGGAGTATGAGGTCAATCAATTCGCCAGCGGGCTGTGACCCCGCAGAAGGATCCAACAACCAAGGAGGGAAACGAAATGGAACACAAATGGCTGAGAAAAATCACGGCGTTGCTTTTGACGCTGGCGCTCTCTGTCCAGCTTGCCTCGCCGGCATTTGCCGCCGTAGTCCAGGAGGAAAACGGCAATTTTTCTATCGTGGACGCCAATGGCAATGTAATCGACAGCAAATCTCAGAAAGAATGGGAGGAAGCCTATCCTTACGGCGTTTTCGCCTTCAAGGAGACGCAGGTCAATCTGAAGGAAGGCTCTGCGGACGGACAGGAGAAAGGGACTCTGACCCTGTACCGCCTGGGCGGCACGGAGGGCCGCGCGGAAGCGCTGGTCGTCCTGGTCCCCGCTGCGGCACAGATCGAGGAAGACCGGATGTCCTACGCCAACGCGGCCGGAACAAAGGACTATCAGGTGACCGTGGAAAATCCGTGGCCCTGCGCCCAGTATCAGGCACTGGGTGGAACGGGTGAGATCATCCGCGCAGGCGGAGCGATCACCACGGTGACGGACCCGGCAGATCCTTCGGAGGAAAGCCCTGCCGAGGAGATCTCCACCGAGGAGGAAAGTCGTGCCGAGGAGGATGTCCTTGACGAGGAAGAAACTCCTGCTGGGGATGCACGGCCGGAAGCTACGCTGGCCACCCAGACGCTGGTGGCTCCGGTGAAGAACGCTGACAGCTATCAGTGGCAGATGCAGGTCAAGATCTATAACTCCTATGTGCAGAGATGGTCTGACATCGACGGAGCCGATGCTGCGGAGATGGTCATGTCCCCGGAGCTGCTGAAGGCTGTTATGGGTGATACCTATACTTACGATTTCCGCTGCTTCTATGAAGTGAACGGGGTGAAGTATTGCTCCGAGAGCTGGCGGGGTGAGGCTTACGAGCCCGAAGTGGATGACATCCCGCCCGTCATGCCCGAGGACTTTGTGGATGACCGCACCCGCACCGACTCCCTCATCGAGTTCGACGGCGATGAATATGACAGCTATCCCTTCCAGGTGGTCTTTGCCGACGGCGAGTGGGAAAAGGAGATCACCTTTGAGGCTCTGGATGACGGCCTGCACGAGTGCGGCGAAGTGGTCAACGCCGTTGTCATGGAATCCCGCGGAGCGGAAGTCTATATGAACGCCTGCACGGCTTCCATCGCCATCGAGGATGACGAGGAGGAGCTCCCCAGCGCCATGGGGTTTGCGGAGACGGAGATCTGGGCGGACAAGTCCGCCGGAAAAGTCCGCATTCCCCTGATGCGCGAAAGCGAGGGGCTGCAGTATGTGACCGGCGTGGACTATGAAACGGAGAACGGCACCGCTGAGGCCGGAACAGACTATGCCATCAGCAGCGGCACGGCGCTCTTCCCGTCCGAACTGGATTTCACCTATGTTGAGATCGAGCTGGTGAATGACGGTATTCCGCTGGAGAAGGAAGACAGCGAACTGGCCTTTACCGTGAAGCTGACTGCTGCCAAGGGCGGCGGCGGAAGCACGCTGCTGGAGGGGCAGGACACCATTACCGTCCGCCTCTATAACTCCTGTGAAGGTACAGACGTGAACCTTGCCACCGCGCTGTATTCTCCGGATGAGGAGGATCTGACCGGCGCTGTGGGGAACACCTCTGCCATCGTTCCGGCAGGCGGCAGCGTGACAGCTTCTGTTGTGAAGCCCGGCGAGAACGTTCAGGGCGAATACATCGCCGACGGCGCCGGAGACAGCGGGATCAGCACCTATACTTACACCTATCCCGGCGCGCTGACCTTCCGTGACGCCCACGGCGGCAGCTACTGGACGGACAATGCCGCCCTGGCCAGCGAGGATGTCAGCGGTTTCAGCGGCGCGAAGATCCCCAGCGAGTCCGACGACCTGGAGGGCTATGTGGCCAACGCCAAATCCAAGTGGAGCGGCGGCTACCGTTATGGGTCCACGGGCTGGGCGCTTGCCACGGAGAGGGGAGGAAGCATATCCATGACGATCCCCAATCTCTATGACCGCTACAGCTCCGTGACTGTCAACACCTATACCCGGTCGGAGCGCAGTGCCAGTGGTTGGTATGGCGCGGACGATTGGTCCAACGCGCTGTTCTCACCCGGCAGAGGTGACTCGTATGTCTCAATACACTCCAATCCCGGCGGAAACACCTGGGAATTCTATTCCAATACACTCTCCTCCGGGAGCGACGATAATCTGGAGTTCCTCCAGTATTACAGCGGGGGCTGGCCCAAGGGCGACGCCCGCTGTACCATCCAGCTGCGGAACGGCTACATGACCCGCCGCACCATCAAAGCGCCCATCGTGCGCATCCACACGGCGGATGACGATTACCTGCAGGCCAACGCCGCCAGCCTCCATGAGTCTATCAAGCCGGAGATCTCTCTGGTCGCCGGAAAGGGCGGCACCACGGCGGACGGCACAAAGCTCTATAACAATTCCCAGGTAACGGTCACCCGGGGCAACAACGCCTCTTCCTATACCTTTGCCACTCAGGCCAACGGGAAGTTGAGCAATGACTCCCTTTTCTTCAGCCAGGAGGACGAGAACAGCAAATATCCCAAGGCAACCTCCAACGTTACCTCCAGCCGCGGCACGCTGACACTGCTGATGCCCGCCGGCAGCGCCACCAGGCAGCAGGGTTATATCAACGTGGTCATGGACCGGGAGCAGACGCTCTCTCTGGAGATTGCTCCCTCTGTGCCCCGACTCAGCCAGGAGGACAGCACCACCATCGATCCCGAACAGATCGAAGGCACCTGGAACAACCTGTGGGAGAAGTCTGCGCGCAACGGCGGCGTGACCTACACCTACCGAGAGGTCAACTGGGACTTCTCGGACGGGAAAGACGGCTTCAGCGACGAAAAGACCGGCACACTGGCGAAGGATGTTTTCAGCGGAAACAGTAGCCTTTACCAGACCGGCACGAAGCTGAAAAATGTCCGCTCCATCAATTTCCATCTGGACGCGGACGATGTGATCCTGGTCAACGGCATCGCCTACGCGGGCAATGAGGACATCCCCATCCCCGCCAACCAGTATCTCAACAATAATATTACCTTTTATTACTACGATGCGGATTACGTCACCAGCGAAAACACCATGCTGACTACCATTTCCCGCATCGAGCGCTACATCGACCTGAACGATGACGGCGTGGTAAACGGCACCATCAATCCGGTCACCGGCGAATTCGTTCCGGCTGACGGCGAGTCTGTCTACGATGCAGGCACCAACACCGGCACCTATTACGTGCTGCCCTCTCTGACGGACAGCGCTTACTCCATCTCCCAGCTGGCCCCCCGGCTGGGTGCGGACGGCAAATATCACCAGATCGTGCTGAAGGTCTATTACTCCATGCTGCCCCGGAGCCTTGTAGTCCCCGCAGGTGCCAGCAGCAGCGACACTGCGGAGATTATTCCTGCCGTGGTCACGGCGGTCACCTCCGCCTCTGCCCGCAGTTCCATGAGCGACGAACAGTTGGGCTACCGCTATATTGACCATGGCGATACCGGAAGCGGCAAGCCCATGTACGAGGCAAAGGCCTCCGCCATTTCCACCGTGGACATCCCGCTGGGCGGTGATTATAACCCGGCCACGGTGACGGGAGAGAGCATTACGTGGGAACCCCAGTGGAAGGGCAATCCCTATCCCGGCACGGAGTTCACGGATCCCCAGCCCATCTATCTGGACGGCACCGTGCTGGGTGACCGCTATGCCGTGGGTGAAGTGGATGCCAGCGGCGCACTGACCGCCGGGGGCAAAACCAAGGTGGCGGGCTACCTCAGCTCCATGCAGGAAAACGACACCTTTACGCTCTGCGTGCGGGAGACGCCCAAGTCCTCCGGCGGCACGACCTATGGCCTGCGGTCGGAGCCTGTGCAGTATCTTGCCGGTGTGGAATCCTCCCGCCTGGCCAGTACTGCCACCTATCCCTCCTCCATTAGCGCCCGGAATCTGACCGACCCCGATCCGGGCAAGGAAGCGGGCTTTGACTCCTCCAACGCGCACAGCCCCATGAGTGAGTATGACATGACCGGCGACATCAACCTGCCGGAGCTGGAACTGGGCATTACGGACTTCGTCTCCGTCTCCACCAACGGTCAGGAACTGGCCATTTCCGTGGGAGCCAACATCTTTGGCGTAGGCATGGAGAGTGACTTTGAAAACCAGCAGGATAAGTCCTTCGGTGACGCGGAGACCAACGCCCTCAGTGACGCCAATGGGGAAGCGATCGAAACTATCAAGCAGGCCTATAACTCTCTGTTCGGCAAGCGTGACCCGAACACCGGCCGGTCTGAGGGCTATCGGAACGCCATGGAGGACTATGCCGATAAGCTGGACAAGGCGATGGGCAGCAAGGGCAACGGCAGCATCACTTCCAAGGGCGTTGAGGCGGGCCTGGCTGTGAACATCACGCTGCTGCTGAAATGGGACCCCATCGAAAACCGCTTCTTCTTCAACCAGCTGATGGTAGTCTTCGCGGCGGAGCTGGAATTCTCCTACACGGTCTATCTCACGCCCTGCCCCATTTTCTATTGCAGTGTCTCCATCGGCTTCGGCCTCGAAGTCGCCGCCGGTTTGGAGGCCAGCCGGGTCAAGGTCATGGCCGCTGCCTCAAACCTGACTGATTCTGATGTCAGCGGAGACGGATGGACGTATTACACAGGGCAGGAGCACATGGGCTACGACGAACTGGATGAGCCGGAGGAAGGCGACTTCCTGGCGGGAAGCCCAGGGTCCAGTTTTACCTATTCCACGAAAGAAAAGGCCATCGACATCTATTTCAGCGGCACCCTCTATGTGGAAGTGGTTGGCGGCCAGCCCGAGGGATTCACTCCCGGCACCATCCGCTCCGCCGGTGACGAGGCCGTTACCATCAAATTGGCGAAGAAGGTGGATGGTAAGGACAACAGTAAAGACTACACGCTGAAATTCACCGTCGTGAACGATGATAAGACCCGAAACTATGATGGCGAGAACGGTTACACACAGCTGCATCCCGGCTGTGCCATCGTGGACCGGATCGTGGCCATCGACCGTCAGACCAGCGATGTCTATTTCTCCGGCATCAGCATTTCTCCCGAAGCCTCTTTAGAGGTGGCGGTGGGCATGGGCATCGAGATCGTCAAGGTGGAACTGTTCATCAACGTCAGCGTCGGCTGCTCCTTCGCCGTTCTTGCCCACGACTCGGCGGACTATGATGGTGAGGGCGCGGAAAACCACGATTTCGTATTCAACGAGTTTTCCATGGCGGCCGGCGTAGGCTTCCGGGTGGCGGCCCTGCTGTTCAGCTTTGAATTCAACGCCATCCAGTTCACCATCACCTATGACCGTGAGACGAAGTACGACGAGGATACCAACAAGAAGACCGGCTGGAACTTCATGTGGTACGCCGCCAACCAGCAGATCCAAAGCTACGGTCTCCGGGGCGATGACAACATCCTGAAGGTCAATATCATCCTGCCCGGTGAACTGCCCCGGGGCGAGACGATCTTCAGCCCGGAGGAGAATATAGACTCCGGCATCACGACGTTTGCCTTTGATCCCAGCGACACCAGCGTCCCCTTCCAGTATTCCGGCTACGGCAGCACCGGCGACGCCTTTACCCTGGGCAGCGGTCTGGCCTCCGGCAGCACCTATGAGCTGGTGACGGCGAGGGGCTCCAACTACATCGTCTATACTGTTACGGATGAAAAACAGGACAGCATTGACCAGAGCCAGCTGGTTCTCTCCAAGGTGCAGGAGACCGCGATCCCGGATGAGGAGGGCCAGCCCACTTCTGATACCGCCTACGGTCTGGTCCATCCCATTGACAGTGATGCAGAAACCCCGTATCTGAAGCTGGACAACGACAATTTCGGCGACCTGGACTTTGACGCCTGGGTGGATGAAGACGATACCATCCATGTGGCCTGGGTCAGCTATACCAATGAGGCAATGGTTGCCTACGAGGCTGCACTGAACGACGGTGACGCCATCGCCGCTATGGCCGCCGCCGGACGGAATACCCAGGTCAAGACCGTTACGGTGGATGTCAGCGAAAACGGTGACGGCAAGGGCACAGTAAAGACCGTTTCTGACAAAACCGGGGATCATGGCATGTACTATATGCCCTCCGGCGCGGGCGAGATGGTGTTCTATGCCGAGGCCGGCTATTACACTGACACCGAATTGGCCGCTCTGCTGAATTCCTATAAGGACTATTACGGCGAGACGAACTATAGCAAGACCTCCAGCGGCCTTTACTACGGCGAGGATGATCCCACCGCCGACTACCAGATGACCATGAAGCGGATGCGCACGCAGGTCTATGGTAAGAGCTTCTATCCCACCTTCGCGGTTCCCACCACAGACGGCTATACCGTTTCCAGGGTGGCGGCGCAGGATTGGATCGATAATGGCGTGCAGATCGAGAACGCCAGTCTGGCCCAGGTGGGCAGCGACTACTATGCCGCTTACACCACCGCACAGTCGGCGCTGACAGCCAACGGGGAGGATGAACAGACCATCAAAAAGCTCTACCTCCAGAAACTGACGCTGGACGACGCCGGCAAGGCCGTTCCCGGCAGCGCCATCGCCCTGCGGAAGCTGGTGGACAATGCCAAGGACAACAGTGACGACGGCGTTTACGCCAGCGGCAGCTGTTCGGAAGCCTACCGGGACCCCTACTTCTCCAACATCCGGTTCCTGAACGGCAAGCTGGGCGGCTTGAACGGCGAAGACGAGAACTTTGACGAACAAATCGCGATGCAGGCTTACAGCCTCCATGCGGCCGCGGAGACCTTCCTCATCTTTGAGATGAACGGCAATACCTATGTGGTTCCCCAGGAGAGTCTGGCAGGTATCACTGGCGAGGGTAAATCCGGAAGTATTATCCCGTTCTTCACCCGTGAGACCGTCAATCAGTTGGGCGGTTCCGATGCGTCCACCGTGAAGGGTGCGCCCGCTGTCACCAATGTGACCTTCGGCACGGACGGCAGCGGCAACATCACGGCCGTCTATACCAGGGGCGAAAACGGTGCTCCTGGCAACGCGGTCTATCTGACCAAGTATGACCCGCAGAGCCAGACCTGGGGCCTTGGCACCCGGCTTGCCATGCGGGATATGGATACCATTGAGGAGGCCGAGGCCAACAGCTGGAGCGCCAGTGAGACAGCCGCCGCCTGGTATGACACCAACGATGACGGTAAGGCGGATGCCGAGGACGATCCCTCCAGCTTCACCTTCAACCGCCTGCGCGTCGGCCTTGCGGGAGAGGATAAGCTGCTGATCGTCGCGGAAGGCACGCTGATGGATTTGGAGGCCGTCCAGCAGATGCGGGCTGCTTATGACAGCAGCGGCGGCCTGACCGGTCTGACACCCGTGACCGATGAGGAGAGAGAACCTGTTTACTCCTTCCAGCCCAGGCAAACGAACGGTGCCTATGACACCACCAACGGCGTGTATGCCCTGAGTTTCGGTATGGGCAGTCAGGGTATCGGTTCCGCAGCCTTGTATTTGAGCAACTATGACCTGACGCCCGGCTCCACCATGAACGCCAGCGTCTCCTTCGTCAACAGCGGCGATGTGGCCATCCGGGCCGGCAAGAGCCAGCCCGCCTCCATCACTTTGTACGCGGGCGAGGAAAAGCTTGCTGAATGGCAGATCACGGAAAACGTCCGGGCAGGCCAGGAGGTCTATACCGCGTCCACATTCGTGACCCTGCCTGCCGGGCTGAAGGCCGGTGACAAGCTCTATTTCACCGTCAATGAAGATACATCCTACACCGGCAGCGACGCCTTCAGCCAGAGCACGAAAACGGCTGACGGCGCAGCGGATACTGCCGCCTGTATCACCGTGGCGGACCGTGTAGAGCTGGGCTACGAGGATTTCGACATCACCATGGTAGGGGCGGATGAGAATACCGTGACGCTGGCCGCCGACATCCATGTGGGCAACCGCGGCAGTGCCACTTCGGATATGACCTATCTGCGCTTCCAGTATGAGAAGGTCAATTCCCAGGGGGAGACGGAGCTGTATCCCGTAGACCTGACCGGTCATAAGCTCAGTGTCAGCGATGAATCTCCCATCAGCCGGTTCTCCCGTGATGAGCGGACGCTGAAAAACGGCTATCTGCTGCTGCGTACCATGCAGGACGGCGTGGAGATGACCGACGCCACCAAGGCGGGCCAGATCCGGTCCATGTACGGCCGTACCGTCACCGGCACCTTTACAGTTCCCAAGGACTGGTATGACACCAACTATGGCACCGGCAGTCTGAATCTACGGGTGACCATTGAGAGCTATAACGCCAGCGACGATGAAAACATCGAATACAACGCCGCCAACAACGTGAAGCTCCACAGCGTGGAGCCGGAGACCCTCTTTACCACGGTCAGCAGCGTCAATATGCAGGTCGGTTCCACCCTGCGTCTGCCGCTGACCATGCAGACCAGCACGAAAACAGCACCCACGGTCACCGTCACCGAGCTCACAGACGATGGCACCCGGAACCTCAGCGTTCTCTACTACGATGTGAACCAGGGAGCCGTGGTGGTCATGCCCGCCCAGGCTGGTGAGGGCAAGATCCGCGTGGCCGATACGGCGACCAACTCCTTCCACGACATCTGCTACAAGGTGGAGGGCGAGGGCGTGGCCCTGAACATCTACGATGACAACGGCATCTTCACCTGGTACAACGCCTCCGGCAACGCCGGGGACGCCGGCCATAGCGCATGGGACTTCGTGAAAGCCCTTGTGTGGTCCGAGGACTTGCAGACTCCTCCTCTGAGAAGCGACCTGGCAGTGGCCTATGAAGGTGATTCCTTCTCCTTCCAGACTCTGGCGGATTCCATCAACCTGTATTTCATGGGAACGAATACCGTGACGCCCGTGGAGATCGAGGTGAGCAGCAATCTTTCCGGTTTTGGCACGAAAACCTATTCCTCCGCAAACGGCGAAACTCCCGTGACAATCAGCTTCGGCAACAGCGAATCCGTTGCGCACACCGTCACCATCAAAGCAAAGAGCGGCGAGGTTCGATTTGACCGGTTGGAGGAGACCTTCTCCGAGTCTCTGAATATCCAGACCGATCCCACCGCACCCGGTGTCTACTGGAGCCGCACCCTTCCCAAGGCGGCGTCCATCAGGCAGGGTGAGACCGTAAATCTGACTGCGTACTTTGCCGATCTGGGCGGACTGGTGTCTGTCACGATGAATGGCTCGGACGTGTCCGGACAACTGGAAAAGGATGGCGACGAGCTGTGGTCCCTGCCTATGACGATCACGGAGAACGGCAGCTGCCGCTTTGTCGTTACCGACACAGCGGGCAATACCACCACCCGCGATCTGTCTGTGGACTGGTTCAGTGCCACGCTGACCGAGAGCACGGATCCCGGAGCGCCGGAGATCACCGCCCAGCTGACCAAAGAAGACGGAACGCCCATTCCGGCTACCGTTCCCGGCGATATGCAGGTCATGCTGAAGGTGACAGACGGCAGCGGAAATGCTGTGGAAGCCACCATCAGTCAGTATCAGTATAACGATCCCGAATCCCCCACCAGCCAGTACTTTGCGACTTGCGAGGATATGGAACCCAACGAAGATACCCTCTATCCCGTCCTCCGCGGCGTCTACCGTGCCGCAGTCAAGGGGGAGGGCGGCGTGACCAGCTACCGCTTTGTGAACCTGGACGAACGGGATTCCAATGCGCCCGTGGCCTCTCTCAGCAAAAATGCTGACGGTACTGCCCTGATCTATGCAGTTGAAAAGTTTGCAAGTGACAGCGACGAGATGACCCAAATCACCAGCATCAGGCTCAATGACCTGGAACTGCTCAAGACCGATGAGAGCGGTTACCGTTTCTCCGGCAGCTATGTCCTGACCCACGGCGGCAGCTATGTTCTGACCGCAACGGATGAGGCCGGAAACAAGGGCGTCAGCGGAGAAGTGGAGGTCGATCCGTTCCCCATCGTCCTGCCGGAAAGCGCCATCTCCATCACCAAGGTGACAGAGACCAGCTCCACGGATGAGAAGGGGCAGACGGTCTATACATCAAACAGCGATGGCAAGGTCACGATCGACCTGAACCGGATCACTGGCGGCGTCTATGACAGCGAAGCGTCTAAGAATGCTGGAAAGGCAGCCGGCAGCTACGAGTTTGCCCTGCTGCCTGTGACCGGAAACGATACTCCGGCTCCGGACGAGAACACTGCATGGACAGCGGACGATCAGCTTTCCGGGCTGGATGAAGGCGTCTATGTTCTGTATGTCCGCGATGCGAATGAAACCTCCGTAGTCACTGGTCCCATTACCATTACCGTGGAGTTCCTGCGGGTCATCATCCATGACGTGGCGACCACTTATGCACCCAACGGCTCCATTACCGTTACCGCCACCGGCGGAACCGGCGCTCTGGAGTACGCGATCTACAGCCTGGATCTGGAGGCTTCCGGCAAGCTGACCATCAACGACCGGGGTACTCCGAACGATGACAGTGATGACACCGTGGATACCGTTCAGTCGGATGGCACCACCGTTTCCAGGGCCCTGTGGCAGGAGACCAACACCCTTACGAAGCTTCCCTCCGGCAAGTATATCGTTAAAGTACGGGATTCCAACGACCACGCCA
>Ga0129317_1001829_pt1 | contig 13956 bp, 15 predicted proteins | sample Cm1ome_FD_94430 | JGI IMG/M metagenome (GOLD analysis project Ga0129317, IMG submission 94430) | Eastern black-and-white colobus group fecal microbial communities from Wisconsin, USA - Cm1105 metagenome | ecosystem: Host-associated > Mammals > Digestive system > Large intestine > Fecal | place...
CGTTTACGGGCGGTGGGGCAAGTGATGCGAGCGAAAGCTTTTTCAACGCGTCTTGAGACGCGTGCCGGCAGTAAGCCCTTATAGGGCTTACTCAAGCCTCCGGCTTAGCCGGAGGTTTTGACTCGATTCAGTTTTCCGCCGGTGCGGCGGCTTCAGTCTCCGGGATTTCTCCCACGGGGTGGGTCCGCAGGTATTCCAGCCAGGCCTTGCAGCCCTTGGTATTCAGATGGACGCCGTCAGAGGTCCAGTCGGACCGCAGGCAGCCCTTTTCATCCGTCACCGCCGACGCCACATCCAGATAAGGACACTGCTTTTCCTCCGCCAGCTGGCGGATAACCTCGTTATAGGCGGCGATGCGGGTGTTGTTCACGTAGGTCTTTTTGGCCTCCTGCTTGGCGCTGACCGGAGGAAGCGTCTGCAGGACCACCAGGCTGTCCGGATGGTCCTCCCGCAGGCGGTCGATGAGCTTGGCATACTGGTCGTGGTAAATGCTGATGCCGTTCCAGCCCAGCTCGTTGACGCCCAGCATGACATAGATCTTGTCGTAGGTCTTGCCCACCATGGCATCCAGCAGGGGCATCTTCCCGCCCTCGGTCTCCACCTTCTTGGTGAACACCGACTCCACTGTGGCCCCCACGGCAGTGTAATAGGTCCCGGCCTTCAAACCGCTGTAAAGCTGGAAGCCCTGCGTCCGGGAATCCCCCAGGAAAGCGATGCTTTCAAAATATGTATCCTCCACCGGGCCACCCTCTGGCACCAGACCCACAGGAGTCTGCGGCGTTTTCGCCGGCTCCGGGCTGCGGGCCTCCTCGGACAGTACGGACCGCACCGCTTCGGTGGCCTCCTCCAGCTGGATCCGGTGCTCTATGGGCGCCTCCACGGGAGCCTCCGCCGGGGAGTCTGCCGCCACGCTCCGGTGCCCTCCTGAGGCCACCACCAGCGCCGCCGTCACCATCAATACCAGAATGGCCGGCAGCCGCAGACGGCCCTCTCTTTTTTCTCTCTTTCCCACCATTGCTTCCCCTTTTCTCCGCCCGGATTCCTATCTATTATTATAGACGAAATCCGACCAAAAAAGTCGAAACAAATTATGAGAATTTTCACGGCATTTTTTATGGAAACCTACAAACATTTCCCTGGGCTGCCCTCTCCGGCAAAACGCGGGCGGCCATCGCCGCCCGCGTTTTCAAACTCTCTCAGCCTCACACCCGCAGACTTTCGGGGTAGGCGCCGCTGTCGTGGAGCTTTTTCAGCTCCGCCGCCACGGTGGCCCGGTCCTCCTGATAGGTCATGCCAAACCACTTGTCAGCGGAGTGGAGCACGGTGACCTCCAGCTTCCCAGCCTGCATCTGGTGGTCCACCATCACAGGCAGCAGGCACTCCGCCTTGATGTTGTCCCCCGCCTCGTTCCGCAGAAAATCCTCGAAATATTCCTTCAGGGCTGGGAAGATGGAGGGGGCAAAGCCCCAGAAGTTCATGGAGACGATGGTGTCCGGGCTCAGCTCCCGGTCCTCCGCCAAGTCCTTCAGGGACCCGCCGGGATACAGCTGGATCTTCAGGGCCTCCCGGACGCTCCGCAGCTTGCCGTCCTCCACGGTGCAGACGCCCCGGGACACGGTGCCGTGGAGGCTGGCGGTGTTTTTCAGAAGATAGCCTACCATGACGGCCTGGCCATCGGCAGGCAGGTTCACCAGAGCCTCGTACATGGTCCGGTAGGCGTCGATGCCGTAGTAGTCGTCGGCGTTGATGACGCAGCAGGGGCCATCCACCACGTCCGCCGCACACAGCAGGGCGTGGACCGTGCCGAAGGGCTTGGTCCGCTCCGCCGGGATGGTGTAAAAGTCCGGCACGGAGGAGAAGTCCTGGAAGGCATAGGCCACTTCCACGGGGCTGCCGTCCTTGGCGGTCTTATTCCGCAGATAGCCGCAGAGCCGCTCCATCATCTCCTCCATCTCCGGTTTGATGATGAACACCACTTTGTTGAAGCCCGCCCGAAGGGCGTCGTGGATGGAGTACTCCATTAAAATCTCATGGTGGGGACCGATGCCGTCCACCTGCTTGCTGCCGCCGTAGCGGGAGCCCAGTCCCGCGGCCATGATGACCAGTGAAACTTTCATTGTATTGATCTCCTATCGTTTCTCACGTATGTTTACGCAACAGGTTTTCCTGTCTCTACCTTACCCCATTTCCGGTCCGTTTGCAACCGCTCTTGACTTTTTTTCAATTCCGGCTATAATATGAAAACGATTCTCATTTTCATATTTAGAGAGGCACACTATGGCATACACCACAAAACAGCATCAGGCCATCCTCCGCTGTCTGGAGCAGCGGGCGGAGGAGGCCCTCTCCGCCAACCAGCTGGCGGAAGACCTGCGCCGGGAGGGCTGTCCGGTGGGGCTGGCCACCATCTACCGCCAGCTGGAAAAGCTGGAGGCCGCCGGACGGGTCCACAAGGTCCACACGGAGGAGGGCGCCTTTTTTCAGTTCTGTCCCCATCCCGAGGCGGACCACGGCTGCTTCCTGCTGCGCTGCGAGAACTGCGGCCGCATGGTCCACCTGGACTGCGGCCATCTGGAGGACCTGTACCGGCACCTGGAACAGCAGCACCACTTCCGCATCGACCCCCGCCGGACCATCCTGACCGGCCGGTGCCGGTCCTGCGAGGAAAAGGAGGCCGCCCATGAGCGCCAATGAACTGATCGTCTGCGAAAACGTCTCCCTGGGCTATGAGGGCCAGAGCGTGCTGACGGGCCTGGACCTCACCATTCGGGCCGGGGACTACCTCTGCATCGTAGGGGACAACGGCTCCGGTAAGTCCACCCTGCTGCGGGGGCTGCTGGGGCTGATCGCGCCCCAGTCCGGTACGATCCGGCGGGCCCCGGAGCTGGAAAAGGGGGCCGTGGGGTATCTGCCCCAGCAGACCAAGGCCCAGAAGGACTTCCCCGCCACCGTGTTCGAGGTGGTGCTGTCCGGCTGCCTGAACCGGAAGGGCATGCGGTTTTTCTACACCTCGGCCCAGAAGTCGGAAGCCCTGATGAACATGGGCAAGCTGGGAATTCTGGAGCTGAAGGGCCAGAGCTACCGGGACCTGTCCGGCGGCCAGCAGCAGCGGGTCCTGCTGGCCCGTGCCCTGTGCGCCGCCAGCCGTCTGCTGATTTTGGACGAGCCCATCACCGGCCTGGACCCCGCCGCCGCCCAGGACCTCTACAAAACCCTGGCCTATCTCAATAAAACAGAGGGCATGGCGGTGGTCATGGTGACCCACGATCTGAAGGCCGCCCTCCGCAGCGCCCGGACGGTGCTGCACATCGGCCGCCGGGGGACCTTCCTGGGCACCCCCGCTGAATACCTGGCCTCCCCCCAAGGCAAACGATTTCAAGACGAGCTGACTTCCGGACCTTCCAGCACAGAAAACAACTCCTCCGCAAACCAGCGAAGCGTATGCGGAGGAAAAGGAGGAGCAAGGGAGCATGTGCAGCTTTCGCCGCAGGCGGAAGCGAAACAGAGCCGACTTTGCGACGACGCGGGTCGCCGTTTCCAGGAGGAGCAGCCATGAACATTCTGCAGATGTTTTCCTATCCCTTCATGCAGCGGGCCCTGATCGCCGGGGTGCTGGTGAGTCTGTGCGCCGCGCTGCTGGGGGTGTCCCTGGTATTGAAGCGGTACTCCATGATCGGCGACGGCCTGAGCCACGTCTCCTTCGGCGCCCTTGCCATCGCCGTGGCCCTGGGGGTGACGCCCCTGTGGTTCTCCATTCCGGTGGTGATCCTGGCGGCCTTCCTGCTGCTGCGGGTGGCGGACAACCCCCGCTGGAACAGCGACGCCGCCATTGCCGTTATGAGCGCCTCCTCCCTGGCCGTGGGCATTCTGGTGATTTCCCTGACCACCGGCATGACCACCGACGTGGACAACTACATGTTCGGCAGCGTCCTGGCTATGACAAAGACAGACGTGGTCCTGGCCGTGGTGCTGTGCGCCGCTGTGTTGGTGCTGTTCATTCTGTTCTACCACAAGCTCTTCGCCATCACCTTTGACGAAAACTTCTCCCGGGCCACCGGATTGAAGGTCAGCCGGTACAATACCCTGCTGGCGATCCTGACAGCTCTGACCATCGTGCTGGGCATGCGGATGATGGGCGCCATGCTAATCTCCTCCCTGGTGATCTTTCCGGCCCTGACGGCCATGCGGCTGTTCCGCAGCTTCCGGGGCGTGGTGGTCTGCGCCGCCGTCACCTCCGTGCTCTGCTTCTGCATGGGGCTGACCATTTCCTTCGCCTTCTCCACCCCCGTGGGCGCCACGGTGGTAGCCGCCAACCTGACCCTGTTCCTCCTCTCCTGTCTTTTCCGCCTTCTGCGGCGGTGAACCAACAGGCCGGCAAATGCCGGCCTGTTTCTGTCTACTTATTTTAATAAAAAGCGGAAAACCTCTTGCGCTTGGGAGTAAACTGTGATATATTGCGTATGTTAGAAAGTGTAAGTTACGGAGTGGACCCAAAGGTCCGCTCTTTTTGTTGGTCATTTTTGACTGCTTAAGACTTGAAAATTTTGTCAAATAAAGTGAGGTTTTTCCATGAAGAAGATCACGGAACTGACCGCCGAGCTGGCCGCCCCCGCCATCGCGGAGCAGGGCTGCACCCTCTGGGACGTGGAGTACGTCAAGGAGGCCGGCACCTGGTATCTGCGGGTGTTGCTGGACAAGGATGGCGGCGTGGACATTCTGGACTGCGAGGCCATCTCCCGCAAGCTCAGCGACCTGCTGGACGAGGTGGACCCCATCGAGGGCAGCTACACCCTGGAGGTGGGCTCCGCCGGCGCCGAGCGTGCCCTGAAGCGTCCCTCCGATTTCCAGCGCTATCTGGGCAGCCCCGTGCTGGTGAAGCTGTACCGGAACCTGGACGGCCGGAAGGAATTTGCCGGCACCCTGGCCGCCTATGACGAGGCCACCGGCGACGTGACCGTCACCGTGGGCAAGGAAGACAGGACCTTCGGCAAGAAGGACGTGGCCCTGGTCCGCCTGCGGGTGGAATTTTAACACACAATCCCTGCGATCAAAAAGTCGTATTTGAAAAAAGAATAAGGAGAATCAGACAATGAGAGGCAAAAAACAGAAGGAACCCGTTGGTATGAACCCTGCGGAGATCTTCGCCGCCCTGGCTCTGCTGGAGAAGGAGCGCGGCATCCCCCAGACCTTTATGATGGAGAAGATCATCCAGGCCATCACCACCGCCTACAAGCGGGACCACGACGGCGTGGAAAACGTGATCGTGGACGTGGACGAGGAGCATCAGACCCTGAAGATGTTCGTCCAGAAGAACGTGGTGGACGAGGAGGACTATGTGGACCCCGCCAACGAGATGACCCTGGCCGAGGCCAAGGCCCTCTCCGCCAAGTATGAGATCGGTGACATCGTGAATATCCCCGTGGACAACACCGAGTTCGGCCGCATCGCTGCCGGCAACGGCAAGCAGGTCATCATCCAGGGCCTCCGGGAAGCCGAGCGCGGCATGGTGTACGACGAGTTCAACAGCAAGCAGCATGAGATCCTCACCGGCGTGGTGACCCGCATGGACCCCCGCAACGGCAACGTGTCCCTGCGCATCGGCACCGGCACCGAGTCCACCGAGGCTCTGCTGATGGCCGGCGAGCAGGTTCCCGGCGAGGTTTTGACCGAGGGCATGCACGTGAAGGTCTACGTGGTGGACGTCCGCCGCTCCACCCGCGGTCCCCAGATCATGATCTCCCGCACCCATCCCGGCCTGGTGAAGCGCCTGTTCGAGCTGGAGGTCCCCGAGATCTATGACGGCACCGTGGAGGTGAAGTCCATCGCCCGCGAGGCCGGCAGCCGCACCAAGATGGCCGTCTGGAGCAACGACGAGAACGTGGACCCCATCGGCGCCTGCGTGGGCCCCAAGGGCCAGCGGGTGGCCAACATCGTCGACGAGCTGCGGGGCGAGAAGATCGACATCATCAAATACAGCGAGGACCCCGCCGCCTTCATCGCCGCCGCCCTGGCTCCCGCCGACGTGGTGGATGTGTGGATGGCCGACGAGGGCAAGGCCTGCCGGGTAATTGTGCCCGACGACCAGCTGTCCCTGGCCATCGGCAAGGAGGGCCAGAACGCCCGTCTGGCCGCCCGCCTCACCGGCTACAAGATCGACATCAAGCCGCAGAGCTACAAGGACCCCGAGGAGGGCGTGGACGAGGACAATGTGGAGATCCTGGACGAGGTCACCGAATAATTGTGGAAAGGCGGTTGGACCATGTCGAAAGTAAAAAAAATTCCCCAGCGGCAGTGTGTTGGCTGCCGGGAAATGAAAGATAAAAAGGCGCTGCTGCGGGTGGTCCGCTCCCCGGAGGGGGCCGTCAGCCTGGACTTCGGCGGCAAGAAGCCCGGCCGGGGCGCCTATGTGTGCCACGACGTGGAGTGCCTGAAAAAGGCCCGCAAGACCCGGGCGCTGGAGCGGGCCTTTGAGACCGCCATTCCCCCCGAGGTCTACGACGCCATGGAGGCGGAACTGCGAGGTGCGGATGGACAGTAACCGTATCCTCTCCCTGCTGGGTCTGGCCCTGCGGGGCGGAAACCTGGCCGTGGGCGAGGAGCCCGTGGAGGCCGTGGCCCGTGCCAGAGACGCCCGCGTACTGCTGCTGGCCTCCGACGCGGCGGACAACACCCGCCGCCGGGTGGAGCATTTCGCCGAGGCAGGCCAGTGCCTGTGGCTCCGCGTCCCTTTCACCAAGGCGGAGCTGGGCCGGGCCGTGGGCCGCTCCTCCGCCGCTGTCACGGCGGTGACGGACATCGGCCTTGCCAACACCATCGTCCACCGTCTGGCGGAGCTGGACCCGATGAAGTACGACGAGGCCGCCGCCAAGCTGGAGCTGAAGGCCAAACGGGCCGCCGAGCGGCGGGCCGAACAGCTGGCCCATGAGAAGAACCTCCGCACCGGCAAGCGCAAGCCGAAAAAGGAGGTGCCTGAAAAGGCGGTCCCCGAAAAGGCGGCGCCCAAACAGGCCATCTCCGCAAAGCCCGCTGTCCGGAAGGCTGTCACCGGAAAGGCCGCTCCGGCCGCCGGAAAGCCCCGGTCCGGCCATCCCGGTCCCGGCAAGTCCCGGTCTTCCAAGGGCAACCGCCCCAAGTCCCGGAGCGCATATAACCCCTACGCCCACAGCCGCCCGGTGAAAAAGGGCAAGGGCTCCTTCCGCAAGCAGGAAACCTGATCGCATTGATGATAAAAATCCCCTAAAATGAGGTGTTTTGATTGGCTATTGAGAAATACAGGGTCCATGAGGTGGCCAAGGACTTCGGCCTGCCCACCAAGACCATTACCGAGATCCTGACCAAGTATGTGGCCGCTCCCAAGAACCACATGCAGGTCCTGTCGGACCATGAGCTGTCCGTCATTTTCGACTATCTGACCCAGCACAACCAGGTGTCCGGCATTCAGGTGATCTACGCCGACACCCAGCCCAAGGAGCAGCCCAAGCCCGCCGCTCCCAAGGCCGCTCCCGCGTCCCAGCAGAGCGCCCAGAAGCCCGCTGAGGCGTCCAAGCAGCCCGCACAGCAGGCAAAGCCCGCCCCCAAGGCATCTTCCGCTTCCCAGCAGAGCGCCCAGAAGCCCGCTGAGGCGCCCAAACAGCCCATTCAGCAGCCCACCACCCGTGTCCCCCAGAAGAAGATCGTGGACACCCGCAAGGGCGGCGACGTGAACCTGGCCAAATACGACGAGCGCCTGGAGGATCTGGGCGGCGAGCGGGGCCAGCGCATGCAGCAGAAGGGCGGCAAGGAGAAGTTCCGCAACAACCAGCGCAAGGGCAACATGACCTTCTCCAACAAGCGCCGTCAGGACGAGGCCGAGAAGATGCGCAAGCTGCAGCTGGAGATCGCCAAGAAGGCCCCCGTGAAGGTCCAGATTCCAGACGAGATCTCCGTGGGCGAGCTGGCCTCCCGCATGAAGAAGACCGGCGCCGAGGTGGTCAAGTGCCTGATGAAGAACGGCATCATGGCCTCTCTCAGCCAGATCATCGACTTCGACACCGCCGCCATTATCGCCGAGGAGATGGGCTGCAAGGTGGAGAAGGAAGTGGTGGTCACCATCGAGGAGAAGCTGATCGACGTGTCCGAGGACAAGGCCGAGGACCTGGTGCCCCGGGCTCCCGTGGTCGTGGTCATGGGCCATGTCGACCACGGCAAGACCTCCCTGCTGGACACCATCCGCAACACCTCCGTGGCCGCGGGCGAGGCCGGCGGCATCACCCAGCACATCGGCGCCTATCAGGTGCAGATCAACGGCAAGTCCATCACCTTCCTGGACACCCCGGGCCATGAGGCCTTCACCTCCATGCGTGCCCGCGGCGCCATGGTCACCGATATCGCCATCCTGATGGTGGCGGCGGACGACGGTATCATGCCCCAGACCATCGAGTCCATCAACCACGCCAAGGCCGCCAATATTCCCATCATCGTGGCCATCAACAAGATCGACAAGGAGAACGCCAACCCCGACCGCGTCATGCAGCAGCTGACCGAGCACGGTCTGGTGCCCGAGGAGTGGGGCGGCGAGACCATCTGCTGCCGCGTGTCCGCCAAGAAGAACATCGGCATCGACAACCTGCTGGAGAACCTGGTGCTGCTGGCCGAGATCCAGGAGCTGAAGGCCAACCCCAACCGCGCCGGCCAGGGCACCGTCATCGAGTCCCGTCTGGACAAGGGCCGCGGCCCTGTTGCCACCCTGCTGGTGCAGAACGGCACGCTGAAGCAGGGTGACATCATCATCGCCGGCACCGCCGTGGGCCGTGTCCGCACCATGCTGGACTACAAGGGCAACCGTCTCACCGAGGCCGGTCCCTCCGTCCCCGTGGAGATCGCGGGCCTCAGCGAGGCCCCCATCGGCGGCAGTCCCTTCTTCGCCGTGGCCGACGAGCGCATGGCCCGCGAGCTGGTGGAGCAGCGCAAGGCCGAGGAGAAGGCCAAGGCCCTGGCTCCCACCCAGAAGGTGTCCCTGGAGAACCTGTTCGACCAGATCCAGGCCGGTGAGCGCAAGGAGCTGGCCCTGATCGTCAAGGCCGACGTCCAGGGCTCCGTGGAGGCCGTGAAGGCCTCTCTGGAGAAGCTCTCCAACGACGAGGTCAACGTCCGTGTCATCCACGGCGGCGTGGGTGCCATCAACGAGTCCGACGTCATGCTGGCCGCCTCCTCCAACGCCATCATCGTGGGCTTCAACGTCCGTCCCGACGCCGCCGCCCGCGAAAACGCCGTTCGCCAGAACGTGGATATGCGGATGTACCGGGTCATTTACGACGCCATCGACGAGATCGAAGCCGCCATGAAGGGCATGCTGGCACCCCAGTTCCGGGAAGTTGTCCTGGGCCACGCCGAGGTCCGCCAGACCTACAAGGTCTCCGGCGTGGGCACCGTGGCAGGCTGCTACGTCCAGGACGGCAAGATCGTCCGTGCCTGCTCCGTCCGCGTGGTCCGCGACGGCATCGTGATCCACGAGGGCAGCCTGGCCTCCCTGAAGCGGTTCAAGGACGACGCCAAGGAGGTCGTCCAGCGCTTCGAGTGCGGCCTGACCATTGAGAAGTTCAATGACATCAAGGAAGGGGATATCATCGAGGGCTTCACTATGGAGGAAATTCCCAGATAAGGTCCTTTCCACTGTATTTCTGATAAAAGCCATATAACCGCAAAGGATAAAGGGGCGGCGACCACGTCGCCGCCCCTTCGTTTTTTGAAAAGCGTCTGTCCTGCTTTCTCTGCATACCAAGGCAGCGCTGAGCGAAGCGATGAGCGCGGAAATCGGAGCAGTTCCATCCGTCAACCACCTCGAAAGCAAACCGGAATTCTCAACATGCGGCGGCAGGCTATCTCTGTTCCTCCTATGTAAGACACACCCGGTACGGACCCTCAATTTTGCACCGCACCGTCTCGCTCAACTCCCGTATTCGTCCAAATCTGCCCAACGGGCAGGATTTGGACACGGAAGCGTTTTCTTTTCCACCGCTGCGGCGGCGACTTTTCTTTGACGCTGTCAAAGAAAAATCGGGGCCGCATCCCCGCCCGGCAAGGCCGGGCATTCCCCGTCCCCTGCCAGGGGACCCCAAAGGAGGTTATTCCCTATGCCCAGCAATCGAATCGGCCGTATCAACGAAGAGATCCAGCGGGAACTGGCCGACCAGCTCCGCCATCTGAAGGACCCCCGCGTGTCCCAGGTGGGCATGGTCTCCATCACCCGGGTGGACACCACCGGCGACCTGCGCTACGCCCGGGTCTATATCAGCGTCCTGGACAAGAGCCAGGAAAAGGATGTGCTGAAGGGCCTCAAGTCCGCCTCCGGCTTTCTGCGCCGGGAGCTAGGCCGGGCCCTGCAGCTGCGGTACACCCCGGAGCTGCAGTTCATCGGCGACGACTCCATCCAGTACGGCGCCCACATTCTGGAGGTTCTGCGGGACCCCGATAAGGTGAAGCCCGTGAATCCGGACAACGACGCCGTCCTGCCGGAGGAGGAGTGAGCCATGCTGACCGTCTCTGAGACCGCGGCTTTGCTGCGGACCTTTGACAACATTCTCATTCTCACCCACATCCGCCCCGACGGGGACACCGTGGGCTGTGCCGCCGCCCTGTGCGCCGGTCTGCGGGCCCTGGGCAAGACCGCGTATCTGCTGCCCAACCCGGGTCTGACGGACACCACTACGCCCTATTTTGCCCCCTACGCCGCCCCTGACGGCTTCTTCCCGGACAAGGTGGTGTCCACGGACATCGCCACCGTGGGGCTGTTCCCCGACAACGCCAAGCCCTATATCGGGCGGGTGGACCTGGCTATCGACCACCACCCCTCTTTTGAGCACTTCGGCAAGGCCAACATCGTCCGCCCGGAGGCCGCCGCCTGCGGTGAGCTGCTCTACGACATTCTGGCGGCTCTGGGGCCCATCACTCCGGCCATGGCCCTGCCGCTGTACGTGGCCGTGTCCACGGACACCGGCTGCTTCGCCTACGCCAACACCACCCCCCAGACCCACGCGGTGGCGGCGGCTCTCATGCGGACCGGCATTGACTACCGGGCCGTCAACAAGATCTTTTTCCGCACCAAATCCCGCAAGCGGATGCAGCTGGAGGGCGCAATCCTCAGCACCTGCGAATTCTATGACCGCGACCGGGTAGCCATTTTGTCCGTCCCCTGTTCCCTGATGGAGCGGTTCCAGGCCACAGAGACTGACGCCGAGGACCTTTCCGCCCTGGGCCCCCAGATCGAAGGGGTAGACTGCGCCGTCACCATGCGGGAGCTACGGCCGGACGTGTGGAAGCTGTCCCTCCGCACTGGAGACCGGGTCAACGCCACGGAGGTCTGCCGGGTGATGGGCGGCGGCGGCCACCGGGCCGCGGCTGGCGCCACCATTGAAGGCCCCTGGGCCGACTGCAAGGAGCGGGTCCTTGCGGCTATTGCCCGGAACGTGCCGGATTTTACGAGGTAAGTCCCCTGAGCAGGGGACGAGGCTTTAAACCCCCCATTTTCTTTGGGTTGCGCCCAAAGAAAACGGGCCGTTCACGGTCCAAAAGAAAAGCGCTTGGGCGGATCAACTTGACACTGTTGTGTCAAGTTGACCGCAAATGCGAAGGCCGCCGTGGCCGGTGCGGCACAGACTTGCGAGCCTGTACCGGGTGCGTCCAACATTGGCAGCACAGGGATATCCTGCCGCCGCATGTTGACACTTCCGACTTGCTTTCGGGGTGGATGACGAAAGGTCTGTCCTTCTGGCCCCGCGCGTTCCGCTTCGCTACGCGCTGCCCGGGCATACCGGGGGAGCGGCAGCGGAAAGGGAGGCAGGGGCCATACGACGCCCAACCCGAAAGCCGCACCCACGCCCCCCAATGCGGCGGAGCAGTTCTCTGTTTCCAAGGCCGAAGCGCACCCGGTACAAGCTCCCAACTTCCCACCGCACCGATCACAACGACTCCCGTACCCGTCCAAACCTGCCCACAGGGCAGGCTTTAGACGCAAAAGCGGTTTCTTTTCCACCGCTGCGGCGGCGACTGAAGGTGAATTGCCACACAGCGGCAAGAGAAGCCCCTCTGGCGGGTTTCTTTGACGCTGTCAAAGAAAAGTGGGGGCCGCATCCCCCGCTCCCCCCGGTAAGGGGGACACCTTTATCAAAGGAGAACTCCCCTATGCCTAATGGAATCCTCATCATCGACAAGCCTGCCGGATGGACCAGTATGGACGTCTGCGCCAAGCTGCGGGGCATCCTGCGGGAAAAGCGGGTGGGCCACGGCGGCACCCTGGACCCCATGGCTACCGGCGTGCTGCCGGTGTTCGTGGGGCAGGCCACCCGGGCCGTGGAATTCGCAGAGAACAGTCGGAAGGAATACGTGGCCGGGCTGCGGCTGGGCCAGGTGACCAACACCCAGGACACCAGCGGCGAAACCCTGGCGACCCATCCCGTCGCCGCCTCCCGGGCCGACGTGGAGAATGCTCTCCAACACTTCCTGGGGGACATTCAGCAGATTCCCCCCATGTACTCCGCCATCAAGATCAACGGCCAGAAGCTCTACGACCTGGCCCGGAAGGGAAAAGAAGTGGCCCGGAAGCCCCGGAACATTACCATTTATGAGTTGGAGCTTTTGGATCAGGTCAGCGAAACGGATTATCTGTTCCGCTGCGTCTGCTCCAAGGGCACCTACATCCGCACTCTCTGCCACGACATTGGTCAGCTTCTCGGCTGCGGCGGCACGCTGTACGCCCTGCGCCGGACCATGGCGGCGGGGTTCTCCCTGGACCTGGCCGTCACCCTGGAGGATGTGCAGGCACAGGGCGAGGCCCTGCTGCGGCCCACGGACAGCCTGTTCGCGGAGCATCCGGTGCTGACCCTCTCCTCGGAGAAAAAGGAGAAGCGGGTCCGCTGCGGGAATCCCATCACCATGCAGGGAACGCCGGATGGGACCTACCGGGTCTGCGGCCAAAACGGCGAATTTCTCTGTCTTTCCCGTGCCGAAAACGGCACGCTCACATCCATCAAGAACTTCTTTGGAGCGTAAACGATATGTCCACGAAGGAAAAAGTCATTGCCCTGGGCTTCTTCGACGGAGTCCATCTGGGCCACGCCGCCCTGCTGCGGCGCACGGTGGAGGTAGCCGCCGCCCGTGGCGCCGTCCCTGCGGTATTCACCTTTGACCGGGTGCCGAAAGAGGTGGTCACGGGCATTCCCTGCCCCCTGATCAACTCCCCGGAGGACCGGAAGGACCTGGTGCGCCGCCTGTACGGCATTCGGGAGGTCCTCATGGTCCCCTTTGACGACGAGATGCGGACCACCGCCTGGGACGATTTCGTCACGGAGATTCTGGTGAAGCGGTATCACGCCGTCCATCTGGTGGCGGGTCACGACCACCACTTCGGCCACAAGAACCAGGGCTCCCCGGAGCTGCTGGTCCAGAAATGCGCGGAGCTGGGCCTGGGCTGCGACATCATCCCCAAGGTGGAGGTGGGCGGCATCACCGTCAGCTCCACCTACATCCGCCGTCTGGTGGAGCTGGGGCAGATTGAGCGGGCCAACGCGTTCCTGGGGCACCCTCACGTGCTGACCCAGGAGGTCCGTCACGGCCGCCGCATCGGCCACACCATCGGCATCCCCACGGTGAACCTGGTGGCCCCGCCCCACGTGCTGGTGCCCAGCCACGGCGTCTACGCCACCCGGGTGGTTCTGCCCGACGGCACCAGCCACCCCGCCGTCACCAATGTGGGCACCCGGCCCACGGTGAACAACGGCACCGACGTGACGGTGGAGGCCTGGATTCTGGACTTTGACGGGGACCTCTACGGTCAAACGGTCCGGGTGGAGTTTTTACAGCACATCCGGGACGAGGTCCGCTTCGACTCTCTGGACGCCCTGAAGGCCCAGATCATGCGGGACGCGGAGACCACCCGGCAGTGTCTGGCGGAGCTTGCATAAGATAAAAAAGGACGGCTGA
>Ga0129317_1001830_pt1 | contig 13954 bp, 9 predicted proteins | sample Cm1ome_FD_94430 | JGI IMG/M metagenome (GOLD analysis project Ga0129317, IMG submission 94430) | Eastern black-and-white colobus group fecal microbial communities from Wisconsin, USA - Cm1105 metagenome | ecosystem: Host-associated > Mammals > Digestive system > Large intestine > Fecal | place...
ATGCCGATTACCTCATCCCGAAGCTCGGCCACGACCTGCGGGAGGTCGTTGAATGTAAGTTCGTTTGTCATACTTTTGAAAATTAAGTTGCGGCAAAGGAACTGAATGATATACCTGTGATACAGACTATTGACGATAATCGGTGGATAATCCAGAGATAACTGTACTATCAAGGAACATGGAGTAAAAAGGAGGTAAAAAAGTAGGGAATAAGGAAATAAGAACAGGTGCTGTATTGCAACCACTAAGCAACACAGGACACTATGACATATAACAAAAAGGGAAGCCCGTAAGAGCCTCCCTGCATTATAGTTGTAGTATTAGAATAAGACGGTTATAGTTAAAAGTGGAAAATATAATTGTCAGTGTGAACAGGCCTATCAAGTTTTATGTGCCCATCATCAGGTGAGCAGGTCAGACTTCTTTCCAACGATTTGGATTCTACATCCTTCAGTTCGTTGGGGAACAGGGATTTGATGAAATCGGCCTGTATCTTCCCAGAATATCCGTTTTCAAAGCCGAGCCTTGCGGCTATGTTCCAGATGAAATGCTTGAAAGAGATAGTCTTCAATTTGTCCTTGTAGTCATGAATCGTTTTTAACTTGACATGTTTGGGCTTATAGTTCGGATTGTCGCACCATGCCCGAATCTCGCTGCGGAGCAAGTTGAGTTCTGTTTCCTCCATAAATGGTGACATCATCCTTCCAACGTAATCTATGATGGGATTGACGAGTTTTTGGTGTTCCTCCTGCTTTTTGCGCTCAAAATCGGCACAATGGGCTTTGTATTCTTCGGCAGTTATAGGATGAATGATGCTAACCGGATGTTCAATGGTTCCTATAACAGTACTTGTTTTCGTGGTGTCAATGCCAACAGAATTCTTCCTTGACAGCCAAACCCTCATCAAGTCAACAGGCAGATACTGAAACAATACCAGATACAACAGCCATAACAGGGCATTGCAGCCAAAGAAGGAAACGGTGTTTACAAACATACTCCCTCCGAAGTCGTTACCGACTTTGCAGGACAGGATGAGCGACACGGCAAGGATGGCTGTGCCTGGAAGACCATAAAAAAGGCAGGTCTCTTTGCTGATAAGCGTGTTCAAATTTCTCATGTGTTATATTTGTTTTATTGTTCGATATTACGTCTTGTTGACGATTATTTACAGCAAAGTTACTTCGACAGTTTGGGTATATGCGAAAATAGCCGCAGGTAAACACGGTAATTTAGGACAAATTAATACTGGAGTATGATTTCATACTCAGAATCATACTCCAATCGCTTGTAAAACAGCAAAAACGATAGAATGACGTTATTCCGTCTTACGTTTTAATGTGATGCGGTTTGCCGCCTCCTTCTTCCTGCTGTCAACGCTGTCAAGATACTGCTGTGTGGTGGTGAGGTTCTTGTGACCGACAAGTTCCTTTACGGTATTGGGGTCTGTCCCTGCCTGAAGTTGCAGTGAGCAGAAGGTGTGCCTGCTCGAATGGTATGTGATGTGCTTGGTGATACCCGCTGCCTTCACCCATTGTTTGAGTGCGGTCTGTGTCATGCTGTCCTTGAAACCGGGAAACACAAGTCCTTCTCTTGTGTCGCTGTCTATCAATGCCAGTGCCTCGTCTCCTATTGGGTTGTGGACTATCTGCTTTGTCTTCTGCATACGGTCGGTAATATAGAGCGTTCCGTCGGCTTCGGGCTGTATCATTTCCCATGTGAATGGCTTGACATCGCTTTTTCTCAGTCCTGTAAGGCATGAGAAAAGGAAGGCGGTCTTTAGTATAGGAACTTCACACGGAGTTTCTGCCAGCCGTATGAGTTCATTAGCTGACAGTCCCACCTTGTCGGTCGGGATTGTTTCGGCGCGTTCCATATAGGGACAAGGATTTTCCTTTATCTTTCTGTCACGATGGGCGGCATGTAGCGTGCCGAGAAACGCGGACCAATAGCTGGCTATGGTATTAGTGTGCAGTTTGCGCTTAGTATGGATTACCTGATGCGTGGTGCGCAGGTATTCAAGGAACTTGTTGCACAGCTCTACGGTGATTTCGGCAAAGGTGCATTTGCCGCCTGTGAACAGGTTGAAGTGTAGGAATGCCTGCTCATAGCGAGAGTTTTTCTTTCCTGCGTACTTCTTGAAGTAGTCAATGAAACTACCGTTCAGCTTGTTCTTGTCAAAGAACTCGTAACGCTCGTTTACAATCTCCTCGTAGCGGCGGCATCGCAGTGCTTCAGCTTTCTCTGACAGTCGTGCGTTGTAGTCCTTCTCACGCTGTGTCTTCGGATGTGCGTAGATATAGATGCCGAGCGACTCATGGCGCAGCACCTTGTTGGTGGTCTCGTCACGGTAGCCAGGATAATAGTCAAGAAAGTAGGACAGCATCTTGCCTCCCTTGATTTTCCGTGTGTAAAGGTTCACGGTCTTACAGATATTACTCATAGTCTTTTCTTTGTTATTTATGAATGTTACTTGGTGGAGACTATCTCCACGGTGCAAAGGAACTGAATGATGTGCCGTTGATGGCAGTTAATGATGATAATTGACAGATAAACGTATTATCATTGCCATTTATAGCCCTTTTGCGGTTCTTTCCGCCATTGCACGCTCTACATCGGCACGTAAAAGTAGGTTTCTTACACCCACTTTCTTCTTCTCTATGCCATGAACTTTGGTGATATGGTGGATGTTGGCTTTGGACAGTCCGTATTTCTCTGACACCTCATCAACGGTGCAATACCGTTCATCTGCCATCATGTCCGTCTGTCGCAGTTCCGCAAGGTGTGTCTTTGAATAATAGGTGATGCCGTATTCCTTTTTCGTGGGAATGCTATGGCGGTATGCGTAGGCACGAATGGCGGTAGCTTTCATGCCAAACTCCTTAAACACTTCGTCTGTTGTGAGCCATTCGGTGATAGTAGAGGTGTCAACGGCCAGCCCAAGACAGTCCTCCACATGACGCTTGCTGTAATAGTTCTTTCCTGCAATGCGGCACATGGGAATTTGGTTACGTTTGGCGGTGGTGTAAAGCCATGAATGCTTTACCTTATAGGTGGAGAGGACTTCCTCACCGGATATGTAGGAGAGAATTTTTTTACCTTCACTCAACAAATTGTCTTCGGAAGTCGGAACACAGATTTTGCTATCCTTGACGGATTTCTTTTGACTGATAGATGTGGCTCTCTTCGTACGTGTACCTGGTATCACCCTGTTATAAGGGTTGTCCTCCAGCATCTTTTCGATGTCGGCTTTGCGTATGAAAGCCATACGGTTACTGATGCGTGAGGCTTTCAGCTTGCCTTGTGCCACGAGCTTATAAATGTACTGGCGCGAGCATCCCATGAGGATAGCCGCCTTTGAAAAGGTGAGATACTCCTGACGCTGTATCTCTAAAACTGGTCCTACGGCATTAAGCAAGTCCTGCTGTCGTTTCTTCTTCGCTTTCTTAGCTTCATCAGCACAACGAACACAACAGTATTTCTGCATACCGCTGTTGGACGTGAATGTCCTGCCGCAAAATGCGCATTTCTTGGTTGTCTTCATTCTTCCCTTATTTTAATGTTTTACACTCTTTTCTGTGTATTCCATCGGAGAGTGAACGGAAGTCAACTATTGTCGTCTGTTGTCAACCTCCTTGACTTTTGTAACGACTTTCGCATTTCGTACAGTCTTTTGTCTCTGTCTGTGAACCGTTGTCAACCTTTGTCATCGGACTTGAATTTTGTGGCAAAAATAAAGCCCCGTACATTCACCGCGATAGAAATACGTCACAAAATTATACGGAAAATGTCGAAGCACCAAAAACTAACTGTGAAGTGTTAAAATTTAAATAATATTGATAATCAGTGGTTTATTTACAAGTGTTTCTCATTATATGCAGTTGATTACACCCTTCTAAATACAATCACAGAATGCCATCCACCCTATCTCGGTCACGGAATTAGGAATAGTTATGTTCGTGAGACCTCTACAACCATCGAACGCAGAAGAACCTATCTTAGTCACGGAATTTCCAATAGTTATGCTCGTAAGACCACTACAATCATAGAACGCACCACTACCTATCTCAGTCACGGAATTAGGGATAGTTATACTCGTAAGACCTCTACAACCATCGAACGCACTACGACCTATCTCGGTCACGGAATTAGGAATGGTTACGCTCGTAAGACCACTACAACCACGAAACGCAGAAGAACCTATTTTTATAACAGAATTAGGAATAACTATGCTTGTAAGACCACTACAATAAGCTAACGCAGCATCACTTATCTCGCTCACGGAATTTCCAATCGTCACTTCTTTTAAAGTTTTAATCCCATAAAAAGGTGAGTCTTTATAATAATAAGGATCCGAAGGATTACAACGATACGAAAAATTACGACCTATATATAACGATTTTATAGGGCATAAAAAGAATACGTCATCTCCAAACTCCAAAACAGAATCTCCATCATCAATCTTCACACGCTCTAATTTTTCGCAGCGCTCAAACATAAAGTTGCTAATTGACGTAATAGTATTAGGAATTGTTATTCCCGTTAGTTCTGAACGAGAGTAAAATAGCTTATCTGCAATCCCTACAACGGTCAAAGTCTTATTAGCATAATTTACATGAGCAGGTATTACCACATCACCGGAAAATCCGTTATATCCACCTACAACCTTGCAAGTTAACTCACTCAATGACACGACATCGTAATAAATGCCATCAACCTTAAAGTCGTAGGCTGAAGCATTGATGCTGCTCAACAGACATGCCATTGCAAGCAGCGGCTTAAGAATTTTTGTTTTCATCATATAATTTATTTATTAATAATATTAATGTTTCTTTTGACAATTTACAGCGCAACGTTGCTTTACCCCCAGATTTATCCTCAAACGAATATATATAGCTGTCGCCTACTTTCTTTTTAGTAATACGTCCTTTATGTGAAGCACAATTTCTGAAATGTTTTGCCAAATAAAACACAGCACTTTTCTTCGTTCTTGTATAAAAAACTATTTGATTGTCCGGCAAGTCTTTAAACTTAATCCTATCGACGTCCTTTGTTTTTGTCTGTATCAACAATGGCTGCCCCAATATTTTTTCAAGGTCATCCAAATTTGCATCAATTTTATGCTGGTTAAATTCAAACTTTTGCGCCAACATTTCTGAAAAATAGGTGAACTCTTCTTTAGAAATCTCCATTTTTATAAACATTTATTTATTGATATTGTATCAAGAAATTGAATGACAGGAGAGTTGCTTTCATCGCTTGTAACACTCACTCGTCCATCCAACCTAAACTTACTACTTTTTATACACATATCCGTCATTTCTTCCAATTCTACAGTAGCCATATATCTATATTCTCCAGCTCCCATATATTCATCTTGTAAGGTAAAAGTACATACACCATCACCTGAGACCTTAAGTATATCGTATTTACGCGAGAACTTTAATAATTTTACATCACGTTTAAAGGTTCGTGCCATAGCTGTTTGTACGTCCTCTCTTTTCATTGTCAGTTTAGGAATATCCATAATTTTCTTACGTTTTTCTTGCCTCCGCGACCTCCCTGCATCAGCTTTTTCTTTTGATTAGATTGTTTACGGCTATATACAAAAAAGCGTGGAAGTCTGACAATGTCACTCGTTCCACACTCTGAGGCTTCTCGCATTGCCCGAAATAGTTGAACGAGCAACGCAGAACCCACGCCGATGTGTTTATATAATTATCCCTATACACCCCAAGCACACACCTTATTATATATAAGGCATGCGTATAGGCATAAAGGGATGCCTATAAAAACATCCCATGAGCATCTACTGTTGCCATGTTCTGACTATTTCAAGAAATTTTGCGAGAATTTCAGAGTGTCAAGAACAAAGCGCATGTAAACGCTTTCTCATAAATAGCAATCCCCTCCCACCCGACTGCGCCGCAGAAAAAGAGACTGGCTCCTAATCATTGGTTCCGGCGTAGGTGTACCACTTTCCTCCGGGGTGTTGTTTAGCTGACTTTTCAGCACTTTCCACAAAGAATATTAGGGTACTCCGAGAATCGACTGCAAAAATAGGAAAAAATATTGAGACCACCAAATTTTCAGTAATGTTTTTTTATTTGGTGTTCAATAAGACAGCTAATTAGGATTCTAAATCAGCGAATTATGATTCTAATGGGAACAACAAAAAATCACCAGACTGCTATAATTGCAATCCGGTGATTTTTTTGTTTAGTGATGATTGACTTATTCCTTGTCAAGCAGGATGTTCATCATGCTGACCGCAGCCTTGGCAACCGATGTGCCAGGACCGAAGATGGCAGCCACACCAGCCTGATAGAGGAAGTCGTAGTCCTGAGCCGGGATAACACCGCCGGCAATGACCATGATGTCCTCACGACCGAGCTTCTTGAGCTCCTCGATGAGCTGAGGAACAAGAGTCTTGTGACCAGCTGCAAGTGATGACACACCTACAACGTGAACGTCGTTCTCAACAGCCTCACGCGCAGCCTCGGCAGGAGTCTGGAACAGAGGTCCCATGTCCACGTCGAAACCACAGTCGGCATAACCTGTTGCAACTACCTTTGCACCACGGTCGTGACCGTCCTGACCCATCTTTGCGATGAAAATACGCGGACGACGACCCTCCTGCTGTGCGAACTCCTCTGTAAGCTTGCAAGCCTGGTCGAAGTCGCTGTCGTTCTTACTTTCTGATGAATACACGCCTGAAATAGTTCTAATTACTGCTTTATAGCGACCCACGATTTCCTCGCAGGCGTCGCTGATTTCTCCCAATGTACAGCGCAGGCTGGCTGCCTTTACGGCAAGTGCAAGAAGGTTGTTCTCACTCTTCTTGCCCTCGTTGAACTCGCGCACGCACTCTGTAATCTCTGCAAGTGCAGCCTTGCATGCTGCCTCGTCGCGTGAAGCACGAACCTGAGCGAGGCTCTCCTCCTGCTGCTTGCGCACTGCAGTGTTGTCCACCTCAAGGATGTCGATTGGATCCTCATGGTCAAGACGATACTTGTTGATACCAACAATTGTCTGAACGCCAGAGTCGATACGAGCCTGAGTACGGGCTGCAGCCTCCTCGATGCGCATCTTTGGCAGACCTGTCTCGATAGCCTTTGCCATACCGCCCATCTTCTCGATTTCCTGAATGTGCTCCCATGCCTTGTGAACCAGCTCGTTGGTGAGCGACTCCACATAGTATGAACCAGCCCATGGGTCGATGTGCTTGCACACCTTTGTCTCGTTCTGGATATAAATCTGAGTGTTACGGGCAATACGAGCCGAGAAATCTGTAGGCAATGCGATAGCCTCATCAAGGGCGTTGGTGTGCAGAGACTGTGTATGACCGAGCACGGCAGCCATAGCCTCAATACATGTACGTCCAACGTTGTTGAACGGGTCCTGCTCGGTGAGCGACCATCCTGAAGTCTGGCTGTGTGTACGCAGAGCAAGTGACTTCGGGTTCTTTGCGCCGAAGCTCTTCACAATCTTTGCCCAGAGCAGACGGCCTGCACGCATCTTGGCAATCTCCATGAAGTGGTTCACGCCGATAGCCCAGAAGAAGCTCAGACGCGGAGCAAAGGCATCAACGTCGATACCTGCGTTCACACCGGCACGGATATAGTCCATACCGTCGGCAAGAGTATAGGCAAGCTCAATGTCGGCTGTTGCTCCTGCCTCCTGCATGTGATAGCCTGAGATAGAGATAGAGTTGAACTTAGGCATGTTCTGAGATGTGTACTCGAAGATGTCGGCGATAATCTTCATTGAGAATGCAGGTGGATATATATAGGTGTTACGCACCATGAACTCCTTCAGAATATCGTTCTGGATTGTACCAGCCATCTCCTCAAGCTTTGCGCCCTGCTCCAGACCAGCCACGATGTAGAACGCCAGGATAGGCAGCACGGCACCGTTCATTGTCATTGACACTGACATCTTATTCAACGGAATACCGTCGAACAGCACCTTCATATTCTCCTCGTTGCAGATAGACACACCAGCCTTACCCACGTCACCTACCACGCGCTCATTGTCGGGGTCGTAGCCACGGTGTGTAGGAAGGTCGAATGCCACTGACAGACCCTTCTGTCCTGAAGCGAGGTTACGGCGATAGAATGCGTTACTCTCCTCGGCTGTAGAGAATCCGGCATACTGACGGATGGTCCATGGACGGAAAGGATACATCATAGAGTAAGGACCACGCAGATATGGAGGAATACCGGCAGTGAAGTCAAGATGCTCCATGCCCTCAAGGTCTTCCTTTGTATATACAGGCTTTACTTCGATATGCTCAGGAGTCTTCCAGTTGGCGGCGATACCGTTAGCCTTCTGCCACTCCGAGCCGTCGGCAGCCTTTATGCCGCCAAAAATGTCTATATCATTAAAATTCTTTCTCATTGTTGCAGTCCTCCTTATTATTTTATACCAAGTTTCTCGTTATATCCCTTCAGTGTCTGCAGCACGTCGCACTTCACGTGGATGAAGTTCTCTATGCCCTTAGCCTTGAGGTCTTCCATACATGCAGGAGCACCTGCCACAATGAACATTGCACGACCGTTGAGATACTTGAATGCCGGCTCAGCATACTCTGCATACTCATCGTCTGAAGAACAGAGCACAACGATGTCGGCACCTGCTGCAAGAGCGGCGTCAACACCCTCCTCCACTGTCTCGAAACCAAGATTGTCAATCACCTTATATCCGCCGCAGGCAAGGAAGTTGCAGCTGAACTGTGCACGTGCCTGACGCCATGCAAGACTGCCGATAGTAAGCATGAATGCTGTCGGAACCTTGCCGCTCTCCTCGGTCTGAATGCGCAGATCCTCGAAGTCAGCAGCCAGACGAGTGCTTTGGATACTCTTGAATGGAGCTGCCTCTTCGTCCTTGTGACCGCAGCAGCAGGTCTTGCACACACTGCGCTTGCCCTCGCTTGTCTCGGTGAAGTTAGGGAACTGGTTTGTACCGAGCATAAACTCGCGGCGCTTGCCGGTGTTCTCATGACGCTTCTTATTGGTTGCGTTGATGTCATCCTGCACAGCGCCTGCCTTGATAGCCTCAAGGAAACCGCCCTGCTCCTCAACGCCCAGGAATATCTTCCATGCCACGTTGGCGAGCGATGTTGTAAGCTCTTCGATGAAGTAAGAACCTGCCGACGGGTCAACCACCTTGTCGAAATGACTCTCTTCCTTAAGCAGAAGCTGCTGGTTGCGTGCAATACGCTCTGAGAACTCTGTTGGCTGCTCGTAAGCGGCATTGAACGGGGTAACCACGATACTGTGAACGCCTGCAAGAGCAGCGCTCATGGTCTCGGTCTGTGAGCGGAGCAGATTCACATAGCTGTCGAACAGTGTCATGTTGTAAGTCGATGTAACTGCGTTCACGCACATCTTGCAGGCACAGTCGCACTTTGGTTCATACTGCTTCACGATGGTAGCCCAGAGCAGACGTGCGGCACGGAACTTGGCAATCTCCATGAAGTAGTTCTCAGAGATACCCATGTTGAACTTTATCTTCTTGGCTGCCAGAGTGGCGTCAACGCCAGCCTCTGTCATCTGCTGCATGTACTCGTTACCCCATGCAAGAGCGTAGCCCAGCTCCTGAGAGCAGAATGCGCCGGCATTGTTGAGGGCAGCAGCGTTTACAGTCACGCATCGGAAGTTTGGATACTCAGCAAGAGTCTCAACCATAGGCTTTGCCAGCTGGAGCAGAGCCTGAACGTCCTTACCCTTCATCACAATCTTCTCTAATGGATCCCAGTCGATTGAGCCCACAACCTTCTCCTTGTCGTAGCCCTTGGCTGCAAAGTAGTCGGCAAGAATCTTTGCCAACTCCACCGACGCACGCTTGCAGGTGCAGAAGTTCACCTCGGCAATGTCGCAGCAAATACCTTCGAGCAGAGCCTCGACATTCTCCTTGCTCACCATTGATGCAGGCAGATGGAAACCGAGAGAGTCAACACCCTTGTTGAGGATGTCGAGAGCCTTGGCATTTGCCTCTTTCACATCGCTGACGTTGATGTCCTGACGAACATACCAGAGGTTGTTGTCCTTCTTGTTACCACGCACAAACGGGAACTCTCCGGGCAGAGCCTCGGGAGTCTGCAGTTTCAGCACGTCCTCGCGCTGGTAGAAAGGTTGCATGTTGAACCCTTCGTTTGTTCTCCATACGAGCTTCTTCTCAAAGTCGGCACCCTTAAGATCCACCTGAATCTTGTCAAGCCATTCCTGCTTGGTAGGAGCCTGAAACTCGCCAAAAAGCTTTTCTTTATTTTCTGACATAAAGTTTAGATTTATATTACATATAAGTTGTTTCTTGAATGTGTGACAGCCACAACCGCCACTAAATCTTTGCAAAGTTAGACATTTTTCACGACATACACAAAATTTCACACATCTAATTTTATATATTTAACCTTTTAAATGAAGAATGAAGAGTGAAAAATGAAGAATACGATACAACAAAAACCGGCTGTCTCACGACATCCGGTTCAAAACAAACTACTTAAAAACTAATCTACTAAAACAAATCAAAAATATCTTTTTCTGAGTGCAAAGGTACGGAGTTTTTCAGCTACTGCAAAATATTTTATGAACAAAATGAGTACAAATTGATTTAGATTAAGTCAAATTAACCCGAAGAGTAAATGAAACCGCCGTTTTGCAACCTAAAGCTTACAAAACGGCGGTTTTTATAACATTTTTTTATCTATTTCGCAAACTTAAAACGTTTACGTAAATCAATTGATTATTTTACGTGTTCCTACTTATTGCCTTTCAGAGCAGCGATGCTCTCTTTCAGCGCGGCGATTTTTTCTTCGCTGTCTGCCTGCTTCTTGCGCTCAAGTGCAACCACCTGCTCGGGAGCATTTGCCACAAAACGCTCATTGGACAGTTTTTTCTTCACGCCCATGAGGAAGCCTTCGAGATGCTTCAGCTGTGCCTCCATCTTTTCGATCTCGGCAGCCACGTCAATCATGTTGCCCACAGGAACGGCATACTCGTCGGTGCCAACCATGAATGCCGATGCCATGCTGTCTTTCTCGCTGACTACATTCACAGCCTTCACATTTGCCATCTTAACAATCACGCTGTCGTATGCGGCATACTTATTTGCACTTACAGCCTGAAGCTCAAGCTGTTCTTTCGGCGGGATGTTCTTCTGATTGCGCACGGTACGCACACCGCTCACAATCTGCTTCACATTCTCAATCTCGGCAATCAGCTTCTGCTCGGCTTCTGTAGGAGCATCGAGCTTCAGGCATTCCAGCATGATGCTGTCGCCCTGCTTGCGGTCGCAGATGTGCTGCCACAGCTCCTCGGTAATGAACGGCATAAACGGATGCAGCATCTTCAGCAGAGTGTCGAAGAAACCGATTGTGGCATCCATTGTCTTGCTGTCGAGCGGCTCACCGTATGCAGGCTTAATCATTTCGAGATACCAGCTTGAGAACTCGTCCCAGAACAGCTTATATACAGCCATAAGAGCCTCCGACAGACGGTATTTCTTAAACAAATCGTCAACCTCGGCGGCTGTCTGCTTCAGTTTTGCGTCAAACCATGCAGTTGCAATCTTACACTCCTCTGGCTGCACTTTGTCGGCAGTCTGCCAGCCCTTCACCAGACGGAAGGCATTCCATATCTTGTTGTTGAAGTTGCGTCCCTGCTCGCAAAGTGCCTCGTCAAACAGAATGTCGTTGCCGGCAGGAGCAGCTAGCATCATACCCATACGCACGCCGTCGGCACCGAACTTGTCGATAAGCATCAGCGGGTCGGGACTGTTACCCAGACTCTTTGACATCTTGCGGCCGAGCTTGTCGCGCACGATACCAGTGAAGTAAACGTGCTTGAACGGCATCTTGCCCCTGTACTCGTAGCCAGCCATAATCATGCGTGCCACCCAGAAGAAAATAATGTCCGGACCAGTCACAAGGTCGCTTGTGGGATAATAATAATTTATCTCCTCATTGTCGGGATTGCGGATGCCGTCGAACAGCGAGATAGGCCACAGCCACGACGAGAACCATGTATCGAGAGCGTCCTCGTCCTGACGCAGGTCGGAGAGCTGCAAGGTGTTGTCGCCGCTCTTCTCACGTGCCATCTCCAGTGCCTTCTCTGCAGTCTCGGCAACAACATATCCTCCCTGAGGCATATAGTATGCAGGTATGCGGTGTCCCCACCACAGCTGGCGGCTGATGCACCAGTCCTTGATGTTCTCAAGCCAGTGGCGGTAGGTATTCTTGTATTTTGCAGGATAGAACATTATATCATCGTCCATCACTGGCGACAGCGAAATCTTTGCCAGATGCTCCATTTTCAGGAACCACTGCATAGAGAGCTTTGGCTCAATGGGCACACCTGTGCGCTCCGAGCATCCTATCTTGTTGTCGTAGTCCTCAATCTTCTCCATCAGTCCGGCTTCCTGCATGTCTATTGCAATCTGCTTGCGCACCACAAAGCGGTCCTGACCAACATACAGACCGGCAGCCTCGGAAAGTGTTGCATCATCGTTGAATATGTCGATAGCCTCCAGGTTGTACTTCTCGCCCAGCATATAGTCGTTCACGTCGTGGGCAGGGGTAACCTTCAGACAGCCTGTACCAAACTCAATGTCCACATAGTCGTCCTCAATCACGGGAATCACTCTGCCAACCATCGGCACAATCACCTTCTTGCCCTTCAGCCATGTGTTCTTCGGGTCGTTGGGGTTGATGCACATTGCCACGTCGCCCATGATAGTCTCAGGACGTGTGGTGGCAACCACTGCATAATATCCCTTCTCGTCCTTGTGCACCACGCAGCCTTCCTGTGCCACTTCCTCGTCGGTCACTGTGCAGTCGTCGCTCACGTAATACTTCATATAATAGAGCTTCGTGTGCTCCTCTTTATATATAACCTCCTCGTCAGATAGTGCGGTGAGTGCCTTAGGGTCCCAGTTCACCATGCGCACACCGCGGTAGATGAGTCCCTTGTTATAAAGGTCGCAGAACACTTTTATCACGCTCTCGCTACGCACCTCGTCCATGGTGAAGCCTGTGCGGTCCCAGTCACAGCTTGCACCTAAGCGGCGCAACTGCTTCAGGATTATGCCTCCGTGCTCGTTGGTCCACTCCCAAGCGTGCTTGAGAAATTCCTCGCGTGTGAGGTCTGTTTTCTTTATGCCCTGTTCTGCCAGACGGTTCACCACCTTAGCCTCAGTGGCAATTGATGCGTGGTCGGTGCCGGGCACCCAACAGGCATTCTTACCCTTCATGCGCGCGCGGCGCACAAGGATATCCTGAATGGTGTTGTTGAGCATGTGGCCCATGTGAAGCACACCGGTGACGTTTGGTGGCGGGATAACTATAGTGTAGGGTTCTCTACCATCAGGCTTGCTGCTAAACAGTTTGTTGTCAAGCCAATATTGATACCATTTCGACTCCACTGACTGTGGATCGTATTTACTTGCTAATTCCATATATTATATATAATGTGTACAGATTATATTTTTTAGGTTGCAAAATTACAACATTTTTTTCACTCCTCCAAAAAAAATGCAAAAAACTTTCTGGCACGGTTCTTTTGTTCTTGAAGCAAGACTTATAGCCATTTGTTTCAGAACTTATAAAATTTATTTTACACAAGCTTAAGTAATGACTAAAAAAACATAACAATTAATTTTAGTTCATAATGTATTACTGATAGCATATAAATACTTATTAGTTAGTGATATAGAATAATTTTGTGTCCCCCCAAAAATAATGTGCAGTTAGAGTTTCCACCAGTTCCGCAACTTCCGCAAGACTATTGGTGGTGGTGGAAACGTAATGAAAAAGTCGGATAATAATTTACAAAAATCTGACTTATACTAGAAAAAGTTGTCACTTTCGGAGCCCCAAAAGAAGTGACAATGAAGCACAAGACAAGAACCGAACGCGTGTATAATGAGTCTACCGGTTGGTATGAGACACGCGAAGTTG
>Ga0129317_1001832_pt1 | contig 13947 bp, 11 predicted proteins | sample Cm1ome_FD_94430 | JGI IMG/M metagenome (GOLD analysis project Ga0129317, IMG submission 94430) | Eastern black-and-white colobus group fecal microbial communities from Wisconsin, USA - Cm1105 metagenome | ecosystem: Host-associated > Mammals > Digestive system > Large intestine > Fecal | place...
ACAGGGACAGAAATGAAGGGTATCCGAATAGACCTCGATCATCTCTCCCCGGGCCAGGTAAAACGCCTGAACCTTCCGGGCATCCAGGCGGCCGTCCGCATCCAGATCCTCCCGCTTTGCCAGCAGCAGCACCAGCTCCCGAACGGCAATATTCCATTCGTTGCAGGTATGCCACTCCAGGGCATTGAGCCGGCTGGAGTGACCCCAGCACAGGCCGATCTGCTCGTCCAGGCCGCCGCAGTGAACCTGTCGCAGCCGCTTTGCCTCCGGCAGCTCCTCCAGCTCCGGCAGGGATGCCGCATAGCGGCTTCCCTCCTCCGGGAAGGGTATGGTTTCCGCCGCGGCGCAGAAGGCCGCCGTGTCCTCCGGAACCACCCTTCCGTAGCGCCGGAAGGCATCGTCGTGCACGGAACGGATGGGAATGTGGGGATTGGCCTGCCGCAGCTTTTCCAGATTATCCATGGCACACAACTCCCTCGTGGTTCTTCATAAATTCCAGAACCTCCTCATAGCCGGGGATGCCCTGCTGGGCCCCGAAACGGGTGCACTTCAGCGCCGACGTGGCGGAGGCAAACCGACAGGCCTCATATACCTCCATGCCCTTCAGCCGGGCTGCCAGGAAGGCCCCGTGGAACGTATCTCCCGCGCCATTGGAGTCGATGGCCTCCACAGGGAACACGGGGTAGCGCACTTCCCTGCCCTTGTCCCAAAGGAATCCGCCCTTGCTGCCCTGGGTGATCACCAGAATTTCGGGATGATACCGCTCCCAGAGAACCTCGGCCGCCTCCTGGGCCGTAGCCCGGCCCGTGACCTTCTTGGCAAATTCCTCGCTGGGAATCAGTACGTCCACCAGCGGCAGGAGATTTTCAATATTGGGATAGGCCCCGCCGGCATCCATGCTCACGGTGACGCCCAGCTCCCGGGCCTTTTTCGCCGCGAATATGGCGCAGTCCAGCTGATTGCCGTCCAGATGCAGGTAGCTTGCCTGCTTCAGCAGTTCTACGTCCACGTCCTCGGGCCCGGGAGGCGCTGCCTCTCCCCGGTTCCACAGGCAGGTGCGGCTGCTGTTGCTGAGATTCAGCATCACCACGCTGTGGGCCGTCAGGCCGGGATTTACCTTGACATGGGAGGTGTCCACACCGTAGCGCTCCAGCTCTCCCTTCACGAAGGTGCCATACATATCATCGCCTACGGTGCCCAGGTAGCTTGCGGACTCTCCCAGCTTACACACTGCCACCAGACCGGTGGCGCAGGGGCCGCCGCACTGAAACTTCGTCTCCCTGCCCCGGAGCTTCGTGTCCTCCCGCGGGTAGGAATCCGCCGTCATCAGAATGTCGAACAGGGCCCCGCCGATACCAACTACCTTTGCCATTATCGATCCGCTCCCAAAAGCCGAATTTTGCTGACGGCAAAGTCCTTCACCCGCTGGGTCGGCTCCTTCATAAACAGATCCAGAGCCAGAATTGAGGGATCCACCGCCCGGATGCCGTCCAGCAGCGAGCAGCACACGTCGGTGCCAAAGTTGATCTTCCGGATACCGGCCCCCACAGCGGCCTGAATCTGATCATCCGGAACACCGGAGCCGCCATGGAGCACCAGATGGGCCCCTTGTCCCCCATGGAGCTGGGCAATCCGGTCGATGGCCAGCACCGGAGCCTGCCTATAGTGGCCATGGGCAGTACCCACGGCAACGGCCAGGGCGCATACCCCGGTTTCCTCCACGAACCTGGCGGCATCCTCCACCTTGGTGTATTCGCTGGAGACGCCCTCCGACGCCTTGCCCACTTCTCCCAGTTCCCCTTCCACGGTAATGCCCATTTCCGCCGCCATTTTCACCACGCCTCTGGTGATGGCAATGTTCTCTTCTATGGGCTGCCTGGAAGCGTCAATCATAACGCTGGTGGCCCCATACCGGAAGGCCCGCAGCACCTCCGGCACACCCGCGCCATGATCCAGGTGGAAGGCAGCAGGGGTCTTCAGATTGCCCATGGCTTCCCGAATGATGGGAGCTACATACTGGGCAAGCTTTGAATCAAACAGGCGGCTGTACATCTGGAAGATCACGGGAGCACCGGTTTCCTCCGCTGCCTCCATCACACCCATCACGGTTTCCAGATTGTATACATTGAAGGCAGGAACCGCGAAGCCGTTCTTCTCGCCCAGATCCAGGATTTCTTTCAGGCCGTAAATCATAGTTTTCCCTCCATATTTTGTCGTTTCTTCTATCAACGCCGAGCTGCGGATAACTTAATCCAGGCCGTCAAAGGTCAGCCCGGGAACGTATTTGCAGAATTCCCGGATGGATTCCGTCAGGCTGCCCTCGATCTCGGACATATGGTGGATGTAAGGCCCCTCGATGAGCTTCCGCTCGATGGCAGACAGATCCCGGAACCGGCCCCACAGGTAGGAGCCAAAGGTGTAGGGGCCCTCGGCGCTGTCGCACTCGCAGACCGCAATGGAATAGTTTCCGTGATCCTGGTCGATTCGCGCCACGGTGTAATGGCCGTCCTCCACCTGAAGCCACTGACGCATGTTGACCATTTTCGCGCCGGTGCCCCGCTTTTTCAGCGAGTAGGCAAAGGGCCCGCAGTGCCACAGCAGCTCCACATTCCGGTCGTCGGGATGCCGGGTGGTAAATTCACCCAGGAAGGGCTTCTTTTTGCCCAGGGTCAGGCACTTGAGCAGCACCTGGGTCAGGGTTGCGTGCATATCGCTTTCACAGCCGATGATGTAGCCCATATCCGCCAGCAGGGGATAGGCCGCACAGGGCATTGCGCCCACCATCAGCTGCATGGCCGTCCAGCATTCCGCGGAAACCGCGGCCACATTGTATTCCCTGAAAATCTCCTGATACAGCAGCACGAAGGCGTAAACCTTCGGAAGCACCGGCTCCGACAGGTCGTCGATTTCATACATTTCCCGGAGCTTTGCCGCGCCGGCAGCCAGCTCTTCCTGCCGGGTTTCCAGAATCCGATTGTACTTGTCCTGCACCACTGCCAGGTTCACCGGGATCACATGGATGTCGAACTTGTCCATCAGGTCGCTTTCGTTGAAAATCACGGAGCAGAAGGGCTTGGGACGCATGCCCACCTGGGCCACCCGCATCCCCTGAAAGTTCTTCACCGCGCAGGCCACTCCCGCAAACTTCTCGAATCCCTCCGCAAAAACGGGATCCTCGATGCGGCAGTTTTCAATGTAAGTAAAGGGGATATTCATTCTTTGCAGCTGGCGGCTCATGCCGAACAGCCCGCACTGGGAGTCCGTATACCGGGTGCCGTCCGGCTCGAATACCGTATCCTGGGGGCCCCACAGGAGCACGGGCTTCCCCATGGCCTTGGCCACCGCTCCGGCCACCTCTTCATTGCCGAAGTTGCCGTTGATGAGAAACACCGCGTCCACCTTTTCCGCCCGGAAGCGCTCCACCACAGCCTCCACATCGGCATCGCTGTACAGGACGTCTACGGCATTGATTCCCTTCAGATCCACAAAGGAAATGTTCTCGGAAGCAAAGTGCTCCTCAATGTAGGCTACCGCTTCGGCGCACCGCTGCTCCGCCTTTTCCCAGTTGAAAATGCCCGGCCGGGGTGTGACATCTCGGCGGATAGGCACCAAACCAATCTTCACATGATAGCTTAACATGATCATACCTCCGTACATAATGACGATAATTGCCAGCATTTTCATGCTTCTATTTAGATTATACACCCAAATTTTTCTTTCACCATCCACCAAACTTACGGTTTTTCGGCTCCCCGCCGATTTCAGATATATGTCCGGCTTTCCCCACGGCCTGATACAAAAAATCTCATGCAGGAGATTTCCACGCATGAGATTTTTGTGTTCTGTTTTCTGTCGTCTACCACAGCTCGTCCAGATCGCTCCAGTCGTCCATCTGCTCCAATTCCTCCAGATCGTCAGGCTCGGAATAGGCAAAGGGAATTTCAATGGTGACCTTCACGCCGCCGGCTGTGCGGTTGCAGAAGGAGATGCTGCTTTCCTCCTCGTAAATCAGGTTCAGCCGCTGGCGCACATTGGCCATGCCGATGCCGGAGCTGTGGCTGTTTTCCGAGGATTCCCCGCTTTGCAGCCGCTCTATCTGCTCCTGGGTCAGGCCCCGGCCGTTGTCACGGATGGTGATGAACAGCTTCCCGTCCCGGGCATAGGCGTGGACACGGATCTCGGAATCCTCCTCCTGCGACCGCAGTCCGTATTTCAGGGCGTTCTCCATGACAGGCTGCAAAATCATGGTGGGAATCATGGCGTTGCGGGCCGTCTCCCGGGCGGAGAATACGGTTTTCAGATGCTCCCCGTGCATAAACTGGTAGATCCGGGTGTAGTCCTGAAGCCGGTCAAATTCCTGCTGCACCGTGATAAACTGATCCGTGGTGCTTTGGGTAATGCTGCGGAAATACCGGCTGATGGTCTGGACAACGTCGATCATTTCCGTTTCGCCCTTGATTTTTGCCATGGAGCTGATTACCTCCAGGGCATTGTAAATAAAGTGAGGCCGGATCTGGGTCTCCAGTGCCCGGTACTTGTATTCCAGCACCTGAAGCTCCGCGTTGCTGCGCATCCGCTCCTTCTCCACCAGCTGGGCCATCAGCTCGGAAATCCGCTGGTTCATATCGTTGAACGCCAAAGCCAGCTGGCTGATATCATCCCCGTCGGTGACCTGAATGCGGTAGTCGAAATTACCCTCGGCCGTCTCTTTCATGGATCGCTTGATCTCACCCAGCTTTCTCAGGGCGGATTTTGTGAGAATGTACACCAGAATCATGCCCAGCACCAGCCCCAGGGTTCCCAGCAGGATTCCGTTGCGCAGGATCTGCTGGCAGCCGGCCCGGTAGGACTGGGTAGAGCGAATGACAATCACCGTCCAGGTTTCCCCGGCCACCGGTACCGCGAAAAATTCTCCGCCAGACCAGTGGTTTTTGCTGGAAAGGGTACCCGCTTCCCTGGCCGCCAGGATTTCCTCCGCCATTCCCTCCGGCAGATCCGTTCCGCTATAGGTTAAAAACCGGCCCCGTTTGTCCAGAAACAGAAAGCCTGTATCCTCCGCGCTGCTGCTGGCTCCGAAAAAGGGCTGCCGGATGTGCAGCACCATAACGCCCATGTGGCGCAGAGGCTGGGTATCGTACACGTCCCGCAGCAGATACACCTGACCGCTGGCCTTCCGGATCCAGCGGCAGGAGCCTTCGGTGCTGTCCTGATGCTCATCCAGGATTTCCTCGCAGTCCTGCTCTATCTGCTTTCTCTGGAGGTCATTCATATCATTGCGGAAGTCCGTACTCACCTGACGTCCCTGGGAATTGCGGGTCATAATGTAGTCATAGCTGGTAGCGCTGTTGATCATGGTGGCCAGGGTGTATTTCTGACCGGCATAGGTGGAGCTTCCGCTCATGTTCTTGGGCACCTCCCGGGAGGTCATGGCCACATAGCTGCTGTTTTCAATGTCCTTCAGGGTCTGGGTAAAGTTCAGTATCACCTGTTCCGCCAGGTTTTCCATATTCTTCAGGCTTTTTTCCTCCAGCAGCTGAAAGGAGGTATAGCTTTGCCGCACCGTGATCATGCCGATGGTCAGCGACAGCACCAGCAGGAAAATCAGGGTCAGCTTTGCGGAGATCCGCAAGTCCTTCCAAAACTGAATCATGGCTGTTCCCCATTCCATTTCTGGAAACGGTATTCCGAGGGGCTCATCTGCTCGATCCGCTTAAACACATTGTAAAAGCTGATGTAATTCTCGTAGCCCACGGCATAGGCCACATCCTCCACCCGCATACGGGTATCGTCCAGCATCTGCTTGGCTACGGTCATTTTCGCTTCGATCACATGCTGCCGGTAGGTCTTTCCCGTTTCCTTGTGAATCATGCTGGAAAGGTAGTTGGGCGATACATAAAACTTCCTGGCCACCTCGTCCAGCACCAGTCCGTCCGTAATGTGCCCGCGAATGTATTCCAGTACGTTCCGCACCAGATTGGAGCGCCGGTTGAGAACGGCGGTATTCTTCTGCATTTCCTCCAGGAACCGCAGCAGCCACGCTCTGGCCTCCTGCTCCTGGGTGATTTTGGTGATCTCATAGACGATGATATCCGCCTCTTCCGTCCACTGGTGCTGTTCCAGCTTACTGCGGATCACCTTGGTGCACAGAAGCCACAGGGTTGTACGAATGATGCGGATATTGCCGCCGCTTTTTTTCAGAATCATGTTCCACAGCTTCTCTCCGTCAATGTCGGAGATGTGCTGGGCAATCTTTTCGCAGCTCTGATCCAGCTCCTCAATCCGGGCGTGCCTGCTTCCGTCGCCTTCCATGTCATAGGCGAATTCCACTCTGGCCCGGCGGCCGCTGATATCATGGCGCAGCAGGGTACAGCGGCACTCCTGATAGGCAACGTAAAAATCCTCCGGCCGGCTGTACAGATTGCTCACGGCCACTGTCAGCCCGATGAAATTCTCCTGCAATGTGGCCGCGATGCTTCTGGCGGTGCTCTGCCATCCGGCGCTGTCTCCCTCCAGGGCGCACAGCATCACCAGCTGATGATTGACCACGGCGTTCATGATTTCCACGTTTTCCGGGAAGGTCATATATTCCATCCGGGCAATGGGTTCCGTTACGCCGTATTCCGTCTCTCCCAGCAGGAAGAAATAGGTTTCCGGCACCCGGGTCATAAACCCGGGAAACGCCTTGCCGATATCCTCCATGGAGCCTGCCGTCAGGGCGGACAGGAACCTGGCCCGGCGCAGGATGGTCTGATCCTTGGCCTGCTTTTCCATTTTGGTCTGCTCCCTGTCCATGCTCTGCACCGCCCGGTGGAGGGATTGGAGCAGATCCTCATTCTTCACCGGCTTCATGAGAAAGTCAAAGGCGGAAAGACGAATGGCCCTGGCGGCGTACTCGATCTTGTCATAGGCCGTGATGAAGATAACCCGGGAGTTGGTCAGCTCCTCCTTCATTTCCTCCAGCATGGTCAGCCCGTCCATTTCCGGCATCTGAATATCGCTGACGATAATGTCCGGATGCAGGGCCCGGATCATCTGGCAGCCGCCTACGCCGTTGGTTGCGCAGCCCACCAGCTCCAGGTCATGCTCCGCCCAGGGAATCGTCTTTTTCATGGACTCCAAGGCCAGCTGGTTGTCATCGATCAATAAAACACGGTAGCTCATACTTTCCCCTCTTCCTTCGGACTTCCCTTATCCCAGGCTGCCGAGCACAGCCTCTGCCTTTTCCGGAAACGCGTACACCCCAAAGTTTTCCATTCCATCACAGTCCAGCCGGTTCAGCTTCTCATAATCCTGCCAAACCCCATAGCACTGTAAGCTTTCCGCTTCCTCCATCAGTTCTCCCGCGTCCGAGAGAAACAGATCCGTGGTTTTTCCCCGGATTTCCGAGGCCAGGTGAACCGCTGCGGCGGCATAGGCCTCCGTATCCCTGCCGGGATTTCCCATTCCGTCGTAGCCATAGACATTCACTTCAATTTCCACATAGCCGTCCCGGTTCCGGTCGCCCCAGAGCTCCTGGAACAGCTCCCGTATTTTCTCCGCCGACTCCTCCGGGATTTGAGACATGGTCACAATGCTGACCACGCCGTCGCTGGGGCGATTGTCCCGGATGTCCCCCAGAAAATCCACCACCACAAAGATCACCAGCAGCCCTGCCAGAAAATACCACTTGCCGTAATACCAGAGATTCTCCCATTTCTTTTTCATACGTCCTCTCCCCTCAGGCACAGCCGGGAAAACACAGGAGCGAAAATCACGTTTACGGTCATCACGCCAATGGCGAGCCAGCCCAGCAGGAGCATATAGACGGCCAGGCCATAGTAAATCGTCGGTATCAGCACAAAGGCCGTCCAGGTCAGAATTCCGAAGAAGGAACGCATTTTCCCGGCAAACACCAGCAGCACCGCGTTTTTCACGGCGGTTCCCAGAGGCAGCTCCAGCATAGCAACCTGCTGGAAGCCAAACAGGGAGATTCCCGTCAGCACATACCCCGTCAGGCAAAACATCAGCAGGTATCCCACGGAAAGTCCACCGTCCACCGCGATCACCACATACACGCTGTAGCTAAGCCCCGACCAAAGCAGCCCCAGCATCAGACCCAGGAGCATGGATTTCTTCCATTCCACCCGGATGGCCCGGAGAAAGTCCTCCTTCACCCACACCGGCATCCGGTGCACCAGCCGCACGCAGACGCTGTGCAGCCCCGTCTGGCAGGGTGCCGCCAAAGTAAAGCACAGCAGCCCCAGGCCCCAGAACACCAGATCTCCCGTCTGGGCCAGAAGGTACACAAAATAGGCTCCCGGCAGCAGGCTGGCCACTGCGATGGCATTGGCGTACAGCAGGGTCAAATAATGCTTTTGCAGAATTTGAAACCACAGCAGCAAGCCGGTTTGTTCCTCTTCTGGAGGAATATTCCAAAATTTACGTCTTCTTTTATTCAAAGCGTCTATCCTCCATAGAGAATTTTTGTTATATTATAACAGATTTTGTCAGAATATGCAATGCGTTTCTGTTCTTTTTTATGAACAGTTTGTAATATTATTTCAATTTCCATCGATATGAAAAAAGCACCGATCTTAGGCCGCGCCTGAGATCGGTGCTTAAATCGCTGAATCAGCCCTTGACAGCGCCGGCCGTAATGCCGCTGACGATGTATTTCTGCATACACAAATACAGGATCAGAATGGGGATCATGGCCATGATGAAGAAGGCAAAGGCTTCATTGAGCATGGAGGTATTTTCATTGAAGTAGATGATCTGGGCCAGGGTCAGGGTAAAGGACTGCTTTTTCCGCAGCAGGATAATGGAGGTGCCGTAGTCGTTCCAGATGAACAGGGTATTGAGAACCAGCTGGGTCACGTTGATGGGCGTCATCAGAGGAAATACCACTCTCCAGAAGCACTGGAACCGGTTGCAGCCGTCGATCATGGCGGCCTGCTCCAGATCACGGGGCACCGTCTTGATAAACCCGGTAACCGCCGTCAGGCTGATGGAAATTTGCAAACCCGCCCGGGCGATGATGAATCCCAGGTTCGTACTGACCAGCCCCGCGTTATACCAGTTGATGTACAGGGGAAGCTCAAAGCACTGGAAGGGAATCAGCAGGCCCAGGGTCAGCAGGGCGTACATGAAGTTATAGAAGGGCGTTTCATGTCTGGCCAGTACCCAGCTTGCCAGGGACGTAATGGCCATAAGCAGCAGCACCGTGGGCAGGGTGTTGATCAGGCTGTTTTTGTAGCCCGTCAGGAAGCTTTCGTTCTCAAAAATGACCCGCAGGTAATTCTGCCAGGTGGGATTTGTGGGCCAGGCCAGGCGGTTGGCGCTAATGTCACCCGGGGCCCGGAAGGAATACAGTATCGCCACATAGAAGGGCAGCACCACAATGATCATGACCAGCAGGATCAGAATTTTCTGTCCGGCAGCGCTCAGCTTCTTCCGGGTATGCCGATCCAGAAGGGGGCTTTGGGGCGCGGAGGAAGCGGTTGAAGATACCATCATTGCTCAACCTCCATTCTTCTCAGGGTACGGGTTACCACCTGGGTCAGAACCACGAGAATGATCGTCAGGATAATTGCCGCGGCCTGACCAAGGCCGGCCTTATTGTTGGAGAAAATACTGTCGTAGACGTAAACCGCGGTGAACTGGCCTTCCTTGGCATTGCGGGCAACCACCATGGGCATATCGAAGGTTCGAAGGCCCCAAGCCAGCAGCAGTGTAATGTTCGTTGTAAAGGCAGGTACGATATTGGGAACGGTCACGTTGAAAAACTGACGCCACTTCCCGGCACCATCCATCGTGGCCGCCTCGTAATAGTCCCGGGGAACGGCCTGCAGCGCCGCAATGTAGATCAGCATGGTATATCCCATATCCCGCCAGGCGCCAATGATCACCATACCGTAAACAATCTGGCCGGGCATACCCAGAGGGCTGACCAGGCCGGTCAGGGTGCCGTAGACATCCGTGAATACATAAGACCACACAATGGAACCGGCGGTTACAGACACGGTGAAGGGCAGGAACAGAACGGTTCTGGCAATGTTATTGAACCAGGAGGAGCGCTGGATCAGCAGCGCCAGTAAAAGTCCCATGAAATTGGAAGAGAGCATATACAAAATGGTGAATTTCATGGTCACCACCAGGGACTCCTGGAAATACTTGTTTTTCAGCAGGTACACATAGTTTTTCAGTCCGATAAATTCCCTCTTCTCACTGACAATGCTTTTCCAGTTGGTGAAGGAATAGGGAATGCCCTGAATAAAGGGAATCAGCACTACAGCGCTGAACAGAATGATTGTCGGCAGTAAAAACAGCATATTGCCGATGTGGTTCCGAGCCGCGCTGGAAGACAGCCGCTTCGGCATATTGATTTTATCCATATACACACCCCTTTTGATTGCGGCCGGTGAGAAATCTTCCATGAAACCGGCAGATGCCGAAGATGGTTGATTGCACATTTTGCTTTCTTTGGCGGAAGTGGGCGTGGTCACACGGAACCACGCCCACCTTTGGCCCATTGATTAGCGGAAAGAGTGGGAAGCTTCAGCCATTACAGGTTGGCCTGAGCAAACTCTTCGTCGAACAGCTCCTGCATATACTCGATGCAGCTTTCCACGGAGTTGACACCGTCCGTAGCGGTTCCGGTGCAGCAGTAGGTCGCGTAAGCGGTCAGCGCCTTCCGGTAAGCGGCAGTATAGGCGGAGGTGAAGGGTACGGTGAACTCGCCGTAGCCCACTGCGTTGCCGGCAGCCTTCACGCCCAGGATGGTCTTCAGGAAGTCGGTGGTGTTCTCGGTGGTCGCGCCGGTGATACAGGGCTGCATGGTGTTGTCAGACCAGGTGCCCATGTGCTCGGACAGGAAGAACTCCATGAACTTCACCGCCCAGTCGGCATTTTCCGCCTTGGGGTTGACCATGAAGGCCTGGTCAACCTGAACGTTCATAACAGGCTCCGCGCCGGAGTCATCGGTGGGAACGAAGAAGAAGCCGTAGTCGAAGTCGGGAGACTTCAGAGACTCGATGGTGCCGTAGTCCCAGGTGCCCTGGTAGAGCATACCGGCCTGACCGGACAGGAAGACTTCGTTGGCATCGGACTGCTTATTGGAGGTAGCGTCGTTCCGGGCCCAGTTGCCCATACGGGCGCCCCAGGCTTCCAGGCCCTTGGCGAAGTAGGGATAGTCCGCAACCTTCTTTTCGCCGCTCATCAGCTTTTCGAACATGTCGTTGTCGCCGTTCTGGATGGCTTCCGTCCAGACCACGGGACGCATTTCGATATCCACGGAAGCGCCGTCAGAATACCACTGTGCCCAGGGAGCGTAACCGGCAGCCTTCAGCTTTGCGCAGATGTCCAGCAGCTCGGTCTGGGTGGAGGGAATGTCCAGGCCCAGCTCGGAGAAGATGGTCTTGTTGTAGAAAACGCCCCAGGTCTTAAAGTCCACGGGGAAGGCGTACCACTTGCCCTGGTAGGACACGTCGCCCATATCCGCCTGGGTCAGGCCCAGTCCTTCGATGACCGCGTTGCCGGTCAGATCCATAACATAACCGCCGTCGATCAGGTCGGTGTACAATCCGGGGTTGCCCATCATGATCTCAGGCATATCGCCGGAAGCAATGGCGGTCTGCAGCTGTGCGAAATAATCAGTGCCCTGGGAGTACGCACTGTTTTCAAAGGTAACATTGGGATACAGCTCGGTGAACGCAGCCTGGATCTTCTCGAAGCCAGCGGACTTGTCGCCTTCCACCATGTAATGCAGGCAGTGGATGGTCACGGGCTCGTCCGTCTGGGCTGGCTCGGCCACAGTTGCGGCAGGTGCGGGGCTATCCGCCTTGGGGGCCGTTGTGGTCGCGGGGGCGCTGGTGCTGCCGCAGGCAACCATGCTCATTACCATGACAATCGTCAAAAGCAGTGCAAGCAGTTTTTTCATTTGTGTTCCTCCTCAGTTTTTGATTTTCTTAGCAGGTATACCAGTCATGTCAAGTTTAACAATTTGATCATCTGCTATGGCTATAGTATAGTACACTTTATCCATAACCGCAATCAACTTTACCCACGATTCTCTATACAAAACTAATTCTTTTCAACACATTCTACAATTGGAAACGCATCCAGACCTATTCCTGCTTCTCTGCGCATCTGCGGCCCCGGGCATACACCTGCCGCACCCGAAAATCCTTGTCCAGGATCACCACGTCTCCGTCCTTCCCCGGTTCCAGGGAGCCCTTCCGGTGGGAAACCCCGCACAGCCGGGCCGGAGTCAGGGAGAGCATCCGGCTCACCTCAGGCAGCTCGATTCCGTAGCGCACATGGGCCGTCCGCAGGCAGCGGTCCATGGTGGCAATGCTTCCGGCGTAGCTGCTCAGATCCTCCAGCTGGGCCACATCGTCCTTGATTACCACGGGAACGCCGGTCTCTCTGGCACCGAGAACGGAGCGTTGGCAGTCTACCCCGGCGGCCCGCATGGCGTCGGTGATCAGGGCAATCCGATCCGCGCCTTTGATCCGCAGGGCCAGCAGCATGGACTCCCGGGGAATATGACACCCGTCCCCGATCAGCTCAATGGTCACATCGTCCCGCAGATAGGTTGCTTCCACGATGCCGGAATACAGAATTCCCTTTTTCTTGTGGAAGGTGGTACAGGCGTTATAAAAGTGGGTCACATGGGAAAAGCCCCAGTCGAAGGCCTGCATAGCCTCCCCTGCGGTGGCCCCGCTGTGAGCCAGAGATGTGAGCACCCCATGCTCCCTCATGACCTGGGCAAACAATTCCATATTCGGCAGCTCCGGCGCCGCGTCCCAGCGCAGGATGCGGCCCTTGCCCCGGGCCAGGATCCGCTCCAGATCCTCCCGATTGGGGATCCGCTGCCGGGAGATGGGCTGGGCCCCTTTGGATGCCGCGGAAAAGTAAGGCCCTTCCAGATGCAGTCCCAGCAGCTCCGCGCCGTCCTCCGGCTCCTTGTCCGCAGCCAGGAACAGATCGATGGTTTTTTCCAGCAGATCATCTTCGCAGGTCATGGTTGTGGGGCACAGGGCCGTGGTTCCGTGGGCGCAGTGGGCTTTGGCAATGACCGGGAAGGCCGAGGCCTCTCCGTCCATAAAGTCCCCGTCTCCGCCGCCGTGGACATGAATGTCCACAAAGCCCGCCATGATATAGCATCCCTCCGCGTCCACCCGCCGGGCATCCGCCGGGCAGGGCACATTCACGGCTGAAATGATTCTGTCCTCCAAAAGCACCGATCCGCCCGATACCACCCGGTCGGGCAAAACCAGCTGACCATTTCCGATCCAAATTTTACTCAAAGCAATCCCTCTTTTCAAAATCGGCAGAGCATCCCCATTGTGACACTCTGCCGGATTTTTTTACATTTTTACTTATTGTACACCCGAATTTCCGGGATCACAGGCGTGGTGGCCGCCAGGGCGATGGCATAGATTTTGGCGTCCTCATGATTCTGGAACAGGGATACGGGCACCTTGCAGCTGACCGGGCCGTGGAGGGCCTTGCGCAGCATGGCCGCGTTCCAGTCCCGGGGCATAAGCATCCGCACCTTCCGGGCGTGGAAGATTTCCTTCATACCCACAGTAATGCACAGGTCGGGAATGGCGTCCAGATCCGCTCCGGCATTCATAAAGGCGTTGATGGTTTTGGTCTCCCGGGCCAGCTTCAGGACACGGGTGGGCCGCTGCAAAAACTCCTCGTCCGTGCAGCTTTCGCCCGGCTCCGGCGGCTCGTTGAAGGCGATATGGCCCGTAATGCCCACGCCGCCCCAGCACATATCCAGCTTGCCCAGCTCCTGGATCAGCTCCCAGATCCGGCCCTCATTTCCCGGCTCCGGGAAAATCCGCTGCTCCTCCGGCATCAGCAGCTCCGGATCCACCAGCCCGTAGAAAATCCGATCCATGCCGCCCCGGAAGGACAGAGGATCCGTCTTGGGCAGATACTTCCCTTCCTCGTCCA
>Ga0129317_1001834_pt1 | contig 13945 bp, 16 predicted proteins | sample Cm1ome_FD_94430 | JGI IMG/M metagenome (GOLD analysis project Ga0129317, IMG submission 94430) | Eastern black-and-white colobus group fecal microbial communities from Wisconsin, USA - Cm1105 metagenome | ecosystem: Host-associated > Mammals > Digestive system > Large intestine > Fecal | place...
CCAGTAAAACCACCAGGAATTAAATTACCAGCTCTCACAAAAGATTTAATATTAATTGACATAATTAAAGATGCAATTAATACACATACTAAAGACGTTAAATGTTTCTTCCATTCTTTTTGATTTCTTGTTTTTGCGTAAACCATTTCTATAAGCCTCCCTAAATCTTCACTCATTATACGCTTGTACAAACATTAATACAATATTTTGTTTAAATTTCTCAAAACAAAAAGACAATATTTCTATTGTCCTATAAAATATATTTATTTATAAAGTTTGCTATACCATCATGATCATTATCATCAGTAATATAATCAGCAACACTTTTTGTTTTCTCACTACCATTTTCCATTACAACACCAGTACCTGCATTCAATGTCATATCATAATCATTATCAGCATCTCCAAATGTTACAATATCTTTTATATCAATATTATGTAATCCCATTGCTTCTATTAAACCAGCAGTTTTTGTAACTCTTGGATCCATATATTCATAAAGAACACTTGCTGTTTTTAAAGATGATGATTTATATTGATCATTGTGGAATGTTTGACTTCTTTCAATAACTTTTTCCATATAATCAGGTTCACAAATAATAATCAATTTAGCTTTTGGCTGTTTTAAATATTCTTTATAATCTACAACCTTATAATCAACTCTATCTGCTTTAGATAACATTTGAATATGTCTATCATCTTTTGGAGCAAAGAAAATGCCATCTTCTGGAATCGCAAAATTGACATCCATATCTTCAAAATGACTTACAATTTGAGAAATTAATTCTCCCTCTAATGGATAATTAGATTTCGATACATTTAATTGATAATCATAAATTTCAGCACCACCTGTACCTACAATAACATCAACTAATCCATCAATACCCCATATTTTTAATAATGTTTGAACACTATTGACATCTCTACCTGTAGATAATCCAAATAGTATTCCTTTTTCTCTTGCTTTTTTTATAGCTTCTACTGTTTTTGGTGAAACAACACCGTCACTGTTTAGTAATGTTCCATCAACATCACACATAATTGCTTTTGTATTCATCTTTTTTCCTCCTACATTTAGCATTATAAAGATTTATATATAAAAATCTTTATAGTATTCTTATTTCGTATTTTTTTATCAATTTTTCTCTTTTTACTTTTTAATAATAGAATTATTTTATCATTTAGCATCTCTTATTGTATGATAATATTTAAGTTTGTTTTCTAAATTTTGGTTATAATCCAATTCAAAATAACACGTATATAAAACATCTAATATATATAAAACAGATAATCTTGTTGAAAACGAAGAAATCTTTTTATAATGATTTTCACATGAAGATATATGTAAACGATAGTTTGGGGGAATATCTTTAAACGTATAATCTGCTGAAGATATCAAAACGATAGGTGTTTTTTGTTTACGCAATATCTTAGGTAAAATATCAACTAATGCCCCTCTACCACCAAAAGTAATCATAATAGCCAAATGTGTTTCATCGCTTGATGCTGCTAATAGTCTTTGGTAATATTCTTCAACTGGTACTTGTATTTGTACTCCTATTTCTTGCATTTGAAATTGAAAATTTTTTGCAAAGTTAATATTTCCTGCTGATGTATATATATCTATATGCTTTGCTTTTTTCATAGCTTGAACAATACATCTGATTTCATCTAAATCAAATAATTGTGATGTTGTTTTTAATGTTTGTTCATAATCTTCTTCTAATTTCTTTATAATTTCATAGTGTGTTTGATATTTTTTTATTGGGAAATCAAAATCAAAATCACCTACTGTTTTTAAATAATCATCTAATGAACTTGATATTTTAACTTTTAATTCGGAAAAACCAGATAAATTTAGTTTATCACATAAACGATAAATTGTTGCTGTTGAAACAAAACATGCTTGGCTTAATTGGGTTGAATTCATTTTCAGAATCTTATCTGGATTTTTTAAAATAAATTCAGCTATAGTTTGTTCATTGTGAGATAAATCCTTTTTGTTTTTTAATTGAGCAAAAATATTTAACATGATGAATTTCCCCTTTCTCTTTTAATTCTATTTTAATACAAAATAAAGGGAAATAAAATTCTCTTTTATAATTTACTTAATTTTTCTTGTATAATATGTAGTGCTTCATGATAATTATAAGTTGCATATATATTAGTTGGAATCATAAAAACATTATTGTATTTAACATATTGAAAATGTAAGTAATGTATTTGTGGTGCTAATAATATTAAATCATACTTATTGACATACTCTTCTATCTTTGTATAACTACATGCTTCTATATGTATATTTTGACAATAAGCTTTTATATATTCTTTTAATCCTTCTGTAAAGTATGTTGAAGTATATCCATTTGTACAACATACCAATATTTGAATTTTATCATTGTATTTCCTTTTACAAAAAGATAAAAACTCTTTAAACAATTTATTTGCTTTAAAGAAATCTTTAAATTCAAAATGGAGATAATAATCAATAACATTTTCTCGAAATGATTGAAACTCAATAATCTTTGAATTCCATAAAGTCACTTGAAATTGTTTTTCTTGATTCTTTATCATAATACAATCATCACAATGTTCTATACTAGTTCCTTTTGGAAAACAATTATACATATATTCACTATATATTAAATAATTTATATCAATTAAATAGTTATCCATTGTATTACCTCCATTTATTCTTATTTATTAAAATTATCTATTTTTTGTAAAGCATCATTTAAAACTTTTTCTCCATTCATCAACCCATAATCTCTCATATCTATAACTGCTACTGGCATAGTTCCATTTGCTTTATCTTCTATCCTCTTGATTTGATGTCTTACTTGCGGACCTAATAAGACAATATCCCAATCTTCCATAATTGATTCTGCTTCTGTAATCCCTACAGCCATAATTTTGACATCCACACCTTTTTCTTGTGCACTTTTTTCCATTCTTAAAACTAATAAACTTGTTGACATTCCTGCGTTACACGCTAATAAAATCTTATACATTTTTTCTTCCTCCTTGTTATAAGTAAAGTATAACATTCTCTTTTTTTATTAATATATGTTTAATGTATAACGAAATTTTTTATCACTTTTTCTTTTTATATCTTTTTTTAATCTTAAATTTTTTCTCAAAGTAAAAGACAATAGAGTTTCACTATTGTCTTAATCTTCCTTCTTTTAATAATCGTAATAATTCTAAGTTTTGTTTTGCACTTCCTGTGTAATTATCAATTCCATTTAAAAGTGCAAGTTCTCTTCTTTTTTGAAATGATGCATCTACTCCTATTTGAACTAAAGCATCAACAAGTGAATCACCATGATAATGTGGATTTGATAAATAACGCACTGTACCTATAATGCTTTCATCATTAATCCATCCCAACCCATTACCTATCAAATATGGGTTTCTTGCATTTTCAACAATACGTGTTATTGTTCCATGATTCATATATGGAATCAATGGTATAGAACTATCTGATGAAATAAACACATGATCAAAAGTAACATGATCGCCTATTTTATGCTGTAATGTTGGTGGAGTAGGTTCTTGAGGACGTGGAAAATTGTTTAGTCCTGCTGCTTTTATTTCTGTTGGGAAATCTCTATATGCATAGTTTAAATCAACCGGACCTTCAATTCCTTCTACAAAACCATTATCAGAATATTGCCACATATCAAATAAATGAGCATCATCTCCTAATTCATCTGCATATCTTGCTACCCATTTGGTATATCTTGTAAACAATGGTCCTGTTAGTTTTGTTCGCCACCAAAAATAAGAAGCATAAAATCCAGGTAAATAATGATGTCTTTCTAATTCTTGAGCAAACACACGAGCATTTCTTTCTATTTGATCATTAGGTAATCTTCCTATTCTTGGATCTTCTAAGTCCAAATATATAGGATATGCCATCTTATAATCTTTAATCAATCTCATAACATGTTTTGCTTCTGATAAAGCATCAGTTTCATTTTGAGCATATGAATATAAATAAACACCAAAAGGAATTCCTAATCTGGTACATTCATCTGCATTTCTTTTAAACATACGATCATCTTGTCCAGGAATATCCTGTCCATATCCTGCTCTTATAATAACAAAATCAACGTGGTTTTTTACCTTTTCCCAATCAATGACACCTTGATGTTGTGAAACATCAATACCATCTAAAACCATTTATTCACCTCCCTCAAAATACTATATGTTTTTTTATAATAGTTGTCTTTACATTTGTCTCATTTTTATAAGACTTTATACTATATGTATGAAATTATTAATATATCATTAATTTTCATCAAATATGTTTTTTCGAACATCTATTTTCTTATTTTACAAATATTGGTGTTTTTTATTTTATTTTTTATGTTATAATTATTCTCAAGGAGGAATGAAATGAAAAAAATATTTATATGTCTATTAGCTTTATGTACTTCACTAAGCATTATGGTAGGGATATCACCAGTTAATGCTATTGATTTTTCAAAAAAAGAATCTTATTACATCAAGTTATGTTCTTCTAGTAGTTTAACAACAAAAAACAAGAAAACATGCGAACAATTTAATACATATTTAAAAAAGAAAAATAATCAATTAAAAAATGATATTAAAGAAACAAAAAAAGATCTTGAAAATACAAAAGATGATATAGATGAAGTTTCAGCAAAAATTAATTCTTTAGATTCAAGTATTAGCACTAAAGAAAAAGAAATCAACTACTTATTAAAATCAATCTCAAATATTCAAAAAAACATTAAAGATAAAGAAGAAAAAATGAGAGACCGTTTATATGCAATGCAAACTTATTATAATTCTAACTCTTTTGTTCAATTCTTATTTGGTGCTGAAGATTTTAGTGATTTCTTCTCTCGTTTAAATAGTATCAATGATATTACTTCATATGAAAAAGAATTAGTCGATGAATTAACTTCACAAAAGAAAGAATTAGATAAACAAAAAAGTTCCTTAGTAGATGCTAAAGCTGCATTACAAGCTCAAAAGAATTCTGCATCTAGCTTAAAAAATAAACTTATTGCTCTTGAATCACAACAACAAAAAGAAATCTCAGCAAATCAAGCTGAATCAAAGAAGATTTCTGAAGCACAAAAAGAAATTGACGATACTTTAACTGAAATGATGAATAGTATCGCTCAAGGAGATAGTGGTGGTAATGCTGTTCAAGGTAATCAAGGAAATGCTAAATTAGGTTACGAGGTAGCTCAAAAAGCTTTAGGCAAATTAGGTTCTCCTTATTATTGGGGAGCTGCTGGACCAAGTATGTTTGATTGTTCTGGTTTAGTTGCTTGGGCACATAAATCAGCAGGAGTTTCAATTGGTAGAACTACTGCCAATGCATATGCACATTCTGGTACAGCTATTTCTGCAAGTCAATTACAAGCTGGTGATGTTGTCGCATTTAGACGTCAAAATTCATCAAGATATCACCATATTGGTATATATATTGGTAATGGAATTATTGTTCATGCTAGTGGTGAAGGATCTACTTGTTTAGGTAATCATGTAAGCAAAGGTCATGTTGTTAAAAGAACACCTTTATCAAGTTTTAGTAATTATGCTAAAGCATACCGTAGATTATATTAAAAAAGATTTGGAATTATAGTTCCAAATCTTTTTTTATTTCTAATTTTATTTTCTTTAAAACATGATAACTTTCATCAAACTTTTCTTGATCAACACTATTTAAAGGTAACTGTACTATTTCTTTTATACCTTCTCTATGTATAATGCAAGGAACTCCCATATATATATGGCTATGTTCATATTCTCCATCTAGATATGCACTAACACATAATATTTTATTCGTATTATCAAATATAGATTGTATAAGTTTATTTAATGATAATCCTATTCCATAATAAGTTGCATTTTTTCTTTCAATAATTTCATAAGCTGCATTTTTTACCTCTAAATAAATATCACTTAAATCATTCATATCTAAATTCTTTTCATCTATATACTCAAGTATACTTTTACAACCAACATAAGTATTTACCCAAGATATAAAAGAAGAATCACCATGCTCTCCTAAAATATAAGCCTCAATATCATCACTAGAAACATTCAAAAACTCACTAAGTAAATATCTCATTCTTGCAGTATCTAATAAAGTTCCTGTTCCTATAATTTTACTCTTATCCATATCCATTACTTTATATACAACGTAACTTAAAATATCAACTGGATTGCTTGCCACAATGATAATTCCATTAAAGCCTACCTTTTTAATTTTTAAAGCAATTTCTTTAATTATCTTTGTATTTATTTTTGTTAGTTCCAAACGTGTTTGGCCTTCTTTTTGACTTGCACCTGCACATATAACAATAATATCACTATCATAGCAATCTTTATAATTGCCTTTTTTTATTTTCATTTTACTAAAACTATACGGTAAGCCATGATTCAAATCCATTGCTTCTCCTATTGCTTTTTCTTCATCAATATCAATAAGAACTAATTCATCAATACCCCCAGTATTCATTAATGAATATGCCATACTCATACCAACCATACCAGTTCCTATCAATACAACTTTTCTACTTTCTTTCATTTAATCACCAATTATATTATGATGATATTTTTTTATTTTATACAATTATAACAACTATTTTCTTATTCATCTATCAGTTTCTTTCATTACTTTTAATTCTGTACCTAAAAAAGTTTCACGTGAAACATTTTATAAATATATCATACTTGTTTACATTATATACTCAAAAGAAAAAATGAATATATTTCTATATTCATTTTGTGTGATATTCTTGATATACAATATTCTTTGATAGTTTTCTAATTTTAGAAACTTCCTTAATTGCATCTTTTGCTGTCATTCCTTTATCAATAAATTCTTGAACATGTTCTTTTATTGATTGTTCAAATTCAATTATTTCTTCCTTTTCTTCTCCACCTTCAACAACAATAACCATTTCACCTTTCATATCATCAACTACTGATAATATTTCACTAATAGTTCCTCTATTTATCTCTTCATGTTTTTTAGTTATTTCTCTACATAATGCAATATTTCTATCTCCCATAATATCAAGCATCAATGAAAGAGTTTTTTTAATTCTATGTGGAGCTTCATAAAAAACAATAGTTTCTTTATAATTTTTTAAAGCATTAAGTTCCTTTTTCTTTTTCTTATCTTGATGATCTAAGAATCCATAAAACAAGAATGGTTGAGGACATATACCTGAAACAACTAAAGCATTTAAACAAGCATTTGCCCCTGATACAGGTACAACATTAAACTCATTACTGATAACTTCCTTAACCAATTCATATCCTGGATCACTGATTGCAGGATAACCCGCATCACTAACTAATGCAATATTATGTCCATCTTGAAGCAATGATATGATTTTAGGAATAGATGATACGATATTATGTTCATGATGAGATATAAGTTTAGTATTAATATCAAAATGATTAAGTAACTTAATTGTGTTACGTGTATCTTCAGCTGCTATAAAATCAACTTCATTTAATGTTTCAACCGCACGATATGTCATTTCATTTAAATTACCAATTGGAGTTGCAATTAAATATAAAGTTGGCTTACCATTTTCAAAACTTTTTTGTCTATTCATCTTCTAACTCTCCAAACATCTTTCTTACTTCTTTTGTATAACTTCCATCCTCTTCATGTGCATATAATGGAGCTTCAATCTTAACACCTTTTTGTCCTTTGTACATACCTTCAATTAAAAAGATATGAGATTCTTTCCCAAACTTTGGATATACAAACTGTATTCTTTTTGGTTCAATATCATATTTTTGCATGCAATTAATTATTTCGATCATACGATCAGGTCGATGAACCATCGCAAAACGTCCTTTATTATCCAAAATCATTGCGGCAGATTTAATAATTTCTTCAAGTTCAATTTTTATTTCATGTCTTGCAATTTGTAAATATTCATTTTCATTTAAATTACTTTTCTCTCCAACTTTAAAAAAAGGAGGATTACATACAACTAATTTTACCTTAGGTGCAACTTTTACATATTCTTTTATATCATTATGAATAATTGTTATTTGATTTTTTAGACTATTTATCTCTATATTTTTATTAGCTAATTCTACAGCTTCTTTTTGTATTTCAACACCTATAATATTTTTAGATGTTCTTCTTGAAAGAAGTAAAGGTATTGCAGCATTATTTGTTCCAAAATCAACAATACATTGTATATCTTTATTTATTGTACAAAAATTAGCTAATAAAACAGTATCCAAAGAAAAGTTAAACATATCTTTTCTTTGGATAATCTTCATATTCTTATGTGATAATAAATAATTAATGACTTCTTGGCTCATGATTATTATCCTTTTTATGTGGAAGAACTTTAATTTCGTCAAGTTGTACAAATGAAATATTTCCATCATAATCAATTTTTATTAAATCACTAATAACATTCATTCCAACGACTTTTACTATTTTATCACCATATTTAACTTTAGAACCTATTTTAGGAAATCTTTTCTTCTCATGACTATATGTTTCATCTTCATATTTCAAACAACACAACAAACGACCACAAGCTCCTGAAATTTTATCAATATTAATAGCTAACATTTGATTTTTAGCCATATTAATTGATACCCCATCAAATTCACCTAAAAAAGATGAACAACAAAGTGGTAAACCACATGATCCTAATCCACCAACAATCTTTGATTTATCTCTTGGACCAATTTGTCTTAATTCAATACGACATTTAAATACACTTGCTAACTCTTTTAATAATTCTCTAAAGTCAACTCGACTTTCAGAAGTATACATAAATATAACTTTAGATGCATCTAAAGTATATTCACAATTAACTAAGTGCATATCTAAATCATATTCTTTAACAATATCTTTACATATTTCAAGTGATTTTTCAGCTTTGGCTTTATTAAAGACATATAAATCTAAATCTGCACGATTAGCTTTTCTTTTTATATCTTTTAATTCTGTATCTAAATTGAATTCAGATAAATCTCTAAGATCAGATATTAATTCTCCTAATTCTAAACCTCTTATTGTCTCAACAACAACTTTATCACCTTTTTTTAAATCTAATTGTGTTGAAAAATAATACGATTTACCAACATGATTAAATCTAACTCTTGCTAATCTATTTTCCATAATACTTTCCTTTCTATATTTTATACATCATACTATCCATTAATAACAAACTATTAGCATTTGTTTCTAATAAGTATTCAGTGTTCAACACTTTTTCTATTTGTCCAATAACAATATCTGTATCATATTCTACTTTTTCAAATAAACTTTTATATGATGGATAAGTTAAATCAATATTTTGTTTCACGTGAAACAAATCTTTCAAACCTAAGACTAACATATTTAGAAAAAGTTGTATAGTTTCTTTATCTTTATGATTTTTTAATAAATGTGTTTCAACATTAATAACAAGATTATCTCTATGAAAATACAAATCTTCAATAAAATGATAGACTTCAAGTTTTAATTCTTCAAATAAATCTGATTCAATAAGATATTCACATTCTTCATATGTATTAAATAACTCAGATAAAATATTAATATCATCTTGTGGAATATCTCTTTCTTTAAGTTTAGAAACCAATGTTTTTTTTGTATTAGGTAATAATTGAATAACTTGACATCTTGATTGAATTGTTGGTAAAACACGATTCAAGTTTTGACAAGTAAATATTGCATATACACCTGCTACAGGTTCTTCTAAAACCTTTAACAAACTATTCATAGCTTCTAAAGTTGAATTTTCAATATTTTCAAGTAAATATATTTTTGCTTTTCCTTCTAGTGATGATTTTGAAAATTGTTCCTGAATATACTCGATTTGATTTTTTTTAATTGTTTCTTTTTTTCCATCAGCATAAATCAAATCACCATAAATATGTTGATCAATCCTTTGACATTCATAACAATGATCACATGCTAAAAGAGTTTCATCACAAATAAATGATTTTGCTATATAATGAGCTGCATCATGACTATTTTTACCAACTAATAAAAAGGCATGAGGTATTTTCTTTGATTCAAAACAATTTGATAAAATTCGATAAAAGATTGGTTGATCTTCTTTTAAGTTATAATTTAAACTCATAGAATTTCTTTTATTTTTTCAATAACTTGATTGAAAACTCCTTCAATATTTTGACTAGCATCAATTTTTACAATACGTTCATTATATTTATCACAAATTTGTAAATATCCTTCATAAACCTTTTTATGAAAACCAATTTTTTCTAAATCCAAACGATTTACTTCTCTATTTTTATTTGAATATACTCTAGCTAAACCATCTTCTGGTTTTATATCAAAAAATATAGTACGTTGTGGAAGTATATTCTCAGTAGCAAAAATATTCATATTATAAACTTCATCAATATCTATGCCTCTAGCAATTCCTTGATAAACCAATGAACTATCAATAAATCTATCACATATAACAATAGCATTATCATTTAATGCTGGAATAACTTTTTCTACTAAATGTTGTCTACGACTAGCAGCATAAAGTAAAGCCTCTGTTTTTTTATCCATGTTTGTATTTTTAACATCAAGAATAACATCTCTGATTTCTTCAGAAATTTCAACCCCACCAGGTTCTCTTGTTAAAACAACATGATATCCTTCTTTTTCTAATCTTTCTTTTACCATTTGAGCAATAGTCGTTTTACCACTACCTTCTCCGCCTTCAAAAGTTATAAAAACACCTGACATATAAACACCTCATTTCAACTTCTATTATATAAAAAATCGAACAAGATATAAAGAATTATTTAACACCCTTATAGTATGATTTTTAATACTATAACTAAAATAATACCAAATATATCAAAAAAAGCTATCATAACTATATTAAATAAACTGAACCCTATTGTGATATTGGTAAAAAAAGATAATGAATTGATAAAAGAGATAATTAAACAAGATAGAATAAGTTTCATAAAAACTTTTATAATTTTCAACAAAAAAATCACCTCATTAATTATATGAGATGATTATATTTTTTTTCTTCCTTCTAATGATTTTAAAAGAGTTAATTCATCAGCATAATCTAGATTACTTCCAATTGGTAATCCATTCGCAATTCTTGTTGCTGAAATATTTTGTTTAGCAAGTAATTTTGCTATGAATAGTGCTGTTGTTTCTCCTTCTCTTGTTGGATTTGTTGCAATAATGACTTCTTTAATATCTTCATTTAATCTATCAAATAAACTTTGTATATTTAAATCATCTATCGTTTTTCCATCCATAATAGACATAGTTCCATGTAAAACATGATACAAACCATGATATTCCTTTAACTTTTCCATCGCAAAAACATCTTTAGGCGATTCTACAATACAAATTGTTGATTGATCACGTGAACTATCTTTACAAATATCACAATATTCATCCTCGCAAATATGTCCACATTTTTTACAATATTTAATGTTATTTTTAAACTGTATTAACGCATTAGCAAATCTTTCAACTTGATTTATATCCATATCTAAAATATGATATGTAAGTCTTTGTGCTCCTTTACCACCAATACCAGGTAACAATTGAAAACATTCTGTTAATTCTTCAAATGAATAAGGATAATTCATTATAAGAATGCTGATACATCAACACCATTTGTTATTTTGTTTAATGCATCTTCCTTTTCTGATGATGTTTTTGTCATAATTTCATTTAATGTTACTGTTAATAAATCTTGTAGCATATCTTTGTTTTCAACTGCTAATAATTCTGGATTAATATCTAACTGAACAATTTCTAATTTACCATTAATTTGTCCTTTAATTAATCCTTGTTGACTTTCAAAATCAAAAGTTTTTTCTTCATATTCTTTCTTAAATTTATTAACTTTCTTTTGCATTTGTTGTGCTTGTTTTAATAATTGATTAAAATTCATATTTAGTCCTCCTTAAATTCTACAATATCACCAAATAAATCAACTGCTAATTTCTGTGCATCATTTAAATCAACATGATCTAAATCTTTATCATCAATATGTTTTAAAGTAATTTCATGTGGTTCAGGTAGTTGATTTTTTTTCTTTAATTCAATAAAATGACTTCTTGTTTTAATCCATTCATCTTGTTGAATTGCAATAAATTTGTATTCTTCGCCAAGAATTTCTTTAATAAATTCACTTAACTGTTTATAATTCTTGTAAAAATTAACTGCATTAACAGCTGCTTGATATTCAAAAGATATAATTAAACCACCTTGACTAGCTGCAACTGCTGATCCATCACATAACATAGAAGCACTTTTCGCCATATTTAAATTAGAAAGATATCTTTTAATGATTGGCCAACGTTCTTGAATATTTTGTAATATATTACGATTTGCTTGAACAAGTATATTCATAATATCATTTGGATCAATATAAATATTGTCATCAACTTGCTCTTCTACTTCTTGTTTTTCTTCAAATTCAAATGTAGGAACAACTTCTTCAATAATAGAGTCATCAATATTTGGTTCTTCTATAACTGGTTCTTCTACATTAATATCTTCATTAATTATAGTCGTATCTTCTACTATATCTTCATCATGTATTTCATATTCTTCATTTTTATCTTTTATACTATCAATTTGAATAGGTTTAACTTCTTCTATCTTGGTTTCATTTGCGGGAACAGAATAAGTCTTTTCTTCTTTTATATGATTACATATTTTAAGAATAGCTAATTCAAAGTAAATAGATGGATTAATAATTTTTGCATATTTTTCACTAGCATCCATTAATATATCTATAAAAGCAAATGCTTCATCACATGAAATATATGGTACAATCATATCTAAATAATATTTAGATAAAACAAATAATATAGATTCATCATTTGTATTTCTATAAATAATAATATCTTTTAAGATATCAACTAAATCTAATGTTAATCTTTTTATATCAACACCATTCATTTTCATATCTTCTAACATAGAAAGAGATTTCTTCATATCTTTTGATAAAAGTATTTTAATAAAATCTATTTTACTTTCTAAAGAAAGAATACCATAAATATGATTAACATCTTTAACTGTTAAATGTTTATCATTATAGGCTAAACATTGTTCTAATATAGATAAAGCATCTCGCATCCCACCATCAGCAAGTTTTGCTATCATATCTAATGCTTCATCATCACATTGGTAGTGTTCTTGAACAATAATATCTTTCATTCTTTTTTTCATATCATCTAAAGTTAATTTCGTAAAATCAAACCTTTGACATCTAGAAATAATTGTTGGAAGTATTTTATGTGGTTCTGTTGTTGCTAGTATAAAAACAACATGAGCTGGTGGTTCTTCTAAAGTTTTAAGTAAAGCGTTAAAAGCACCAGGAGTCATCATATGAACTTCATCAATAATATAAACTTTATATTTTGCTTTAGAAGGAGAATATTTAACTTTATCTATTAAATTTCTAACTTCATCAACACCATTGTTACTTGCAGCATCAATTTCAATAACATCTGGATGATTTCCTGAAGTTATTTCTTTGCAATTTTCACATTCGTCACATGGTTTATTATTACCAGTACAGTTTATTGCTTTAGCAAGTAATTTCGCAATAGTTGTTTTTCCTGTTCCTCTTGGTCCGCAGAATAAGTAAGCATGTGCTATTTTATTTTCTTCTACTGCATGTTTTAAAGTAGTAATGATATGCTCTTGTCCAGCAACTTCATTAAATTTTTGTGGTCTATATACTCGATATAAAGTTTTATATGCCATTTTTTATCAACTCCTTCGACAATTATAACATAAAAAAAGATATCAATAAATGATATCTTTTAACTATTATGGCTCTATACTAAAACTGGAGGGGAAGTTATATATCAAAACTTCATCTTCCAGTTTTTTCATATAATAATAGACATAGATTATAACTCGTTTTACAATTAGTTCACCATAAACAAAACGAAA
>Ga0129317_1001835_pt1 | contig 13937 bp, 14 predicted proteins | sample Cm1ome_FD_94430 | JGI IMG/M metagenome (GOLD analysis project Ga0129317, IMG submission 94430) | Eastern black-and-white colobus group fecal microbial communities from Wisconsin, USA - Cm1105 metagenome | ecosystem: Host-associated > Mammals > Digestive system > Large intestine > Fecal | place...
ACGAAGCACTACACTGTGGTAATTGAACCCAAATCTGGCCGCTGATTAGGTGGCCGCTGAGTCTGGGCCGGGTGGCCGCTGGGACAGGGCACCAGCGGCCGCTGGCTTGGGCAGAATGCACAGAAACAGCAAAAATACAAATAATACATTTTTGGGATGTATTTACTTTTACATTATTTTCATGTATAATACAAATAAACATTAAAAGTATAGGAGGGAAACGAATGCAGACCACTGCGATGTCGGGACCTTTATATTTGCAGATTAAGGATACGCTTCTGGAGCAGATCAGGTCTGGAGTCTATGCTTGTGGACAACAGATACCCACAGAGGATGAACTTGCGGAAATATTTTCCGTCAGCAGAGTGACCATTCGTAAGGCGTTAAAGGAGCTTGAGCAGGATAGTCTGCTGATTCGGCACCGCGGAAGAGGTACGTTTGTGGCGGACCACTCTCTGCGTCGAAATATTTCTGAAAACTCAAGCTTCACACAGATCTGCCGATTTGCAGGGCGGGTGCCGGGGGCGCGTACCATTAAGTCGGTCATCGAGGATGCCACGGATTCGGATGTGAAGGAACTGGGCGTTGAAGCGGGTTCGAAAGTTGTGGTGCTGGAACGGATTCGATATGCGGATGAGAAGCCGGTAGCAATTGAATCTTCTCGGTTTCCGGAACGATTCTCTTTCCTGATTGAAGAGGATCTGAATGACACATCCTTAATTATGGTCCTGGCGGAAAAATACAATATTCGATTCACCGGAACCGGGACCAAGACTTTAAAGCAGGTCTACGCCACCTACGAGCAGGCGAAGTATCTCTCCCTCTCCAAGGGATACCCGCTCATTTCCATTGAGTGCGTATCCTATGACGCCTCCGGAGAGCCGTGTCACCGGTCTTTACAGTTAATTGTGGGGGATCGATTTGAACTCTATTTCTGACCGGAGCGGCGGGGCGCATGTCTATAAAATTCTCTTTTTTCTGTCTTACGCCACCTATTACGGCATTTATTGCCTCTTTCTCAGCTTTATGGTCACGTATCTGACGCAAAGCGGTTACTCCCCCCTGTTCTGCGGCGTTGCCGGGACGGCTGCCTATCTCATAGGCATGGTAACGCAGCCAATAGCCGGATACATAACGGATGCCGTTCTATCCCTGCGGCATTGTCTGATCATTTTATGCCTGATCGCTGCCGGCAGCTCCCTGTGGATGGGGCCTGCCTTGGCATCTCCCTTATCCACCCTTCTTTGCGTTATGCTCATATCTGCATGCACCACACCGCTGATGTCTCTTTTGGACGTGTGGGCGGTTTCGTCTGAAAAAAAGTATCCTGAAATTCGATTTTCCTTTGTCAGATCGGGGGGCTCGCTGGGATATGGGGCCTTATCCTTTGTTATGGGAGCGGCAGTACACAATTTAGGCATTCAGATTATCTTTCCCGTACAGACTTTACTTTGTGTGCTGCTTGTACTGCTGCTGTTGGGGCTGCCAAAGGGAGAGGCAAACAATCAAACCGGGGCCTCTCCTGCACCTCTATGGCGCTCTGTTGCGCTCATCACCCGGGACCGCAGGTTTTGCATGATAGTTACTCTGCTGCTGCTCTATTGGCTGACCCACCGTGTGATAGGAGGTTATCTGGCTCTGCTGGTGGACGAGGTCGGAGGGGACACCGGGACCTTCGGTGTTGTCACAAGCGCGGGAGCCTTTGCTGAGATCGTCATTCCGCTATTCTTCAGCAAATGGATTCGGAGTCAAAATTTGAAAAGGCTGTTATGGATTTGCTTGTGTACCAATTTGGTGCGGCCATTGAGTTTCTTCCTGGCAGCAAAGTACGGGTTAGCGTACCTTATTTTCGGCCAAATAATACAATCACTGGGGTTTTCCATTTATTTTACCGCCAGTATAAAGTGTTTGTCACAGGCGGCGCCTGAACAAATCAGGAATACGGCGATATCCCTTGGACTCGCCATGACAAATCTGCTGGGCACTGTATTGGCAAATCTGTGGGGCGGGATCCTGATCAACTGGTTTGGTACAATGTGGCTGATCCCGATCTCTCTTTTGCTGGGCACTGTCACCATGATCCTTTATGCCGGCTGTGCAGGGATGATGGAACTGACGGGAAAAAGGGAATAGATCAGAGAAAATCGATAAATTTGAATACCCGCTCCATTTGGACAGAGTGCATTCAGAACAAACTGCTCTCTTTGAAGTGGTGCAGAAGGTGCTGTGCAACGGTTTGTTCAAAAGATCAATAGAGATAAGAGAATGGAGAGCCTGCGCGCCGTGACGCGTATTTATTCGCTGTCTGCGTGACGCTTCACTGTTTTTGAAGAACCCAGGGCGCGGACAGGAAAAGTAGTATTTCCCTCGATAAACCTATTGACAAAGTGGGTTTTTGAGGGTACAATACAAATAACCTATAGAAAATATATGTTTTATATGGAGGCCGGACCGCTGCAGCTGTACATTCAGAAACAGGACAAGGCTTCGGGCAACTATTGAACACAATTGGAAAGGATGATCCTGATGATTTATCTGGATAATGCCGCCACCACCAAAATCAGTCAGGCTGCTCAGCAGGCGATGATGGCATCCATGGAGCGGTTTTGGGGTAACCCGTCCAGTCTTCATACGCCGGGGCAGCAGGCCGCTGAGGCGCTGGCTCGGGCCCGGGAGGAGATTGCCGCCTGCATCGGCGCTGCCGCCAGAGAAATATATTTTACCTCTGGCGGCAGTGAGGCCGACAACCAGGCTATCCTCAGTGCCGCGCTTTTGGGTAAGCGGAAGGGAAAGACGCACTTAATTTCCACCGTCATCGAGCACCATGCGGTGCTTCATTTGCTGGCCCGGCTGGAGAAGGAGGGATTCTCCGTCACCCTGGTGCCGGTGGATGAAAGCGGTGTGGTCAAGGTATCAGATGTGGCCGCCGCCATTCGGGAAGATACCGCCCTGGTGAGCGTTATGTTTGCCAACAACGAGATTGGAACTATCCAGCCGGTGGCGGAGATTGGGGCCCTGTGCAGAGAACGGAAGATCCCGTTCCATACGGACGCCGTCCAGGCGGCGGGACACCTGCCCATCGATGTAACAGCCCAGAATATTGATATGCTGTCCCTGTCCGCGCATAAATTTCATGGTCCGAGGGGAATAGGCGCCCTTTACGTCCGCCGCGGACTGCCCCTGCTGAATCTGATTGAAGGGGGCGCCCAGGAGCGGGGGAAACGGGCGGGGACTGAAAATCTGCCCGCTATCGCGGGGATGGCCGCCGCGTTCAGAGAGGCCTGCGGCCGGCTGGATGAAAATGCCAGTCGGGAGTCGGCCCTGCGGGACAGGCTGGCTGAGGGACTGAGTAAAATTCCTCACAGCGCCCTTAACGGCGACCCGGTGCGCCGTCTGCCCGGCAATGTAAACTTTTGCTTTGAGGGGGTGGAGGGGGAGTCTCTCCTTCTGCTGCTGGATGACAAGGGGATTGCGGCTTCCTCGGGATCGGCCTGCACCTCGGGCTCCCTGGATCCCAGTCATGTCCTGCTGGCCATCGGCAGGCCCCACGAGGTGGCCCATGGCTCTCTGCGTCTGACCCTGGGTGAAGAGACTACCCAGGAGGAAATAGATGAGACGATCCGGACGGTGACTCAGGTGGTGGAGTATCTGAGATCCATGTCTCCGGTATGGCGCGAACTGCAGAAAGGAGTAAAACCCTATGTTATACAGTGAAAAAGTGATGGACCATTTCCGCAATCCCCGGAACGTGGGGGAGATTGAAGATGCGGACGGCATAGGTCAGGTGGGCAATGCCAAATGCGGTGATATTATGCGCATCACATTGAAGATTGAAGACGGTGTGATTGCGGACGCCAAATTTACCACCTTCGGCTGCGGCTCTGCCATTGCCACCAGCTCCATGGCCACGGAGATAATTAAAGGCAGGCCGGTGGAGGAGGCCCTGGAGCTGTCCAATCAGGCGGTGGTAGAAGCCCTGGATGGACTGCCTCCGCAGAAAATTCACTGCTCTGTCTTGGCCGAGGAGGCGGTGAAATCCGCCATAAAGGACTACTACGACAGGCATCAGATTGAGTACGATCCTAAACGCTTCTGCGGCGGTGACTGTGAATGCTGTCACGTCCATGATTGAGACGGCGGAGGATATGGACATCGTCGGGAAGCGCCTGCCGTGAAATATTCAGTGCGCAGAGCTGTTCTGTCTTAATCAGCAAAAATGCCGCCCATTGGGCGGCATTTTTGCTGATTAACTGCTTATTAAAGGGGAGCAGACCATTGCGGCAGTCTGAAGCGGCTGCCGGCTCTGCCTGGTTTACGTCGGAGTCTTTTGGCGGTCAGGGCCGGGAAGACTCCAAAAGCTGAATATGGGGATCCCGGCGGAAAATCAGGCAGGTAGCCACACCCAAAATGCCCAGGAGCAGAAACAGGGCGGCAGTTCCCGAGCCCTTTCCCTGTCCAAACAGGAGGGACCAGAGCATGGCATCTCCCATCCTGTCGGAGAGCGGCTCGAAAAACAGGTCTACCAGAGCCCCACCCAGAAAATATCCCAGAGGGATGGTGAAAAACTGGAGGGTATTCCTGGCGGCGTATACCCGCCCCTGAATGTCTACTGGGATATAGCTGCGGAACAGGGCATCCATATTGGCGTTCATCACCGGGACGCCCACCCAGCCCAGAGCGGCGCCGATATACCACACCGGCAGGCTGTGGCCCAGGGACAGAAGAAAATTTTCTGTGCTCATAGACAGCAGCAGTGCGCCGCAGATGGCCCGAACCCGGCTTTTCGGGGCCGGCAGCAGAGAGACGGCCGTACTTCCTGCCAGCATGGCTCCGCCGGAAATGGCCTGGACCAGCCCCAAAACTTTTTGGCCGCCCCATGGGCGGGAGAGAACCAGGGCGGGAAGGGCGGCGTTGAACATGGAGGCGGTAAAATTGATGGACGCCAGAAATAGAATTAGATCCAGAATTCCCCGGTGCCTCAACAGATAATGCAGACCGGAACGGGCCGATTGGAGCAGAGTCTCCTCGGTCCCCTTCCGGGCAGGCGGCTGGGGAATGGAAATGCGGAACAGCAGGGTGCAGAAGGCCAGTAAAAAGGTGGCCAGATCAAAGAAGAGAACCGCCTGAAGGCCTGCCGCGGCGTAGAGCGCGGTGGCCAGGGCCGGAGCCAGCATGCTGTTGAGAGAGTAGGAGAGGGACCGGAGACCGCTGGCACGCTGGTAGTGACGTTTAGGGGTCAGCAGGCTGACTGCTACGTCAGAGGCGGGCTGCTGAACAGTGTTCATCAGCCCGCTCAGGGCATTGAGCAGGTACAGATACCCGATTTCCAGACGATTTGTCAGGGCCAGGACCAGTATGGACAGGGTGCACAGGGCGGCAAGGCTGTCGCTGACCAGCATAGTGATTCTTTTGTTCCACCGGTCACTGAGCGCGCCGGCGAAAATGCTGACCAGTACATAGGGGGCGTAGGAACAAACGGACAGCAGCGCGGTAGTCAGAGCGGAGCCGCGGACCTGATAGGACCACAGCACTAGGGCAAAACTGGTCATGGAACTGCCCAGGGTGGAAAGAGACTGGGTGGACCACAGCAGCAGGAAGGGACGCAATTCTTCTGCGGCGCTTGAGTTGAACTTCATATTGGCTTTGCTCCTTTGTTAATTTTGAGACAGAGGGACAAGCAAAGCCTTATAAGGGCGAATGGAGATCATTCGCTCCGCGCAAATTCGCCCAAATCAGACTTTGCGCGGAGCACAGCCAATGCAGCGTTTCATAAATAAAAAACTCCCGGCCGGTTCAGGGCCAACCATTTGATTTGAGGGACAGGGGAATTGTATCACAGGAAAGGGGAGGGGGCAAGGGGAAGAACCGTTGGCGCGGGCAGCATCAGGGGGCGCGGGGACATTTCAGTGCGGGCATATACAGCCGTCAGGATTCCATTCTCTGCCTGCTGGGACATCAGCCGGAGGGAAAGGGGAGGGATGCCCTGGGGAAAAAGGCGGATTCCACTGCCCAAAAGTGTGGGAATGATGGAAATCTGGTACTCCTCAATCAAATCTGCCTCCACAAGCTGGCGGACCACATCGGACCCGCCGCAGATCCAGATTCCCCTTCCGGGTGTTCTTTGGAGCTGGGCGAGCAGGGAGGAGGCCTCCCCCTGAAAAAAGGAGATGTCCGGGCGGGAGGGCGGGTACGTGCGGTGGGTCAGGACATAGGTGTTAAGCCCCTCGTAGACCCACTGATCCGGGGAGAGCTGAGTGGTCACCTGGTGATAGGTCCGGTATCCCATGATGACGGTGTCAACCTGTTTCAGAAAACGGGCATATCCTAAATCACCCGGGTAATTGGGATCGTGACCCGTCAGCCAATTCACACCGCCTTGGGAATCGGCCAGATAGCCGTCCAGACTCATTGCAATATAGAGGATCACCTTTCGGCTCATAGGTTCGGCTTCCTTTCTGTACTGGGAATCCCCGGCCCGCCGCATGCCTCTTCCGGAGTACGCGCAAGGGCAGCCGGCGGTACCTGTCCCTGAAATTCTGTCATGGTGTTCCAGTAGCGCTTGGGCATGTGGGTCATGCGGCACCTGGGGTTGTACCGCCCTTGGATGGCGATGACTTCATAAAAGGAGCGCCACATGGTTCGAAAGGCCTGCTCAACTCCATCCGGAGGCCCAATTTGGAAGTAGGAAACCGGCAGAATAGCCCACTTTCCCGGACGGTGAAACAGGGCTTCCTGATGAATGCGGTCGTGGAGAATGAAGTGCTCCTGAGGGTACCGGCCGCAGAAGTGGGGGCGCAGCAGGGGAAGTACCCGGTTTTTGGGCTCAATCTCCCCCACCAGCACCCCGTCCAGATCGGAAAAACGGACGAATCCGGTAAACAGGTGAGCCTCATGCTCCAGATGGTGCACCGCTTTGCCGACCTTGTCCATCACCGGATTGGTCAAATCACGAAACAGATCCGGTCCGCGCCGGTAGCCCGCCCGGATCAGCCGCCACAGCCACAGTTCCCGGTCGGGCAGGCAGGTGAGAAAACCGCGGACCACAGTCCTCTGCCCGAGAGGGCCCATCCTGATGGCCAGTGAGCGATAGACCCGCTGGGCGCTCTCCTTGTTTGTGGAGATATTCCGCAGTGGGTAGAGGGAACAGCAGAGGTCCTCGGAACGGCGGAATTCCACCGGCTCTTCCCGGTGGAGATAGCATTCAAACACGCAGGTGAGAAATCCGGCAAAGGTACCGTCGTATTGACAGCAGATGGAAGTCCAGGCCATGGAAAAACTCCTTTCAAAGGGCGCCGTGGAACAAAGACAGCTGCTCCGGCATGGGGGCGGCCAGGGAGGGGGCCTCCAGGGCCACCAGGTGGTGCAGCAGGCTGTCCTGGCTGACACGGAGGCCGGAGAGCATCCGGCCGGAGCAGGTGAGGAAATACTGGGCGCGTTTAAGCACAATCCCAAGCCGTTTGAGCCCCTCGAAGGTGAGGGGGCCTACCCGCCGGGCGGTGAGGATGCGCCGGGCGGAGCGGACCCCGATCCCGGGGACCCGGAGCAGGGCCTCATAGTCCGCCCGATTTACCTCCACAGGGAAGAAGTCCAAATGGCGCAGGGCCCAGCAGCACTTTGGGTCCAGCCTGGGGTCCAGATCGGGCTGGTCCGCATCTAAAATTTCCTCTGCCCGGAAGTGGTAGTACCGCAGCAGCCAGTCCGCCTGATACAGCCGGTGCTCCCGCAGAAGGGGGGGCTGGAACCCCTGGGGGGCCGGTAGGAGGGGGCTGGAGGAGACGGGCATGTAAGCGGAGTAGAATACTCGTTTCAGCTGGTATTTGTCGTACAGCCCCTGGGTCAGGGTTAAAATCTGCCGGTCGCTCTCGGGCGTGGCACCTACGATCATTTGGGTGGACTGTCCGGCCGGGGCGAAGCGGGGGGCGTGGCGGTACACCTTTAATTCTTCCCTGGACACGGTGATGCCATCCCGAATCTGCTTCATGGGAGTCAGAATGGCCTCTTTCTTTTTATCCGGAGCCAGAAGGGCCAGGCTGGGGGCGCTGGGAAGCTCAATATTCACCGACATCCGGTCGGCCAGCAGGCCCAGACGCCGGGTGAGCAGGGCGTCGGCCCCGGGGATGGCCTTGGCATGAATATACCCGCCGAAGCGGTACTCCTCCCGAAGGAGGCGCAGGGTCTGAATCATCAGTTCAGTGGTGTAGTCCGGATGTTTCATCACCGCCGAGGAGAGAAACAGGCCCTCGATGTAATTGCGGCGGTAGAATCCCATGGTCAGCTCACACAGCTCCCCAGGGGTAAAAGCGGCACGGCGCGTGTCATTGGACCGGCGGTTGACGCAATACTGGCAGTCATAGACACACACGTTGGTAAACAGTACCTTAAGCAGGGAGATACACCGGCCATCGGCGGAGAAGGAGTGACAGCAGCCCGCCAGGGAGGTGCTTCCGATGGTCCCCGGGCGTCCCGCGCGGTCCAGACCGCTGGAGGTGCAGGCGGCGTCGTATTTGGCGGCGTCTGCCAGGATGTTCAGCTTGTCCAGCAGCTCCACAGAATCACGCCCCCCTTTTCTTGAAAATCAAACATTTGTACCATATATTATAGAACTAATGTTTGGCATGTCAAGGGGGAAATTTCTGGCAACGCAAAAATCATAATTTGACAGTAAAGTCCAAAAAGTTGAGGCCGAAAGCTGCGTTTTTTTCCAGGAAGCGTTGGTATGTGGCTGCCCGGGCACGCGGATCAATGAAAATTTACCCCGCTGAATTTTTAATTTCTGTGAGAGTGCACAAACCTGATTTGGCTCCTAAAATTCGACTTGACATTTTTGGGAAATTACATATAATGATGCTCAAGTATTTTATCTAAAATATTTTAACTAAAATGCTTGAGTGAATTTTGAAGGGAAGTTTTATTTATGGATATTAATTTTGAAAATGTGCGGGACATTATTGTCAATACCCTGAGCTGCGACGCCGAGCAGGTCACCCTGGAGGCCAGCCTGTTTGATGATCTGGAGGCCGACTCCCTGGAGGCTGTGGAGCTGTCCATGGCGCTGGAAGAGTCCTTTGGTGTGGGGATTGCCGATGAGGATATGGCCAACATCAAGACTGTGGGCGACATCGTGGAGTATATCAAGAGCAAGAAGCAGTAAGAAACGCCGGTTAAGGAGGCTGTCCATGGAATTTGAGGAACTTTACGCCCTGATGGACCGGTTTGTCCGGTCCGGCCTGACCGAGCTGGAGTGGAAAAAGGGAGACGAGGAGATTGCCCTGCGCCGGAATACCGTGTCCCAGGTCCAGGTGTCCACGGCCCCTGCGGCTCCTGCCGTCCCGGCCCCGGCCGCTTCGGTGGAGGAGGAAGGGGACCTGGTGAGAGCCCCGCTGGTGGGCACCTTCTATGCCGCGCCCGCCCCGGGGGAGGCCCCCTTTGCCGCCCCCGGCAGACAGGTGAAGAAGGGGGAGACCCTGGGGCTGATCGAGGCCATGAAGATGATGAGCGAGATTCCTGCCCCCGCCGATTGTGTGGTGGAGGAGCTGATGGCCAGGGATGGGGAGCCGGTGGGCTACAACGAGCCCCTGTTCCGCATCAGGAAGGTGTAAGGCCATGCTGAAGCGGGTTTTAATTGCCAACCGGGGGGAGATTGCCCTCCGGGTCATCCGGGCCTGCCGGGAGCTGGATATTGAGACGGTGGCGGTCTACTCCACCGCCGATGAGAACGCCCTCCACGCCCAACTGGCTACAAAGGCTCTGTGCGTGGGTCCGGCCAGGGCGGCGGACAGTTATCTGAATCAGGACGCCATTCTGACGGCGGCCCGGGTCACCGGCTGTGACGCCGTGCACCCGGGCTACGGCTTTTTGTCCGAAAATCCCGACTTCGCCGACCGCTGTGTGGAGGCCGGCCTGCGGTACATCGGACCTCCCGGGGATGTGATTCGAAAGATGGGCAGCAAGGCCGCTGCGCGGACCCTGGCCCAGAGTGCCGGGGTGCCGGTGGTGCCGGGCTCTGATGGCCCCCTGAAAAGCATCCGCCAGGCCAAGGCACTGGCCGAGCAGGTGGGATATCCTGTTCTGCTGAAGGCTTCTGCCGGCGGAGGAGGCCGGGGGATGCGCCAGGTGGATGGCCCCAAGGACCTGGAGGGCGCCTTTAAGGCCGCTCAGGCTGAGGCCATTGCCTGTTTTGGTGACGGGGAGATGTATCTGGAGAAGCTGGTGCTCAACCCCCGGCACATTGAGTTTCAGATTATAGCGGATACCCAGGGCCATGTGGTTCACCTGGGGGAGCGGGACTGCTCCATCCAGCGCCGCCGCCAGAAGCTGATTGAGGAGTCGCCCTCCAAGGCGCTGACCCCCCGGCTGCGGGAGGAAATGGGGACAGCCGCCGTGGCGGCGGCCAGAGCCGCCGGCTATGTGGGGGCGGGCACCATTGAGTTTGTCCTCGCACCCGATGGACAGTTCTATTTTATTGAGATGAACACCCGGATTCAGGTGGAGCACCCGGTTACGGAGCTGGTCACCGGAGTGGATCTGGTTCGGGAGCAGCTTCGGGTGGCCGCCGGCCTGCCCCTGTCTTTTGCCCAGGAGGATGTCCGTGTATCCGGCCATGCCATCGAGTGCCGCATCAACGCTGAGGATCCGGAACAAGACTTTCGGCCCTGTCCCGGGAGGACGGAGTTCCTTCATCTCCCCGGCGGACCCGGCGTGCGGGTGGATACCGCTCTGTATCCCGGCTATGAGGTATCCCCCTTTTATGACTCCCTGGTGGCCAAGGTGCTGGTGTGCGCGCCCACCCGGCTGGAGGCAGTCCGCCGGATGCGGCGCAGCCTGGAGGAGCTGGTCATTGAGGGTTACCCAACCAACTCCGCACTGGCCCATTTGATTATGCACAGCCCGGAATTTGTCAAAGGGCAATATGACACCGGATTTTTGGATAAAAACCTGGACCAGCTGCTGGAGCTGGCCCGGACCTGCGACAAACTTTCCGCAGGGGGAAGTGCTGAATAGAGAGGCCGGTTTTCCGCCGACTCCAATAAACCGGCTCTTCCTGGAAAGGAGTACCAGTGAACCGATTTTTCACCCAGCGCCGGGACCGGCTGCTGACCTATCAGGCCATGCGGGAGGGGAAGATTACCTCCACCCGACGGGCCCCCTGCCCCAGATGCGGGGAGGAGAGCTCCGCCCTTGACTGGAGCCGCAGCCGACAGGTCTGTCCCAGGTGTGGATATCACAGCCCCATCGGGGCCTACTACCGGCTGTCTATGATTTTGGATCCCGGGTCCTTTCAGGAGCTGGAGGAGAAGCTGGAGCCCGCAGATCCGCTGGGCTTTCCAGGTTACGCTGAGAAGCTGAGCGGACTGGAGGAGGAGACCGGGCTGCGGGACGCGGCGGTGGCCGCCGTAGGCAGAGTCCAGGAGCAGAAGGCGGTCTTTGTCGTTTTGGACAGCCGTTTTCTTATGGGAAGCATGGGGACGGTAGTGGGGGAGAAGGTGGCCCGGGCGGCGGAGTACGCCGACCGGCACAAGCTCCCCCTGGTCACCTTTGCCGCCAGCGGCGGCGCCCGGATGCAGGAGGGGATTTTCTCCCTGATGCAGATGGCAAAGACCGCCGCCGTCATCACCCGCTTCCAGGCCCGGGGCGGGCTGTATGTCTCCTGCTTCACCCACCCCACCACCGGCGGGGTGACGGCCAGCTTTGCCTCCCTTGGAGATATTATGCTGGCAGAGCCCGGGGCTCTCATCGGCTTTGCCGGGCCCCGGGTTATTGAACAGACCATCGGGGAAAAGCTGCCCGAGGGCTTTCAGCGGGCGGAGTACCTGCTGGATCACGGGTTTTTGGATCAGATTGTCCCCCGGGACCGGTGGCGTGCTGTTCTGGGCCAGCTGCTGGCCCTCCATGAGAGAGAGGGGTGGCATTTGTGAGCAAGCATACTCCAGAGGAAAAGGTGAAGATTGCCCGTAACCCGGGACGGCCCGGGACAGCCGACTTTATCGACGCCCTGTTTACCGACTTTTTTGAGCAGCGGGGGGACCGCCAATGCCGGGAGGACGGCAGTATCCTGGGGGGCATTGCCCGCTTTCACGGGCGGGCCGTTACTGTACTGGGCCACCGGAAGGGGAAAAACCTGGAGGAGAACCTCCACTGCAACTTCGGCATGCCCGGGCCGGAGGGCTACCGGAAGGCCCAGCGCCTGATGCGTCAGGCAGAGAAGTTCTCCCGGCCCATCATTACCTTCGTGGATACCCCGGGGGCCTACCCGGGGAAGGAGGCGGAGGAGCGGGGCCAAGGGGAGGCCATTGCCCAGTGCCTGGCTCTGATGAGCTCCCTCACCGTGCCGGTCATTGCCGTGATTACCGGCGAGGGGGGCAGCGGAGGGGCCCTGGCCCTGGCCGTGGCCAACCGGGTGCTTATGCTGGAGCACGCGGTGTACTCCGTCCTCTCCCCTGAGGGATTCGCCTCCATTTTGTGGAAGGACGCCTCACGCAGCGGCGAGGCCTGCTCCGTGATGAAGCTTACTGCCCAGGACCTGAGGCGGGGCGGAATTGTCCAGGGGGTGCTGAAGGAGCCGGAGGGTGGCGCCCATACCGATTGGGAGGCCGTCTTCCGTACTGTGGATGCCGCCTTGAAAAAAGAATTGGCCGCCCTGAGCAAGCTGAAGGGGCCCGCTCTGGCCCAGCAGCGCTATCAAATGTTCCGTGCCATGGGGCAGAATCTGTCCCCGGCGGGGAGGGAGGAACCATGAGCGCACCTAAGATTTTATCCACTGGGCGGAAGCTGCCTGCCCAAGTGGTGACCAATGAGGAACTGAGCAAAACCGTGGACACCAGCGACGAGTGGGTATACAGCCGGACCGGCATCCACGCCCGCCACTTCTGCACTGGGGAAACCGGGCTGGAGCTGGCAGAGGGAGCGGCCCGTCAGGCCCTGGACCGGGCCGGACTGACAGCAGAGGACATCGGCGTGTGCCTGGTGGCCACCTTTACCCCGGATTATGCCAGCCCCTCCATGGCCTGTCTGCTGCAAAAGCAGCTGGGCCTGTCAGAGGACACGGTATGCTTTGATTTAAACGCGGCCTGTGCCGGCTTTCTGTATGGCATGAAAACCGCCCACGCCCTGCTGCCTGACGCGCCCCGGCCTTATGCGCTGGTGGTGGGTGCGGAGGTTATCAGCCGGGTATTGGATATGACCGACCGGAATACCTGCGTCCTTTTTGGTGACGGGGCGGGAGCGGTGGTGCTTCGCCGGGACGAGGAGGCCGTTTGGTACACGGTGTTCGGCTCCCGGGGAGATGGTGAGAGCATTTGGGTCCAAGGGCCCGGCCCGGCCCAGGCGGCTGTGCATATGGAGGGCAAGGCGGTGTTCCGATTTGCCGTGGAGGTGGTGGAGCGGTCCATTCTTCAGCTGGTGGAGCGGGAAGGGTGTACCGTCAACGACATGGATCTGGTGATCTGCCACCAGGCCAACGCCCGGATTATTGACCATGTGGCAAAAAGGCTGAAAGCCCGGGAGGGCCTGTTTTACAAAAATATGGACCGCTACGGCAATACTTCGGCGGCCAGCATCCCCATCGCTTTGGACGAGCTGTCCCAGGCCGGTGTGCTGAAGCCGGGGATGCGGATTTTGACCGTGGGGTTTGGCGGCGGCCTGACCTGGGCCGGCGCGCTGCTGCGGTGGTAGCAGGAAGCGCGGAGGCCGTGAGCAGGGGAGCCTGGACCGGAGCGAGGAGGAGAAACCAAGGACCGCGAAACGGGAGTGTTTCAAGTCCGAGACGGAGGGAAGGCGACCCGGTCGCGAGCGTGCCGCAGCGTGACAACGTCCTCGCGGACTTCGTATCCCTCACCCCGCCCTGGCGGGCAGGGCTCGTTCACTGCGTCGCTCGTCCTTTCCGAATCGAACCCGCTCCGCTGGGCTTCGCTTCGGCAGCCGCCTGGGGCGGCATGAAG